>JACCDW010890660.1_pt1 | contig 24764 bp, 25 predicted proteins | sample 7449781 | NCBI WGS metagenome assembly JACCDW01 (sample SAMN15323449, study PRJNA562643) | freshwater metagenome | isolation source: river surface water | place: USA:Blue River Watershed | collected 2017-08-18
AAAGAAACCATTGGACGTGATTTGCCAAAAGGATTCCAAAGTAGTGAATTCTTGGTAGAGCATGGATTTTTGGACTTCATTGTGAAGCGCACTGAATTAAAAGAAAAATTGACAACTTTGTTGTCTATCATTTGGCGAAAAAACGAAAAAAACTAAGTAAAATTGAATATGAATTTTCCAGAAAATTTAAAATATACCAAAGATCACGAGTGGATTTTGGTTGAAGGAAACACAGCAACAGTAGGAATTACTGATTTTGCTCAAGGTGAATTGGGTGACATTGTATTTGTTGACATCACAACTGAAGGTGAAACGTTAGATGCTCATGCAATGTTTGGAAGTGTTGAAGCTGTTAAAACTGTAAGTGAATTGTTCATGCCAGTTAGCGGTGAAATCACTGAAGTAAATGCAGGTTTAGACAATAGTCCTGAATCTGTAAATTCTGATCCTTATGGAGATGGTTGGATGGTTAAAATTAACCTTTCAAATCCTTCAGAAGTTGACGGTTTATTGAGTGCTGCTGATTACAAAGCCTTGATTGGTGCGTAATTTGTTTTTTAATGTTCAAAAACAATAAGACAATCCCCACAATTTTGTGGGGATTTTTTATTTTATACCTAACCCTACGACCAAAGTCTGGTTCTCCATCGGAATTACCTGATTGGATTTTGCGGTTGCATCCAGATAAAATTGCTCATTTTGTATTTTGGGCAATTTGGATGGTGATTTTTCAAATCACTTACCTTCGAAAAAAGTATCCGTTTTCAAAATCTGTTCAATTTAGTCAAAAAGATTTGCATCTTTCGCAACTCAAATTTGCGATTTGTGCCATTTTCATCGGTGCGGCAATAGAATTGTTGCAATTGTATTTAAATTGGGGTAGAAGCGCTGAGTGGCTCGATTTATTGGCCGATAGTCTTGGAGTGTTGGTGTTGTGGCTCGCTACGCTCGCCTATCCTGGGGGTGGGAGCATCAATTCAAAAGAAACTCAACTACGTTGAGTTTTCATAAACGGAAAACGCAGTGTTTGAGCAAGCTCAACACTGCGTTTTTCGTTTATGAAAAACGCCCCAAAATTGGGGCGTTACTTTTGAATTGAGGTCGGAAGCGGATTCGAACCGCTGTAAAGGGTTTTGCAGACCCGTGCCTAGCCGCTCGGCCATCCGACCTTTTCAGGGCTGCAAATATAATTGAAATCTTCGCAAAATCAAAAAATAATTAAATTTTATTGAATGAAATCAATGTCCTCCGGTAATGATTTCACCATCAGCCATTTCAATGATTCGATCAGTTTTTGAGGCGAAATCTGGGTCATGTGTCACAATCAATAACGATGTGTTAAAAGTTGTCGTTAACTCTTTGAAAATATCAAAAACCATCCCCGCATTTTTGGAATCTAAATTGCCTGTTGGTTCGTCGCCCATAATAATACTCGGATTATTTATCAGTGCTCGGGCAATAGCCACTCGCTGTTTTTGTCCCCCAGAAATTTGAGAAGCCATTTTAAGTGCTTGATCATCAATATCCAATAATTTCAACTTTTCCATGGCATCGTGCTCTATTTCTGCTTCACTTTTTTTACCAAGTTTCAATGCTGGCATCATCACGTTTTTAAGTACCGAAAACTCGGGTAACAAGTAATGAAATTGAAAAACAAAACCAATATGTTCATTTCGAACCACGGCCAACTGATTGGGCGTTAAACCGCTGAGCAATTCGCTGTTGAGGTAGATTTCACCAGTATAATCGGTGTCCATGGTGCTCAAAATATACAACAAGGTACTCTTTCCACAGCCAGATTTCCCCATGATGGAAACAAATTCACCTTGATTCATGGTGAGCGAAATATTCTTTAATACTTGAATATCAACGGGGTCGTGAAAATACTTATTGACGTTCTTAACTTGAATGAGTGGTTCCATGGTTATTGTCCTCTAATAATTTCAACAGGATCAATTTTACTGGCTTTTCTTGCTGGTAAATAACCTGCAAAAAATGTGGTAATGAGTGCAAAAATGGAACCTATTAGGTAATACAATGGGTTAAAATTCACCGGAAATGTTTTGATGGTTGGAATTGCTTGTGTTTCGAATGGCGAAATACTGATGAGATAAGAAACGCCCAAGCCCATCAAAAGGCCAAGAGCACCGCCAACAATTCCAATTAAAAGGGCTTCATAAATGAAAATACGTTTGACATCATTTCCTGAAAATCCAGTGGCTTTTAATATGGCAATATCCGCCATTTTTTCATAGATCATCATGTTTAAAATGTTATAAATTCCAAAACCAGCCACAATTAATAGTGTGATTGAAACAGCGTAAGTGATGATATTTCGGATGCTCGTGCCCGTTTCGAATTGTGCATTTGCTGTTTTAATATCAACGGCGTTGATATTATTGTTATGTACAAGTTCATCGGTCATAGATTTTGCCAATTCAATATCAAATAACTTTACACTAATATCTGTGACATAATTACTTGATTCTCCAGCAGCTTTTTGTGCAGTTTTGATGTTACAGTAACTTTGTAATTTATCTATATCTGCCAAGCCACTTTGGAAAAATCCTACAATTTTAAGTCGTACCGTAGATCCATTTTGCGTCACCATTTGAACATAATCTCCAACTTTTAAAGAAAGTTTCTCAGCAACGCCAATCCCTAAAATCACACCATTGTCGTTACTTTCTAAATCTTGAGGCGTTCCATTGACAATGTATTGTTGGAAATTGTACAACCGGGTTTCCTCAAGAACATTGATGCCAATTAAATTTCCATTTAATAAGATACTTCCCGATTGATAAAAGATCCTTGTAGAAACTTGTGGAGTAACACCTTTAACCCTTTTGTCTATTTTCAAGGCATTCATAATGCCTTGATTGTTTAAAATGCTTGCTTGAGAGTTTTTGGGCTTGATGGAATGAACCACGTTCATTTTATTTTTATAGAAATCATCGAGTTCTACAGGTTGATTTTTACTTTGTTTGATTTCGTTGTAAATGCGAATATGTGGAGTTCTGTTTAAAATTAATCCATCCAATAAACCATTCAACCCGGTCATAAAACTCACCAAGATAATGAATGTTCCAATTCCAAACGTAACACCCAATGCAGCAATGGCCGATTGTTTTTTTCTAGCCCATAAATGGGTTTTGGCGATATCAAATAAGACAGATTTGGCCATTATGGTTGAATCAAAACTGTGTTTGCATCAATTCCAGATAATATTTCAACATGTGTAAAATTCCGCAGTCCAGTTTTTACCTCTATTTTGCCGTCTTTTGTTTTAACGTATTTATTGTCAATTAAATATGTGAGAGGAATAACGTTTGCCTTGTTCTTTGTATTTGTAATGATATTGGCTTCAGCCGTTAAACCGGGATAAAGCGTGGGCGTTGTGCCTTCAAAAATTGCTTCTATTTTAAAGGATTGTGTTTTGGGGTCTAATGACGGATAAATTTTGGAAATTTTTGCCTTTAACGTTTGAGTGTAAGCTTCTAGTTTTACAATCACGGTTTGTCCTAATTTGATTTTAGAAATATCGGCTTCATCAATTTCCATTTCCAACAAATATTTATTTGCATCTCCAATAACTGCAAACTCTTGCTGTGGGACAACCATTTCGCCAATTTTATAAGGCAGTGCATAGATTTTTCCATCAATAAAACTATTTACTGTAAAATCGTTAGCATTTTTTCGTGCAATTTCGATGTTGTTTTGAGCTTGAGATTTTGAATGTTTGAGAATTGAGGTTTGCGATTTTAATTTTTCGTTAAGAGAAGCAACTGAGTTTTTGGATGTTTCAAACTTAAGTTTAAATGATTCTAATTGATTTAATGTTCCAATGTTGTTTGCATAGAGTCGTTGCTGACGGATGTAATTAATTGAATCGAGGTTATTAACTCTCTGTGCTGTTTGAAATTGTAATTTAATGTCCCTCAAAAGTGATTCATTGTCTTTAGAAATTTGGAAGGCCATTTCTGCATTTTGAAGGCTCAATTCCGGCGTTGTATTTTCCAATTGCGCAATTGGTTGTCCTGCTTTCACAAAATCGCCCTCTGTTACAAAATAATTTAACAACTTCCCTCCAACTGAAAAACGTTGGCTATACTGATTGAACGATTTAATTTTTGCACTTGCATAAACAGATTCTACGATGTCGGTTTGCGACATTTTTATCGTTTCCTGATTGTTTTTACAAGAAAAAACAAGGGTTGCTAAAATAGAGAATAAAGCAATTGATTTCATTTGTTGCAAATTACGGATGATTGGGGTTGAATGAATATGATAATTGTCACATTTCCCAAACCAATTGACCATTGATGTAAGTTTTTAAAATTTTTGCTTTTTGAAGGACATTTGGTTCTGCCTCCAATAGATCAGTATCTATTTCAATAAAGTCGGCAAATTTACCCACTTGAATACTTCCTTTTAAAGTTTCTTCAAAGTTTGAGTAGGCTGCCCAATGTGTCATTCCCAACAATGTTTCTTTTCTGGTTAAGGCTTGAGATGGAATAAAAGGGGTTTTTAATTGACCTCCAATGTCTTTGCGTTGCGTTGCGGCATAAAAAGTAGCCAGCGTAGAAATATTTTCAACAGGGAAGTCTGTCCCCAATGCTAAAATATTAGACTGTTTGAGCAGTGTTTTATAGGCGTACGCGCCGCTAATTGGATTGTAAAGATTTCTATTTTGTTTTAAAAGGGCTGAATCAACGCAAATTCTTGATAATGCCCAAGGAGCATCGGAAGTTGCATGCGTTGGTTGTATGCTTGGAATGATGCTTCTTTCAGATAAAGTTTTCATATCTTTTGGCGAAACAATTTGTGCATGTTCAATTCGCCATCTTAGATTTTGATCATATGGAATGAGTTTCTTAAAGCTTTTGATGACCAATGAATTGGCACTATCGCCAATAGCATGAACACAAACTTGGTAGTTTTTTTGACGCAGTTGAGTGCACCAAAGTTCAAATTCATTCATGGTTAGCAGTTGCAATCCATGATGTCCATGTCGATCGCAATAATCATTTTTCAATAGAGCTCCGCGTGACCCTAACGCCCCATCCAAATAGAATTTCATGCTACGAACATTGAGCATGTTGTTTTCATAGTAAGGGTTGTTGGGGGACATCACTAATTTCTGAATATTTTCGAGGTTGTAGCTCATCATGGCATAAACTCGAAGATTCATTTTTCCTGAGGTTTGAAGTTTATTGATGTATTGAATATCGCTGTATTCAAGGCCTGCTTCATCAATTGTTGTTAAACCATTGGAATACACCTGTTTGAGTCCTTTTTTAACGGCCTCATTCATTGTTTCTTCATCGAGTTTTGGGATTTTGGAGGTAATCCAATCGGCGGCGTTATCGATAAAAATTCCAGTTGGTTTTCCAAATTGATCTTTTACAATTTCACCACCAGCAATGGTGGTATCGAGATTCAAATTCAATGTTTCTATTGCTTTTGAATTGACCCAAACGGCATGTCCATCAACACGACTTAAACAAACGGGTCTGTTAGGAACAGTTTTGTCTAAGATTGCTTTTGAGGGAAATTCGTTCGATGACCAAATATTTTGATCCCATCCTCGGCCTACGATCCATAAGCGTTTAGTTTTTTTTGCAAACTTCTTTGCCATTTTTGCAATTTTGGCAGGATTTGTAACGCCAAAAACATTTAATTCTTTAGTGCCGCGGCAATATGCAAGGAAATGGCAGTGTGCGTCAATAAACCCTGGATACAAAATGCCTTTGTGATTGATGGTTTTGGCATTTTTAAATTTGTTTTTTGCATCTGATAAATTTCCAGTAAAAAGAATGGTGCCACCATGAATCACGAAAGATTCAATTGTTGACATTTGAGTATCAGCAACATATATCTTTTTAGCCGTGTGGATTTCAATTTGAGATTGTGAAAAAGTGATGTTTGTTGCACAAAATGCAAATAATAACAAAAAAAACTTTGGCAATAAATTGGTATAATTTTTGTTCTTGAGATAGAAGTGTTGAACTTTGTAAAACATAGAATACAAATTTCACAAAATATTTGACTTATTTATCGATTATGAAAAAAATTATATTTGCTGTTTTAGCTTTGGTTGTGGTATCAGGGGCAATTGGATATTATTTATGGACAAAACCATCTGAATTTGTGAGTGATGGAGATGCAGATTTCAAACAAACGATACCTGCTTTAATCAAAGAATCTCAAGAAATCCAGGATTCAGTTTTTAGTTCTAAGTACAACGGAAAATCTGTTGAATTTGATGCGGAGGTTGAAAGTATCACTGAAAATGGCAGAGGCAAAACATTGGTTTTGAAAAGTGGAGTTGAAGATTTTATCATCAATGCCAATTTTCATGAATCGAATATTGAAAAACTACAAAAGATTGTAGCGGGAGATAAAGTGAAGTTACAATGTGAATGTAGCGGTGTGACAAAGCCTGAGTCTGAAGATGATTTATTGTCGGAAGTAGTTTTGAATTTTACACGTTGTGATTTAAAAGAAAAATAAAATTTAAAAATATGAAAAAAATAATTTTAGCCGTTGTTTCGGTATTTGCAATTTCGGTAAATGCCCAAGTTTTCAATACCTCTACAGGTAATGTAAATTTTGTAAGTAAAACAAAATTCGAAGAGTTTTCGGCAACCAATAGTCAAGTTTCTGCGGCTATTTCTGCAGATAAAGGCGTTATTCAATTTAAAGTTCCTGTGAATTCTTTCCAATTTGAAAAAGCATTGATGCAAACTCATTTTCAAGAGAATTACATGGAGTCTTCAACTTTCCCAACAAGTACATTCAAAGGAAAAATTAAAGATTTAACTTCTGTGAAATTCAATGTAGACGGAGTTTACGATGTTGTTGCTGAAGGTTCATTTGAAATGCATGGCGTAACTAAAGAAATTTCAGTGCCAGGTAAAATTACAGTCAAAGGATCTTCTTTGAAATTGAATGCTGATTTTTCAATTTTATGTTCAGATTACGATGTTAAAATCCCTAAAAACAATGTGAGTCAAATTTCAAATTCAATCAACATTTCTGTAGATTGTAACTTGTTGCCTAAAAAGAAAAAATAATGATGAAATCGAGAACTTTCTATGGAACATTGTTGCTTGGAGGGGTTTTAGTGTCATCTTTTTTCTTAGGTTCTTGCAAGCATGAGAATTTGGAAACAATAAACGGGGATAGTATTTGTTTTGAGCGTGATATTTTGCCAATTTTTGTTTCAAATTGCGCAATGTCTGGGTGCCATGATGTAAATACCAAGGCAGATAAATATGATCTGTCGAATTACACAGCAATTTTATCTAAAGGGATCACACCGGGAAATCCTGATAATTCTGAAATTTGGGAAGTCATTCAAGAAAATGAAATGCCCCCAAATGGTGCATTGACAAGAGAACAAAAATCATATATCAAATCATGGATTGCAGCGGGTGCTAAAAATGGTACCAATTGTGTGGTTCAATGTGATTCAAATGTATTTACCTACAGCAGCGCGGTGTCTAAAATAATGAGTCAATGTACCGGTTGTCATTCAGGAAATAATGCAAGCGCCCAGGTGAATTTGTCGAACCACTCAGGTGTTCAAACAGTTGCGCTCAATGGCCGATTAATGGGTTCTTTATTGGGCCACTCTGGTTATGCTTCGATGCCTCCTTATGGATCGCCGCGTTTAACAAGTTGCCAAATTGCTCAACTGAATAAATGGATTGGAAATGGTTGTAAAAATGATTAAACCTTTGTTTTTGGGATTTGCAATTGTTTTTGGAATTTCAGCTTGCTATTACGACAAAGGTGATGAACTTTATGGAAATACCCAATGTGTCACAACCAATATGACATATACCAAGGATATTTCAGTCATCGTCAATCAATCTTGTGTCAATTGTCATGGTTCAATTTCTCCATCTGCCGGGATTTCACTTCATGATTATGCTTCAGTAGTTGAGAATGTGAAAAATGGGAAATTTGTTGGCAGTGTAAAACAAGATGGAACAGCTTCAAATATGCCAAAAGGCGGAGGGAAATGGAGCAATTGCAACATTTCTAAATTAGATGCCTGGATTCAAGGAGGGTATAAACAATGAGGTTCAAATTATGCATCGTTGTATTGTTCGGATGGACTTTCAGTTTAAATGCACAAATAAGTTCAGAAAGCAGTCAAAAAGAAACAATTTTACTGCTAGAAGCAGAACCCAATTTTCAATTACCACTTGAAGAACTGCCGATACAATCTAAATCATTGAGAATTGTAAACTTACATGCTCCAACGGTCTTGCCAAAAGGTTCTTTTGAAATTGCAATTCAACATCGTTTTGGTGCAATAGAAGGGGGAATAGATAAGCTTTGGGGAATAGACAATATGAACAGCATGCGATTGGGTTTTGATTATGGCTTGACCAATCGATTGACAGCTGGAATAGGCAGAAGTAGTTTAAAGAAAACTTTTAATGGATTTGTAAAATACAACTTCATTGGAAAACAGAATTCTAGATTTAATCTCACCTATTTGGCAGATATGGCCGTCGACGGAAGGGCAGAGTCAGATTGGGGCATGAATCCTTTTTATCAGACACACCGATTTTATTATACCCATTCTTTGTTAATGAGCTTTAAAGTGATTGATAAATTTGTGATTGGATTTAATCCAACAATTGTTCACTTTAATTTTGTTCAATCAAGTGAAATGAGTAACGATATTCCAGTATTTGCTGGATATGCGAGATTTGGAGTGAATAAACATTTGAATTTCACGGTGGAAACAAGTCAAATTGTATCTTTTGGTTTGAATGTCCCTCAAAAAGAAAATCCTTCTGTAGGAATTGGTGTGGAGTATTTTACCCCTAAACATGCGTTTCAAATTAGTTTATCAAACTCAAGAAGTTTGAATGAGCCGTATTTTATGGTAGAAGATAGTCCATCGAATTCAATGAGTCAGTTTTGTTTAGGTTTTAATATTGTAAGAAGATGGTAATCAATAAAATAAAATTTACGGTTGTTTGCTTATTCATCTTGTTTGCACAACCAATTTTAGCACAAGATGATGATTTGCTAGGAGACGACGCGAATAACGCTGGACCTGAATATGTTGATTTTGCTTTCAAAACCACAAAAGTTGTGAATCTTCAGAGCATCGAAATGTTGGGTGCAGGAGTGTTTGATTTTAAGATGAATCACAGATTTGGTTCAATTAACAACGGAGCAATCAATGCGTTTGGATTGGATTATGCCACCATTCGATTTGGTGGAGAATATGGAATCAATCAGAATTTAATGGCTGGAATTGGTCGAAGCAATTTGAGCGATTTAAAAAATGTTGATGCTTATTTAAAATACCGAATTTTGCGCCAACAAAAAGGAAATCACCGGCCTGTTACTGCCATGGTTTTTTATGGGATTGAAAATAAAATTGGCCCTGATTATGATCTTTTAGAGTATAATTACCGATTAACCCATACAGCGCAATTGATTGTAGGTAAGAAAGTTTCTGACGGATTTAGCTTTCAACTATCGCCAACTGTTGTTTGGGGAAATAAGTTCGGAGTTACCTATTCAAATATTGCTTTAGGTATTGGAATGCGCCAAAAATTAACCAAAAGAACAACCATGAATTTGGAATATATTCCAGTTTTAACTAATAATGACTATATCAACAATAGTTTTTCGGTTGGGTTTGACATCGAAACAGGTGGTCACGTTTTTCAAATCCATTTTACAAATAGTAAAGGGTTGAATGAGGCTCAATTTATTGCAAATACAAGAGAAACTTGGGATACTTACGGAATTCGTTTCGGATTTAATTTGTCTCGCGTATTTACGATTGTAAAACCGAAGAATTAATTTATTCCATATTGATAGGGATTCCCATGGAATCGGTAAATACTTATAGGTATATTTTTGATTGTTTTGTTTTTGGTTTCAACAGTGATTCTTAAGTCTGTTTGGGAATTCCAATTTGGAATATCAGAAAGTTTAAGGACATGGAATGCTGCACTGAATCCTTCATTCCAGAAATCGGAACACTGAGTATACCTAAAGTCTATTTGATCTTGTGTTTCTTGGTTTGAAAAGATACTTTTCTTTTTGTTGATAAGGGCTGTTACAATTTTCGCATCATTGTACCTTTGATTGTTTTCGATTTTTATCACCAATAAATCATTCGGTTGAATTTCTTTTTCAATAAAGTTCATTTGGTCCACTATATACTTTCCAAAATGATCACTTGAAAATGAAAATGTATAATTCAAATTTGCCGGAATTGAAGTTTGATTGGCTAATGTTAATGGAAATGCGTTGACAAAGTCTTTGTTGAACTTTTGAAGATAATTTGTATCGGCCAATGGAGAAAGATTGAATTCGTCGATTTGACCACCAATATATTGCGAATGTATTTTTGAAGTTGGAAAATAATAATAGAGCAACGGTCTGAGTTCTGGTTTGCTGCCAGCGTTTGAGAAAAAGAATAAATTTGATTTGCCCTTCAAAGATTTTAGTTGTCTTTGAAACACTTTAAATGTAAAGTCATGTGCAGAAATATTCCACAATGACCTGTGATTTAATAAATTTAAACGTGAGTTGATTTTATTCTGATGAAATTGAAAAACATCAATTGGTCCATCTATAAAATTGAAATTTCTGGAATTTAAGGAATCATTCAATGTTTTTATTTGACTTGCATAAACATCATTGATTTCAACATCAAACCGATGTTTTAACTTGAAAATTTGTATACCCGAAACACTACCAACGAAAATTATTGAGAATGCAAACAAATATTTTGGAATGCGTTGATAAAAATAACTCAGTCCAACAATCAACATGGGCGCAGTAAAAAACAAGACATTGTTTTGCAAAACAGGTTTTGAATAGATTGAATATGCATAGCCAATGATGATGGGCAGAATCCACAATGTGAACATGAGAGTTGCAATTCCGAAATTCTGACTTGACTTGAGTTTTTGGATGAAATATATTCCAACTGCAACAAAAATAAGAATCGCGAAAAATAGCGATTCAGATTGGTTGAAATTGTATAATAAATGATTGTAGAAGAAATTAAGGTTTGGTTTTCCTAACCAATCTAAACCGCCAACTTTTAATTGATGAAGAACAATCGACATTTGAGGAATGGCCATCAGGAAAAACAACCCAGCAGATTTAAGCAATTGAATGCGTTTTGAAGGATGTAAAATGAAAATGGAAAGACATAATAAACCTACACTTAAGAATGCAAAATAATGGATGTAGAAGGCTGCAGAAATATATATACTGAGTAAAATCCATTCAGAACCGGACAATGGAGTATCTTTTTTTTCCAAATTCAAAACATTCAAACTGAGCAATGTGAACAATTGACCGAAAATATATGGTCTGACCCACAGCGATAAATCTACTTGCCACCAGAGGGTTGCCATGCAAACCATTGCAAAAAGTGCAGATTTTTGATTGAAAAGTTTTCTTGAAATTGCAAAAACTAAAACAACGTTGATTAGACCAATGAATGCAGTGAAAACTTTTAACGGCAAGGGGTTATTCGAGAAGAGTTTGATCCAAAACCAAAGCAATGTTTGAACCCCAGCAGGATGTCCATCGATTAAAATCCCATTTTGAACATGTTGATTCCAAGTGTGAGCATTTTGGGCTCTAAAAATTGCACTTAACTCATCGGAATCAAATTGAAACTGTTCAATTTTATAAAATCGCAAGAAAAAAGCCAACCCTAAAATTAAGCAAAAGGGAAGTGCATGAATGATCTTTTCCTTGGAAAATGACATTAGGTTTTTTGCTTGTTTTTTTGTGCTGAAGGGAATAATATGTTATTCAGAATCAATCTGTATCCAGGACTATTGGGATGCAAATTTAAATCTGTTGCTTGTTCGCCAACCAAATGTTGGTAATCTTCTGGGTCGTGTCCACCAAAAAACGTCCATGTGCCTTTTCCCATGCTTCCATGGATGTAGCGAGCTTCATTAATGAGGGCATTTTCACCCATCACCAAAACATCACTTTTAACCAAATCCTTTTTGAATGCAGTTGTTTGTCCCATGAAACCTTTGATTGTTCTCGTGTGATTTTGACATAAAATGCTTGGAATTAAATCCCATTTTGCGGAATAGTCAAAGAGCGTAAATAGGTCAGTTTCTTCGGTTACACCTCTGCCCATTGGATTGACATCGATATTGCTAAATTCATAAACATATGGATCACTTTCTAAAATGAAATTTTTAAAAGCAAAACATTGAGCGTAATCTAATTTTTGTTGGGCATTTTGATCGGCGGGATCTCCATCGAACATCGATTCACAGATATCGGTATTTTGTGCTGCGAGGGAAATATCGTAAGTGTCTGTTGCACTGCACATTGCAAATAAAAATCCACCACCTAAACAAAAGTCCCTAATTTTTAAAACCACATTCTTTTTAAGTTCTCGAACTGATTTATAGCCGTGTTTGCGAGCCATGTTTTCACCTTCTTTAACTTCCGCTTGGTACCATGGCGCTGTAGAATAAGAAGAGAAAAATTTACCAAATTGACCAGTGAAATCTTCATGGTGTAAGTGAAGCCAGTCATAGTCAACAAGTTTACCCTCAAGCACTTCATCGTCGAAAACAACCGTATATGGAATTTCTGCGTATGTAAGAACCATGGTAACTGCATCATCCCAAGGTTGCTTGGTTTTGGGAGAGTAAACTGCAATTTTTGGTGCATTTAAAAGCTTCACCATGTTCATATTTACCGATGGGTCGGCAATGGTATTTTCAATGCCGTTTGCTTCGGAATTTGAAATGACTTCAAAACTAATCCCTCTGGTTTTGCATTCAGTTTCAAGGCTTGTGGTGTAAGGCGACATAAAGCTGCCTCCTCTATAATTGAGGAGCCAAGTAACTTCTGTTTTTTGTTTGTCGAGCAACCAAAAAGCAATGCCGTATGATTTTAAATGATTCTTTTGTGATTCATCCATAGGAATGAGAATTTGATTTGCTTTGGCGAGCAAAAACATCCCTCCGAATAAAAATAAGAAAAGAAATCGTTTCAATTTGAATTGTGGTTTAAAAATCATTTGTAAGAGCGAAAATAAGCTTCGTTCTCGTATTTTTGCTAAGTGTTTGTAGAAATAACTGATATAATCGACGAATCACCGAGGGTAAAACGTTTTGTATTGAGCACTTTAGATGGGTGTATCATTGATTTTATACCGGGACAATTTGTTTCGATTTACAATCGGAATTTGCCTGAATTTGCCAATACGCGCAGTTATTCTATTGCATCCAGGAACTGCAGTTCCCACTCAATTGAACTGTGTATCGCATTGAATGAAAAGGGAATTTTCACCCCGTGGCTTTTCAAATTGAAAATAGGAGAGCAGTTAGAAATTTCAGAACCTCAAGGACAATTTATTTACAAACCAGAATTTGCGGAATTGCCCAATGTTTTTATCTGCACGGGAACAGGAGTTGCGCCTTTTATGAGTATGATTGACAATGCTTTAACAATGGGGACGTCGCACGTTTATTTGGTTTTTGGGAATCGCAAATTACACGATATTTTGTATCGATCACACTTTGAGAACCTTGCTCAAAAGCATCCAAACTTTCACTTTGTCCCTGTGTTGAGCCAAGAGGTTTCATTTGAAAACACAGGATATGTGCATGGTTTTTACGAATCGATTTTGAGGGACATTGGAGGCGATGCAAGAATTTTTGTTTGTGGCTGGAAACAAATGTGCATGGAGGCGAGAGAGCAATTAAAGTTGATGGGATATAATCGGAGGCAGTATTTCTTTGAGCAGTACGACTAATAGAGGTTTAGAAAGATTAGAAAGATTAGAGGGATTAGAGGGATTAGAGGGATTAGAGGGATTAGAAGATTCGGGGGAAAGAATTGCAAAAAACGCAAATAATTTTGTGATATGTGATTAAACTCTTATTATTGCATTCGAATTGAGGAGTGTAGGGGTTTTCTCTAAGGCTTTTTTCCCATCTAAGGAATTTACTTAATCAAATAAACCACAAAATTATTTTTTTCGTTATCACAAGATATGGCAAATACACCGGATCTCGGTAAAATGAGTGTTGCAGACCTGCGTACATTGGCAACTGCATTAGAAGTACAGGGCATTGAAAAATTGAAAAAGCCTGAATTGATTTCAGCAATTGAAAAAATTGCAAACAGTGATGGTCAATCGAATACCACTGAAAATTCAGCAATTCAAGAAGTTGCGGTAGAGGAAACTCCAAAGCGCAAAAGAGTGCCTGTTTCTGAAAATTTGCCAGTTCAAGAATCTGAATCAAAATTAAATGGTGTTGATGATGTAGCCAAAGCACTAAAATCGGAAAATCAAGTCATTGAAAATGCTGCTGATAACAATGGCGAAAAAGAAAAGAGAAATTTCAGAGAGCGTAAGAATAAAAATAAAAACAGTGCTCAGAATGAAAATGTAGCTGAAATAAAACCAGCGGTTTCAAATGAAGTTCCAAAAGCTGAATCAAAAGATTCTAAGCCCAATGAGAACAGAAATCCGAGACAACCTAATCCAAATCAGAATCCGAATCAAAACCCTAACAATCGTCAACCAAATCATCCAAGGAACGAGAATAGGAACAACAATAACAATAACAACAGACCTCCGCAAAGGAATAATCCTGCGGAAAATTCAGAATCTGTTGTTGAGCCAATTGAAAAACCACAACCGCCTAAAGAAACTGAAGATGAAAAACGCAAACGCGAAATTTTAGCTCAGTTGATGGAGATGGAAGGAGTGGTGTATACCCAAGGAGTTTTAGAAACAGTGCCTGATGGTTACGGTTTTTTAAGATCTCCAGACTATAACTATATGGCTTCGCCAGATGATGTTTATGTTCCTGGGTACATGATCAAACAAAACGGACTTAAAGTTGGCGATACAATCAGAGGAAGTATACGTCCCCCAAAAGACAACGAAAAGTACTTCTGTTTGGTGAAAATAGAATCTGTGAATGGTAAAACACCGGAGGAAGTTAGAGATAGGGTTGCTTTTGAACATCTAACGCCATTGTTTCCAGATGAAAAATTAAATCTTTGCGACAATTCGAAAAATTATCCGAATAGAATTATTGACTTGGTTTCACCAATTGGTAAGGGACAAAGGGGATTAATTGTAGCTCAACCCAAAACGGGTAAAACTTGGTTATTGAAAGGAATTGCAAATGCAATTGCCGCGAACCACCCTGAAGTTTACATGATTATCTTGTTAATTGATGAGCGTCCGGAGGAGGTTACAGACATGGCGAGAAGTGTGAGAGCAGAAGTTGTGGCCAGCACATTCGATGAACCTGCCGATAAACATGTGAAGTTAACCAACATGGTTTTGGAAAAGGCGAAAAGATTGGTTGAATGTGGACACGATGTGGTGATCTTGTTAGATTCAATTACAAGATTGGCGAGAGCCTATAATACAGTTCAACCTGCGTCGGGCAAAATATTATCTGGTGGTGTAGATGCAAATGCGCTGCACAAGCCAAAGAGATTTTTTGGTGCAGCGAGAAATATTGAAAACGGTGGTTCTTTAACAATCATTGCAACTGCGTTAACAGATACTGGTTCAAAAATGGACGAAGTCATTTTCGAAGAATTCAAAGGAACGGGTAATATGGAATTACAATTGGATCGTAAATTGGCCAATAAACGAATTTTCCCTTCAATTGATATTTTAGCAAGTAGCACACGAAGAGAAGATCTATTGATCGATAAAGTTTCATTGCAAAGAATGTGGGTTTTGAGAAATCATTTATCGGATATGAATCCAGAAGAAGCCATGAATACTTTCTTGAAATACATGCAAAATACCAAGGATAACAACGAATTTTTGGTGAGTATGAACGGTTAATATTTTTATTTTAACGAGGTTTTGCACATTTTAATGTCGCTCTATTGCTGAAATTTACTTGTGATTATTTATAAATCAGTCATTTAATATCAATTGCACACAATAGAATACTCGTTTGAAAAATGTGAATAAACCACTCCCCACAGACAAGAAAGCAATGTTAATTTTACCATCGAATTTAAGTTTATGGATAAATTAAAAGTTGTTACGGATTATTCTAAATTGACTCCCGAATTATTGGAGCTTTTTAACGAGACATACCCACAAGGAATTGCTGGGAAGACCATTCGTTTCCCAAATTCAAAAGGAGAAATAGTAACTGCAGTGAGGTTGGAAACAGAGGATAGGATTTATTTGGTAAAATTAAGCGCAAAGGCTAAAGAGATTTTAACCGAAGAAGATTTAGATGAAATGATTCGTCCGTTAGGTAAAGACGCAGAAGCAGAGGTTGAAGAGGAAGAGGAAGAAAAAGAAGATGCTCCGTCTAGAGACGAAAGTGACGAAGATTAATGAATCGTTTGGAAATTGGTACAGAATGTGTCAATTTTGAAATATGAATAAACCAGTTGCCGTAATTACCGGCGCTTCTCGTGGAATTGGGTATGCCATTGCACAAAAATTTGCTTCTGAAGGATTTAATTTGTTTATCGGTGGAACAAAACTTGAGACAATATCAAAGGTTTCAGCTCAATTTGAATTAGATTATGGAATAAAATGCAGTTTTTTTGCTGCTGATTTATCAATTGCAGAAAATTGCAAATCGTTTTGCGCATCTGTATTAGAATCGTATCCTCAAATAAACGTTCTCGTAAATAACGCCGGATTGTTCTTAGGAGGTAAAATGATGGAAGAAGATGAGGGACAACTTTTGAAAATGATGAATACAAATTTGTTTTCAGCTTACCATGTTACAAAGAATTTGTGGGATTTTTTTGCAAAAAACGCAAAATCTCATGTGTTTAATTTGTGCTCAATTGCTAGTTTTACCGCTTATCATGCTGGTGGAAGTTACTCCATAACAAAATTTGCATTGCATGGATTTACAAAATCTTTAAGACTTGAAGGGATGGAAAAAGGCATCTGTGTTTCTTCGGTAATGCCAGGCGCAACCCTAACAGATTCTTGGGCTGGCGTTGATATTCCTGAGTCTCGATTTATGAAACCTGATGATGTTTCTGAGGTAATTTTTACGGCTTGGAAAATCAATAATTCCACCGTTATGGAAGAAATTATATTGAGGCCAATCTTAGGCGATTTGTAATTTGTCATTTTATTGTCACTCAAAAATTTGTCGTGATACAATTTGGTGGTATCTTCTTGGAAATTTGTATATTTGCGTATAGATAAACATTCAAAAGGATATAGAAATGAAAAAATTACTATTTTTTGGTTTAACAGTTTTAGCAGCAGTATCTGCAGACGCTCAAACTTTAAACACAGGTAAAATTCATGCAGAAGACATGAATCCAGGAGTGAGAGCCCAAGACATGCGTAAAGTAAGGGTGAATACCACACGTCGAGGTCAAGAAACCGGTGGTGGCAATTACAATTACCTACAAGCATATGGTGACGAATTAATGTTAGGAGATCCAAAAACTTATGTGCGTTGGATTATGCCTGATACAAATGCAGCGATTGTATATAGCGGTGGTGAAAAAGATCACGTTTCTATGTGCGTAGTTGGAAGTATTTTTGATCCGAAAGACTCAACTTTTGGCTCTGCAGGTTTGCCAATTTTAACTAAATTCAATCCTTATATTGTTGATACAATCAGATGGGTTCAATATTATGTTCGTAATGTAGATTCTATTGATGTTGCAGGAACAAAAACAAATGTTGTAGATACTCTTTATTTACAGTATTTTGATATTTCAGGTATCGATTTTCGTGGATTTTCGTTCCAAAACAAAAGACATTTGAACGCTGCACCAAAAGTATCTACATATACTCCTTCTACTTTGTTGAACACCGCTGCATTAAAAACAGATACTTTCTTCCTTGATAAAACTTGGGCTGATAGTTTTTCAGTTGAAGGTGGTCAATTGTTTGGTAGAATCAATGGAACAACTCCAGGTATTGTTTCTCAATCTACCAATGGTACTACAATTACAAACAACATCATGGCTTTCTCTTTATCATTCAAACCAATGATTAAAGCAAAATTAGGTGATACAATTATCAACTGGGCTAAAACTGGCTACACTCCAAAAGTGAATACACTTGGTCTTCGTATGGGTTATTTCACCAACACAATGCATGAGATTGTTTCTCCATATCGTTACAATAACTCTTTCTGGACACCTTTTGATTTGGCTGGTGGTCAAACAATCAATGGTTGGAAATCATACTACCCAACTTCTGCATACAACACAACTTCTTTCTGGGCGTATAACGTAGATATTAAGTCAGAAAACTTAAGCACCAAAGAAATGAATAAAGGTATTTCTGGAACAAAAGTTTATCCAAACCCAACTTTAGGTTCTTCAGATGCAGTTGCTGTATTTAACTTAAACAAAGCTTCTTCAGTAAGTGCACAAATCGTTGATTTGAACGGTAGAGTTGTACGTAGCATCAACGCACGTCAATTCAATGCTGGAATGAATCAATTAGGTTTGTCTACTAAAGATTTAACTGCTGGTATTTACACAGTTGTATTGCAAAGTGCAACTGGTACTGAATCATCTAAATTAGTGGTTCAATAATTAAACGTATCAATTTATTAAAAAGAAGAGCCACCCATGGGTGGCTCTTCTTTTTTTGGTTAAATTTGTTTCAATATTAAAATAGCCATGAAAAAAATCACCCTGTTCTTATTGATTTTCGTAGCTCAGAACCTTGTGTTTTCACAAACGTTTTTTGGACTTCAAAATAGCAACTATTCTGGAGCCCACATGATTTACACCAATCCTGCAGCTTTAGCAACAATGCCATTTAAAAGAAATGTGAATTTTTCTTCAATTGGATTTAATTTAAACAATAACTATTTTTCTCTTGAAACGCCGTTTACATTTTGGCAACTCATCAGCAACAATGTAGATCCACAATATTGTGATGAAAAAGGCAATATCGACTGGCAATCAAATTGGTTAAAAGAGAACCAAGGCGTTAATAAAATTTGGTCGAATATTGAACTGGAATATAGAGGCCCTGCATACGCAACTAGATATGGTGATCGATTGGTGTGGGCCACTGCCACTAGAACAAGAAATAGTGTCAATATCTCAAACTTATCTCCTCAAATAGTTCAGTGGGGTAAATCTTTATTAGATACAAATACAAAATTGAATTTACTAGATGTTGCAAACCAATCTTTTAATGTTCGCTCAAATTCATATCAAGAATTTTCAGGGTCTTTATCATACCTCGCAGTCAATAACAAAAATCTTAAATTGAGCTTTGGTACTACGGCGAAAGTTTTATTAGGGTTGGGTAGTTTTAATGTGTATAATAATGGCAGTCAATTCAGTGCCTATGGACATGATTCAATTAGAGTAGATTATGCAGATATTAAAGTTTCGTATACCGATTTTGATTTTTTAAGCCAAATTATGAAAGGTGTTTTGCTTGGAAGTTTACCTAAGTTAAATAATATATCGGGACTTGGTTATGGATTTGATTTTGGGTTTTCTATTGAATCGGGAAATACAGGACATTCTGAGGCACTTTCTAAAGTTGTATCAAACAAACATTATCGATGGAAATTGTCGGGTGCAGTCTTGGACCTAGGCCATATTAATTATGCTTCTAAAGCAACCGGATATACAATTAAAACAGATAAGCCGGTAACTATGAATTTAATGACACCTGAGTTTATAACAGCAGCGGCAAATGGAAGTTCAGGCGTATTTAATTATGTCACAAACTTTGCCAAAGAAAAAGGGATTTATCAAGAAATAGTTGAGGAAACAACCATTGATTTACCTACAACTGTTCAACTTCAATTTGATTATAGTTTGATAAAATATTTCAATGTTGCAATGCATTGGCAACAAAGGCTTTTATCCATCCAACAAAATCAATTTGTTGGAAATAGTAGTTTGGTGGTTGTGCCTAGATTTGAACACCGTTGGTTTGAATTGTCAACGCCATTATCATTTTATGATAATTATGAACAGTTTGGAATAGGTATTTTTACAAGGATTGGACCTGTGTTTTTCGGATCCGATAATTTCCTAAAAAGTTTTAGTTCCAATAAATATTCTGGAATGAATCTTTATTTTGGGATCAGTTCTTTATTGCCTTAATCTTCGATTACCTCAACATCTACAAAGTCATCATTGTCATCTTTTTTCTTCAGATGGCTTTTTTCACTCTGATTCTTCAGATTGGATGCAAAATTGTTGATACTTCGATTCATAAAGCGAGAAATAAAAACAATGGTTATTAAACTCAAACTAGCCGTAATGATCCAAATTGTAATTGCTATATCAATCCAACTTCTATCCCTCAAAAGCCAAACAAAAAAGCCTGTAAATAGCTGACGAACAATCCAAGAAGCTAATTTTTTACGTCTTGTGGTTTTGATAAAATCCTCATTGATTGGATTCTGATTTGGCATTCCAGAACCAACGTTAAATTGGAACATCATAATCGTTAATCGATTCGTTTAATCACAGCACCAAGTGCATTTAATCGCTCTTCGATACGCTCGTAACCTCTATCGATTTGTTCAATATTTCTGATGGTACTTTTCCCTTTTGCACTCATAGCGGCAATGAGCAAAGCAACACCGGCACGAATATCAGGCGAAGACATGGTAATTCCTTTAAGTTTGGTTCTGCGATCTAAACCTATAACCGTGGCTCTGTGTGGATCGCAAAGAATGATTTGAGCACCCATGTCAATTAAATTATCGACAAAGAATAAACGGCTTTCAAACATTTTTTGGTGGATGAGAACAGTACCTCTAGCTTGGGTAGCGGTCACGAGGGCAATTGAAATTAAATCGGGTGTGAATCCTGGCCAAATTTGATCAGAAATGGTGAGGATTGAACCGTCTATAAAACTATCGATTTCGTAATGTTCATTTTCTGGAATGAAAATATCGTCGCCGCGAATCTCTAATTTAATTCCAAGTCGTTCAAACGTTTTTGGTATAATTCCCAACATATCCACCCTGCAATTTTTCAGGGTAATTTCACTTTGGGTAATTGCGGCCATTCCAATGAATGAACCAATTTCAATCATATCGGGAAGGCAACGATGGGTGCAACCGTTAAGAGAGGTGACCCCTTGAATGATAAGTTTATTCGATCCAATTCCATCAATTTTAGCGCCCATGTGATTCAACATGGTGCATAATTGTTGCAAGTAAGGTTCACAAGCAGCATTGTAAATTGTGGTTTCACCATTTGCAAGCACTGCGGCCATTAAAATATTTGCTGTTCCGGTAACAGATGCTTCATCGAGGTGCATATAACACCCTTGAAGTTTTTCAGATTGTACTCTATAAAAGTTTTGTTCGGCTAAATACTCAAATTTAGCACCTAAGTTAATGAACCCTTCGAAATGAGTGTCGAGTCGGCGGCGGCCAATTTTGTCGCCACCTGGGCTTGGGATATAACCTTTTCCAAATCGAGACAATAAAGGACCAACAATCATTATTGAACCTCTAAGTGCAGCACCTTGTTTTTTAAATTCTGGGCTGTCTAAAAAGTCTAAGTTCACATTATTTGCTGTGAACGAGAATTTTCCTCGTTCGATGCGGTTTACTGTAACTCCAAGATTTTGAAGAAGTTCAATTAATTTAAGAACATCTCTAATTTCTGGTATATTTTCAATGATGACTTCATCAGACGTCAATAAAACAGCACAAATAACTTGTAATGCTTCGTTTTTTGCACCTTGAGGGATGATTTCACCCTTTAGCTTATGCCCACCTTCAATTTCAAATACTGCCATAGAGATTAATATCGGCGGAAATTTTTACCGCGATTTTGGTTTTGATTTTTCTTATTATTGTTGTTTTTGTTTCTTCCAAAGTTATTATTGTTGCTTTTGAAGAATTTCTTTGGTTGGAAATTGCTAGAAGCATCAGCTGAAACTGTAATTTCTGAACCTTGGATTTGCAGTTGACCTTTAGAGAGTATTTTTAAATGCTCAGCAATGACCTCATTGCTTAAATTTTCATTGTTCCAAATTTTACAACTATTGAACATGAATGAAGCAATTAAATTCACCATTTCTTGGCGAATTTCTGGATCTTCCATTTCTGATACTTTATCGACCATCATTTGTAAGTTTCTGCCATAAAAACGGAAACGAATGTTGGTGGTTGGATAGCCAATTTGATTTGGTTTCTTAGCTTTCTCCTCAGGTTTAGGAATTTCGTACGGACAATCGACATCTAAATCGTAATTTCCAATTTGATAGATATGTCCCCACAAAATTTCTTTATAGTTTGATTGAAGCTTAATTTCAGGATTCAACGTAGCCATAATGTTCACCAAATTGTGAACCCACTGAGTGCGTTTTTCTTTTTCAGGAAAAGATTGAATTTGTGACACATATTCTTGAATATGGCGGCCAAATTCAGAAATTCTCAAGTGCTCTCGTTGAGTGTTGTAATCGCTTTGAAGGATTGTCATTTTTACAGTTGCAAATTAACGATTGATTTCCAAAAAAATATAAAACATTTAAACGAATGAAGTGTTTATTTCTAAGAGAAATCGTTTATGAAAGCAAAGATAATAGAAAATTACATTTTGCATTACAATCGCAATGGTAAAATGCCAGTTAGTATTTTCGAATTTTGTGAAAATCTACAAATTACGGAATCACAGTTTTATGATGAATTTTCAGATTTCGCTTCATTAGAATCTGAAATTTTGGCTCAAATTTGGACAGATTCACTGCAGAAGGTTTCGTCTCAAGATTATTATCATGAATTGAGTCAGCAAGAAAAGTTACTTTCTGTGGTTTACGCATTTTTTGAAAATTTGAAAAATTACAGGAGTTATTTATTGTTGAAATACAGAGATTGGAAAAATCCAATGCAAAGTATTGAAACAATGAAAGCCTTGAAAGATGCGTTTTTTGAATATTTAGATGGTTTGAAAATTGAAAATGCTGGTCTGGGTATTCCGCAAGTAGATAAATATTTAGATAAAGGAATGCACCATGGTTTGTTTACAAATCTAGCATTTGTGATGAATTTTTGGTTGAACGATAAAAGCAAGGGGTTTGAAAAAACTGATGCGTGTATCGAAAAATCATTCTCTTTGTCATTTGAACTTATTTCAAACAACGCAATTCAAAAAGCATTTGATTTTGGCAAATTTTTATTGGCTGAATTAAAATGAAAACACAAGATAAAATTCCGAGCACCAAACTCGAAAGGGCAGTGAAATTGGTTGGTACTGGTGCCAAAATTGGCGGGAATTATCTAAAATATTACGCAAAGAAAAGCATTACAGGGAACGACGATAAAACGGAGTTACACCAATCCAACGCAGAAGATATCTACGATTCCTTGAGCAATCTAAAAGGAAGTGCCTTAAAAGTTGCTCAAATGTTGAGTATGGATAAGAATATTTTGCCGCGTGCATATTCTGAGAAATTTGCCTTGTCGCAATATTCAGCTCCACCAATGTCGCCGCCTCTAGTGCTCAAGGTTTTCCAAAGTGCAACAGGGAAATCTGCATTCGAAGCCTTCGATGAGTTTAATCCTAAATCATTGGCTGCTGCCAGTATTGGACAAGTGCATTTGGCTTCGAAAAACGGAAAGCAATATGCAGTAAAAATTCAATATCCAGGCATTTCAGATTCAATTCAAAGTGATTTAAGGATGGTTAAGCCCATCGCAAATGCCATGTTTGGACTTTCTGAGAAGGAAATGAAGAAGTATTTTCAAGAGGTTGAAGAAAAACTCATTGAAGAAACTGATTACCATTTGGAACTCAAAAGAGGTCAAGAAATTGCGGACGCTTGTGTGCATTTAGAAAATATTTATTTTCCAAAATATTATCCGGAATTGAGTTCAGGAAAAGTATTGGTGATGGATTATATACAAGGGCAACATTTAAAAGAGTTTTTAGAAACAAATCCCTCACAAGAAGAAAAAAACGTTGTTGCTCAAGCATTATGGGACTTTTATGAATTCCAATTACACAAATTAAAATCGATTCACGCTGATCCGCATCCTGGTAACTTTTTGTTCGATGGCAATGGTAAAGTGGGGATTATAGATTTTGGATGCATCAAAGTTGTACCGGAAGATTTTTATTTGAATTATTTTCCGTTGCTTATCGACGAGGTTCAAAATAATCCTGAGCTCATTGGAAAATTGATGAAAGAAATTGAAATCATTTTCCCTGCAGATAGTCAAGAAATTATTGACGAGTTATCTGCTGCATTCTTAAAAATGACAACGTTGTTAAGTCGTCCATTTAAATCTGAAAAGTTTCAATTTACATATGATTTTTTAGATGAGATTTATGCAACGGGCGAGGAAATTTATCAAATTCCCGAAGTTAAAAAACCAACCCAACCAAGGGGTAGTAAACATGCCTTGTATGTAAACAGAACATATTTTGGAATTTATAGCATTATGGCAGATTTAAATGCCGAAATCAATACAAAGCCAGGTGACTGGAAAAATGAACTTTTAAAGCATCACAACTTGTTGTGATGCTTTAAATTGTCTTTTGTGAATTATATTTTCACATCTAAAGTGAATAAGATTGTCCTTCCATCTGAAGGCATAACTCCAGGTCCGGGATAACCACCAGCTCTGCGGGTAAAATATTTTACATTCGTTAGATTATTCACAGCGATTTTTATGAAAATGTCTTTTTTCACATTTATTTTTAGGTTTAAATCGTAAATAGAATACTCAGGAATCATACCATTTTGAGCGTTTGGAGAAACTGCCACTGTATTTAAAGCATCATTAAAT
>JACCDW010210386.1_pt1 | contig 24763 bp, 15 predicted proteins | sample 7449781 | NCBI WGS metagenome assembly JACCDW01 (sample SAMN15323449, study PRJNA562643) | freshwater metagenome | isolation source: river surface water | place: USA:Blue River Watershed | collected 2017-08-18
GCAGATACTTTTAATTTACCAGTTTTTTCATCTTTTACATACAATTTGATTTTTGCCTTCTTGTATCCATCATATCCTTCAACTTTAACATTTGCTGTGAATGGCTTTGACAAACAAGAATCACCAGGGAATTTGAATTCTAAAATTCCAGCCCAAACTAAACCTTCGTTCCCTTTTAAAGTTAATGGATGGCCACTTTTGATGATCTCCATGATATCACTTGTCTTACGAATTGTAACACATTTGCCTGGAGTTGATTTACACATTCTAATGTATTCACATTTATTCATTGTGATAGACATTCCAGCACCAACAGTAACAGTTGTATCTCTGGTACAAGTATCACCTTTAATAACTGGTTTAGGAACTTCAACTGGCTTTGGTTTTTCGATGATGGTAATTTCTACACGACGATTTTTAGCTTTCAAAGCAGCATCAGACTCGTTTTTTTGACGAGGCTTTGCTCTTCCAAAATACTTTTTCATCATAAAATCGTCTTCAATGTCTTTTTCAACTAAATAGTCAAAAACTTCATCAACACGATTTCTAGATAATTCCATGTTGTAATCGTCGTTTCCAGTACTATCAGTATGACCAGTTAGAACTAATCTGTATTCTTTGATAGACTTTAAACGATCAACTAAAGCATCTAGTTTTTTAATTTCATCCTTTTTTACTTCGTATTTGTTGTTGTCGAAGTAAATTTGAACAGCTGGAGCTAGTTCCTTAGGCTCAACTTCTTTTTGCTCTGCTTTTTTAGCAGTTGGTTGAGTTTGCGCAGATAATGATGAGGTAGCAATATTTAAACCAAATATCATTACCCAAAAGAATAGTTTTTTCATTACATCAATTTGCTGCGAAAATAAATCAAAATATGTTCTCTTTTACAGAATATTCCACAATATTCTCACAAAATTACAGAAATTGATAAATTTGGCTTTAAATTGCCTTTGTCATGACATTAAAAATATCCCATTATTTCAAGTTAATTACACTCATTTTTGTGCTCTCAAGCAGCAAAATGGTGTTATTCGGGCAAATTGCAAAAACTCAAGTTGTGCAATTACAAGCAAATGTGATTAATGATAAAATCACACTCAAATGGCCAAAAGAAAATTACACAGGTAAATTTATGATTTATTCTCGAAATTTTGGAGAAATAAATTACACTAAAATTGCTGAGGTGGCTGGAACCATTAATACTTATACCGAATCTGCCAATGTATCTTCTAAAGAATATTTAGTTTCAAAAATAAGCTCTACCGGTTCTACCGATGCTTTGGGGTACATATTTGCAGGCAACAAATACAATGTTCCTCTTCAAAAAGGTGGAGTTGTCTTGTTAATTGATAGTTCTTATATCAGCGCATTGTCCAATGAAATTTCAACTTTAAAACAAGATTTAATCAATTCAGGATGGAATGTATATATAATGTATGCCGGAAGAAAAGAAAATGTAAAAGCCGTAAAAACAAGAATCCAAAAATTAGTGGATGCTAAAACCCCTAGGCCTAAAACGCTTTATATAATAGGACATGTGCCAGTACCTTATTCTGGTTATTTTTCTAACTCGGGAGATCGTCCACCACCTGATGGACATGTTGAAGGCTCTGGAAATCATACAGGAGCTTGGCCTGCTGATTGTTATTATGGTGATTTTGAGGGAATTTGGTCTGACAATGCTGTGAATTGCACCACCGGATCAGCAACCCGTCACCACAATATCCCTAAAGATGGAAAATTCGACCAATCTGTGCCACCTGCTAAAATTGAACTCGAAATTGGTCGACTAGATATGTTTGATATGAGCGCTTTTTCAAATAACGACACTCAACTCACCCGTGAGTATTTAAATCGTGTTCACCTTTTCAGAATGGGTGAAATCAACTTTACAAAAAGAGCCTTGATCGACAACAATTTCACCGGTTTAAATTTAGCATCTACAGGATATCAAAATTTACCTTGTTTTGTGGGATTGGATAGCGTTTCGGATACAAAAGATTATTTCACCGAACAAAATTCAGGTTCCTATTTATGGAGTTATGGTTGTGGCGCTGGTTCATATAATTCATGCAGCGGCATCGGCACTAGTAACGATTTTTCTGCCAACAAAGGAGTTTTCTCTAACGCATTCACAATGTTAGCAGGTTCATTTTTTGGCGATTATGATTCTAAAAACAACCTCATGAAAGCTGCCTTGGCTGCTGGTTCTTTCAATGTTTGTTGGGGAGGAATTCCAAAATGGTATTTGCATCACATGGCATTGGGATTAAATAGTGGATTTGGAGCTAAATTAACCATAAATAATGATGCCGACTATTTCAATGGTGCTTTTAATGGTTCTTGGAATGGTGTTTTTATTGAATTACTTGGAGATCCAACGCTTACAATGAATCATGTAAAACCGCCTACAAATCTCACTGCTCAATCTACAAATGGAAACGTTTTACTCAAATGGAATAAAAGCGCCGACGCAGAATCGTATAACATCTACCGAATTGACACCTCTAACAATTCAATTACTTTGGCTCGAACAAGTTGTGGCACGAGCTCAAATACAACAGATACATTTTTTACAGATGATTGTAACTGGACATCAGGTAAATACACATACGCAGTCGCCGCAGTTAAGCTTGAAACCACAGGCGCAGGTACCTATGTAAATCAAAGTATGCTTGTAAATGCCCAAATTCAACATGTAAACGGCCTCAACAAAATGGAATTATCTAAGGTGAGCATTTCCCCTAATCCAATTGAAAATCAATTTATTATACGTGGTTTAAACTCTAATAAGCCTGTTCAAATTGAAGTTTTGAATATAATTGGTCAACCTCTTTTTGTTTTTGAGGGACAAAAACCAGATGCAAATGGCATGGTAACAATTGATAATCAATTCAATTTCAATGGATTGGCAATTATTAAATTGAATCAAAATGGAGAATCCATATCGTTTCCGGTAGTGTTTAATCACAAAAATTGATACAATTCACCATGAATTATGATGATTTTAATAAAAAAAGTGTGATAACTGTTAAAGATTAATTATTTTCGCGCCCCTAAATTCATTTTAGAATAGAACAAATAAAATATGAAAGACATAATTCTTTATCTCATTCCGGCATTCGGAATTGTTGGACTAATTGTCATGGCAATTAAGAGTGCATGGGTTAGCAAGCAAGATGCTGGCGATGAAAACATGCAACGCTTGGCGAGTTACATCGCAAAAGGTGCAATGGCGTTTTTAAAGGCTGAATGGAAAGTTTTAAGCATTTTTGTGCTTTTTGCTGCAGCTCTTTTGGCTTATTCTGGAACAATTCACGAAGTTAATGGAGTTCAGATCCACTCAAGTTGGATCATTTCCATTGCTTTTGTAATCGGTGCAGTATTTTCTGCCTATGCTGGTTATATTGGTATGAACGTTGCAACTAAAGCAAATGTTCGTACAACCCAAGCTGCTCGTACGAGTTTGAAACACGCATTAAAAGTATCATTTACGGGTGGTACTGTAATGGGATTAGGTGTTGCAGGTTTAGCAGTTTTAGGTTTAGGTGGTTTATTTATTGCCTTTTTAAATATTTTTGGATCGTTAGGTGAAAACACCGTTAAAACTGCAATCGAAGTTTTAACTGGTTTCTCTTTAGGTGCTGAATCAATTGCTTTATTTGCTCGTGTTGGTGGTGGTATTTATACCAAAGCTGCTGACGTTGGAGCTGACTTAGTAGGTAAAGTTGAAGCAGGTATTCCTGAAGATGATGTTCGTAACCCAGCTACCATTGCCGACAACGTTGGTGATAACGTAGGTGACGTTGCTGGTATGGGTGCCGATTTGTTCGGTTCTTATGTTGCAACGATCTTGGCTACGATGGTATTAGGTCAAGAAATTGAATCAGTTGATAAATTTGGCGGAATGGCTCCTATCCTATTGCCTATGGTAATTTGCGGTCTTGGAATATTATTCTCTATCGTTGGTACATGGTTTGTTACGATTAAAGATGAAAAATCAAACGTTCAAAATGCTTTGAACCTAGGTAACTGGTCTTCAATGATATTAACCGTGATAGCTTCTTATTTCGTCGTGAATTGGATGTTACCTGATACCATGTTTATTCGCGGTTATGAATTTACCAAATTAAATGTATTTGCTGCAATTTTCGTAGGTACCATTGTTGGTGCAATTATGAGTATTGTTACTGAGTACTACACTGCAATGGGTAAAGCTCCTGTAAATTCAATCATTCAACAATCCTCTACAGGTCATGCTACCAACATTATTGCTGGTTTATCTGTAGGGATGAAATCTACAGTTATTCCAGTTTTAACATTGGCTGCTGGTATCATGGCTTCTTATTACTTCGCAGGTTTATATGGTGTTGCTATTGCTGCTGCTGGTATGATGGCTACAACTGCAATGCAGTTAGCTATCGATGCTTTTGGTCCTATTGCTGATAACGCTGGTGGTATTGCTGAAATGAGTCAATTACCTCCTGAAGTTCGTGAGCGTACAGATAATTTAGATGCTGTTGGAAACACTACTGCTGCTACTGGTAAAGGATTTGCAATTGCCTCTGCTGCATTAACTTCTTTAGCATTATTTGCTGCGTTCGTAGGAATTGCGGGTATCGATGCAATTGATATTTATAAAGCTCCAGTTTTGGCAGGTTTATTTGTAGGTGGTATGATTCCTTTTGTATTCTCAGCTTTGTGTATTCAAGCTGTAGGTCGTGCTGCGATGGATATGGTGAACGAAGTTCGTCGTCAATTCCGTGAAATTCCTGGAATTATGGAATATAAAGCTCAACCAGAATACGAAAAATGTGTTGCAATTTCTACAAAAGCTTCAATCCGCGAAATGATTTACCCTGGTGCAATCGCATTGATTACTCCTGTTGTTGTTGGATTCATCTTCGGTCCAGAGGTTTTAGGTGGCTTATTGGCCGGTGTTACTGTTTCTGGTGTATTGATGGGTATTTTCCAATCAAATGCCGGTGGTGCTTGGGATAACGCTAAAAAATCATTTGAAAAAGGTGTTGTGATCAACGGTGAAACTTTCTATAAAAAATCTGAACCACATAAGGCTTCTGTAACTGGTGATACTGTGGGTGATCCATTTAAAGATACTTCTGGTCCATCAATGAATATCTTGATCAAATTAATGTCAATTGTTTCTTTGGTTATTGCTCCATTTATTGCAGGTAAAACATTTGGTGAGCCAGCAAAGAAAGCCGGTCAATGTACTGAAATGTCTGCTCATTGCGATAAAGACACCAAGTGCGACATGAGTAAATGTGCTACTTTAACAAAAGACCAATGTGCTGCAATGTGTGATAGCATGGGTTGCACCGCTGAAGAAAAAGCGATGTGCATGGCTCATTATGACAAAGATGGCAAATGGATTGGTGGCGAATGCAAAGATGAAAAAGATTGCTGCCAAGCAAAATCTCAAAAAAGTGAAGGTTGCTCTGGCGAAGCTGTTTGCGAAGAAAAAAACGATGTTCCTTGCTCTAAAGGCGACGAATGCTGCAAAAATAAAAAGAAATAATTTTTGCAATAATCACAAAAAAGGCCACTTTTCAGTGGCCTTTTTTTATGCCCTAATTTCCAATCTCCTATCTTTGCATTTATGAAACAATTTTTGGTCACAACTACCCTAGTCATTTCCTTGCTAGTCAATTCACTTACTGCTCAGGATTCTGCAAAAATTGATTCTAATTTCCTCAAAAACGACACAATTAAACTTGATCTCAATCAATCAATCCAATCAGCTTTGAAAATCTATCGTAAAATAAAAGAGTTCAAAGGCTTATACAATCAAATAAAATTAGACCATACTTCTTTACTTGAAATCAAAGGGAATTATTTAAATCTCGGATACATTCAACAAGGTTATAACACTTTTGAAATTGGACTTTCTAAAGGAAAACGTGAACTTTTTTCAATTACAAAATTGCAGGAAATTCATTTCAATGCACAAATGTTAAACAATCAAGGAAATCGTTATTTTGGTCTAAATATTGGCATTTCCAAGTCAAATCTGTTTTTCAACAGAGCGCTAGAAGCAAACTGGATAACGAATTTCAATGGCAATCACGCCTTTATTTTTAGACCGGAGTTTGGTTTAACTTTCTTTGGAACGTTAAATGTCAACTATGGTTTGAATTTAACATTTAATAAAAATTTAAGTGGTTTCAACTCCCATGTTTTCCACCTCCGTTACACACAACAGAACTTCCGCTCAAAAATCAAAGAAAAGATCATTCAAATTAAAACCACTTTAGAGCGTGATCGAGAACGATTAAAAACACTTGGTATACAAGTTCCTCATATTCAATTTTAACTAAAAAAGGCTCTGAAATCAGAGCCTTTTTTAGTTGTTTTTTAACCGTTACTCACCACATGAATGGCATTTCGCCCAATCCTGGATTCGCTCTTAAATAGTCATTATATTGATTTTTAAGGGTTTCAAATTTCAAGTTTATGTTCTTCAGTTGCTCTCTTACATCTGTAAATACTTGATAATGAGTTTCTGTAGGTGCATTCAATGCATCGAAAGTGGAATAATACGCATTCCAAAATCTTGAGATAATGCCATCTTCAGTTTCAAACTCTTTGGCAGCCAAAACAGAATTTCCGTAAAGCAAAATATTATACCCATTTATTTCTTTTGAAACAGCTTCATAAAATTGGTAGGTAGAACCCGCAACTGAATAATGCTGAATGCCTTGTGCTATTGCATTTATGCCTGATTTTAACTTGTTTAATTTGTTTTCTGTGATTTCAATTTCTGAACGAACTTCATTCATTGTATTGATTTTTTGATTTCTATTTTGATCAAATGGAATGGTTGGTTCATATAAATATTGTACTCTTTGTAGAATAGGTTGACTAATTGATTGATACAACCCGTTGTGATATTCTTCAATTACAATAGAATAATCACCATTGTTCACAAATGGTCCCCAAGAAGTCTCAACCTTCTCATCAGTTTTCATCACCACTGGCTTAATTGAATGTTTTAAATTCCATTCTGTTTTTGCCCATCCTTTGCTTGCTGGTATAGACCATCTTGCAATTAAAATATTCTTGAGACTTTTCATCTCACCAAATTTATCTGTGTTCTGATAAACCGACATGAATAATTTTGGAGAAGATTCGATTGATTCAGCGAGAATAGAATCTTTTGATGGATAGATCAATGCGTTTGCATTTTTTGAATTCTCAGACTCTTTCTTTTCACGTCTTGATTTTATTGAAGGATATTCCTTTTGAATGTTATAATACAAAATAGCCTTCTCTGTAGGATTAGGAGCCATAAATCTTGATGCACCTTTATAGCCATTACCCGATCCACCCAATGGAGATGAAGGAATGTATAACATAGCGGTTAAAGGAGTTAAGATTCTAGCCGTTTCTTTTGCGTTAATTGTTGCCTTGAATTCACGAATTCTGTCGTAATCGTCACAAACTGCAAATCCTCTTCCGAATGTAGCCAATACAATTTCATCTTGTTCAGACTGATGCACAATATCCTTAATTGGAACTGGTGGCATTCCACCTTGCCAATTGATAAATGTTTGTCCTCCGTTAATTGAAATGTAGAAACCAAATTCTGTCCCTACCAATAAAATATCAGAATCAAAATTATCTTCTAAAATACATTTTACCGATCCATTATCAGGTAAACCTTTTACAATTTTTGTCCAGTTTTTACCATTGTCAATTGATTTATAAATATATGGTTCGAAATCTCCGAATCTATGGTGATCTAAAACAACATAAACCGTATTTGCACTTCTACCTGCTTGAATCATACTCACAAACGGATAACCAGCACCATTTTTTGCAGCAGCCGGACCATTCGGGAAAACCTCACTCATTTTTGTCCATGTTGCTCCGTCATCATTTGTCACATAAGTAAGTCCGTCATCAGTACATGCATATAATTGACCTTTAGCACCTTCCGTTAATCCTGTAATGTTTCCATAGATACTTGTACTTTGATTTTTAACGACAGCATCCAATCCCCAAACTTTTTCCATAACAGGTAAAGTATTTCTATCAATGCCCCTACTTAAATCATTGGAAATCAATTTCCAAGAATTTCCCATATCTTCAGACATGAACACTTTATTTGCAGCAAAATACAATTTTCGATTGTTGTATTTGCTAATGATCAAAGGGGCATCCCAATTCCATTTTAAAGGACCGGCACCAACAGGACTTACGGGCTTAATGTCCATTGATTCACCTGTTTTTTTATCGAATCTGATCAATCCACCATATTGCCATTGGCTATAAACAATGTTTGGATTTTTAGGATCCACCTGAGATTTAAATCCGTCACCTCCAACAGTCACAAACCATTCTGCATTAGAAATGCCATTTGCTGAATTGTTTCTGCTAGGTCCACCCAATGAATTGTTATCTTGAGTACCGCCATAAATGTTATAAAAAGGCGTATTGTTGTCGGTAGAAACCCTGTAAAACTGTGTGATACTAATGTTGTCTTTAAAATTCCACTCTTTACCGTGATTGAAAGTTTCATACAAACCACCGTCGCAACCAACAATCATATGTTCTCCGTTTGAAGGGTTCACCCAAATTGCGTGATTGTCGACATGTTTATTCGGTTCTCCGAGGTTTTTCAAAGTTTTTCCTCCATCCTCTGAAACTTTAATCATCATATCCATCACATAGAATTTGTTTGGATTGATAGGATCAGTCATCAATTCTTGATAGTAATTTCCTGCAGTTGTAAATCCGTTCACTTTATTCCAAGAAGCGCCATGATCATGACTTACAAAAATACCTCCTTTATCATTTGAAGCTTCAACCATTGCATAAAGTAAACCTTTTTTTACACTGACTCCCAATGTTATACGTCCTAATTCACCAGAAGGAAAACCATTACCTAACTTATTCCATGTGAGTCCATTGTCTTCAGATTTATAGAGTGCACTTTCTAGTCCTCCGCCTAAATACGTCCATTCGTGGCGTCGACGTTGGTGAAATGCCGCATAGATTACACCCGATTGAAATGGATCGAAGTGGATTTCATTACAACCCGTATTTTTAGAAATGCTGAATGCTAAATTCCAAGTTTTACCACCATCTAGTGAATGGTAAATACCTCTTTCACCACCTTCTTTCCAAAGTGGACCATAAGCGGCAACCCAAATATCCTTTGAATTGGTAGGGTTAATTTTGATCATACCTATGTGCTCCGAATTCTTCAATCCCATGTTTGTGAATGACTTACCGCCATCGGTACTTTTATAAATACCATTTCCATATCCTACAGAACGCTGATTGTTGTTTTCACCTGTTCCAACCCAAATGACATGGGTGTTTTGAGGATCAATGGCCAAACAACCAATACTTTGAGTGCCATAATTATCGAAAATTGGTTCAAATGTTGTTCCTGCATTTCTCGTTTTCCAAACCCCACCGTAAGCTGCTGCGATGTAGTATTCTGAATGGTTTTCTAGATTCACTGCAATGTCTACAATTCGACCACTTGTTGTTGCAGGTCCAATCATTCTAAACTTAATCTGATTTAAAAACGATTTGGTTAAACTATCTTTTAATTTAAGATCTTGAGAAGCATCGGCATTCGACGATGAATTCTTGTTTTTCTGGGATACACCAATGGTAAATGTCCCTAAAAAAATGAATAAAGTTGTAATAAATTTAGTCTTTCGATTCATATTGAATCAAAAGTATTGAATTCCCATTAAGTTATTGGTATGGTGTGAACAAATTGTTTAATTTGGCTTTGCAACTTGCTTCAAATAAGCTTCTAATTGTTGGGCAATTCCTTGCCAAGAAAAGCGACTTCTAATTTTTTGTCCACCCATAGAGCCTAATTGATTTCTAAAATCATCATCTGTAAGGATATGAATCACATTCGATGCAAATTCATCGGCATTTAATGATAAAGCAATACCCTCACCTGTTTCTAGCTCCAGACCAGAATAACCAACATTGGTACTTACAACGGGAATATTCATTGAAAGTGCTTCAAGAACCTTGTTTTGAGTTCCAGCGCCAATTCTCAAAGGAGAAACAACCACATGCGCCTTTGCATATTCATCGGCTAAATTTGGAATAAAGCCTGTAATATGAATGTTTTCACTTTTGAGGGACAAAACCTTTGCAACTGGTCGTTGCCCAGCAATGATAAATTGAGCTTCTGGAACCTTCTGTACGATTTTCGGCCAAATTTCCTCTACGAAATAGGTTACAGCATCAATATTTGGGGCATAATCCATATTCCCAGTAAATAAAACCCTGTTTTTGATATAAGAAACTTCTCTTGGGCAAAAAACATCGGTATTCACACCATTTTGAAGCAGTTCAACATTTATACCGGTATGTTCAATGAGATATTGTTGATCTTCACGACTACAAACAAGTACTTTTTTGAATTTGGGAAGCATTTGCTTCTCATAGTTAAATAAACGTTTGTATTCAAGGGCAGCAATCCATTGACTAATGAAATTGCCACTTTTCACAATTCTTCGCTTCCAATATAAACTAAAAGCATCTGGCAAGTCTAAAATTACATTTTCACAACCCAATGATTCAAAATATTGGGCCATTCGAATGTGTTGTACGTGGATAGCATCGAATTGATGTTCACTCAACAATTGTTTCAATCGATCTGCAAATCCCGATGATCTAAAAAATGCAACTTGCAGTGGTCTATTTGAAAATACCCCAAAAAAAGCCGAAATCGCAGAAAGCCACTTGGGTCTATATTCCCAATTAAGCGAATGAAACAAAAGGATCCTTTGTCCCTCAGAATTTAAAAAATCTGTAGGTTTCAACAATTCTTCAACTGAGTTTACATCTTCTTTATTTTCGGCAATTGTAATCAAATGGAGTTCGTGTTGTTTGCACAATTCATTGGCCAAATTGAATATTTTCAACTTATCACCTCGAAAAGGAGGATAAGGCACGCGATTGGCTACAAACAAGATTTTCATTTAAGCAAAATTATAACATTTATTTACGTTTTTTTAAAAAAGGAATACTAATATTGTATTAACATCATGAATCTAAGTAAACGTTTAGAAACTGTTATTGAAAGTCAAACACTTGCCATGACAAAATTGGCAAGAGAACTGAAGGAGCAAGGAAAGGATATTATCAGTTTAAGTATTGGTGAGCCTGATTTCGACACTCCAAAGAATATTTGTGAAGCAGCCACCAAAGCGATGAATGCTGGCCAAACACACTACACACCTGTTGCTGGAACTCTTGAATTGCGCAATGCCATCAGTCAAAAACTCAAAAGAGAAAATAATTTGGACTTCAGTGCAACTGAAATTATTGTGAGTAACGGCGCAAAACAAAGTTTATTGAATGCGGTATTATCAATTGTAAATCCTGGCGATGAAGTTCTTTTACCAGCACCTTTTTGGGTGAGTTACCCTTCTATGGTCACTTATGCTGGAGGAATTTCAGTTCAAATTGAAGCTACTGCCGAAAATAATTACAAAGTAACAGCCGAACAATTAGCATCGCATATTACCGATAAAACCAAGCTCATCATATTCTCATCACCATGCAACCCTAGTGGGTCGGTGATGAGTCATTCAGAATTGGAAGCTTGGGTTCATGTTTTAGAAAAACACCCAAACATCTTTGTTCTGAGCGATGAAATCTATGAGAAAATCAATTATGTAGACCGTCACTACTCCATTGGTGAGTTTCCTTCTATGAAGGGACGTGTGGCGGTAGTCAATGGATTATCGAAGGGATATGCCATGACAGGCTGGAGAATTGGATATTTGGCTGGCCCTGCAGATTTGGTTAAAGCTTGTGATAAAATTCAAGGATTAATTACAAGTGGTGCCAATTCAGTGGCTCAGGCGGCTGGTGTTGAAGCCTTAAACGGCAATCAAGATTCTGTATCGGAAATGAAAACCATATTCGAAAAACGTAGAAATTTGATGTTTGAAAAGCTTTCTGAAATTGAGGGACTTAAAACCATCAATCCCGATGGAGCTTTTTATCATTTTCCAGATGTTTCAAATTTCCTAGGTAAATCGTATAAGGGCAATCAAATTAATACATCCGATGAACTTTGTTTGTTTATTTTAGAAGTAACTGGAGTATCTATAGTGGCAGGAACGGCATTTGGTTCTCCAAACTGCATTCGATTGTCATATGCAACCTCTGAAGAGCTCATCATTGAATCGGTTTCTCGTATTTCTAAAGCTTTAAGTCTTCTCAATTAAAAATTAGGTATATTTGCAGTAATGACAAATCAAATCAACTTCGACGAATTATTTAAAAAGTTCAATGGTTTAAAAGTCCTCATTGTTGGCGATGTAATGGTAGACAATTATATCATCGGCAAAGTTGACCGTGTTTCACCAGAAGCGCCAGTACCGGTTGTTGATGTCACTTCGTTTGATTCAAGGTTGGGTGGCGCTGGAAACGTTGCATTGAACATTAAAGCAATGGGTGGAATTCCTATTCTTTGTTCTGTGATTGGAAATGATAAAGAAGGCGAAGATTTGAAAGTATTGCTTGATAAGCAAGGTTTGACTTCTAGAGCAATCTTGAGTAGCGACAAAAGAAAAACCACCACAAAAACAAGAATTTTAGGCAACAATCATCAATTATTAAGAATTGATCATGAAGTTAAAACTGAAATTGACACCTTGGATAGTTTCTTGTTGGAAGAGCATTTCGACAGAGAATTAGAAATTGCGGATGTGGTTATTTTCGAAGATTACAACAAAGGTGTTTTGCATGCAAAAAATATTGAGAAATTCATCAATAAAGCAATAGCTTCCAGCAAGCCAACGATTGTAGATCCTAAAAAATCCAATTTCCTTTCCTATAAAAAAACAACTTTATTTAAGCCAAATTTGAAAGAAATCAAAGAAGGTTTGAACGTTGAAAACAACTTAGAAACTATTGAGCAAATTTTAGATGCTGTAACATTGCTAGAAAGCAAGTTAAACAATGTTATTTCAATGGTTACATTAAGTGAAAGAGGTGTATTAATTAAGAAAGGCGACGAACATATTATCATCCCTGCGCATATCAGAAACATTGCCGATGTAAGTGGCGCTGGCGATACAGTTGTGAGTGTTGCAGCACTTTGTTTAGCATTGAACACCGACATTAAAACTTTAGCAGAATTAAGCAACCTTGCTGGTGGCTTGGTTTGTGAAAAAACAGGTGTAGTGCCAATCGAAAAATCAGCACTACTCAGCGAAGCAAAGCGTATTCACGCTTAAAATTACCCCATTACTTTATTCAACTTCTTGAGCATTAAGAATAGCAATAACGCTGCGCTTAATAGTAATATTGTATTTACGTAAAAGAAGTTTGCTTTATTGTCATAGGTATCCCAAAGTGAACTCAAAACTCCCGATAGCTTATTCCCGATAGAAGTAGCTAAAAACCAGCCTCCCATCATTAAAGCCGTTAATCTTTGGGGACTTAACTTAGATACAAGAGATAATCCCATTGGACTTAAAAACAATTCTCCAATGGTTATCACGGCATAAGATGAAATAAACCACATTGGCGAGGATTTCCCCATGCCATTATTACAGGCATAAACAGCGGCAACCATAACTAGGCACGATAATGCCGAAATAAACAATCCTAAGGCAATTTTTGTTGGTGTTTTAGGTTCTTTACCTTTTCTTCTTAAAAATGCAAAAAATGCCAATACCAACGGAGTTAATGCCACCACCCAAAAAGGGTTCACCGATTGGAACAAATTTGTATTAAAGGCATAAATAGATTCTCCTTCTTTTGGCAACTTTTTTTGATCAGTATTCTTGAAATAATTCGGATAATTATATTCTTTGGCTCCTTTTTTGATTGGCCTAAACTGATTATCTAAATAGGCAACTGAATCTTTCTTATAGTCAATCTTTTCTGCAAGCTTCACATTTTTTATAACTGGCAAAATATTGGCAGGAACTTCACGATCTGTATATCGATCAGCCCACGTATTCAAAGTTGATCCATTTTGTTTAAAAACAGCCCAAAATGCAACCACAACTGCAAAAATTGTGAGCATTGCTCCTATTTGAGATTTTTCTTCTTTGGGGGACTTTACGTAGAGCATCACATAAAACAAGACCACTGGAATGCAACCAAGTAAAAATGCATCCGTTGTTTTTGAGCCTACCATAGTGAATGGAAGGAAATATCCAATCAATCCAAACGCCACAGAAGGCAATAAAATGATTCCGAAAATTTTACCTAACGACATTTCAGAATCAAGCTTTGGTTTAATTACATCGGCGTGTTTATAATGTTTGGTTCCAATTAAAAAGATAATCACGCCAATAAACATTCCTATTCCGGCTGCAAAGAATGCAGCTCCCCAACCCAATACATTGTAAAGAATTGCACCAAAGAAATTGCAAATAAAGGCACCAACGTTAATTCCCATATAGAAAATATTGTATCCTGCATCTTTCATATGAAGGTATTTTTCTTCATTGTAAACATTTCCTAACAGGGTTGAAATATTGGGTTTGAAAAATCCATTTCCAATGACAACCAAGGCTATTGCTGAGTATAGCGCCAATTCGCTATGAATCGACATCAAACAATACCCCAAACCCATCAATATCCCTCCAATTAAAATAGATTTACGATATCCTAACACACGATCAGCTAACAAACCGCCTACAAAAGGCGTCAGAAATACGAGGGCAATGAAAGTTCCATACAAATCGGATGCTTCTTTTTCGGTCATAGAGAATCCTTCTTTTACATCTTTTAGATATAACGTAAAGATGCCAATCATGAGGTAATAACCAAATCTTTCCCACATTTCGGAAAAGAACAAAAACGTGAGAGCTTTAGGATGTTTAATTTTTTGCATAAAAAAAGAGGCTGTAAAAATACAGCCTCTTATGAATATTCTAAAATAAAGTTTTTTATCTAACTCCGTTCATCATCTTCAATAATTTTGAAGACAAGAAGAACAAGATTACCGCAGCGATACCCGCCATGTAAACAAACAACATGAAGAAATCGAATAAGTTTTCAATTTGGACACCAGCAAAATAAGGCTTTTGAGGTTTCAAATTCCAGAATTGTAATTTCTCTACTTTATCTAATTTACCTGTTTTAGGATTTTTAGCCTCAACAATATCGTGGGTTAAAATAGTGGTATCATTCAACAATACAGCTCTGTCAATATTTGAATTGGTAGATTTAATCACTTTCAAATGAAAAACAGAAACCATGCTATGTTTCGAAGATGAATCAAACGTTAATTCTGTTAAACTATCTTTTTTATCTGCTTTAACAGTTTTATAGGTTGCAACTGGCAATTGATATTCACTTTTAGGATCTGCGTTCCAAACGTTTGTATCTAACATGTTACTACCCAAAGATTGAATCAATTTAACATTTGCATTATTTACAAAAGATTTTTCAAGTTTAACCTCTTCTGGATAAAGGGTACTTAAAGTACCTGCAAATTTATTTGCAGCTGCGGTTGACAAGAACCACACTCCCATTAACAAAGAAGCCAATTTCACTGGGGCCAACTTATTCACCATAGAAAGACCAATTGGCGATAAGCAAAGTTCACCAAAAGTATGAATGGTATACAAGCTCACAAGCCAAATCATGCTTACTTTAGCTGAAGGATCTAACCCTTTTACACCAAACGCAATCACTAAATAGCCAATTGCCAATAAAAATAGACCAAATGATTGTTTGAAAGGAGATGCAGGTTCTTTACCTTTATTCCCCAACCAGCCCCAAAGCCATACAAACAATGGTGCAAACAATACAATTGCAACAGCATTGATACTTTGGAAATAAGAGGCAGGAATTGTTGAACCCATGATGGTTCTATTGGTTTGTTCTTCAGCAAAATATGTTAACGACGCACCCGCTTGCTCAAATGCTGACCAGAAGAAAATTACGAAGAATGCTGCGATATAAATTACCCAGATTCTTTGCTTTTCAATTTTAGTTAATGTTGGGTCAGAAACAATAAAATATGGTGCTGCAATGGTTAATGAGAAAATAAAAGATCCAATTAAATCCAATTCCATGTATGATTTAAACAAGAAGAATGTTCCCACCAAAATCACCAAAGTACTGATGATTCTAAATGGACTCATTGGAATAGACTCCGTAGAAGTTTCTTGTCTGGAGCTGTTTGGTTTTTCTCCAATTTGCTCTCCATCTGGCGTTACAATGTATTTATTTTTAAGGGTAATAAACAAGAATAAGCTCAATATCATACCGATACAAGCGGCTAAGAATCCCCAACGATAATCACCTGCATTATCCGTATCTCCAAGGTAACCACACAACAATGGAGCAACAAATGCACCTAAATTGATACCCATGTAGAAAATTGTAAATGCTGAGTCTACTCTCTTATCGCCAGCTGGGTATAATTGACCAACCATTGTACTAATATTTGGTTTAAAGAAACCATTACCAATAATCAAGAATGTTAAACCAACAAACATGAAGTTTGTTGCCAAACCTACTTCTTGGTAATAAGTACCGGCCAAAAACATTAAGAATTGACCAACAGCCATTAAAATACCACCGATGATAATTGATTTTCTATTTCCCCAGTATCTATCGGCCATATATCCACCCAACAAAGGTGTTAAATAAACCAATCCAGTGTAACTACCATAAATTTCAGAAGCATACGCTTTATCAAAAAGTAAAGCCTTTGTCATGAATAAGATAAATAAGGCGCGCATTCCATAATAACTGAATCGCTCCCACATTTCGGTAACAAACAAAACGTAGAGTCCCTTTGGGTGACCTTTTTGTTGAGCTTGAGGGTTGTTGTTTAAATCCATAAGTTTCTTTTAAATATTTTGGGCTAAAATAGATAGAATTTTTGAATCAACGTATGTTTGTTTAAAAAATAGCCCCAAAAATTATAGATAATGGGCTTTTTGTATTATTTTGCACCACAATGAAGGAATTAAAAGCTTCCCAAATTGCTCTAGAAACAGGTGGTATCTTTCAAGATACTGAAGATGTAATCATTGATAAGGTTTCCAAATTAGAAGAAGGACAAACAGGATCTCTTGGTTTTTTTGCAAATGCAAAATATGAGAAAGTTCTTTATACCTCAGAATGTTCGTTGGTTTTTGTACCTGCAGATTTTGTTGCAACACAACCACTCAAAGCAAAATTAATTAAACATCAAAATCCATATTTTGCATTTTGTACCATTCTTGCCAAATACTTTGATCCGAATGAAACAAAAACGGGCATCGAATCCACCGCAGCAATTCACCATACAGCGAGTATCGGTGAACATGTATATATTGGTCATCATGTAACAATTGAAGCCAATGTCATAATTGGCAATAACGTTCAAATTGAGGCAGGTTCATACATTGGAAAAGGTGCTCAAATAGGCGATAATTCTAAAATTTACGCCAATGTTTCAATCTATTCTGGAACCATTGTCGGTAAGAATTGTATTTTTCATTCTGGAACTGTGATTGGAAGCGACGGATTTGGATTTGCTCCAATTGGTGGCAAATATGTAAAAATTCCGCAAGTTGGAATTGTAACCATTGAAGACGATGTGGAAATTGGTGCTAATTGTGCAATTGACAGAGCTACAATGGGTTCTACCCTCATTAAACGTGGAACCAAATTAGACAATCTTGTGCAAATTGCGCACAATGTTGAACTTGGATCCGACATTGTCATTGCATCTCAAACGGGTATTGCTGGTAGCACTAAAGTTGGAAATAATAGTGTTTTTGGGGGACAAGTAGGCGTTGTAGGACATCTGGTAATCGCACCAAATACATCCGTTGGAGCGCAAGCTGGAATCACTCAAAGTGTATCCTCTCCTGGACAAAAAATCAGTGGAACTCCTGCTACCGATGTAAATTCGTATCTTCGCGGTGTAATTGGTAGTCGTAAAGTAACCGATTTAATCAAAGATATTCAACAGTTAAAAAAAGAAATAGAAATTTTAAAGAGTAAATGAGCAACTTAAATCCTAAACAAACAACACTAAACGAATCTATTAGCTTTCAAGGAGTTGGACTACATACTGGCGCAAATGTAACTGTTACATTATGTCCTGCACCAGAGAACCATGGTTATAAATTTCAAAGAACAGATTTACCCGATCAACCGATTATTGAAGCGGATTGTGATTTAGTCACAGATACAAGTCGAGGAACCACTTTAGAAAAAAATGGCGCATCGGTTTCAACCGTTGAACATGTTTTGGCGTCATTGGTGGGAATGGAAGTTGATAACGTATTAATTTGCGTTGATGGTCCTGAAATGCCGATTATGGATGGAAGTTCAATTGTTTTTGTTGAAGGAATTAAGAAAATTGGAACAAAAGAACAAGATGCAGAACGTGAGTATTTTGAAATCCCATACAATATTCATTATTCTGATGCTGAAAATCAGGTTGAAATCATTGCAATGCCTGTGAATGAATACAGATTAACCGTTATGGTTGACTATAATTCACCCGTTTTAGGCACTCAGCACGCTTCTTTAACGCACATGAATGAATTTCAATCAGAAATTGCTCCATGTCGTACATTTTGCTTTTTACATGAATTAGAATACTTGCTCAAAAACAACCTTATTAAAGGTGGCGATTTAAATAATGCCATTGTCGTTGTTGATCGAGCTGTTGATCAAGATGAATTGAACAGACTTGCAGTTATTTTTGGCAAAGAATCTGTTGAAGTTAAAAAAGATGGCATTTTGAACAATTTGGAAATGCGTTTCCAAAATGAACCTGCTCGTCATAAATTATTGGATATGGTTGGTGATTTGGCATTGGCAGGAATGCCGTTAAAAGGACAAATCATGGCTGCACGTCCGGGACATGCTAGCAATGTTGCTTTTGCTAAAAAAATTAAGCAAGTGATTAAAAAAGAACAACGTCGTAAGTTAGATGGTCGTCCTCATTATGACCAAAATGAGAAGCCTGTCTTTGCAACAAAAGATATTATTAAAATATTGCCTCACGCCCATCCTTTCTTGTTGGTAGACAAGATTATAGCAATGGATAAAACATCTATTGTGGGAGTGAAAAACATTACATACGATCAACCGTTTTTCAATGGACATTTTCCAGGTGATCCAATTATGCCAGGTGTTTTGCAATTAGAAGCAATGGCTCAAGCGGGTGGAATTTTGGTATTAAGCACTGTTGAAGATCCAGAAAACTATGGAACTTATTTCTTGAAGATAGACAATGCCAAATTTAAAGATAAAGTTGTTCCTGGCGATACTTTGGTCATGAAATTAGAATTAACTGAGCCCATTCGTCGTGGAATTTGTGTCATGAAAGGACGTGCTTGGGTTGGCGATAAATTAGTGTGTGAATCAGAAATGATGGCACAAATCATCAAAATCAATAACAATTAAACAATGATTCAACCATTAGCATATGTTCACCCAACTGCTAGAATTGCAGATAATGTGGTGATTGATCCATTTGTAACCATCCATGCGGATGTTGAAATTGAAGAAGGCACCCATGTAATGTCGGGTGCTGTAATTTTTAAAGGATCAAGAATTGGTAAAAATTGCAGAATTTTCCCTGGAGCTTCCATCGGAGCAATTCCTCAGGATTTGAAATTTGACGGTGAAGAAACTTTAACGCTCATTGGCGATAATACCACCATTAGAGAGTATGTTACGATCAACAAAGGAACTAAAGCCCTCGGTTATACCAAAGTTGGGAAAAACTGTTTATTAATGGCCTACGTACATTTAGCACATGATTGTGTGGTTGGGGACAATTGCGTTCTTGCCAACAGCGTTCAAGTTGCTGGCCATGTGACCGTTGGTGATTGGACAATTCTAGGTGGTGCTGCATTGGTGCATCAATTTGTAAAAATTGGGAAACATGCAATGATTAGCGGTGGCTCTTTGGTTCGAAAAGATGTCCCTCCTTACACTAAAGCTGCACGTGAACCATTGAGTTATGAAGGTGTGAACAGCATTGGTTTGAGAAGAAGAGGATTTTCGAATGAGAAAATTTCTGAAATTCAAGATATTTATAGAACCTTATTCGTGAAAAGCTCAAATACTTCTAAAGCCATTAAATTAATTGAAACAGAATTCTCGCCAACGCCAGAAAGAGATGAAATTATGTCATTCATCAATGAATCTGACAGAGGCGTTATGAAAGGCTATACAGCCAAGTAATATGACTAAAATTATATTGAACAACTGCGGTAAAAATTACCATAGAACATGGCTATACCGCGGTATCAATATAGAAATTCCGATTATACCTGGCTCCTCTTATGCCGTTTTAGGATCAAATGGTGCCGGAAAATCAACTTTTACCTTGATGCTGACTGGCCAGGTTTCACCCACTGAAGGGACAGTTACTTGGAGTAATAATGATGTTTTAATTCCTGAGGGACAATGGCATGAGTACTATTCCTTAGCGTCACCTGCTTTAGAATTGCCCGAGGAATTTACAATTGAGGAATGGTTTAATTATCACAATGTATTGAAACCATTTAAGTCGGATATCTCCGTTCAGAAAATCATTGATACCTGTGAATTCCCTTCAAAAATTCGAAACAAGCCTCTCATGCACTATTCTAGTGGCATGAAACAAAGGATCAAATTGTGTCTTTCCATTTTCGGAAATGAACCATTGTCAATTCTCGATGAACCCTTAACAAACCTAGATGCAAAAGGCATTGAACTTTACAATAAACTCATCGATGAAACAAAAAATGACAAGTGTTTTATCATTGCATCAAACCGTGAAGATGAATATCATTTTTGCCAAAACAAATTCACCATTGCAAAAGACCAACAAAGCTTATTGGTGAACCAATAGTTTCTTTGTAATCATTTGACCGAATTCATTTTGTATTTGAACCAAATACAATCCATTATCCCAATCGCATTTTACAGATAAAGCCTTTTCACCAATATTGATTGAGCTTTTATAAACCAAACTTCCAGCACTCGTAAAAACATTCACGTTCCAAAGATTTGAATTTAAAGGCAAATCAATTGTAAAAGATGAGTTTGCAGGGTTAGGATATACATTTACGGGAAACGTTTGTGTATTGATAGGTTTGATGCCTGTTTTAACTTTCGAGTAATCACTCTTTGCAAAATCTATACCTCCACGCATCATTCCAAACATCATTTCAGGTATTGAATCGCCATCTAAATCAGCAATTGAAGGTGTTAGCCTAAATCCAATTTTAGGAACGAATGTATCAATTCCAAAATTTTGATAAAGCATTGATTCATCAGCAATTAAACTATCAGACATTGAGTGATTGTTTATGTGATACAATCTAAATTTACCAAAGAAAGTCCCTACAACCAACTCTTGAATGCCATCATTGTTCAAATCAGCAACTCTTGGCACAGCATAGCCGTAAGATTCAAAACCAACTGGATCAACGTCGTCTCTCCAAAGGTTTGCCCTTGCACCCCACGCATTGGAAGTCTTCCACGCAAATGTTGGTGTGCCCGTTTTATTTTGTCCCTCAAAATAAGCCAAACGACCATTGTACATACCAATGATTAAATCGTTGATTCCATCTTTGTTGTAATCGAATATTTCAGGGGCAAAATTTGTTTCAGATTGAACATTTTGATATTGAAGTAAATCGTTGGTTTTGAATTTTAAATTTACTGGTTGATTGATACCCGCAATATTTTCGTACCATACAACTTTACCCTTGCTCGTCCCCAATAAAACATCCTTATCTCCATCATTATCAATATCTCCAGCGCAAGGAATGATGCTTTGATAAGACGAATCAGAAGGTAAATAATTTGAGGTTGTAAAGGCGTATTTTGGCGCTTTATTGGTCCCCACATTGGTGTATAAAGCCACAACATCTTTTAAACCATAGGTAATTTCATAATCGCCGTTGCTGGCAACCAACAAATCGAGATCGCCATCAAAATCTACATCCAAAAATATTGGTGCACTCTTAGCTCCAAAATCCAAGGACTTTTCTGCAATAAAATCCTTTTTCGTGAGCTCATAATCAGGTTTTGTAGGCGTTCCCTTGTTATGATAATACCAAATTTGTTCAGTTTCTTTTACATCCGAGATTCCATTTGGAGCTAGAATTAAATCCTTCAATGTATCTGAATCAACATTGATCATGTAACCAGCTGGAAAAGTAAAACCTTGGAACGACTCATTTTTTGAAGGAAACATGGTATCAACTTGAATCATCGTATCATACTCATTTTGAAAATCAGCTTTGCCGTTTGTTAGTTTTGAAATTTTCTTGGAACCAACATTTGCCAAATACATTTCATAGTCTCCATCTCTATCATCGTCGTTAAACCAACAACTTGCACCACCAACGTGCCTTGGGCGTAATTTAGGTTTGAAATCTGCTCCGCCACTTAATAAATAGCACATGTTTAAACGAATTTTATTGTCGAATCCTTCCCAAAAGTATCCAAAACAATAATCCATGTTTTGAAACTCAAATGTATCTTTACTCCAACCTTTTTCAGTACGTACATCTTTGAACATTGTATAGGTAAGGTATTGAGCATCATAAACTAAAATATCGATATCGCCATCGTTGTCTAAGTCTTTTATTTCCGGCAGATCAGTTTTCATATTGGCAAAACTCAATGAGTTATATAAAATATAAAAACTTGTATCGTGTTGATTTCTATAATATTGAGGTCCTAAATTCTTGAATTTTAGTTTACCTGGGACTGTAGTTTGATTGAGATAAATGATGAGTTCGCCGGTTCCTTGACAGGTGAAAATATCCATTTTACCATCACTATTTAGATCGGCTAATTTTAAGAGATATTTCACATCAGGGAAATAATTTTCATATTCTGGAGCGTATTTAAAATAATCGCCACTTATTTTCACAAACGTGGCTATTTTATAATCGTTTCGATCAAAAACAATCAAATCTTCTTTCCCGTCTCCATTCAAATCCATCATTTGAAATTGAGGAGAATTAAATCCACCTAAAAACGGATTTTCAAATATTTTTTGATCTTTCTTGAATTCAATGTATCCGCTTTTATTGTATTTGAATTGAGCCTTTAAACTGCCAACAAGACAAAACAAAAAGAGAATCATTGAGGACTTTAGAATCTGAAACATCGATTTCATAGCATGCATGTATTCCAAATATACGAAAAACGGAAGATTTTTCCTAAAGAACCATTAAATTTGAAGGAATTATGACTGAAGTTTCAATTGAAGAAATTTACGACAAATACGCACTTTGTAATTTTCAGATTTCAACCGATTCACGCAACATTGCACCAGGATCTTTGTTCATTTGTTTAAAAGGTGCATCGTTCGATGGAAATCGTTTTGCCCTTGAAGCCCTTGAAAAAGGTGCGGCATACGTTGTTACCGAGAATACTTCAGTTCAACACCCGAATGCGTTGTTTGTAAGTGATTCAAATCAAGCACTCCCCGATTTAGCTTCTTTACATGCTTCAAAAATCAATACGAAGCTTATTAGCATAGGGGGAAGTAACGGAAAGACCACAACAAAGGAAATTTGTCAACGCGTTCTTGAATCGCACTACAATACAAAATGCACCCAAGCAAACTTTAACAATCATATTGGTGTTCCCCTTACCCTTTTATCGCTAAAACCAGATACAGATATTGGAATCATAGAACTTGGCACAAATCACCCCGGTGAAATGAATTACCTATGCAATTTATTTCAACCTTACGCCGGTGTAATTACCAATATTGGTAAGGAACATTTGGAAGGGTTTGGCGACATTGAAGCGGTTGCAAAAGAAGAAAGTGAGGTGTATTTGCAATTGCAAAAATCGAATGGTTTGGCGTTTGTAAATCTCGATGATCATTGGCTTGGAAATATGTCGAAGCGATTATCGAACCAATCTACATATTCACTCACCGACAAATCTGCAAATCTTTATGCAGAAGTTATTTGCGAAATGCCGTTTGTAAAGTTCAAATTGTTTCACAATCAAATAGAAATTGGAACGTTTGAAGCAAAGATTGGCGGCAAACATAATTTATACAACCTATTGGTAGGTATTTCTTTGGGGGTATCATTTAATGTTCCTATTGAGGTGGCAACAAACAGTGCCTGTGAGTATGTTCCTACGAATAATCGCAGTGAATGGATTCAATTCCCCAACTGCAAAGTGCTTTTAGATGCCTACAATGCCAATCCCAGTAGCGTTGAAGCAGGACTTAAAAGTTTTTCTACTTTGGAGGGACGCAAAGCCGTATTGCTTGGCGACATGTTAGAACTTGGAGACTCAGCGTTGAGTGAACATAAGCTCATTTTTGAATTGTGTCAGGAGTTATCCTTTGATCAAATCTTTGTATGCGGAAAACACTTCCACGAAGCGGTTGGCAACTTCCCAATGAAATTTGAGAGCGTAGATACATTGCTAGCATGGCTCGACACCCACCCGATTGAAGCCGACTATGTCTATATTAAAGGAAGTAGAGGCATAAAGATGGAAAAAAGCTTGGAGCATTTTAAGGTTTAGTGTTTACAGTTTAAAAGTTTAAGGTTGTAAAACAAAAACAGCGCAATTTCTTGCGCTGTTTTTGTTTTTATATGATTTTAAATCTAATCTTAGAAATATTTCAATCCAGTAACCAAACCGGTAATTAGCAAGTTTACAATAGCCAACGGAATCATAGACTTCCAACCAAGATGCATCAATTGATCGTATCTGAAACGTGGAAGCGTCCAACGAATCCACATAAATACAAATACAAAGAATAAAATCTTAGCGAACATCA
>JACCDW011584932.1_pt1 | contig 24754 bp, 36 predicted proteins | sample 7449781 | NCBI WGS metagenome assembly JACCDW01 (sample SAMN15323449, study PRJNA562643) | freshwater metagenome | isolation source: river surface water | place: USA:Blue River Watershed | collected 2017-08-18
AGGTAATTTATGCCAAGATCGAGATAATCGAAAATATCTTAGACGACTCTTCTACGACTATTTAGAAAAAAAGGGTCTTGAAGTTGTTAGATCATTTTTTCCGACCTCAATTTCAGGAGTTGCTCCATTTGTGTCACCGGTGGATGAAAATTCTGGTGAGAATTTCTCGTCGAAAACTTGGAAAATTGGATTTTTAAAAATCAATCCTCCTAAAAAATCCAAAGAAAATGTTGGAAAATATAGCTATGTTGAAGGCTTCAATGACTTTCTTCAAAGTCTGCATGAATCGGGAAAAATTTATTTGTCTACGGATAAAAATGAAGACTTAGTTAGAATGAATGCTAGATACCAGCATGATTTGTCTATGAACTTTACAGGAGTGCTAATTGATAATCCTCGGTTTGACGTTCGATTCATGTTTCTTTCTTCGGAGGGAATTAATTTGCCCGACGAAGACGGTAGAATTATTGAAATACTAGAATCAGATAACTTTGACATTCAGTATGTCAATAAACTGATTTGGGATCAGGCAATTGTATGGCCGGTTAACCATTTATCTCTTGGATTGTGGATTAATAAGAATAGTCGTGTCGATTTGTCTAGGATGAACCTTTCGTTGCCACCTGCCGATTTTAGGTACATTCACGCAAAATGAACTTAGCTTTTTGGCGATATAGAAACATTGTGGGCGAGTTCAAGCCCATTGAAAAAGTCATTTCTCAGAAGCTGGTGTCTGGCTCTGGCCTTGAATATTATGAAGCTTATTCTTATCTGAGGGGCGATCTTATTTCGGGAAGATTTCTACCTTCAGCTCTTTATGGAAATAGTGCGGGAACAGGAAGTTCTCCTTCAAAAATTTTTTCTGTTTTTAAGTCGATCTCAGAAGCTATTGAGAGATGGGCCTATTTCTATTGCATTGATAATTATCCTTCGCTTGCTGGAATCCATTTGGATTCAACCACAAATGGTTTTTCGGCCTTTCCTGGGGTATTTGCCAGTAGTGCACGTAATGCGGCATTTAATGAAGCTGTCGAAAGATGGGCATTAGTTAATTGGTGGAAAGGCCAATTGCCTTTGCGAGAAGTTCAACTGTTCAGTCCAATTCGCAATTACACTTATAAGAGCTTTCAAATATTAGCAGAAGGTGATTCCAAAATTAGTTTGTTGTCAGGCTCGTTTTTAGATTCTACGGGAAGAAAACTTCACACGTATGGATTTGCAGCAGATTTTAAAATTGAGAGAGCTCAGCAAAGAGCCTTGGTTGAGCTCGAGCGAAATATGAGAGTGCTGGGTAGTCTTTCTAAACGCAGTGAGGTCCAGAGGCTCGAAAACTTACAGGATGCTAGGCTGGTCTACTTTTCCAGCGAGGAAGGAAATCGTTTTTTTATGAATCGAGTTCATTCATCTCTTACTCTGAGCAGGGGAAAAGAGTTGCCTAAATTAATTTTTGATTCTGAAGTTCCAGGGGAGTGGTCTAAATACGCATCCGTGTGGAGGTGTGTCTTGGAGCCTCATTTTGTGGAAGATAAAATAAATGAATTTTTCTTTTAATTTAAAAAAAAATAGGCTGCTCTATTCGGTTATTTTTTTATTTCTTTTTCAGGTGGGCATTACTTTTCTAGCTCATCAACAGTTTTTGAACTCTTTCGTAGAGCAGGTCGCAGATAAATTTTCGACTAGTCATAATGAAGCACTTCTAAATGGGGACTCCTTAGGGATGGCTAAAGAGATTAGTGCGATTGTTGGAAATGACTATATAAGATGCGCTTCAGTCTTTTCTCAATCGCAAGATCTTTTTAGATATAAAAAGTCAGAACCTTGTGAGCTTCTCTTTTTGGTTAAAAGGAAAAAGTTCATTTCGCCCTCAGGCGATTTGGACGTTACATTGGATTTGCAGTTGCCTCCAAAAATGCAAATAATGTTCTTTTTATTGATTGCGCTTGAGGTTGGATTGGTTCTTGCTGCAGGGGTATTGATTAAGAGATTTAAGGAACGTGAATTTCAAGAAGTTGTGAAATATAGTTACTTAGCGGCCAAGGCAGCGCATGACATTCGCTCTCCATTGAGCGCATTATCCGTTATTTCGGCCACATTACCTGATTCGAGTGGCGCTCATAAAGAGCTTTTGAAAAGCGCCGTGGAAAGAATAAGTGGAATTTCAAAAGAGTTATATGATCTGAGTAAGGTTCAGTTTAATGTTGAAAAGAGCGAATCAAAGGCGGCGACGAGTCTTGTAAAAAAAGATAAGACGGACATCATTGCAATAGTGAGGCAGGCGGTTGAAGAAGCTAAATTGACCTCGGGTACAAGGGTGTCTTTTCTAATTCAAACTAATAGAGAAGTTCAGGTTGTCTCATTGGATGTGCAGGGAATTCGAAGAGTCCTAGCGAATTTATTTAACAATTCAATTGAGGCCCAAGGGCAGGATGAACTTAGAATAAACATCCAAATTCTTGCTAATGATTTAAAAACTGTCATCACTATTCAGGATAATGGAGTGGGCATTCCATCGGATATTCTTAAAAAAATTGGTAGAACGAGAGTTTCTCACGGCAAATCAACTAAATCTGATTCAGGAACTGGGTTGGGATTAAAGTCTGCATTTGAATACATGGAGCAGATGAGTGGCAATATTGGTATCAATTCAAAGGTTGGAAGTGGAACTGTAGTATCACTAGAATTTTCTAATAATATCTAGTGTTTAGGAGTTGGAGCGGCTTAATTTTTGAGTTTTTGGTGTCAATCATTACAAAATAGCTTCCCTAGAGAGCCCTGCACCCCCTCTTTCCCCTTGACCAATCCCATCAAAACCCCTAATTTGCCAAGCTTCCGTAAGGAAATTGAGTAATTCCATGGTGTCAAAGCTGTGGGGTGAAGATCGGCATCCGACCCCGAAAAGGTCGCAAACAGAAAGAGGTAGAGAGAATGCCTACAATTAATCAGCTCATTAAGCGTGAGCGAAGCGTTCAGAAAAACCAGACAAAGTCACCAGCTCTGGCGTCTTGTCCACAACGTCGCGGTGTTTGCACCCGCGTTTACACAACAACTCCAAAGAAGCCAAACTCAGCTCTCCGTAAGGTAGCAAAAGTTCGTCTTTCAAACGGATTTGAAGTGATCTCGTACATCCCTGGTATCGGTCACAACCTTCAGGAGCACTCTGTGGTTCTGATTCGTGGTGGTCGTGTGAAGGACTTGCCAGGTGTTCGTTACCACATCGTTCGTGGAGTCTTGGACTTGCAAGGCGTAAATGGTCGTCTCCGCAGCCGTTCTAAATACGGTGCAAAACGTCCTAAGAAGTAATTTTTCAATATAGAAATCCAGAGGTGACACATGTCTCGTCGTAAAAAAACGTTTAAAAGAGAAGTAATTCCAGATCCAGTTTATAAAGATGTTGTTGTAGCAAAGTTCATCAACAAAATGATGATCCAAGGTAAAAAAGCTGTTGCTCAGAAATTGTTCTACGGAGCATTGGACGAGTTGAAGGATAAAGTTGCTGGCGAAGAGCCAATCGCTATCCTGAAAAAAGCGATCGAGAACTGCAAACCAGCTCTCGAAGTTCGTTCTCGCCGTGTTGGTGGAGCGACTTACCAAGTTCCAGTGGATGTTCGTCCATCTCGTCGTTTGGCTCTCTCTATGCGTTGGCTGATTGGCTACGCTCGTGAGCGTGGCGAAAAAGATTTTGCCAAGCGTTTGGCTGGTGAGATCTTGGATGCTTTCAACAACCGTGGTAACGCGATCAAAAAGCGTGAAGATGTGCACAAAATGGCAGAAGCCAACAAGGCCTTCTCTCACTACAACTGGTAAAACAGTTGATTTCATTCAAACTCAGACTAAAATCGGTCAGCAAATGCTGGCCGATTTTTTTTGGCGTATAGGAATTTGAAATGTCTGTATTGGATCCTCAGAATCTTTCCGAACTGAAAATGACTCGCAACTTTGGTGTGATGGCTCACATTGATGCCGGTAAAACCACCACCACTGAACGCATTCTCTATTACTCGGGGAAGAGTCATAAGTTAGGAGAGGTTCATGATGGCGATGCCACAATGGACTGGATGGAGCAGGAGCAAGAGCGTGGAATCACGATCACCGCTGCTGCGACAACTTTGCTGTGGAAAGATCACAGACTGAACATCATCGACACTCCCGGGCACGTGGATTTCACTATCGAAGTCGAACGCTCTCTTCGCGTCCTCGATGGCGCGATCACGGTATTTGACGGTGTTAACGGCGTCGAGCCTCAGTCCGAGACGGTTTGGAGACAAGCCAACAAGCACAAAGTTCCTCGCATTTGCTTCATTAACAAAATGGACCGAGTGGGTGCGGACTTTGTCATGAGTATCGATTCCATTCGCGAAAAGCTCCAAGCCAATCCAATTCCGATTCAAGTGCCAATTGGTCTTGAAGACACTTTTGTCGGAGTGGTCGATCTTCTCGAAAGCAAAGCCTACATTTGGGACAACTCTGGAAAAGGTGAAAACTACCAAGTCACCGATGTCCCTGCTGATATGAAGGCCGATGTCGAGCGAGTGCGTTTGGAGACGATCGAAAAAATTGTCGAGTATGACGATGCGCTGATGGAGTCTTACCTCAATGGCGAAATGCCAACAGCTGATCAACTGCGCTCAGCTCTTCGCAAAGGCACTCTTGAAATGAAAGCTTTCCCAGTTCTCTGCGGAGCTGCTTTTCGCAACAAAGGTGTTCAGCCTTTGATTGATGCCACAATCCATTTCTTGCCAAGTCCTCTCGACATTCCAGCGGCCGTCGGTGCGGATCCGGAAAAGCCGGAAAAGGAAATCATTTGCAAAACAGATTTTGACGAACCTGTCGCTGCTTTGGCCTTCAAAGTCGCCAGCGATCCCTTTGCGGGTTCGTTGACTTACATTCGAGTTTACTCGGGTGCATTGAAAGTCGGAGATTCGCTCAACAATCCTCGCACGGAAAAGAAAGAGCGAATTCAAAAACTCGTAAAAATGCACGCCAACTCGCGCTCAGAAATTACCACTCTCCGAGCGGGTGATATTGGTGCAGTCGTGGGTTTGAAATTCACAGGTACTGGTGACACTCTCTGTGACTCAAAAAGAAATGTAGTTCTCGAATCCATCACTTTCCCGGAGCCTGTGATCTCTGTGGCTGTGGAAGCAAAATCTTCTGCGGACCAGGAGAAAATGATGGCCGGTCTCGAGAAGCTTGTGAAAGAAGATCCATCGGCGCGTCTGCGTTTGGATGCCGAGACGGGGCAAACTCTTTTGTCGGGCATGGGCGAGTTGCATTTGGAAATTCTCGTCGATCGATTGCTTCGAGAACACAAAGTTCAAGCGAATGTCGGAAAACCGCAGGTTTCTTATCGTGAAACTATTTCCGCGCCTGCAAAAGCCGAATACACTTTCGATAAAATGATTGCCGGTGAAAACCAAAACGTAAAAGCAATTGTAGCTCTCAGTCCTGGCGAAAAAGGCTCAGGCTTGAAAGTCGAATCGAAGCTTGTCACTGGCAAGGGGGCTTTGCCTCAAGATATCCAGAAGGCGGCCTTAGCGGGCTTGCGAGAGGCATCGGAGATCGGGCCTGTGGCTGGATACAGTTTGATAGATCTGAAGTGCGAATTGGTCGACCTCAGTTATCCTTCTGATATGCCAGCCAATGAAGCGGGGGCAAAGGCTGCGGTTGCCTTGGCCTTCCGTGAGGCCGTCACTAAGGCTCAGGCTATTCTTCTCGAGCCCATCATGAAACTCGAAGTTGGAGCTCCTGATGACTTCCTTGGCAATGTAATCAGCGATTTGAATTCTCGACGCGGAAAAGTTTTGTCCATGAACGTGAAAGCTGGGGGCGGCCAAGTCATCAATGCCGAAGTCCCCTTGGCCAAGCTCTTTGGTTACGCCACGGATGTTCGCTCGATTTCTCAAGGCAGAGCCAGCTTTTCGATGGTTTTCCTCGAGTACGCGCCTGTTCCGCCGAAGGTCAAAGAGGAAATCCTTTCGCATCTGGGTCGTTTTTAAGCTGAATCAAGAACTTTTTAAAAATATTTCTGATTCCTTTTGACTTTGTTTTCCCAACAAAGGCATATTCGGCCCTCAGTCACGCTGGAAGCACACCTCGCAGGTCCCAGAAATTGAGCGTCAGATCGAATATATACGATTTGAAAGCAATTTTTGGTCGGCTCAGTGGGTGTGTTTTGGCATTTTAACAGACTGGGAACTTGAGGGATTTCAAGGCCTTAGCGTGACCCCCTCGAGATGGCAGTCAAAGAAGGAAGAAAGAGTATGCAAAGTCAGAAGATTCGAATTCGCCTCAAGGCATTCGATCACAAACTTCTCGATCAATCGACGAAGGAAATTGTAGAAACTGCTCGCCGTACCGGTGCTCGTGTTGCTGGGCCAATTCCCTTGCCAACACGTATCAACCGTTATACAGTGCTGCGCTCTCCCCACGTGGATAAAAAATCCCGCGAGCAGTTTGAGATTCGTACTCATAAGCGCATGTTGGATATTTTAGAACCCACTCAGCAGACTGTCGATCAGCTCATGAAACTCGACCTCTCTGCCGGGGTAGATGTTGAAATTAAACTGTCAGCGGTCTGATAGGAGTAAGTCGTGAGCGAAAATGCAGAAATGGCTGCAGAAGCAGCAGCGCCGTCAAACGGCGCCCTTAAATTGGAAGGCCTCTTCGCATTCAAAGAAGGTATGGCCACTATCTATAACGAAAAAGGTGAAGCAGTTCCTGTGACTGTTCTTCGCTATGAACCATGGGTTGTCTCTCAGATTAAAACTGAAGACAAAGATGGTTACTCAGCCCTTCAGGTTGCTTGCCGCCCTAAAAAAGCGAAAAACTCAAGCAAGTCCGAAGAAGGTCACTTCAAGAAAGCTGGCTTGGAAACTGGTGCTCAGTTCGTTCGCGAATTGCGCCAATCAGTTCCTTCTGATGCTAAATTGGGTGCTCAAGTTTCTATCGAGAGCTTGAAGCAAGGTGATTTCGTTAAATTGACAGGCACTTCAAAGGGACACGGTTTCACTGGTGTCATGAAGCGCTGGAACTTTGCCGGTGGTCCTGCGGCCCACGGTTCGAAATTCCACCGTCGTCCAGGTTCTTCTGGTAACAGAACATGGCCGGGACGAGTTATGCCTGGTAAGAAGTTCCCTGGTCATTATGGAGACGAAACAATCACTGTTCGTAACGTACAGGTTGTCCAAGTTCTCCCTGAAGAAAACGTCCTGATGGTGAAGGGCCCAGTTCCTGGCGCTCGTAACTCATTGGTCAGATTGGTGAGAGAATAGTCATGGCAACTACAAATGTTCTCAACTGGAAAAAAGAAAAAGTTGGCACAATCGAACTGTCTAAGGACGTGTTCGAAACAACTATCAAAAAAGAAGTTCTCCATGAAGTTGTAAACTGGCAGCTGGCAAAGCGTCGTCAGGGTACTCACATGGTAAAGACTCGCAGCTTGGTTAGCGGTGGCGGTAAAAAGCCATTCAAACAAAAAGGAACTGGTAGCGCTCGTCAGGGTTCGACTCGTTCTCCATTGATGCCAGGTGGAGCGAAGCTCTTCGGACCAGTGCCTCGTTCATATGAATATGCACTTCCTAAGAAGATGAGAAAATTGGGTCTGAGAATGGCTCTTTCTCACCTCAACAAAGAAGGAAAGCTCTTCATTGTTGAAGATATGAAGTCTGAAGGAAAAACTGCTGAATTGGCGAAGCGTCTGCAGGCTTTCGGTTTGACCAAAGCGGTTCTGATCGATGCGACAGCGAACGACAAATTCAAGCGCGCTTCCAACAACCTCGAAAAATTCAAGTACCTTGCTGTTGAAGGCATGAACGTATTTGATCTTTTGAAATACGATGCGGCTGTGATCACGAAAGAGTCTGTTGCTCAGATCGTTGATCGCTGCACAGTGGAGTAAGCCATGAAACAAGTGATTAAGAGACCACTGATTACAGAGAAAAATACTTATCACAATGCTGCCGGCATCTACGTTTTCGAAGTCAATGTTGACTCCGACAAAACTGAGATCAAATCAGCTGTTGAAAAGAATTTTAAAGTGAAAGTGCAGTCCGTGAAGACAAGCGTTTGTCGTGGACATGCAAAAATGACCAAGTTCGGATACGGCCGCGTTCCTCGTTGGAAAAAGGCTTATGTGAAACTTGCTGCTGGCGACAAAATCGCCCTTTTTGAGGGAGTGTAAGCCATGGGTATCAAGGTATTTAACCCAAGATCACATGGTCTTCGTGGAGCGACAGGGTTTGATTTCAAAGAAATCACAAAAACGACCCCTGAAAAATCTCTGACGGAGCCAATTAGAAAAGCTTCTGCTCGTAACAACACGGGTATGATCACAATGAGACATATCGGTGGCGGTCACAAGCGTCGCTATCGTATCGTTGATTTTGCTCGTACAAAAACTGATGTTCCAGCAAAAGTATTGGCAATCGAATACGATCCAAACCGCACTTGCCGTATCGCTTTGATCGGTTATGTGGATGGAACTAAGGCTTATATCATTGCTCCTATCGGTTTGAACGTGGGCGACCAAGTTCTTTCTTCTGATAAAGCCGATATCAAGCCAGGCAACTCTCTTCCTCTGCATGCAATTCCAGTTGGTACAACAATTCACAACGTTGAATTGCGTCCTGGAAAAGGAGCTCAAGTAGCTCGTGGTGCTGGTGTGAGTGCTGTTTTGGTTTCGAAAGAAGGAAAAGAAGGCAACAAATATTGCCAAGTTCGTCTTCCTTCTGGCGAAGTGAAATTTATCTTGTCTGTTTGCCGTGCCTCTATTGGTCAGGTCGGTAACACTGATAACGAAAATATCAAACTCGGTAAGGCCGGTCGCTCTCGTTGGAGAGGCATCCGTCCAGGAGTTCGTGGTATGGCGATGAACCCAGTTGATCACCCCCTCGGTGGTGGTGAAGGCGTGGGTAAGGGTCACCATCCAGTGTCTCCATGGGGTCAGCCTAGCAAAGGGTACAAGACTCGTAACAACAAACGAACTGACGGTAGCATCGTCAAGAGACGTAAGTAGGAGTAAGCTGTGGCACGTTCAACAAAGAAAGGTCCATTCATCGACAATCATCTTTGGAAGAAAATCGATAATGCGATCCAAAAAAACGACAAAAAAGTTATTAAGACTTGGTCACGTCGCTCAACAATCCTCCCTGAGGCTCTCGGCTTGACGTTTGCGGTCCACAACGGACGCAAGTTCGTTCCAGTCTATGTTACTGAGAACATGATCGGTCATAAATACGGTGAATTTGCGCCAACTCGAACTTTCAATGGTCACGCTGAGAAGAAGGCAGGTCCATCTGCCGCTCCAGCTGCTAAGAAGTAAGGCGCGAGGTGAATTATGGAAGTTAAAGCAAGCTTGAAATACGCACGAGTCGGAGAGCAGAAGGCACGCCTGGTTGCCAATTTGATTCGTGGAAAAGACGTGAGCGAAGCAATCAAGACTCTGACTTTCTTGAATAAGAAGTCTGCAGAGATGATTAAAAAAGTCATTGAATCTGCGGTTGCGAATGCTGACTACAAAAAAACAATCGATCTCGACAAACTCTACGTGAAAACAATTCAAGTAGATCAAGGTCCTGTTCTGAAGCGTTTCCGCCCTCGCGCGCAAGGTCGTGCAACAGGCGTTCGCAAAAGAATGAGCCACATTAACGTCGTTTTGGATGAGAGGTAATCGTGGGACAAAAAGCAAACCCAATTGGGTTGAGACTCGGCGTAATTCGAACATGGGACTCTCGCTGGTACGCGAAAGGCCACACTTATTACGAAAATTTGCATGAAGATATTAAGCTTCGCAAGTATCTGAAGGACAAGTTGAAGCATGCTGGAATTTCAAAAATTGAAATCGAGCGTGCTGCGAAAAAAGTAAAAGTCATCATCCATACAGCTCGTCCGGGCGTTGTGATCGGAAAAAAAGGGACTGGAATCGATGCTTTGAAGGCTGACGTTCAAAAGCTGACTCCCAACGAAGTCTTCTTGAGTATTCAGGAAGTTCGTAAGCCAGACGTAGATGCTCAATTGGTTGCTGAAAGTATTGCAATGCAATTGGAAAAACGTATCTCTTGGCGCCGAGCTATGAAAAAATCAATCGCCGCAGCAATCAAGGGCGGAGTGCGAGGGATCAAGATTCAAGTTGCTGGTCGTTTGGATGGAGCAGAGATTGCTCGTACAGAAGGCTACAACGAAAAGAGCGTTCCTCGTCACACTCTCCGTGCAGACATTGACTACGGAACAGCTGAAGCATCAACTGCTTACGGCATTATCGGCATGAAGGTTTGGATCTACAAAGGTGACATCCTTTCTGCTCGCGAAGTAGAGGAGGCAGGCCGTGTTAAGTCCTAAAAGAGTTAAGTACAGAAAACAATTCGTGGGCCGTGCCACTGGCATTGCTCATCGTGGTAGCAGCCTGGACTTCGGAGATTTTGCGCTTCAAGCTGTTGAAGAGGGCCGTTTGACTGCTCGTCAATTGGAAGCCGGCCGTATTGCTATCGCCCGCTCTATCAAGCGTGGTGGTAAAATCTGGTGCCGTGTTTATCCAGATCGTCCTGTCACAAAGAAGCCAGCTGAAACTCGAATGGGATCCGGAAAAGGTAACCCTGAATACTGGATCGCACGCGTTTTGCCTGGAAGAATTTTGTTTGAAATGAATGGTGTGACAAAGGAGCAAGCTCAGGAAGCATTCCTGCGCGCAGCTCATAAGCTCCCATTCAAAACTCGTTTCCTGGTGCGGGAGTAGTTTTATGAAATTCGCAGACGTAAAAGACTTGTCAGCTAATGAGCTGAAAAAGAAAAAATCTACTCTGACTCAAGATCTCTTCGAAGCAAAAATGAAGAATCAATTGGGTCAGCTCGGAAACCCATTGGAAATTCGTAAAATCAGAAAGAGCCTCGCTCGTATCAACACGGCGCTGGTTCAGAAGATCGCTAGATAATTGAGGTTGTAAATGAAACAAACTGAAAACACACGCGGTCGTCGAATTGAAGTTGTGGGTGAGGTCGTCAGTGACAAAATGGATAAAACAATTTCCGTTTTGATCTACCGAATGGTCCGCCACGCGAAATACGGTAAGTACATGAAACGTACTTCTGTCTTCAAAGCGCACGACGAAAAAAATGAAGCGAAGGTTGGCGATATCGTTCGCATCCATGAAACCCGTCCTTTGAGCAAAACGAAGAGATGGTCTTTGATGGAAATCGTAGAAACTGCAAAGAGCTAAGGGAGAGGTGACATATGATTCAGATGCAAAGCCGAATGAATGTTGCCGATAACTCTGGTGCAAAAGAAGTAATGTGCATCAAGGTTCTGGGCGGTTCTAAAAAGCGATATGCTCAAATTGGAGATATCGTTGTCGTATCAATTAAAGATGCTCTTCCAACTGCAAAAGTGAAGAAGGGTGATGTGGCGAAAGCTGTTGTGGTTCGCACTGTTCAAAAACTGCGTCGTACTGATGGAAGCTATATCCGTTTTGACGACAACGCAGCTGTTTTGATCAACGCTTCTAAAGAACCAATCGGTACTCGTATTTTTGGACCAGTAGCAAGAGAGCTCCGCGCGAAGCAATTCGTGAAAATTGTCTCTCTGGCGCCTGAAGTGTTGTAAGGAGAGATGAAATGAACCGTCTTCAAGAAAGATATAAAAAAGAAGTCATTCCAGCTCTCCAAAAGCAGCTGGGCGTGAAAAACGTCATGCAGGTTCCTCGCTTGGAAAAGATCGTTATCAGCGTATCAACTAGCGAAGCTGTGCAGAACCCAAAGATTTTGAACGAAGTTGTTGAGCAAATCTCAACAATTGCTGGTCAAAAAGCGGTTATCACGAAAGCTAAAAAAGCGATTTCAAACTTCAAGATCCGTGAAGGTTTGGCAATCGGTGTTCGCGTCACTCTTCGACGTGAGCGCATGTGGGCATTCCTGGATCGTCTGAACACTCTGGCTTTGCCACGCGTTCGCGACTTCCGTGGACTTCCTTCAAAAGGATTTGATGGTCGTGGAAACTACAACATGGGCTTGAAAGAGCAAATCGTGTTTCCAGAGATCAACTACGATAAAGTTGAAAAAGTTCGTGGAATGAATATTACAATTTGCACCTCTGCAAAAAACGACGCTCACGGCAAGGCGCTCCTCGATGCGCTTGGCATGCCGTTCAGAAAGTAAGGTGGATGTATGGCACGTAAAGCTAGCATCGTAAAAAATAATAAAAGAAAAGCGATGGCTGCAAAATATCACGCGCACCGCACGGAGCTTCGCGAGAAGGCCGTTGACATGAAGCTTTCTGATGAAGAAAGAGCGGCTGCTCGTCGCAAGTTGCAAGACTTGCCTCGTGATACTTCTGCAAATCGCACAATCACTCGCTGCCAAATGACCGGACGCCCTCGTGGTAACTACCGCAAATTTGGTCTTTCAAGAATGGTCTTCCGCGCGCTGGCTCTGGATGGAAAACTTCCTGGTGTCACTAAGGCCAGCTGGTAAGGAGGAGAGAACATGGATACAGTAGCAGAATTTTTAACTCGAATCCGCAATGCAGGAACTGCACGTCACGAGAAGGTGGATGTTCCAGCTTCTAAATTGCGTGCTGGTTTGGCAGAGATCCTGGTCAACAACGGTCTGATCCGCAGCTACAAAGTGGCTAAGGATAGCAAACAGGGCGTTATGCGCGTGTACCTCAAGTACAGCGAAACAGGTGATCATGTTATTAACAAAATCGAACGTATCAGCCGTCCAGGCCGTCGCGTTTATGTCAAAGCTAACGAAATTCCCGCTGTTCGTTCTGGATTGGGTATGACAATCCTTTCGACTAGCCAAGGTCTGATGAGCGGAAAAGAAGCTCAGAAGAAAAACTTGGGCGGCGAACTCGTTTGTAAGGTTTGGTAGGTGAAATATGTCACGTATTGGAAAAGCACCCGTACATTTTGATGACAAAGTTCAAGTGACTATCACTCCGGCAAATGAAGTCGTTGTTAAAGGCGCGAAGCAATCTTTGAAAATTGCGATGCGTCCTGAGGTTTCGGCGAAGCTTGAAGGAAAAAAAGTTGTTCTGACTCGCTCTAGCGATAGCAAAGAAGCGAAGTCCCTCCACGGTATGTACCGCGCTCTGATTCAGAACGCAGTCACTGGCGCTGGTACGGGATTCAACCGTGGTCTTGAACTCCATGGTGTGGGATACAGAGCAGCTGTTTCTGGTAAAAAATTGGAACTTTCTTTGGGTTTCAGCCATCCGGTTGTCTTTGATATTCCAGAAGGCATCGAAATCAAAGTCGACAAGCAGACAGCGATCACTGTTTCCGGTGCAAATCGGACATTGGTTGGTCAAGTTGCTGCAAAAATTCGTGGTTTCCGACCACCAGAACCTTACCTCGGTAAAGGCGTTCGCTACACTGGCGAGCACATCCGTCGTAAAGCTGGTAAGTCGGCTGGAAAATAATTGAGGTGAGTGTATGAAACTGAAGTTTCGTAAAAAAACAAGTGAACGCACAGTTGCTCGTCTGACGAAGAAAATTCGTATTCGTAAAACTGTTAAAGGAACTGACGAACGTCCTCGCCTCTGCGTTTTCCGCAGCGGCAAGCACATGTATGCCCAGATCATCAATGATGTGAACGGTCATACAATGGCGACGACTTCTTCTTTGACTTTGAAAACTGACAAATCTGGCAAAGAGCTGGCGAAGGCAGTTGGTCAAGAAGTTGCGAAAGTGGCCTTGGCGAAGAATATTAAGAACGTGGTTTTCGACCGCAATGGTTTTATTTATCATGGCCGAGTTCAGGCTTTGGCTGAGGGCGCTCGCGAGGGCGGCCTGAACTTCTAAGGGAGATTGAAGTGGAAAAAACAATTTCTGAATTTGAAGAGAGAGTTGTTGCAATCAATCGCGTTACCAAAGTTGTAAAAGGTGGACGTCGATTCTCTTTCGCAGCCCTCGTCGTTGTTGGAAACGGCACTGGTGAAGTCGGTTTTGGTACTGGCAAAGCTGGTGAGGTTCCAGAGGCCATCGGTAAAGCAAGCCGTTCTGCAAAGAAGGCTTCTCGCGTGATGTCTCTGAAAGAAGGAACAATCCCACACGAAGTGATTGGAACTTTCGGAGCAGCGAAAGTAATCATGAAGCCAGCAGCTCCTGGTACAGGAGTGATCGCGGGTGGAGCGGTTCGTGCAGTTCTTGAATCTGTCGGAGTGAAAGACATTCTGACAAAGTGTGTAGGAACTCGCAATCCTCACAATGCAGTTCGCGCAACTTTGGATGGTCTGAAGCAGCTCAAAGCTGTGACAGAGTAAGGGTGATTTATGGCAAAAACATTTAAAGTCACAATGGTAAAAGGCCTGGCTCGCTGCACTAAAAGTCAGCGCGCCACAATGGAAGCATTGGGTCTCCGTAAAAGACACAAGTCTGTCACTTTGGCTGACAATGCAGCCAATCGCGGACAAATCATGAAAGTTCAACACTTGGTTGAAGTGGAAGTTCAGGGGTAATTTATGAGTCTTCTCTCTACATTAAAGCCTGCAGAAGGTTCAAAGCATTATCAAAAACGTTTGGGCCGCGGACGCGGTTCAGGCTTGGGACAAACTGCTGGTAAAGGACATAAGGGTCAATTGGCCCGTACCGGTGGTAAAGTACGTCGTGGTTTCGAGGGTGGTCAAACTCCTCTGATTCGTCGTCTTCCTAAGTTCGGTTTCAACAACACTGACTTCCAAACGAAGTACTCAGTTGTGAATTTGAGCCAATTGGAAAAGTTGACTGGTGAAGTCACTCCAGAAACTTTAAAAGCTGCTGGCCTCGTTCACAAATTCCCAGTTAAGATCTTGGGCAACGGAAAGCTGACAAAAGGTCTTACAGTTAAGGCTCATAAGTTTAGCGACAAGGCAAAATCATCAATTGAAGCCGCAGGCGGCAAAACTGAGGTCATTAAGTAGTGGCAAACATCGGGGAAGTTTCCAAGAATACTGAATTAACAAGAAGAATTTTATTCACATTGGCGATGCTGGCAATTTACCGAGTTGGAGTTCATGTTCCAACTCCTGGTGTTGACGGCAACGCTGTGTTTTCTTTTTTCCAGGCACAAAGTGCTGGTATTTTCGGTCTCTTCAATACTTTCACCGGTGGTGCTCTTTCTCAGTTCTCAATTTTTGCATTGGGAATCATGCCCTACATCTCGGCATCGATTATTTTCCAACTGTTGACGTCGGCGATTCCTTACTTGGAAGCTCTGAAAAAAGAGGGTGAGCCAGGTCGCCGAAAGATCAATCAGTACACTCGTTATGCGACAGTCGTTCTCAGTGTTATCCAGGGATATGCTATTAGCTCCTGGTTAATGGGTTCGACTAGTCCCGAAGGTAAACCCTTGGTGACTTCTGCCATGGTGGGTGTTTTGCCTTTCCAACTCATGACAATCATCACTTTGACTGCAGGAACTGCATTCATTATGTGGTTGGGCGAGCAAATTACAGAGCGCGGAATCGGAAACGGCTCCAGCTTGATTATCTTTACTGGTATTGCGGCTTCCGTCCTCAAGGGTGGTCAGCAACTTCTGACTTTGGTCAAAAATGGCGAGATGTCAGGAATTGTGGTTCTGGGTCTTCTGGCTTTGATGGTGGTAATCATCGCAGCCGTTATTTTCATGGAAGTCGGTCAACGTCGAATTCCAGTTCAATACTCTCAGCGTGGTCAAGGAATGCAGTCGATGGCGACTCCCTCCAGCCACTTGCCAATCAAAATTAATTTTTCAGGTGTGATTCCTCCTATTTTTGCGAGTTCTCTGCTGATGTTCCCTGCGACAATGGCTCAATTCGTCAACACACCTTGGCTCAAATCATTGCAAGATGCTCTGAGCCCTAGTGGAACGATCTACAACATCTTGTTTGTTGGCTTAATCGTTTTCTTCTGTTTCTTTTATACTGAAATCGTATTCAACCCGAATGACGTTGCTGAAAACCTCAAGAAATATGGCGGTTTTATTCCAGGCGTCCGAGCTGGTAAGAGCACTGCTGAATACATTCAAAAGGTTTTGGACCGTGTGAATGTTGGTGGTGCGATTTACCTCAGCGTGATTTGTATTTTACCAGGCATTTTGATTGGCTTCGCAAATGTTCCCTTTTATTTCGGTGGAACAAGCCTCTTGATTCTGGTGGGTGTTGCGCTTGATACGACTCAGCAGATTCAATCTCATTTAATTTCTCAAAAGTACGAAGGTTTCCTGAAGGGCGCGAAAATTCGCAGCCGGAGGGTTCAGTACTAATGAATATTGTCTTGTTTGGTGCGCCAGGAGCTGGAAAAGGGACCCAGTCAACTTTGCTAGTTGAACGATTGGGTATGGTCCAAATCTCAACAGGAGATCTCTTCCGCGCAGCAATCAAGAACAAAACGGAACTGGGTCAAAAAGCTCAGTCCTTTATGGATAAGGGCGAATTGGTCCCTGATTCCATCGTTATTGGCATGGTCGACGAAGTGTTGGCCAAGCTTGAAAATAAGTCTTTTATCCTCGACGGATTTCCAAGAACAAGTGCTCAGGCAGAGGCGTTAGGGAAGATTCTCAGCCAGAGAGCTCTTGAAATCGGGAAAGCTGTCTTCCTCGAGGTTCCTAGAGAGGAGCTCCTCGGTCGGTTGACGGGACGTAGAGTGTGTAAGTCGTGTGGGGCTGTCTATCACGTGCAATCCAAGCCTACAAAAGTCGCAGGTGTGTGTGACGTTTGTGGCGGTGAAGTCATTCAACGAAATGACGACAAGGAAGATGTGATAGCTACGCGGTTGAAAACCTATGAAGAAAATACCCTTCCTCTCCGGACATATTTCAAGGAATTGAATAAATACGTGGAAGTAAATGGAGCGCAGGACACAGAGACGGTCTTCTCGAATATAAAGCGAGTCATCTCTTAAATTCTTACAGAATTTAGAAGAACTCCTTGAGAATTGCTGGACTTTGTATTTTGTCGGTGCTACTTTTGCGTGCCGTAGTTTATTTATGATTGAAATCTGCTCGGTAAACCTTAATAAAATTAAGTATTTAGCTGAATAGACGGCAAATATCTGAGGTGACCTGCCCGAAACAATTCGAGGCAGAAAATTTAGGTGGATTATGAAAGTTAGACCATCAGTTAAAAAAATTTGTAACAAGTGCAAGATCATCAAACGAAAAGGTGTGATCCGGGTTATCTGTGAGAACACTAAGCACAAGCAAAGGCAGGGTTAATCATGGCACGTTTAGCGGGTGTCGACCTTCCAAGAAATAAACGAGTGGAAGTCGCATTGACTTATATCTATGGTATTGGCCGTCCAAGAGCCAAAGCAATCTGCGAAGAAGCTGGCATTCCCCAGTCTTTGCGAACAGATGCTTTGACTGATGAGATGGTTGCGAAAATCCGTGGAATCATCGAAGGACGCTTCAAAGTTGAAGGGGATCTTCGTCGTGAAATTGGTTTGGCAATCAAACGTTTGATGGATCTCAATTGCTATCGCGGAATCCGCCATCGTAAGGGGCTTCCTGTTCGTGGCCAACGAACTCGTACTAATGCGCGTGTTCGTAAGGGTCCTCGTAAGACGATCGCGAACAAGAAAAAAGCCGTCTAATTGAGTGGAGTAAAGTGTGAGTACAACAAACACAGACAAAAAAGTTGCTAAGAAAAAAGTAAAAAGAAACGTTCCTCAAGGGAACTGCTTCATCTCAGCTGGTTTCGGTAATGTGATCGTCACAATGACAGATCCCGCTGGTGATACAGTTTCTTGGTCTTCTGCCGGAATGTTGGGTTTCAAAGGTTCTCGTAAAGGGACACCATTTGCAGCTCAAATGGCTGCTGAAGATGCTGCTAAAAAAGCAATGGAAGCAGGAATGAGATCAGTCGATGTATACCTCAAAGGTCCAGGAGCAGGACGTGAACCTGCAATCCGTGCGTTGGCCGCTGTTGGTATGAGAATTAACTCTTTGAAGGATGTAACACCTGTTCCGCACAACGGTTGCCGTCCTCCGAAACGTCGTCGTATTTAAGAGGTGAATCGTGAGCTGCATTAAAAACAGTGTATGTACAATGTGCCGTCGTGAAAACATGAAGCTCTTCTTCAAGGGCGATCGTTGCTTCACAGACAAGTGTTCATTCGAAAGAAGACCATATCCTCCGGGACAACATGGTCAAGCTCGTTTGAAGTTCTCTGAATTTGCATTGCAACTTCGTGAGAAGCAGAAGACCAAGCGGTACTATGGTCTGTCTGAAAAACAATTTGCTCGTTATTTTGATAACGCTGACCGCTCTAAAGAGATCACTGGATTGGCATTGTTGAAGCTCTTGGAAACAAGACTTGATAATGTTGTTTACTCTTTGGGTTTTGCGAACTCTCGCCGGGAAGCTCGTCAATTGGTGAGCCACAATCACATTCTTGTTAACGGGAAGCGAGTTAACGTTGCTAGCTTCTGTGTTAGAAAAGGTGATGTGATTGAAGTGGCTGAGAAGAGCCGTGAAATGAACAAGGTTCTGAGCGCGATCCAAGCGGTTGCTCGCAGATCTGTTCCAGCTTGGCTCGAGGCGGATCATGCTGCCTTCAAAGGAACTATGAAGGATTCTCCTGCAAGAGAAGACATCACAGTCCCAGTCGAAGAAAACATGATCGTAGAGTACTACTCAAGATAATACACCTTTGGGGGTTTCAAATATGCAAGAGCACTATTACCGTTTTTGGCGCGATCTGATTAAACCAAAAGGTTTTGAAGTTGATCGCGAGACTCTTCGTGACGATTACGCAAAGTTCACAATCAAGCCTCTGGAAAGAGGCTATGGTGTAACTTTGGGGAACTCTCTTCGTAGAATTTTGCTGAGCTCAATGATGGGTTCTGCAGTTTCTGCGGTTAAGTTTGAGGGTGTATTGCACGAATTCACGACTATTCCAGATGTTCTGGAAGACGTGACTGACATTATCCTGAATTTGAAAGAAGTGCGCTTCCGTCAATACAACTCTGAGCCACAAACTCTTCGTATTTCGAAGAAGGGCCCAGGTCGTGTGACTGCTGCGGACATTTCAACCAATGGCCAGATCGAAATCTTGAACCCTGAGCAGCACATTGCCACTCTGGGCGGAAATGCAAATTTCAACGCTGAGATCATCGTGACTTTCGGTCGCGGTTACGACGCTGCTGAAATTCGCAATGCTGACTATCCAATTGGTTTCATCGGCGTGGACGCGCTTCACAGCCCGATCCGCAAAGTAAACTACAATGTTTCCAACGCACGTGTTGGTCAGCGTACTGATTACGATGCCTTGTCATTGGAAGTTTGGACCGATGGTTCATTGAAGCCTGAAGAGGCAGTTGCTCTTTCTTCTAAAATCATGAAGGAACAGCTCCAAATCTTCCTGACTTTCGATGAAACAATGGAGCCAGTTGAAGAGACTAAAGACAATCGCGGAACTTCTCTCAATGAGAATTTGTTCCGATCTGTTGATGATCTGGAACTCTCTGTTCGCAGCGCGAACTGCTTGAAGAACGCCAACATCCGTTACATCGGTGAATTGGTTGTGAAGTCTGAAGCAGAAATGCTGAAAACAAAGAACTTCGGTCGTAAGTCATTGAATGAAATCAAAGAGATCCTCTCAGAAATGGGCTTGGGACTCGGTATGAAAATCGAAGGCTGGCCGCCTCCAGGTTGGGATCCCAATGTTCCCCCTGTGAAGCGTGAGCAGCAGTAAGAGGCGGAAACATGAGTTCACACAGAAGAGCTACCAAATATTTTAGCCGTAAGTTCAACGCAAGAAAGGCACTCCTTCGCGGATTGATGGTTTCTTTGGTTGAGCATGGACGTATCAAAACGACTGTTGATAAAGCGAAAGAGCTGCGTCGACATGTTGAAAAAGCAATCACTCTTGGAAAGAAAGATGATTTGGCCACTCGACGTCTTTTGATGTCTCGTGTTCCAAATGAAGGAACAGTCAATAAGATCATGACTGACATCTCCAAGCGCTTTGCTGCTCGTCCAGGCGGTTACACTCGCATCATCAAGATTGGCCGTCGTCCAGGCGATACAGCTGAAATGGCGTTCATCGAATTCGTTGATTATGACTGGCAATCTGCTTCTGGCGACAAAGCTGAAGCAACGACTGCTAAGAAAACTTCGAAGAAGGGTGCAAAAACTGCTGATAAAACTGAAGCGAAAGCTAAGGCGAAGACAGCTAAGAAGACTGCAACTGCTGCAGCTTCAAAGCGCAAAGCAGTGAAGAAGATCCAGAAGAAATCTCGTCAAGAAGCACGCGCTTAATTCGGATCTGACAATCAGTGTATTTGAAAAAGGCTTTGGGAAACCAAGGCCTTTTTTGTTTTTTGAGCCTGCGAATAGCGGTGCAGGGCAGATCCATTCAATTCAAATCACTGCTCAATGCGCGTGATCGATCTCGAAATCACTTGATTTATCTTCGAGCTGCCGGGAATTTGGGGGACTATGAAATTGTATTTGAAAGCATTGATTGTGACGAGTGTTGTGGCTGTGGTTCTTGTCGGTCTATTCTGGTTTTGGCGAGTGAAGACGATGCCCTCTGCTCCGCAAAGAATTGTCCAGATTGATCAAATGGAATCAGAAGGTCTTCCGGACTTTGCCTTGAAGACTCTCGAGGGACAAGAAGTTCGACTTTCTGATCTCAAAGGCAATGTTGTCATCGTCAGTTTTTGGGCCACATGGTGTGCGCCTTGCCTCGAAGAATTCCCCTCGATGATCAAGCTTGTTGAAGAAATGAATGGCAAGGTCAAGCTCTTGGCCGTATCGGAAGATTCGGATCGAGAAGAGATCGAAGTCTTCTTAAAATCTTTCCCTAAATCAAAAAATCCAAATATTTTTGTCGTTTGGGATCAAGATCACAAAGTCAGCCAAATGTACAATGCTGAGCGATTGCCAGAAAGTTTTGTGGCCGACAAAGAATTGAAATTGGTTCGAAAGATTGTGGGTTCCATCGACTGGGCCACGTCCGAAGCCATTGCCTATATGAAAGCCATTGCTGAAAAGCCAGCCCAATAGGGCACATCTGCTCGGCTGACAGCGATCAATGTGAGAGCCCAAGATGAGATCGCCATGAGATCTCACGGTGATCGCGAAGAACTTAGAGGCCGAAGCGCTTTTTCAAATCATTGAGCTTTTTGTCGGCGTCGCCACCCACTGCTTTTTTCAGTTGTTCTTCGGCGTTCTTTCGAGCCTGTTGTTCGCCATCCTTCTTGGCCTGATCCAACTTGGCTTCGCCCTTGGCTTTCTCAGAGTTCAACTGGGCTTCCGCTTTCTTCACTTCGCCTTCGAACTGACTCTTAGCTTTGTTGAATTCGGCTTCGAATTTGGCCTTTTCCTTGCCAACTTGCTCATCGACATAAGCTTGCAACTGAGCTCGAGCCTGAGTCAGTTTCGCTTGCAATTGCTGCTCAAAGCCTTTTGCCAATTCGGGTCCAATATTCGAATTGATGTTCAATGCGACATTCGGCAAAGTTCCGCGGCCGCTGGCATCCACTGTGACTGCGGGAAGGCTGGCAAAAGCGCCCTTGAGAATTTCTTGAGCCACGCTGTCTTTCGCAGTGACGGCGTAATCTACATTGCTGAACTGATTGTTGATCGCGAAATTGAAATCCTTCAAGCCGAGCAGTTCGCCTTTTGAGCTGAGGGATCCTGTGGCTTTGGAAAAGGCCACTTGCACATCAGGTGAGTTCACTAACTGGCGACCGTCCAAAGCGTAGGCGCCGATTTTAAAATCATACCCAAGCTTTAAGAGAGCTGCGCGGTTGTCGATCACCAATTGGGCTGCAAAGTCGGAGACTTTCAAATCAGGAATATCGCCTTCCAAGCGGGCGACCGTGGGTTTGCCGATCAGAGCTTGATTGGAGGTCACGTCCGTGACCAGGCCCTTCATGTTTCCAGAATTCGGGCCGGCACCGGCCGAGGAGCTGATGGAAATTTTTTTGATCCAGAACATCGGATACGAAGTGCGATTGGTGAATTCGTAAGTTACGCCTTTGGCGCGAGGACGTGGCTGAATGGGTGCGACTTCATCTTCGCCCTTGGAGTTTTTGGCCAGCAAATTTGGCGGAGCGTATTTTTCGACTAAACCTTTGTAGCGAGTGAATTTGGCGAGATAGGGCTCCACATAGGGATAGAAAACACTGCGAGAAATCGATTTGGCATCGAGACTGGGAATTTTGAAACGAGCTTCCAAGTCCTTGATGTCCTTTTTCACCATGACATCGAGATCCCGAAGTCCTTGCTCGAGAGCTTTGATTTCGGAATTCAGATCATTGCCAGCACTCTGCACGGATTTGTATTTGGCGTCCGCTTCTTTCAAGATGGAGTCGATTTCCTGCAGAGACTGCTGCAGCTCTTGTGGAGTTTTGAAGTCTTTGGTTTTCACTTTCCCGAGACGAGCTCCCAGGGCTTGAATCTCCGGGCCTTTAGGAAGGTTCTGAATGCGTTCCTGCCATTTTTTTTGCTTGGCCTGGTAGTCGGCTTCCAATTCTTTCAGTCGGGCCTTGGAAGCAATGGAGCCTTCGATCTTTCCCAATTGCTCGGAACCGGATGTGCCGGAAAGAATGGCGGCAATATCACCCAAAGCGTTTCCCTCGTATTTTTCCTGAACTTTTTCGAGGGCTTTGTCTTTGGTTTTTTTAAGAAAGCCTGGGCCCTCGGCTGCCGTTTCCGGTTCGATGGGTTTTACTTTGCCGGGAGTCTTTCGAGGGATGTCGATTTGAATTTGCTCGGCGGCCATTTCGTCGACCACAACTCGAGCGCGAAGCAATCCGTCCCACAGCACTCCAAATCGGATGTCGCCAATTTGGACCATATTGTGAGTGGGTTTTTCGGAATTGGTGACTTGAATTCCGCGCACTCGGAAAGTGCCATTGAAAAAGCTGGTCTCGACTTTGTCGATGTCGACTTGGGCGCCGATCAAATGGTAGCCGGCAAATTCAAAAGCTTTCTTTAAATGAAGATCAAAGAAAAAATGGAAATAAGCGATGCTCAGAGCTGTGACCAATACAAATGGAACAACGGCCTCTGTGCGAATCGGACCTTTTTTCTTCACGGGTTTGTTGGCAGTGTTTGTCATGATTCAAATCTCCAATTATCCGTAGAGTTGTTCGTATTTGAGATACCACTTGTAGAAGGAAGTTCCCGCCCACAGCTTCCAGATCTTGGACTGCTGATATTTGGCGACCACGGTTTCGCGGTAGCGAGTGATCAGTTTGCGAAAGGCAAAGAACAGCGGAATGACCAAAAGAAATCCAACGATTCCAGATCCCATGACGATCGAGTTGTTGAAGCGAGTCAGTGGTACTAAAGGCATATTGTACATTTGTACATACAGAGGACGCAGACTTTCGGCTTCCAAAGCGACTTGTCCCAATTTGTCGGTCAAAGGGTCGAACAAGAAAGCGATGAATTTAAAAAAGAAAGCGGAGAGAAAAGCTGCCCCCAATTGAATTCGGAAAAAGAAACAGCAAACAAGGACGATAAAAGTCTGCAGTGAGAGAAAGGGTGAAAAGCCAAGGATCACCCCGAGAGATAGACCCAGAGCGAGCTGATTCAGACCGGTGTCCGAATTGAGCAGACGAAAGAATGCGAAAAGTTGTTTCAGTAACAACGTCATTTCTAAGCCTCCTGTTCAGTTTCCGTGCGTGTCGCACGAGAAGTCTTTAGTTTTTTAGAAATTCCCAAATAAAAATAAGCTCCGAATAGTCCAAAGAAAAACTGCGCCAATTGATAGGCTGTCGTGGAAACGGCACCCAAAGGACCGGCTCCGGGAGAGAGCAAATTGTAGAGGAAGAAAGTGGCGGCTTGGCCGACTCCGATGCCCCCGGGCGAAATAGGAACCGATTGAATCATAAAGGCTATTGGGACAGCCACAAAGAAAGTGGAGACGGGAACTTCTCCGTATCCTAATGCTTTGGCGGCAAAGACGAAAAACAAAACGGATGCTGTTTGAGCGCCGAGACTCAGGAGCAATGTCGGAAGGAAAACATGTTTGCTATGTCGGTAGTGAGTGACGGCGTGGTACAAGCGAATCAGGCTGTCACTTTTGGGGAGCAGTTTGAGAATGGCTTCAATCCATCCCAGTGAGTTGAGGCGATGAGAAAAAATATGAGCCCAAACAACGAAAGAGCCCAAGTTGACCAAAGCGACCATATAGAAAATGAACTGAAGTTCGCCTTGGCTGCTCACGAGATCCCAGCGGTAGATCATCAAGGCCAGAGCCAAGAGCGACATGGCGAGCAGTCCGATCAAGCGGTCGATGAAGACGGTGACGGCGGCATTCATTTTGGCGTGGGGCGAGGATTGAGTGATGTAATAACCCTTCACCAAATCGCCACCGACTCCGCCCGGAATAGCGAAGCTGAAAAAGACGCCGATCAAATTCAATTTGAAAGCATTCAAAAATGGAATGCCTAATTTTTGTGAATGCAGAAAACGGCGCCATCTCTCAGTACCCATTGCAAGCGAAAGGCCCGTGAAGGCAAGACCCGGAATCAGGTAGGCGGGTTCCAGAAGTTTTGTCAGAGTGCTGAAGTCCAAATGTCCACTCCACACCAGCCATGCGATCAGAGCGGCTGAAAAAAGAATTTTCAGAAGCTGAGAGAGAGCGTTTTTAATCTTTTTTTGCATAACTCAGTTATAGGCTTTTTATGCGAAGGCAAAAAGATATTTCTTCTGGAAAAATCAGCATTGCTTGATCTCCAGAAACGGCCTGAGGTATGTTGCGGAATACTCAAAAATGACCAAATCCAACTCGCCAAATACGGCGCGGGGTGTTGAGGGGTGTGCTTGAAACATTTGCTAGTGACT
>JACCDW010359653.1_pt1 | contig 24753 bp, 25 predicted proteins | sample 7449781 | NCBI WGS metagenome assembly JACCDW01 (sample SAMN15323449, study PRJNA562643) | freshwater metagenome | isolation source: river surface water | place: USA:Blue River Watershed | collected 2017-08-18
AGTCTTAAAATAAAATGTATCCGCACTACAAAAATTTAATGACGCGCGAAATAATTTTGTAAAAAATGGCTCGATAAATATTCAATAATAAATTTATTTGATTTTTGAATACTAAACATCAATTTCTTTTGGTTGTTGGTGTATTTTAATTACTTTACCATTTAAGTATTTACCATAAATTTCTCCTCTTGTATTATCTGTATTTTTCACAAAAACAAATGTATCTTCAATTATATAGTGTTTACCCTTAATTATTATTTCATCTATTTCTGAGTCAGACTCGCTATCTAAATTACTTTCGGATTCATTAGATAGTTCAGAATCTGATGAATCATTTGCATAATCATTTATTGACATTTTAGTTGGTTTAAAGTTGTCACAAACAATATTTTTATGGTTTTCTTCAATATTTATTATTTCATCAAGTGATTTTAAACTTGCCCATGTATCGTAAACAAGATCCTTATTGTTATAACTAAGTAAATTTAATTCATTATAGTAAACTTTAGTTCCACGTTTACTTCTAAATAGTATGTTTTTAAGTTCTTCTAATTTTTGTCGATAACTTGTTCTTTCTTCATCGCCAAAATTTTTATTTTCAGCCATTGTTTCAAGTTTTTTAATATTACCAATTAATACTTTATCAAATAGCTCAGTTTTGTCTGTTTTTATAATTGCATTTGTCTTTGTGTCAATTACAGATGCATGCTTATCATTTAGTGCAGTTACGCAGTATGAATGGTTTTCAGGAGTGTTTTTATCAAAGTTTGTCATTTTAATTAAGTAAATTAAACTTTGTAACCCTTTATTCATGATTACTCGTTGTTGATTAACTGATAAATGTGATATGCTTTCCATTCCAGGAGATGCATTTATTACAATTTTTTTATTATTTAATGTATTATTTGTTGTATAGTTATTTATAACGCTTGGTTTATTTGAAAGTTCTTTTATTTCATGTGATATTGTTTTTAATTCATTAATTTCCTGTGACATTTGTTTAACTTGTTCGGTTAAAGTAACAAAAGATGATTCATTATTACATGTTTGTTCGTGTTTCCACTTTGATTGGCGTGAAGCATATGGTTTATTGCATTTGGTACAAAAATATTTTCGTTTTGTATTTGTTAGTTGTAAATTTTTATCGATAGCTTTATTATTATGATACATTGTATTATGTCGCAAAAGAGCGTTTATAGTTTTGTATTCAATTGAACATATTTCACATTTAATTGTCATTAATATTATTATGTGTAATACGCTAACTTGTCTTTATATAGTTTGATTTTAATTAAATATTAATTACAAAAATAATGACAAAAATATTGACAATTGATTACTGATAAACTACAACCATTAAAAAAGCATATTAATTTTTGTAGACGGTTAATTAGTAAATGTAGTCATTATGTATGCATTAGTATACACCATGTTTAATACATGTGATAACAACTTTATTATATTGTAGTTTGTAAATAATATAATAATTACCATATATATTCATCATTATATTAAAAATATACTTGTACACAAGCTTATTTACTTTTAATTTTAAATTTCCTGGAAATGTAATGTCTACATAACATTTACACAAAAAAATTCTATTTTTAGTTCAAAGCCAATATATAATTTTAAATTATGTTTTTACTGGTATTAAGTTAACCAAATATTATCATGTAGTCCAAAATAAAGTTGACGGGTTATAACAAGTAATTTCAAGCAGCCGCTGTTTAATTAACTGGTATATACCAGCGCGTAGTCCAAAAATAGTTGACATAATAATTTAATAAACTAATTGTGTCAGCCAAAGTAATATTATAATTTAACGGATTTAAAAACATCTTTTTCCAGTTTATCCAGTATTTCTGGTGTGTAGTTTCCAACAACCCAATCGTTAATATCAATTGAATATTTTTTCATAAAAGTATCCCGAATTTGAGTAATTTTTTTGCTGAAATTTCTGATAATGGTTTTAAAACTTTGATTATCCATTTTAATAAATCTGATAATTTCATATGCGATATTATTTAAATTAAGTTTTGGATTGGAAATATTTAACATACGCTGATAAACCCACCATACACACCATACCCCGCAAAATCCATTAGGGTCCCCAATTTTTTTACATTTGACTGTTTCCAAGTTTTCCAATATTTGAAAACTAATGGTTGGCAGAAATTTATACGGGGGAAGATATTTAATTTCAGGGTCAAATTGCTTAAACTTGTTTTCCAACAACTTGTCCAGTAATTCTGGGTTATAATTTAGCCCAATGGGATAATGAGAACCATTAGGTTCAAAACGTTCAATTGTTTTATTATGTACATCCCAAAATAAAATATTAGCGTGGGACGCTACAGAAGTTTCTATTCCAACGGGTACTGTAATGTATTTCGCTTCTTTTAATGCATTTGCAATTTCATCATCAAAATATGAAGGAAAGAACAATTTTTGATATGACCAAATAATTTCAATGTTAGAAAAATCTAATTTATAAGGATAATCCAGACCAATTTTTTGATAATATTTTTCAAGTGATTCGTTCACAGTTAGTGGATAGTCCAAAATTACTTTTAAACCTTTAGAAGCAAAATCCTGGTGTAATAGTATTAGCCCAAATAAAATATCAACTGGAGAGCCGGTGTAATAACAGTAATTGGTAAAAATCCCATTGTCAAAGTTTAATTCAATATTGGATAATTTTGGTATTGAACGAGATTCGTTTTTAATCACATGTGCTATTTTACTTTTACATATTTCTTCAGCTTTTGTTCCGGTAACTCCTTCTTTTGTATTAATTATTCCTTTTAATTTTTCAAAGGACTCAGTTGAACACCATTTTTCCCAATCATCAAGTAGTTCATCGCGATTAATTTTAATTTGGTTCCAATAAGATTCAACTAAAATATTGAGCAATTCATCTGTCATTTCAATAGATTTTGATTCATTGTTTTCAATAAAAAAATTCAACGGTTTTATTTGTAATAAGTCTGCAAACTTTCCTTGTAAATTACTTTTGACTATTTTCATTAGCCCAGTATTTCCTTGATTGTCCTGAATGTTTAAATCTGATTCCAAAATAATTTTGTTTAGGATGGAACTATCAATGGTATCAATTCCTCCTTCCAAATCTAATAGCAAATGCAATGGAGTTTCGCCGTTAATATTAGTTGTATTTAATTTTATATTGGATTTTGTAAAAAACACTGGTAAATATTCAATTCTTTTTTCACTCAATATATAGTGCAGCGGGGTGTTTCCATAAAAATCTGGTAAATTAATATCAACAGATTTTTCCAATAATTTTTTAAATAAATCAAAATTATCCAGGATAATTGATTGGTGTAATATGTTTAACCCGTAATCATTAGTTGCATTATTTAGATTAATTGGAGTTTCCAATAATTTATTTATCATTTGGGTATTTTGATAATTTGTTGCTATTTGAATTAGTGTTTCACCTGTACCAGAGGTAAAGTTCAAATTATATTTTTTTTCAATAAGATATTCAAGCATTGGGTTTCTTTTATACATTAGACATGTTACAAAAACATTAGAACCATCTTTTGAAATTACATATGGGTCAGCTTCATTTTCAATTAGTAATTTAAATGCTTCAAAGTTATTAAATATAACTGAATAATGAAGTGCTGTTAATCCTAATCTGTCAGATATATCAATAATTGATATACCAATAGTTTCTTTGTTATACTCAATTAATTCTTTTATCATTTCAATGTAATTATATTTGATACAATTATATAAAATCGACCTACCATCAGAATCTAAAATATCAAGACGAATATTAATGGTGTTGGTTTTACTCATGGTTAAAATTAGCGCAAAAATTTCATATTGATTATAGTTGATTATGTATTGGATAAAATAATTGTAATTGGAATCACGAAAGTCTAAATTTGTTAATTTTTTTGATTCAATTAGTTTACGTATTGACTCAAATTCATGTGATTTTAATAAATTAAAAATATCTTCATTATTAATATTTTCCATAATTATTAATAATTAGATAAAAAAGTTTTTTATGATTCAAAAAGAATATCCCAAGAACCATTAACTACACGGCGGTAATATACATTTTTTCCCGCAGTAAAACTTGGTCTAATAATGCGAAAAATATCACCAATTTTAGCCCCATAGTATCTGGCCATCATGTCTGTTATTAAAAGACGGCCTAATTCATGTTCCGCAAACTTTTCCAAAAGTTCTGCCTTTTCTTCTTCAGCCATAAGTTGGTGTTCTGGAATAAAAATTTTTGCTGGTATGTCTTCCAACATATCTGATTCAAAAAAGAATTCGGCATTTTTATATTCACCAACAATTTGTTTAACTACTTTTTTAGCTACATCTCTAGCCACAATTATTTTATGTACATCAATATTATTATTAAGATAATCATCAAGTGGAGTACCTTGAACAATTGAAGTTAATTTTGCGGAAACCAAATAAATACCATATTCTGTTTTATCAGCAAGGACAATTTTAAAAATAGACTTGGTACTGACATCTTCGCCTAATTTTTTATATTCATCAGACCAAGATTTGATTAAGTTTCTTCTTTCTAACATTTTAAGGATATTTTCCATAACAATTTGATTGATTTCTTTATTAGAATATTCTACGTTAATTGACATTATAATAATGATTAGATAATCTTTAAATATTTATTTCAATTTTTATAAAATTAAAATAGAATTTTATAAAAATATGTATCGAACTTTGTGCTCTGACAATTTTTATAAAATTAAAATAGAATTAAAATCAATTAGTATAATTTTTTTCTTGGACAATTATAATGTTTGAATTAGCCGAAATTAAAGAACAAATCAAGGAAAAAAATGTTTGTTGGACCTGGGAAGTATCAAGTCAAACCAATTACAAACTAATTTTAAAAACGGATGGTAAAAATGAAGCATACAAGCAAATAAAAGCCAAATATACGGAACCAGAAAAATTGGATCCCAATGTATATTTTATAATAGGGAAGGTTACTTTTCATTCTGGTAAAAAATTTGGTCAAGCTGGTCCTATCGCATTTAATTTAAATGTTGTTACTTTTTCTAATGGAAAATTATTTAATGTTATTAAATCTTCCGATCCAAAATATTCACATTTAAAAAATTTAAAAGGTGTTATTTGGTTTGATAAGACATATTTGGAAAAAAATGGTTGGTCTAATAATTATTTGGATAATATTATAAAAAAATTAATAAAGGGAAATATTAATATTATGCAACGTATGATTTATCATGTTAAATTTAAATAAAATTTGAAACTAATTTTACTTTATTTAAATTTGGTTATAGTTTAATGGCGTTTAATGAAGAAAAAGAACAATTAAATAATGTTAAAACCCAATTATTAGACTATTTGTTTGAATCAAACGAAAAGACAATAAAAAAATGGGATAAGAATAAGTCAGTTTTAACAAATAGCAAATGGAATTTTATGCTTAGTTACCCATATGATTTTAATAAATTTAGAGATAATGAAATAACAAAATTAAATTTGGTCAATAAAATCATTGAGCTATTAATTGAAAATACAACTAGAATTATACATCCTGGTCTAATGATTTTATGTTGGGAAGATTTAACTGATTATGTTAGACCAGGATATTGTTATACAAATTCAGGAGAACCAGATTTTTTAACAATTAGTTCTGGTCCAAAACTTGAAAAACTAAGGTATCAAATTCGTGTATCTTGGGAAATTTATATTGGATTATTAACTGATAATAAAATTAGTGAATGGTTTGATACTTATTTATCTGATGAATTATTGGCCAATTTTAAAACCAAGTTATTTTTTAACTTTCAAATTGAAAAAATGGTTAGAATGAATTTAAATATTTATGAAAGTTGTAATGTAAGGTTTAATGATTTATGTTTGGATTTACAAGTAGATGAAAAAGTATATTATTCTAATGTTGATAAAAAACTTATTGAAGCAAACATACTTGACGAAAAAGAGAAAAATAGTACTGATACTCAAATTGAATATAGGAAAAAAATTATTGTGGAAATAAATGAAAGTCATCATGTTCCAGTAGTTGATAACTTGAGAAAACTTAATATTTACCAAATTACCGGTAGGTTATCAGTTGATTATCCTGTTGCTGAAATGAACTTTAAAACCATTTATAAAAAAATATTAAAAGAAATCGGAAAAATTCTTTACAAATATTATTCAAATGCACATGGCATTAGTTTTTATATGTGTTGTGTTGATAATTTTGATATTCAATATGTGCCACACTTTTGGGAAATTTATGAAAAAACAGTTTTAAACAAATCTATTGGAATTACAGTTGAAGAGGTATTGGAAATGTTAAAATCATTAGGTCTTACAAAAATTCCACAAGAAGAAAAAATAATGGATGAACTTGATCAGACATTGTCATTTGTTAATTTTAATGATGAAAATTTTTATCAATCGACATTATCAAATGTTGGTGTTGACCAATTACTATTACTACCTAAAAAGAAACATTTTTATAAAAAAATTGAATTGGTTTCACAATACACTAATTTTAGAGAAAAAGTATTTAATTCTATTATTGAGTTTTTTAATGAAAATGAAGAATCCACATATATTTTTAAAATGATTAACCATATAAACCAAATGACTGAAATTAGCGAAAATATTATTAAACCAGTTATAGATATAATTTCAAATAAACTAACACCAGAAACAATTAGTGCAATAGAATCCACTTACAAAATTAAATTACTTAAACCATTACCATTTTTAATGAAGTCAACCAGTAAATTTGATTCAGTTGATAAACAAGGGTTATCTAATGTAGTGTCAAAACCCTTAGCTGAAATAATTCAAAAGAAATTTGAACCTGGTATACCAACAATTGAATTCCATAAGTTTATACCTAGTCATGTAGTTCATGATTTGCTATCTGGAACAATTAGTTAAAAATTTAAAAAGAATTGTCTTGCTGATACAGATTTTTTTTATTCTATTATAAAATAAAATAAAATAAAAAAAATTGAATGGAAATTTGTTTGTTTACTGTGATATTATTATTAATGGCAAATGAAATAGTGTGGGATGGTGGAATGGATACTAATGGAAATAAATACATGTGTTACAATGTGTTAAAAGAATTAAACAATTGTATTAAATATAATGATAGATCTCGTGATAAATTTTATACAGTATATGGCAAATTGGAGGTGACAAATTCATTTGATATTACAAAATGCGACCAATTTAATGTCGTTGCACCGAAACTTAAGACAATTAATCAAACATTTGATTATAACGCAAAAAAATATGTTATGAACACATCATTTACTATTAACCTTAAACCTAGTGGTGATGTTGACTTAAAATATGGGATTTAAAAATTGATTATTAGTTTATATGTTGGGTAATTGTTTAATGTGATAAATAATGGAATATGGAGGAAGGGTAAACCAAAGTAGTGAGTTGTGTTACTACATTTTTAGGGAATTGTCTCATTGTGTTGAATTTAACTCTCGCGAACAATGGCTTCGTTTTTATACAACATGGCAGCCATTAAATGTACCGAAAACTTTTGATTTGACCAGATGCAGTCAATATAAGGATTTTCCACATAAATTTAAAAAAATAACCCAATTGTATGACTTTAAAACCATAAAATATTTGAATAGAACTTCATTTGATATAAATTTAACAAATGATAATTGCCTTTGTATTAAATATAATATTTAAATGGTCTCAACAGTTAAAAAAATTGATATTGTATTTTATTATTTTAAGCCAAACTATATCCTTAATGTTAACCGTATATAAACCATTGGAAGAATCATATGGTACACCTCAAGTAACATTATCTGCTGATCAGGAATTTGAGTTATATCAAAAGTACCAAAACACTCCTAGAAAACTCAGACATAAATTTGTTTCCGATAATTTAGACAAGTTATCTTATATGTCAAAATATATGGACATTAATTGGTTATTACCACTTTATTTGAACAATAACTTTTTATCCCATTATTTAACTGAATCTATAATTTCGAATTTAATTCATACCAATTGTAAAAAATTAATTGATATTAGTAACTTTTTTTCTCCAACTTTTAATTTTAATTTGGAAACATTTAATTCAAATTATCAAAAAAATTGGTACGCACCTTGTTCCGGTCATATTAGTAGCGAGAGGGTATTTGCAATTGGATTTAATTCTATTAGAAAAACAATTAAACCCAGTACTATTTTAAAAAAGTCAAATAAAGAATTTATTTGGTCAGATGGAAAAATATACTGCACCCTATTAAATTACCAACGTTTATGTCAAGCTCAAAAATTTTCTGATTTAACAACATTTGATGATGAATTTCCAGAAGCCAAACATTGTTGTTATATGTGCAAACAACTTCATAGTAAATCTTGTTATTTTGCTGATAAAACTGAAATGTGTTATACATGTGGCATTTTAAACCATTCATATCGTTCATATAAAGCTCCAATGGAATCAATTAGAGCGTATGTTTCGGGCTGTAGACATACTGTGGGATATTCAATTGCTTTGGAGATTTTACGCAATGGTGGGTTTGTTGTTGGTTCAACACGATTTCCAAATTGTGCACGATTAAATTTTATATCAGAGCCAGATTATTCTTCCTGGTCTGACCGGATTCACATATTGCGATGTGATTTTACCAACTTGACTCAAGTTTTCGAGTTGATTGAGCAATTAAAATCTTATAAAATCAATACATTTATTTCCAATGCATTTCAAACTGTTCGACAATCACCAACATATTATCAAAAAACCAATGGACTTGAAAATCACCTTGGACAAATGGACCATATTGGCATGACACCTGAACTGGGAACATTTATGGCAAATAATAAAATTCACATTAATACCCATAAAAATATTCAAGAAGATAGAACATGGAAAACCCAATGGACACAAAATTTGATTGAAACTGATACTGGAGAAATTCTTGAAGCTAACATGATTAATCAAATAGCTCCGACTGTTATTTTTCAAAAGATACTTGAAAATTGGGTTAGAACTTGTCCCGAAGAACCTCATTATTTAATTAACGTGAGTTCAACAGAAGCTTTTGCACATACTGATACACATATTGTAACATCAATGAATAAAATTGCAATGGATAATTTGGTTGACCGTGTTCGTTCTGGTTTACCTGAAAATTTTTTGGCTTATAATGCTGACCCAGGATTTGTTACCGGGGTTACAAATGATAAAACCAAACCGTTAGACGGTAAGGACGGTGCAATGCGTGTACTCAAGCCTCTAATGGACCGATTAAACGGGGTTCAATTTGTTGAACCTAAAAGATTTGCTTCTACATTTTATAAAGACTATAAGTTTGTTCCAAGAATTGTATATACACAACCTAGAAATAATTTGTCTGTGTAAAAATGGAAAAATAAGAAAATAGGAAAAAATTGTTTTTTTAACAAATTAAGCGATATTAATAATAATTTCTCAATGAACACGTTCAATAAAATGAGATTTACTGTTGATTATGAAATTAATTATCCTATTCAATGGGTTGAAAATAACCAACCAGTTCATTATCATCATAATACACATGGCGCAAACCAGTTTAAAAGCACAAGTAAAAATTACGAGTTTATAAAATGCCCAGTTAATCCCCAACAAACTTCTTTCAAATACATAAAATTAGTAAAAAAAGCACAAACTGTTGGTGAAGTTTATAATTGTATTTGGAAGTTTTATTCATATTACCAATATAAACCTTGCCCATGTAGACTTGAAAATTTAATGGATATAGAACAAGATAATTCAGGTGTTATTTCTGCATTAATTGGTAAAGTTGGTAACACTAGTAGAGAATGGCGTGAAACTTTAGGCACATCTGTACTTTTTAAAGAAATGGTTGAGGAAAACATTAATGGATTTAAAACGTATAAATTAATATTTGAAGAACCTGAACATTATTTAGTTTAATTTAATTTGTCTTATAATTTAAATTTATTTCCAGCTTATATACTGACACAATAATTTTGTGCCTGATTAGTTGGAACACTTGAACCGGCAGAAATATCAAGTGCGCTCATAGCAGCAGTAGGAACAGATACGGATGAATTATTTGGATGATAAAAACTCATACCAGTATCCAAGTTTATATAATTGGTAAATCCTTTTTTACAAATTGGGCATTTGCGATTAGATAATTTTTTTACACAACCGAAACATAAAACTTTATGTGAACATCCAATAAAAATCACACTAGGTCGTTCACTTAAACAACAACAACATGTTTCTTCAGGATTATATTTAAGTCCATGTGCTAACATCATATCAATCATTTCAGCTAACTTTGTAAAATTAGTATAAGGGGAAATTACTTCATGTGTGTCCATGTAAAATTTATAATATTCTTCAACTGTGATTGAATCACCAAGCTTAAAATATGGTTCAATACCAAGTAATTTTAAATGTTGTTTCATTAAGTTTTCATCTGGGGTTTTAAAATCACACATTGAACTAGTGCAATAGAATTCCCCATTAGCACAACCATATTTGGTTTCAGTAATTTCATGTGATTGTGTGTAAAACGGTTTATATGCATTAAGGTTAGTTAAATGTTCTCTTAAACTTTCATTATTGGTAAATTCACATTTGGAACAATTATGATGTGCACAACATGTCCAACCAATACGTGGTCTACCTCTAGTTGTTGAAACAATTGGATATAATTTATGGTCAAACGCATCAGTACTAAACACACGACCTAACTTTACAAACTCTTTGCAAATATCATATCTGAGCTTTGCTAAATCGGTCTTGGAAGTAATGGTTACATTGTTCTTCTCTATATAACTTAAAACGAAATTATGTAAATTTGTAATCATTAAAGGGTGTTTCTTCCAGTTCAAAGGTTGTCCAAATCAATTTTTTCAAATGGATTGGAAATTTTAATATTAAGAATATAAGAAATGTTGAAAAATAGAAAAAATTGATAAGAAAAATATATATAGATAACTTCTCTTTATTAATAATGTACCAACCATTCATATTTGAGTTAGAATCTGGTAAATCAGATGTCCTAGATAAATCCAAATCAGACAATCTTATATTAAGTTCCACTATCAACATGCCTTTAACAAGTCTTGGTTTTCATAATTTCTTGCATCGCACTAAAAATGCAATGAGTATAACAAATAACTTACAAACTAAAAACAAGTTTTATTACGTGATTAATCCTTTTGAACACGTTGTAGCAAATTACGAAGATTCACTAAAAAATTTAACAAAAACTTATTTAGGCATAAAGGAAGAAGCTCCCGAAATTCTATCCAGAGCATTTTATAAGATGTGGGAAATTTTATTTTTATTTGGTGTTGCCGATAAAAAAGAGTTAACTTATGCAGCATTAGCAGAAGGCCCTGGAGCATTTATTCAAGCTGTAATTAATTATAGGGAAAAATTGGGTCCAGGTGTGGATAAGGATAAAATATTCGGAGTAACTATTCATCCTGAAAAAGGCAAATACATTGAAATGGGAAAACAGTTTTTGGGATTTTATAATTCTCATACTCCTGGATTAATTAATATTCATGACACAGTTAGTACCAAAGAAGCAAAGTCTCACGGAACTAAATCCAACGGAGATATTACTCAAGTTAAAACAATTAGTATTTTTAAGAAAGACATTGAAAAATCAAAAACTTATGCAGACTTAGTAACCGCAGACGGTGGTTTTGATTGGGATGATGAAAATTACCAAGAACAAGAAGGATATCAATTAATTTTAGGAGAAATTGTTGCGGCACTAAGAGTTCAAGCTAAAGATGGTGCATTTGTTCTCAAGTTATTTGAAACATTTACTATCACATCAATTAAAATGATTTATTTGTTATCCAGTTTTTATAATCAAGTATATATTTACAAGCCTTATTTTTCCCGCGCATCAAATTCAGAAAAATATATCATTTGCAAGGGGTTCAAGTATGACCAAAAGAAAGATTCCGCACTGTTAAATACTAAGATTGGTTCACTTGAAAAAGTACTTGAGCAAATGAACTCAAATAAATTTGTCTATGATATTTACCCAGATATGGATTTGCCAGCTGGATATTTGGATAAGTTTAAATTTATGAATATTAAAATTGCTAATCCCCAACAAATTATGATTAATGAAATTGTCAAGTACATTAAGGAAAACAATTATTTTGGTGAAAAATATCATGCACATAGAGAGAAACAAATAGAAGCAACAAAATGGTGGGCAAGTAATTTTTATCCACCATCTAAAAATCTATTTGACAAAACCAAAAATGATATGGAAAAGTTATTAAAATCATCAAAAGAAAAATATGAAATGGAACAAGCGAAATTCATTTCAGGATTAGTGAAATAATTTCGCTTCTAAAATTTTTACTTTGCAACCAAAAACAAATTGAACAAGCGAAATTCATTTCAGGATTAGTGAAATAATTTCGCTTCTAAAATTTTAATGGAATTAAAATTGAACAAGGTAATTCATTTCAGGATTAGTGAAATAATTTCAGGATTAGTGAAATAACTTAAAAAGTTGGAAAATTATTTTATATTTAAATATCTAATTTAATATAAAACAATGTCAAAGATATTTACTATTCATCCATATTTACCGTCAGAAATAGGTACATTTTCTGATGTTCACGGTGATATTGATACCTTAATTATTACACTTAGAGATGTGCTTGGAGTAATAAGAAAAAAATCAAATTATAATTCTGGCGGTAAAACCCAGCGTGATCCAGAATTAGAAACATTTTTAAATCTTGATTTATCTGAACCAACAAATCAAACTTTATATTCCCGTACGCTAAATTATGAATGGTGTGGGGGCGATAAAGTTGTTGTTATTGTTGGTGATATATTGGATGCGACAAGACTTGATAGAAGTTTAATTCCAGAAACTATAACATTTGATAATATACCATATGTATATTCTGGTGATAAATCTCATTCACACTATTACCCTCAAATTGAGTATAAAATTTTATTATTTATCAATGAGATAAATGCAGATGCTGACAGTTTAGAAGATAGAACCGGTGTGAAACAAGGAAAAATAATAAAAGTAGCTGGTAATCATGAATTATTGAATATGTTTCCTGAACCTGCAATAAGTCCTGAAATAATACCGATGAAAAGGTCAGCACCTTATATGTTTCCAGTTGATTTGGAAAATTCAATTAATTTAATTAAAAAACTACCGGGAAAACCGTACATAACAATTAATGGAATCAACTATACTCGTTTTAATTTTTTTGAAATTGGAAATCCAGGTTATGATGCAATTAAATCTAACTTTAAGTTATCTTATAAAATTGGCAATTATATTTTTGTTCATGGTCAATTAACAATCCAGTTAGATTGGGAGGATCACAATGATATTACTGAAATATTAACAAAAATACCAGATTATACGGACCCAGACTTGAAAAAATTTTTGGATATAAATCAACACACAATTGGTAAGATTAATTTAAAATTAAATAATGGAACGGGGCCTTTATGGGAAAGAATATGGGGAACACCGATTGGTACAGGTACACAAGGACCAAATAATAGAATCGGTCAAAAGTCAGGAGTATTAAGGGCAAATAGTTTTGCAATTGATGATCCATTTTGTGATGATATTAGTAAAATCATTACAGAATTTTGTTCAACTTTACCCCCTACAGACCCAAATTCAACTACAACAAACCCGGAAAATTCAAAAGGAGTAAATGTTGTTATTGGACATTGTATTCAGTCCGAGTCAACAATGAAAAACCAACCTTCAATAACTTTTGTAGATTCTTCTAGTACAGACTATATTAACAACGAAAAAACACAAACAATACTTGGAAACCATATATATTATGGGCCGCCAAAATTAATTAATCAACGTACAGGTACCCATTATAATCCAACAATTTTTGGTATATCAACAGACTGTATTGGTACAAATCACAATCATATTTATCGCGTTGATGTGGGGTCATCAAGAGGATTTGACCATCCTGCAAATGTTGATTTATTAAATCAAGTACAACCAACCGAAAAAATAAATACATTAAACACTTTGTTTTTCTCTAGAACTCCTCAAGCTTTACGAATTGATTTAGCCAATAACAAATTAGCAATAACTAGATCCAAATTAGTAAATACAATACATAATGTTCCTAGACCAGATTTAAATTCAGTACTTGCAACTTTGAATACCCAAGGTCCTCAAGGTATTGTTAATATATTAGATACATATGATAGAAAATACCGCAAGTATAAACAAAAATATTTATCAAAGTAAATATTTATTGTTTCCAGCTTGGTTTTTTATAAAAACCAATGTATAAGTCTAAGTATCTTAAAAAAGATACTTAACTTTTAGCTTCCTTTAGGAAGGTACAAACAAAAATTAAGGTAACCTAAATTAATTTTTTAATTAAACTTATATTAAATTTAATTAAAAGCTTTACTTAACACCACCTAGTTTATTTTTTTAAATTAGGGTAATCTAAAAAAGGTCTTTATTTATTTTTCAAATTAGGGTAATCTAAAAAAGGTCTTTATTTATTTTTCAAATTAGGGTAAACGTATTTATTTGCAAGTTGGGTTCCGAGATTTAATTCCACACTAGCCATGGATTTTTCACCAGCTTGAACTGCTTCAAGTTGGTCAAGCATTTTGTATAACATTGCAATATCATCACGTTTACATAATTTTTTAACGAGGAAAGGATGTGACTGATAAAATTCAGGATATTCGGTCATAATTTCCATTTCAAAATCAAAACTGTCGGTCTTACCGGCTTTTTCCATTCCAATAATACGGTTGTTAATTTGCATTACGGTTTGTTTAATAGTTAAAACTTCAAAATCAGTTTTAAGTTCAGGAGGAGGTACATTTTGACTAGACATTATTAGCTTATTAACTTAATGATAACTTGGGTTTAAATGGTTTTTTATTTTTTTTTATACACAACAGCAATAAAAACAAGTGCAACTAAAAGTCCTATCATTCCATAAACTATACTCATATTATTTGATGCACATGTACTTGTACTTGGTGACTTGGTCTTACTATTAGTACTGGTTTTTTTAGATTCCGCATTAGCAAAAGTTTCTAAATTAGATAAGTTTGATTGTTCATTAGTGTTATCATAGTCTTTAACAACTTGATTTGTAATTGGTTTACATTGAACATCGGTATCAATAAATCTTCTGGCATCATTGTATTTTACAATTGGTTTATTTTTAGATTCATTAACAATGTTATGAATGTCAATACCCCATTTGATTAAATTTTCTCTTGAATTTAATACTTCATCTGTTAAAGGAAGTTTTTGTATATTTTCACCATAATGGTTTGCACATAGCGAACAAGGCAGCACATCCTTTAGTAAAACCAAAAATGCTTTATATTTTTCTTTTTGTGCAGGTGTAGGGTTTTCAGGATATCCCAATGTAACATAATGTATAAATTTCCATCCATGTGGACCCCAAACTTCAGGTGTTATTAATTGATCTGAATGAGTCATTATTATAAAATAGATATTTTTTATAAAATTCTTATTGAAAAATATAAAAATAGCGTTTAATAGACCATACTACTAAGATGACGAGAACTAATATTCATGTCGTTAGGACTTAAATCAACAGTAGCTTCTAAATCCATATTTTTTTGATGGCCTGAAATTTTGTGCTTTTCAAAATGGGATAATTTAGAAAAATTAAAGTCAATTAAACCAGCTTTAATCAAGTTTTCTCCAGTCCACATTTCTTTAGAACGGGACATATTAACAAATTGTGGGTTTGACTTGTTGGTACCATTGTACAAGTAAATTTCATGAGCCCAATCTTCAGTGATTAATGGGCGGGATTGGGAACCAAAATTACCAAATCCGGCACCAAAACCTTCCCATCCAATATTACCAGTACTAAATCCAAAACCAGAATTTGCAAACATTGGGGAATTGTCAATGTTTGTTGCATCGTATTTTAATGAGCTTAATTCAGGTTGACGTGTTTGGGCTCCAGACCCGAACTCAAATCTATTGGTATTAACAGGTCCATGTGCATGGTAATGTTTGGTAGGAATAAACATTTTTCCTTGGTAAATTTCATGAGAGTAACCCATTGGATGGTATTCTTCACGTCCAGTATTTAATTTACAAATAACAAAACCAAATACAGGGTCAGAATATTCTTGTGACATCATTTCATAACATCCGTCAGATAAAGAAAATACGGATTCATCAACACGTTTCAAATCTTTAATTCCCATAGCCAAAGACACTTTGTAACTACCAACATCAAAAACCGCTAACTTGGTAGCCGACTTAAGATTGTCTGAATCATAACTATTCATGGATAAACCAAAACTTCTGGTTACGGGTTTGTAAAAACTGTTGTCGCAATCAGAAAAAATATTTTTGTACTTGGACAAATCATGAAATTGGACAGATTTAGGATTGGGAACTGGCAATAACATTGCGTTGTTAGGAGAATTATTATCAACTGCATTAGAATAAACAGTTAATTGACGGGTTCCGGTTGCATCAGGGGCTACAAGAATTTTGGTCTTGGCAACCGATTCGACAGGTTCACTAATAATACACATTAATTAAATAATAATAATTTGGCTTTATATATTGGATTTAATATTTTTATTTTAAAGGAAAATATTGATATTGAGATAAGTTGGGTTTTGATTCCATTATTTTCAATGGAAATTTATTATAATGCTCAAACATTTAATGAAGTAACATGTGCTGGTTTTGTAATTAAAAATTCAAATAATAAAATTTGTTTGGTAAAGTCAAAGTCTGGAGGTAAGTTTTCATTTCCCAAAGGCACCTTGAGTGCAAGGCACCAAGCTTATGATAGAACTTAGATGCTATCTATAACATTGTCTTTAATTAAAAATTAAAGCAAGCTGTTAATTCTGCTTAAGCAGAATCAATCACCTTGAGTGCAAGGCACCAAGCTTATGATAGCACTTAGGTGCTATCTATAACCTTGTCACATTTCTTTTCCCAGTACCGGTCCAAGTAAATCATTATAGGGGGACCAATAATATAGTTCCAGAATAAAATTGAAGGCAAACTGTGCGCATGGTATAAAGTTAATAAAAAGCACAGCACCCATAAAGGTTGGCGTAAATATTTTATTATATTTTTTCTGTAAACTTTACATGCCTTTGATTTGTCTAAATCTTTATCTTCCATGTATTGGGAATCAACACCAGAAACAATACTAATAGCTTCTGCAACTAAAACCAAATTAGCCATAAAACCAACTTTATCATGATAAAAAGCTAAACAATAAGATGCCAAACACCATATGTGGTGCACATATAAATCCCATCGGGTATTTTTCATCCATGCCATTTTTCCAATGTCTACAACCAAATACGCTATAAACCATTTGGAAATATCTGTAAATCCATCTGTTTTATAGTCAAATGGTTTTGCATATCCAGGACCCAAGTTATTAACTGTGTTTTCAATTGAATACAATGCAAAAAACATACACATTAATGACCTATAAAAATTAAATTTAGTGTCTGGAGTGTATTCTTTTAATTTTGGATATTTTTCCACAAAAATTAAAAATAAAGCTAAAACTATAATCCTAATAATAATCATTATTAATTAAATATATTTTTTAGTTTAAATAAACGGGCGTGATAATTTAATACTTTACCCATTAGAAATTTTACTTAAAATTGACTCCATTAAAATAGCCTTGGTTGGGTTTTTCTTTGAAATTACTATATTTAATTTTTTTGTCAAATCAACTAATTCAGATACTTTCATTTTGTTCATTTTTGTTTTATTAAGCTTTTTTATTTCTTCGAGTTCATCTGCCTTTACAAAATAATTGGTTGCATCATCAGAATTATCATCTGTATGAACAGAATCAGTAGATTCATCATCTGATTCTTCAGTTAATAATTTTGCATTAGTTATACCTAGTTTTTGTTTTTCTTGAACAATAACATCATTAATATTATCAATACAAATATATTCCTTTCCAATCTGGTTACCTTGAAAGTATTCAATTTCATCAGTTCCAATTAATTCTTTAAAAACCGCATGATTATAATCAAATAATCTCGTTATGTTACCTTTTGACTTTACACCCATAATTGGTTCCCAACTAATATTATAATTGGCAAAAAATAATGATTGTTTCCAAGGATTCATAATATCTTTTGGATAGACTACTTGAAGTTTTTCTGATTTAAAATCAAAAATCCAAATATTTATGTCCAATATATCACATACATATTGAATAACAAGTAAATCAGGATTTAGTCTAAATCGTTCTCTTATATCATTTTTATCAAGCTTTTGTATAAAATCAGATAACTTGGTTTTATCATATGCGTTAACTAGTTGAGTTTTAAACTGGTTTATCATTGGAATTTCATCAGTTGTGTAAGGAATAATAAAGTTTTTATCCAACAATGTCATGATACTAGACCAGAAACTAATATTATTATGTTCATTATCGCATGTAGTTACACCATATCTATAAAATTTTTCCCCAAATATTTTTTTAAATGGTTCTGGAAAGGTGTTTGCATATGTGTAAATATTTTTTTGAGTCTGAAACGGGTTAGGCTCCTTAGTGGGATTTTTTCCCTTTGTTTTGGCATTTTTTCCACATAAGTGTTTAATAATAATTTCGTAGTTTATTTCCATTAGGTATTAAAGGTATTTACTGTTTAAATAATGTTATTTCTTATCAATTTTTCTTATTGTAATTGTCTTGTAACCACTTGAAATCTTTATTTAGTTTATTAAAATATCTCTCATTAGATTTTTGTAATGTGCGTAATGCATTAACATGTCTAAGCACTTTTAACTCATCTTCATTTACGTTAGCTTTTTTTAATGCCTTTATTCTTTTTTCATGAGAATCTTTTAAAGAGTATCCATAAGTTGTTAACAATCCTTCATCTTCTTTTGGTATGGAAATTAATTTTGGTCCCTTACCTGGTTTTCCTTTATCTACAACACATGTTTTTTCAACTTTAACATGAGTTCCATTTTTTTTATTGTATTCGTAACCAACACGTTCAATCGTGCCCTTTGGACAAGATGATTTTTCTGGCATATTAATATATTAAAGGTTTTAATTTTAAAAAAAATCTAAATTATTTTTAAAATATTTTTCAACATTCAATACCAGGCATACTTTTACCAATCGCATTAAGTAAATTAATTATAAAAAAATATAATTGGTGAATTATTTTAATTCTTGATTCGTAATATGGTCTTATTTTTTCTAAGGCTTCTGGAATTGTAAACCAACCAATTTCACCAATTTCATACAAGTTTTCAACATCGTTTAATTCTGGAGTTTCATCATCTTCTTGTGTTGATGCAACATAATAAACATGTTTATATTTAACCAAGTTAGAACCTTCATATTCTTCTTCCAAACTATTTAATCTTTCTAATATATGCATGTTTGTTACACTAGAATTTGTTTCTTCATGAAATTCTCTTATAGCACAATCTAAATTTTTTTCTGACATGTTTCTTCTTCCTTTAGGAAATCCCCATTCTGGTTCTGTAAATTCAGATAGAGTATCTGGTCCAATTAATCCATAAAAATTATTATTTACCAAATCATTGAATTTTGCTTTTGACATTGCAAATTCTTTTTGGTATACTTTGCTTTTTGCTGTTTCTTTCCATAATTCATTCCACATAATGTCAAAATCATTTGTTAATATTTTTTTATTTTCGTCTTGAGTCATAAATTTAAACATTTTACTCAAGTGGTCTTTATCTGTTAAATCATATTTACCCCTTAAAAATTCGATGTAATTTAAACTATTTTTTCTTCGAACCATAAGTAATTTAATTTTATCATAAAACAACGGAATGTATTTTATGTTTTCCAAATTTTGATAATTAAATTCACAAATATCAAGGAATTTATTGTAAAAATAATTTTCTATACTTTTGTTACTAATTGTTAACCCATTAGTAAGTTTAAAACATATTATGCCATATGAAACAACGGGTTCAGAGCAAGACTTTAACATATGTCCGGTTTTTCCGCAGTTTAAGCAAATGTTTTTTGGAGAATTCATCTATTATACTTGTGATAATTATTTTTTAAATCATAATTATTATTTTAATCTAAACTTTCGTCTATAATTATACTATTTGTTTTTTTGCATTGATTTATTGGGTTTTTTTCTTTTTCTTGACTCAAAGTTACAGGCGCACAAGTTTCATCATCAGATTGGGATTGAACAGAATCAACAGATTGAGTTTGTAGATTTACAATAGGTTCAAATTCAGGTCCAGTAGCTTGTTCTTGTTTTTCTTCATGTTGACAGTCATCTGAATCTTCTTCATTATTTAAATCTTCTTCATTTTCTTCTGTATCTATTGAATCTTCAAGCCCAATATTTTTATCTTGGTTATAAATTATATTGGACATTATATTGGGTTGAGGGTCACTGCTTTTTTGAATTGAATAATAAATAGGTAGTTTTAGTATTCGCGAACCAGAGTTAACCAAAGGAACTAAAATATATTCAACCAGTAGTCCTGTTACAACAATAATTGCAGATGACAAAAAATAAAAATTTACTAAACTGAATAATAAAGCTAAAATATACATTAATAATAAATAATAAATAATCGTTTAAATATTTTTTTATCGGTTTAAATAATGGAAGACGAATCTTTAAACCAATTTATTAAAAAAGCATTACATCATTATGATAATCAAAATTTAACAAACCTGGAAATATTACGTGTTTCTGACTCCAACGTTAAATTTAATGCTGAAAACAAAATAATAACATTTATTACCGATAGCGGGGAAAAAGATTATAACTTTGAAATGTTGGGGTATTTTGATAATCAGTCAAATATTTGGATATGGTCTTGGTTACTAACAAACTTGACATCCGAACAAACAAAAATGGCTCGTGAATTACTTGACTATGGACTTAAACTTGAACCAACATCTAACTCAGTTGAACATTTTTTAATCAAGTCTTTATTGGTAAATTCAAGAATCAGTATTGAAGAAAGTATTCAATTGGAATCTAACTTATCTATATTTTCTTACATGCTTAAAAATAAAATCAAATTTATTTATCCAAGAAAAAGATTTATTGATAATTCAAAAAACTATGTGACATTTTATTATTTGATAAAATAAAAGTGGAAAATTAAAATATAGTATTAGTTAATGAAAATGCAGTTTGCCAATATAAAATCATGCGAATATATTGTCGAATTTCATGATGTGCATTTATATTATAATGATGATTATGATGAACAAATGGAATATTTATTTTGCTTTAATAATAATTCACCACATATATTAAATAAAAAATACTTAATGCCAATTAATACTAAACAATTTGTTCAATTTGTAAAAGATTGTTTGGAATATCCTATTGAGAAATTAGACAAAGAAAACTGGGAACTTAATGTAATTCAGCTGGTCGGAAAATATTCTGAACAATTACCATCTGAAGTAATGCATATGATTAACATTAAATTAGGTAGTTTAATTTTATCACAGCCAACATATAAATCATTTCCTTATTTAAAAAAAATAGAAAAACAATTTACGGCCTCTTATAAATTAATGTCAAATGAAGACACTGAGTCTTTCTCATCGCAGATTTGTTGGTTATTAATAATGATAAATAATTTGGTTAGTGTTAGCAAAATTGGAAAAACCAAATCCCATTATAAAAGTAAAAAGCCAAATGAAATTACTAATGGGCAGACTGGAAATTTTGATTTATTGGATTTTATTTTTGATTATTGGTCGTAAATTAAATCTATAAAAATAAAAAAATCTATTTGTTTGTAATGGGAGAAACTATTTGCTTACCACAAACACATCTGGTAATAATTGTATGTGTTTTTATTGGCTTAGCTGTTTGGTATATTCACAATGAAAAGAAAAAACATAGTGGAGAACCAGATTATAAATACAATAACCAAATTTTAACAAACATTGCAAAATCAATTGCTGAACTTCCTAACAAACTAAAAGACCAAGACCAAGTTCAATTAAGTCCTGAACTAGAAAAACGTTTAGCATTAGCAAGACGCGACCAAGGAGTTATTACAAATGACTTTGCACCACCTGAAAGAAGAGTTCCAGCTCACGCTTACCCTGATAGAGCAGTTAGAGAAATAATTAATGTACCAACAAGAGGTTATCCTGATAGTTACCAAATGTTAGGAGTAGTTTTAAGAAACAACACTGAAACTGCTTATAATTTATTTGGTAGACAAACTTGGCCTGGTTCAAATCAATATGAATATTATGTACAAGGAAATATGGATGGTAATGTTGTTAAAATTCCAATTAAAATCAGAGGCGATAGAGAAATAGAAGATGGACAAGCAGTTCAAATTCCAGGAACTGATCCAGCAAAAGGTGCCTTTAAAGTAAAACTTTATGGCTATGATGCACCCAGATATAATCCTAATATTTTTTAAGTTTTTATAATAATTCACTTAGAGTATTATAAAAAAAATTGTGTGAGAAAAACAGTGTTTTTCTACAGAACTTTATAATTTGGTTTAATTAAAAAAATTGAATAAAGTATAAATTACACAAGTAAAACCCTATATTAATGTCACTTTATGATAAATTTGGAATTATTGAAAATCATTTGGTCAACGAAGACAGAAAAAGAATTGCTTCAAAAATAGAAAACTATTTTGAAAATCTTCTTAACTCTGATATTCGTGTTCTCATTCCCGATTATATTAACCAAGTTATTTGGTTTGAAGGAATTAATTCAGATGATTTTACTATTAACATGGACGTTCAAATTAAAAATTACTTAATTCAACGCAGAAACAACATGCGTACTTTCATTAAAAAGGAAAGTTTTGATTTTACAAGTTTGAACAAGTTTCTTAAAAACTTTATTGCTAAACTTGAATATCTAAACACTATGATGAAGTCTGCCGATAACAAAGTTGTTAAAGAAGGTATTAGACAACTAACTAACTTAATTATTTCTGACAGTTTGATTATGTTATTTATTGAAGAACAAGTTATTACTTTCGACAAGAGTTTAAAAGGAGAAATTGAAACATTACTCACACTTACCAAAACTCTCGGCAAGTATGACTCTAATGAAACATTTACTAAAATGTTAAAAACTATTGGTAATGTGTTTAAAAAGCATTTGGTAAATATGGAAGAATTTCCTCTACCTGAAAACATTAAACGTATACAAAAATTATCAGATAATATTAGGTTTTGTACAAATGTTAAAGCATACTACAAATTTGTTGGAGACGACTTTAGAGTATTTGCTCTACCAGTTATTCAATTAATTATTGAAAATCTTACTGAAGTAATTCAATCTAATTCTCTAGAAGAAATTGAATTTACTTTTTCAAACATTTGGAAGGATTTTTCTTCTATTGTACTTGAAACGTCATTTGAAGGTAAGGATGAAATGATTTCTAATTTATCAAAGGAAATTATTTGCTTAATTGATAAAGTACTAAAACAACCTGGTGATACTGGTGTATTCAAGTTAATTAATATTCTTAAATATGTCGACCAATTAGTTGAAAAACAAGATTGTAAAGATATTATTAACCAAAAAATAATGGTTTCACTAAGTTCTGAAGATTTACTTGAACAAATTCATTCTACAATTAATAATTTAATTATTGGAAATAAAACTACAGAAGCAACAAAGCTTTTAAAGTTTGTTTCAAATGTTAAAGACAAAGACGTGTTTATTGCCAAGTATTATCAATTCTTAATTAAGAGACTAATGGATACTATTAGTAAATTTGACACTAAATCAGCAGAAGCAAATAAATTTGCTGAATATATTCAATGCGAAAAGAACATTGTGGAATTTCTCAAAATGAAGTTTGGAGATAAACTATGCTTTAAAATAAATAAAGTTATTACCGACACTGAATTATCTTATGATGATAATTTAAACTTTGTGAAACTAACTACTGGGACATTTGATAATAAAATGACAGTAATAACCACAAGTTATTCTAACTGGGATGTTAATCAAACTGAAGGTATTGTTACTAATAAAATCGTTGAAACCATTAGAAACACTCAGTTAGGAAAGCATCTTAGAAATTATCAACAATACTATGAATTAAGATATTCCAATAAACGTGTTATTAATTGGTTTCCACACTTTGGAGAAGTTTCTGTCAGTTACGCAGGAACTAATTTAATTGTGTTACCAATTCAATTTATGGTTATGGAAATGTTTTCTGATACTGACCGTGTTCAAGTTAGTCAAATTCAATCTGCAAAATTCTTTGCCAACTATACTGAAAAATTTCGTTCTGATATTATTGGTTCACTTGTTGCTTCCAGTTTATTCAAAATGCAAGGGGACTTTTTAGTATTACAACCCAGCATCCAGTCACCCGGAAAAACTAACTTGATTGAAATCTTCTTCACTAATTCTGACTATGCATCTGTTTGGGACCAACAACGACGTGAAGAAATTGTTCATACTAGAGAAGAAATCACAAACACTGTAATTAATTCAACATTAAAAGACCGCGACCGTGCAATGGAGTTTTCTGAGTTATTTGATACAGTAAAGGACAAGATCAGTGTATTTGAACTAGATAATGATATTTTTACAAAGTCTATTGAATATATGTGTAAACAAGACTATATTGAAAAACTCGAATCTAACCGATACAAAAAACTTATCTATTAATTTAATAAAAG
>JACCDW010364830.1_pt1 | contig 24745 bp, 20 predicted proteins | sample 7449781 | NCBI WGS metagenome assembly JACCDW01 (sample SAMN15323449, study PRJNA562643) | freshwater metagenome | isolation source: river surface water | place: USA:Blue River Watershed | collected 2017-08-18
GAAGCACTTCATCTAGAAATTGATCTTAAAATAACACTTGCCTTGGTGTACTATAAATTGCAAGAAATGGAATTGGCTATTTCTATTGTGAAAAAACTCTATCGTAAACTAAGAGCAATGGGAGACGATAATTATTTACATGTGTTACGAATTAGTAAACTTCTTGAAAAACAGTTTGTTAGTAAGAATAAATTATCAGTTTTGCAAAAAGATGAATACCTGATTTTCCGGTTAAAAAATAATGGAAGATATTCCGTTTTGAGACACTTAATTCAAGAGTTTGACACATTATTTACATGAGCATGAAAGTTAAAGAACCAAAGTTTACTTACCAGTCAGCATTGCTAATCGATGATAATGACCTTGATAATTTTATCAACCAAAAAGTAATCGAATCAGCGTACTTTGCTAAAGATGTTTATATGAACACCAGTGCTAGAAGTGCCATTGAGTTTCTTGAAAATTTGATGAAAACAGCAGCAGGGGCCGAATTGTTGCCAGAAGTGCTTTTTGTTGACATCAACATGCCAGTAATGGATGGTTTTCAATTTGTTTCCTACTTCGAGGAAAAACTTTTGAACGGGTTAAAAAAAGTTCCTGAAATTGTTATCCTCACCTCATCGCTCTCACCAACGGATGAAGAAAGAAGCAAAAACTGTGGCATAAAAGTCCATTTTATTCGTAAACCTCTTACAGTAGATATGCTCAAAAATATCAAATAACTGACGAAAGTCATGCACATCTTACAGACATCACAAACCCGAAAGTTTTAGCGATTAATACAGTTTTCAGGGTCGTAACTTTAGCAAAAGCCCTGTACTAATGTTACCAGATATGAATATGAGCCCAAATCTCGATGTGTTCTACAGTTTTCCTAAATGGTCTACTGAAAAACAAAATGAACAATTATCCGAACAGGCTTTCTTGGTTGATAAAGAATGCTTGGGTGAGGAAACTTTGAGGATTTTCTACTACTCGGGATTTTTTATCGAGCAGTATGAAAAAAAGAACGGGATGTTCGAAAACATCCCGTACAAACAAGGGTACCGACCTTCGCAGTTTTTTGATGCGTCGAAAGCAGGTAAATTAAAGGACTATCTAATTAAAGACTCCAATAGGTCAATGACCTGAATTTGTTTTTATACATCCCTTTTACATCAACTAACACGCCCTTTTTAGACAAAATGCCCGTGAAGTATTTCTGATCGAGATTTTTATACTCTGCATGGTTAACGGCCACAATTACACCGTCGTAACCTTTGCCAATCTTATTTAATCCAAAGCCATATTCATGCTTTAACTCAGTACTGTCAGCATGGGGATCAATGACATCTACTTTCACTCCAAACGATTTGAGTTCTTTAACAATATCAGCCACCTTACTGTTGCGAATATCGCTGACATCTTCCTTGAATGTGGCGCCCATTATAAGGACTTTTGATTTGGAAATGTTTTTACCGGCAGCGATGATCTTTTTTACGGTGGTCTTTGCCACATAAAAGCCCATGCTGTCGTTTACATAACGACCACTATTAATTACACGCGCATGGTAACCTAGCGACTCCGCTTTGTGGGTTAAATAATATGGATCAACACCAATACAATGTCCACCAACTAAGCCTGGAGAGAACTTCAAAAAATTCCATTTTGTACCAGCCGCCGCAAGCACATCGTAGGTATTTATTCCCATTTTATTGAAAATGATCGAGAGCTCATTCATCAAGGCAATATTGACATCGCGTTGGGTGTTCTCAATAATTTTAGCGGCCTCAGCAACCTTAATGCTTGATGCCTTGTGGGTGCCCGGTTCTACGATAATCTCATATACCTTTGCTACATTGTCCAAACTTTCTTTATCACATCCACTCACTACTTTTAGAATTTTGGTAATGGTGTGTTCTTTATCGCCTGGATTGATTCGCTCTGGTGAATAACCAACCTTGAAGTCCTTTACAAACTTTAATCCTGAATGCTGTTCTAATACAGGAATGCAATCTTCTTCTGTACAGCCAGGGTACACAGTTGACTCATAAACAACGTAATCGCCTTTTTTTAGCACTTTGCCCACAGTAGTTGATGCACCTAGGAGGGGTTTCAAGTCAGGAAGGTTATGTTCATCAATTGGTGTTGGCACTGCTATAATAAAGAAGTTGGCTTTCTTGAGGTCCTCTAGTTTATTGGTAAACTGAATGTCGGCACCTTTGAAATCATCCTTCGTCAATTCATTGCTTGGATCAATTCCTTTCTTCATCAAATTAACCCTCTCTAAATTGATGTCGAATCCTATTACTTTTACCTTTTTTGCAAAAGCTAAAGCAATTGGCAGTCCAACATAACCCAGCCCAATCACGGCAATGGAGGCTTCCTTATTAATTATTCTATTGTAAATACTCATGGGTGTTAGTTTTTTGAATGCTTGTTTTTTAATAAGGTTAACGGACGAAGGGCATAAATTCGTTCAATGATATCAACGACCTTTAATCCTTCTAAGGCATTAGTTGATATTTTGTTGAGCCCCTGAAGGGTGCTTACAACGTTTTCTATAACACTGTGATGGTTATTGGCTGAACCTTTGTATGCGCCATAATCATTTGCTGGATTTGTAGCAGGTAATTCAGGCATGGTATAATCTTTAATATTGCAAACTTCGATTTGATCCATATATTGACCACCAACCTTGATACTTCCTTGTGAACCTACAATTGTTAAGGAACTTTCTAAGTTTTTATCCCATACAGCGGTAGAATAATTGATACAACCAATACCACCGTTCACAAATTCAAAATTGACAAAACCACTGTCTTCAAATGCAGTAGAGTCTTGATGATTAAAATCGGCAAATTTAGCTTGTATGTTAGTGATATCGCCAAATACCCAGTACATAATATCGATCCAATGGCTAAATTGGGTGTAAAGTGTGCCACCGTCTAAATCCTGCGTGCCTTTCCAACCGCCTGCTTTGTAATAGCGGTTATCCCTGTTCCAATAACAGTTTAATTGAACCATATAAACGTCGCCAATAATTTTCTTTTCAACGACTTCTTTTAACCAGACACTGGGTGGAGAATAACGATTCTGCATAACACAGAATACCGATTTGTGTTGGTGCAGTGCAGTGTAAATTATTTTTTCACAGTCGGTTTTGCTCAAAGCCATCGGCTTTTCAACCACTACGTGTTTTCCAGACTCAAGGGCTTGCAATGCATGGGTCGCATGCAAACCATTGGGGGTACAAATATTCACAACCTCAATCTCCGGATGTGCATTTAAAAGTGCAGCTACGTCCTGATAATACGCTTCGGTAATTCCATCAATTTGTAGTGCTGCGGGTGCTAAAATATCGCAAACAGCCACTAATTCACAAGAGGGATTACGACGAATCATTTCTGCATGCCGTTTCCCAATGTGGCCTTGACCAATGACTCCGAATTTTATTTTTTTCATGAGATTCTTGTGACTTTGTTATTTAGTAATTGATAGACTTGTTGACTTTCTTGACAAGTGGCCTTACCACCTGCATCAAATTGAAGCTTGTGACCATATTCGCTCATCCAACCGGTTTGTCGAGATGGATTGCCAATAACAAGGGCATAATCGGGTACATCCTTTGTAACAACCGCTCCAGCGCCAATAAAGGCAAATTTTCCAATATTGTGTCCACAAACAATAGTAGCATTGGCACCTATCGACGCTCCTTGCCCCACATGGGTTTGAGCATAGGAATTCCGCCTGTTAACTGCGCTCCGCGGATTTATGACATTGGTGAATACCATGCTCGGCCCTAAAAACACATCGTCATCACAAGTAACGCCAGTATAAATGGAAACGTTGTTCTGGACTTTTACATTGTTACCAAGCACAACGCCTGGCGATACCACCACATTTTGGCCAAGATTGCAACCTTTGCCAAGCTTGGAGCCAGTCATTAAATGGGAAAAATGCCAGATTTTTGAGCCTTCTCCAATCTCACAGCCGTCATCAATAACGGCTGTTGGATGAGCGTAGTAGTGTAGGTTATTCATAAAGGACCTCAAATTTAATGAAAATCGACGTATATTCTCCCAAACAACCTGTAGAATCTCATACAATGGATATATTTGTAATGTATTGAACACATGAAAATCGAGCCAAAAAAGTTAATCCCCTACTTGGCTGCAATCGTAATTTTTGCAGCATTAACCTTAATCTATTTCAAGCCACTTTTAGACGGTAAAGTGCTACGCCAAGACGATATTGCACGCCATAAAGGAATGAGCAAGGAAATTGCCGATTACCGAGAAAAATACAATAAGGAACCACTATGGACGAATTCAATGTTCGGTGGCATGCCTGCATATCAGGTTTCAACACTTTATCCAGGTAATTGGCTGAGTAAATTGGATCCGGTTTTCAAACTTTATTTGCCTCATCCAGGGGGCTATTTATTCCTCTACTTTCTGGGCTTTTATATTTTACTATTATGTCTTCGAATCGACCCATGGCTATCTCTCGTGGGGGCGCTTGCTTATGGGCTGAGTTCCTACTTTCTTATTATTATTGAAGCTGGCCATAATTCGAAAGCGAATGCTCTCGGCTACTTGCCTGCAATGATTGGTGGCATCGTTCTAATTTATAATGGTAGATTGTGGTTGGGGTTTGCTATCGCAACTCTTTTTAGTGCCATGCAAATTAATGCCAACCACGTTCAAATAACCTACTATGGCTACATCTTAATTGGTTTTATTGTTGCAGGCTTCTTTGTTGAAGCTTTGCGAAATGGCCAATTGATTAGTTTCACAAAAGCCACTGCGCTATTTGTCATTGCAACGCTTATCGCTCTTATGCCAAATGCGGGTAACTTACTTACTACAAATGAATATGGAAAATACAGTACAAGGGGCAAATCGGAATTGTCTATTAAGTCAAATGTTAAGAAAAAATTTGCACTGGATGATGCTCGCTATTTCGAGAAGATAGATGTCAATGATCCTAATCTTGTTGAAGAGTACGAGAAAAATACAACCACAGGATTGGATGCGGATTATGCTACCCAATGGAGTTATGGCATAGATGAAACAATGACCTTCCTCATTCCTGATTATAAGGGAGGAGCAAGTCAACCCATTTCAGCTGCGGATAAAGATGCCTTGAAAAAGGTTAACCCCGATTTTAGGGAACAGGTTGGTCAATCGTCGGCGTATTTCGGCGATCAACCTTTTACAAGTGGACCAGTGTATATTGGAGCCATTATTGTTTTTCTGGCCATTATAGGTATGTTGATTGTTAAGGGGGCTTTCAAATGGGCACTTGTTCTTGCTACACTTCTAACTGTGGCACTATCATGGGGGGCGAACTTCATGGGACTCACCGATTTGTTCATGCACTACATCCCTGGTTATAACAAATTCCGCGCGGTTTCTATGATTCTGGTTGTGGCAGAATTAACCTTGCCTTTACTTGCTATTCTAGCATTGAATGAAATGATCAAAGCAGGAAGCTTGTCCAAAACGTTTCAAGTCTTCGGAAAAATGATTAGCCTCAAGAAAATAGTATTTGGTTCAGCCATAGTTACTGCTGGCTTTTGTCTCCTTGGTTATCTTATGCCCGACATGGTGAATTCGTTCACTTCCATTCAAGAAGAGAACCGAATGGTTCAGCGCTATATAAGTGGTGGTTATCCTGAAGATCAAATTCGACCATTTATTGCTGAATTAATGCCCCAACTTGGAATTGCTCGTAAAGCCGTTTTCAAGTCAGATGCTATCCGCTCGTTTATTTTTATTGGACTCGCCTTAATGGTGTTGGTGCTGTTTTTTAATAGTAAAATAAACAGAAACATTACCTATGGTGCACTGGGATTGTTCGTACTTATTGATCTTTGGTCAGTAGATATGCGTTACCTAAATGAAAATTCATACATAACCAAGGAACAAAACACACAAATGATTGCTGGAAAATCAGCTGCCGATATTGAAATTTTGAAGGATACCGACCCTGATTATCGAGTGCTGAATCTAGAATCAAATACCTTTAACGATGCGAGTACCTCCTACTACCACAAATCAATAGGTGGGTATCATGGTGCAAAACTTAAAAAGTACCAAGAATTAATTGATTTCCACCTGGACAAAGAGATTAGTTTTTTATTTAAAAATGGTGGACAACTGTTTGGTAGCGCAACAACTAGGGATTCCTTATTCCGTCAACTAGGGGTGATCAATATGTTAAATACGCGGTACTTGATTTTGCCTGCAGGTAATAATGCTGATCCGATGGTCTTAACAAATTCAGCAGCCTGCGGAAATGCATGGTTTATTAAACACTTGTTCGCTGTAAAAGATGCTGATGAGGAAATTCTTGGTCTTAGAAAGTTGAACACCTCACTTTATGCTGTGGTTCAGGAAAAAGAATTGACTGCTATCGGTGCGAAAGTAGATTACACAGGTGAAGGCGAAATTAAATTGATTAGCTACAAGCCAGATGAATTAGTGTACGAATCTACAGCTGCAGAAAATCAATTTGCCATTTTCTCGGAAATTTATTATCCAAAAGGATGGAATGCCTATCTCGATGGAAAAAAAGTGCCCTACGCTGCGGTTAATTACGTTTTAAGGGGTTTACCAATTCCTGCTGGAAAGCATAAACTAGAGTTCAAGTTTGAACCAGAAACGTATGCAACAGGGAATCAAATTGCGCTTATTGGCTCGATTGTGCTAGTATTAGCAGTGATAATCGGGATTTACATGAACGGAAGGAACAAAGTTATTGTTAGTTAAATGGCCCTTCTTGTTAAAATTGAATCACCTTTTTCTGAAAGAAATGAGGTAATTTTATAGTAATAATCTGACAGTTAAATTATGGCATTAGAAATCACAGAAAGCAATTTTGAAGAGCTTGTTTTAAAAAGCGATAAACCAGTTTTGGTAGACTTTTGGGCAGAATGGTGTGGACCATGCAGAATGGTTGGACCTGTTGTTGAAGAGTTAGCGAAAGACTATGAAGGAAAAGCAGTTGTTGGTAAGGTGAATGTTGATCATCAGGCTAGCATTAGCATGAATTATGGTATCCGTAACATTCCTACACTGTTAATTTTCAAGAATGGCCAATTGGTAGATAAACAAGTTGGTGCAGTATCTAAACAAGTGCTAGCAGGCAAATTGGATGCACAACTTTAATTAAGAACTTCATTAAATTATTAAGCCCGCTCTTGCGGGCTTTTTTTATGACTTCTTGCGCTCACCGATTTGTTGACGCCACATGGCAAAATAAAGTCCTTTATGCGTTAACAATTCGTCGTGTTTTCCCGATTCAATGATTCGTCCTTTCTCCAATACGACAATGCGATCGGCATGCATTATAGTTGATAAACGGTGAGCAATCAAAAGCGTTATTTGTTCTTGTGATTTACTTAATTCCTTAATGGTAGTGGTGATCTCTTCTTCGGTCAAAGAATCAAGCGCTGAAGTGGCCTCATCAAATATTAATAATCGTGGATTTCTTAAGAGTGCACGCGCAATCGATAAGCGTTGCTTCTCACCACCACTAAGTTTCATACCACCTTCACCAATAGTTGTGTCTAGCCCACTAGCAGCCCTAGTTAACAAATGCTGACAAGCGGCTTTATTCATGACCTCATAAATTTCAGCATCAGTGGCCTCAGGCTTAACAAAGCGTAAATTGTCACGTATGGTTCCGCTAAATAATTGGGGGTCTTGCGAAACGAGTCCTAACTGTTTACGAAGTTCTGCCAATTGAATGTTCGATGAAGGAATACCATTGTAAAGCACATCGCCCTTATTTGGCTGATAAAGCCCTAACAGCAATTTAACAAGCGTTGTCTTTCCACTTCCACTGGGACCAACAAAGGCAATCGTTTCTCCACGCACGATGTGCAGGTCGATTGACTCCACGGCAAAACCATTATCTGGATTGTGTCCAAATGAAACTTGTTTGAAATCAATTTCGTTAATCTCTCCCAAAGGAAAAGGGGAGGTGGGCTCTGGCTCCGAAGTTGAATTCATCAAACTCGCAAAATTATCCATGCTCACCTTGGTTTCATTATATACAGCTATAACATTGCCTAATTCCTGTAGCGGATTGAATATGAAAAAAGAGAAGAAAAGTAAGGTGATTAAGTCGCCAATTTCGATTATATCCCTGAAAACAAACGTATACAAGGTGAATATTAGCAAGGTTCTTACAAAATGAACGGTTGTACCTTGAATGAAACTTAAAGAGCGAACAAATCTGATTTTTTTTAATTCTAAACCAAGTATTTTTAGAGTATTATCCTTCAAACGCTGCTCTTCCTGATTCACTAAGCCCAAGCTTTTTACCAATTCTATATTTCGAAGTGATTCTGTTGTGGCGCCGGCCAACGCTGTAGTCTCACCTGCAATTTGTTTTGAAATGATCTTTATTTTTTTCCCCAAGAATGAAGATACAAACGCAATAACAGGTACTGTGGCTAAATACATCGGCCCTAACAAGGGATGAATATGCATGGCATACGCAAATACAAAAATGATTCCAACGAGCGATTGGAAAACCATCGAAATAAATAGCGTTACGAATTTTTCAGTATCTATTCGAACTTTCTGAAGTCGACCTAGCGTTTCACCGCTTCGCTGATCTTCAAAGTCTTTATAGGGTAATTGCAGGGCTTTTCGGATACCATCTGTATACATTTCCGCTCCCACACGCTGTATGATGATATTGGTGAAATAATCCTGGAAATTCTTGGCTATTCTCGACATCATGGCAGCGCCAATTGATAACAATGAAAACACACCAAGATGATACATGAAAGTTGAAAGTGTATCATAGTCATGCCATACATGACCTACAGTGCCTGCTGGCTGAACACTTCCAAATCGCTTTATTAATGTTCCAGTGATGATGGAATCACTGAGCGAAAAGCATTGATTGATGGCAGCAAGTACTAATGCTAAAATTAAATACTGCCGGTGTTTTATGATGTAAGTGTATAGGGTCTTCAAAGTCCGGTAAAATTACAATTCCTATTCAACTACTTACTGTTATACAATCAAGAACATATGTTAAAAACAGAGGGCTGCGTTTGCAGCCCCGCTTATTAGTTTCTGAAAATGAATTTATTATCAATGGCATCTAAAACAATGGCCTGGTCCTTATTTATTTTGCCAGATAAGAGTTGTTTTGAAAGTTCGTTAAGCACCTGTTTCTGAATGACACGTTTGACGGGACGTGCACCAAAATGTGGGTCATAACCTAATTGAGCCAGCCAATCAATGGCTTCATCTGTAGCTACTAGTTGCAAATGCTGTTCGGCTAATTGGTCGGTGATTTTCTTAAGCTGAAACTTTACAATTTGGGTGATGTCCTCCCTGCTTAAGGGTTCAAACATGATAACTTCATCTATCCGGTTTAAAAACTCAGGACGTATGGTCTTCTTTAACATTTCATAAACTGAATTCTTAGTCCTAGCTAAAATTTCATTTCGATTAAATTCATTCAGTTGATCAAAATTTTCTTGAATAAGGTGGGAGCCAATATTACTAGTCATAATGATAATAGTGTTCTTGAAGTTGACTGTTCTTCCCTTATTATCAGTTAATCGGCCATCATCGAGTACTTGCAGCAATATGTTGAAAACATCTGGATGTGCTTTTTCAATCTCGTCAAGTAATACAACACTATAGGGTTTTCTTCTTACTGCTTCTGTTAATTGCCCGCCCTCTTCATAGCCAACATAACCTGGAGGGGAGCCTATTAGACGACTAACGGCATGACGTTCTTGATATTCACTCATATCAATTCGTGTAATGGCATTCTCATTACTGAAAAGAAAGTCGGCAAGGGCCTTGGCTAATTCTGTTTTTCCAACACCAGTTGTTCCTAAGAAAATAAAGGAACCAATGGGACGTTTCGCATCTTGAAGGCCAGCCCTGCTGCGTCTAACTGCGTCTGAGATGCTTTCTATCGCTTCGTGTTGGCCAACTACCCGTTTATGAAGTTCTTCCTCCAGATTTAAAAGCTTTTCCTTCTCACTTTGAAGCATGCTTTTAATGGGTATACCTGTCCAAGAACTAATTACTGCTGCGATGTCTTCTGAATCGACTTCTTCCTTTAGAAGCTGCAACCCACTTTTTTTTGACTCTGTAATTTTTAATTCAAAATCTTGTAATTTTTGTTCAGCATCCTTAATCCTTCCATAACGAATCTCAGCTACCTTGCCATAATCACCTTGTTTTTCGTAGTTAATCGCTTGATTCTTTAACTCCTCGATTTCAGATTTTGTTTTTTGAACGGCAGCAATGATTTCTTTCTCTCCTTGCCATTTAGCTTTTAATGATACACGTTTGTCTTGAAGCTCAGCAATTTCCGAGTTCAGTTCTGCTATTTTTTTGTCGTCATTCTCACGCTTTATAGCTTCTCTTTCAATTTCTAATTGCATGATTCGTCGCTCAACTTCGTCTAACTCAATGGGCATTGAGTTAATTTGCATGCGCAATTTAGAAGCAGCTTCGTCCATCAAATCAATGGCTTTATCTGGTAAAAAACGATCACTAATATAACGTTGGGATAGCTCCACTGCTGAAATAATGGCCTCATCCTTAATTCTTACTTGGTGGTGGGTTTCGTATTTTTCTTTAATGCCCCTCAGAATGGAGATGGCATCCTCTGAACTTGGTTCGTCAACCATGACTTTCTGAAAACGACGTTCAAGGGCCTTGTCCTTTTCAAAGTACTTTTGAAATTCATTTAAAGTGGTGGCTCCAATAGCTCTTAATTCGCCTCTGGCTAAAGCGGGTTTTAATATGTTAGCAGCGTCCATTGCCCCCTCACCGCCGCCTCCAGCGCCGACTAATGTGTGAATTTCATCAATGAACAAAATAATTTCGCCATCAGAATGTATGACTTCTTTAACTACTGATTTTAAACGCTCCTCAAATTCCCCTTTATATTTGGCACCTGCAATTAATGCACCCATGTCTAATGAATAGACCTGCTTGGTTTTTAAATTTTCTGGCACATCACCACTGATTATCCGATGTGCTAAACCTTCGGCAATGGCAGTCTTACCAACGCCAGGCTCTCCTACCAAAATTGGATTGTTCTTGGTGCGACGTGAAAGTATTTGCAACACTCTTCTTATTTCTTCATCCCTTCCAATTACAGGATCAAGCTTTCCATTCTGTGCTTGCTTGTTAAGATTGATAGCAAATTTGTTAAGTGAATTATAAGTTTCTTCCTGCGATTGACTCGTAACGCGTTCGCCTTTCCTTAATTCTAGTATGGCCGATTTAAGTTCTTTTTCCCGTATTCCTAAATCCTTCATCATGTTCGAAGTTTGATCGCCGGAATATAAAAGCCCTAATAACAAATGCTCTATTGATACAAACTCATCTTTAAATTCCTTCGCAAAAACGGAAGCCTTGGTTACAACGGTGTTGGAGGCGCTTGATAAACTCGTTTGCCCTCCACTGACTTTTGGCATGGACCTAAGCAGACTTTCTACAACTTTGGTGAAATTGCTTGGGTTGACATTCAATTTTTTAAGCAAAAACGGGGTTACGCTTTCGTCAACTTCAAGTATGCCCTTTACAATATGCACAGGCTCTATGGTTGATTGCCCATTGGCACTTGCTACTGTTAGGGCTTGTTGAATGGCTTCTTGGGACTTTATAGTGAAATTGTTAAAGTTCATAGTGATGGTTTTGTATTATACAACATCACATTCTATTCCAATTCAAAATGGGGTAAAAAAGGCAGAGATTTTTGGTGAAAAATGACTGTTTGTCCTTATTTGGTTCAGTCGTACTGACTAATTTTCAGTCAAAGGACCCTGGTACCTCATTACAACGTACGCCTGTTCTACCACCAAACTATTGGTACAATAATTAAGTTTTTGCTTGATATTTTCTGGATAGTCTAAACAGATTTCAAAACCTAATGGTCGAAACCATTCTGGGATAATGCAAACAAGATAGAGTGGAAGGGGCGATTGTTTACATAAGGCTTTTACTAGTTTAGCGCCAAGGCCTATTTTTCTTAAATCATCAACCACTCCTAATGTACATAACTCGTTATAGCCATCAAACTGCTTTAGCCGACCAAATGCTTTTATTCGAGTGGGACCTTCTATCAATAAGAACTCTTCTGGTTCTATGTTTCTGCCATCAAGCTGCATCAGCTCAATGTAATTTTCTAATAGACTCAAATGCCTTGATTCACCTTGTATGACCGGTAACTGAATTGGCATTATTTTTTTAATAAATGATCAAAAGGGATTCTGTTGGTAATCGATCTTCCTAATGTAACTTCGTCTGCATACTCTAATTCGTCTCCTACCGCAATTCCCCTTGCTATAGCACTTATCTTAACTTGGTAAGGGGCAACTTTTCTGAATATGTAAAATGACGTAGTCTCTCCTTCCATGGTGGCATTTAGCGCTAGAATGATTTCCATGTTCTCACCATTATTAATACGCTGTACAAGTGAATCAATATTCAAAGAAGAGGGTGAAATGCCTTCCATCGGCGATATCAGCCCGCCTAATACATGATACAATCCTTTATATAAACCAGTGTTTTCAATCGCTAAAATGTCTCGGTAGTCTTGTACAACACAAATCAGCTGGCGATCACGACTCATGTTGGAGCATACATCACATACCTCTTGCTCAGATATGGTATGGCACTGTGTGCAATATTTTAAATCCGATTTCAGCCGATCAATAATTCGACTCAATTGATCAGCCTTTTGTTGATCTTGCCGTATAATGTGCAAGACATAGCGTAAGGCAGTTTTTTTGCCGACACCAGGGAATTGACCAAAAATCTCTACGGCTTGTTCTATTATTTTCGAACTGTATTCCAATCTACCAAAATTAATAAAGTCATAAACATTGACCTAAAAAAGTGACTAGCTACTAGCAAATTGTTGTTCACAAGAAAATTGTGTGAAAATTTGAGAGGTAATTCGGCTTTTATGGCGGTAAAAAGTTAAAATTTGATACATGATTGCTCCTTGGCTAATACTCCTATTTATTGGATTGTATTTCTTCTCCTTGCTTTTTATTGGTTGGCTAACATCCAGAAATAGCAACGCTGAAACCTACTTCATTGGTAATAAACAATCGCCTTGGTACCTGGTGGCATTCGGCATGATTGGTGATTCTTTGAGTGGGGTCACCTTTATCTCTGTCCCAGGAAACGTTGGAACCGCTCATTTTTCCTATCTGCAATTAGTAATCGGCTATTTTTTTGGGTACTTTATCATATCACAGATATTGCTCCCTACTTATTATAAATTGAATCTGATCTCAGTGTATGAATATTTACTGAAACGATTTGGTCCAATTACTCAAAAAACGGGTAGCTTCTTCTTTATCCTATCACGTTTGCTGGGGGCGGCCGGTCGCCTTTACCTAGCTGCTAGCGTGATTCAATTTTTTGTTTTTGATCAAATGCAAGATTTTCATGTTCCATTTTCTATTAGTGTGCTGGTTATTCTGGTATTAATGATGTTATATACTTACAGAGGGGGTATTAAAACGTTAGTTTATACAGATACATTTCAGTCACTCTTCTTAGTTGGTGGTGTCGTATTATCTATCGTTGCAATAGGGCAGGGGATGAACAAATCAATGCCAGAGTTAGTGTCTGGTATTATTCAGTCCGATTACTCCGAAACATTTTTCTGGGATTTTAAAAAGTCTAATTTTTTCTTCAAAGAATTTCTAGGTGGTGTTTTTATTGCCGCAAGCATGACAGGTCTTGATCAAAATATGATGCAGAAAAACTTAAGTTGCAAATCATTGGGTGAAGCACAACGTAATATTTTTTGGTTCTCAATTGTTTTGGTAATTGTCACTTTTTGCTTTTTATCGCTTGGTGCGTTAATTTACCAATACTATGACTTTAGTGGAGTTGCACTGCCAACAAATGAACTTACAGGGAGAGTCATTACAGATAAGGTTTTTCCAAATCTTGCACTGAATCACTTGGGGGTGTTTGCTGGAATGGTATTTATTATCGGATTGACTGCTGCAACATTCAGTAGCGCTGACTCCGTTCTTACAACACTTACCACATCTGCTTACATCGATGTGTTTGAATTTGATAAAAAATCAACGCTTACAGAGAAGGAATCGAAACGAAAACGTGTTTTTATACATGGTGTTTTTGCTCTGCTTATTTGGCTAACAATTTTATTGTTTGAACGCTGGAATCAAACTGCTATCATCTCTACAATACTCATGGTTGCTGGCTATACCTACGGTCCATTGTTGGCTTTGTTCTTCGCAGGTTTGTTTACGAAATGGCAGTTCAACGACCGTTTGGTGCCTGTAATGGCAATTGTGGGGCCATTAGTGTGTTTCGCATTGAAATCTTTTACAGAAAATTATCCGACTGGATATCAGATAGGCAACGAACTGATAGTGGTGAATGCCCTAATAACTTTAGGACTTCTTCAATTCATCAGGATGCCAGAGAAGCATTGAAAAAATGGACTTTTTTTGAATAAAATACGACCATACAATTGAATGGGGATAAATACAACTTGTTGTATTTAAAAATCTTTCTTTTACCATCATCTGCCTCCTTTTTCGCAGCAATTGAGGTAGCCAGCGATAAAAAGAAAAATGTGCTTTAACAACAGCAATACAATGACCTCCCTGTCCTTCTACTAAAAATTTGATACCAGCTATGCCATCTAAAAACAACCGATAAAGTATCTTGAAAAGTAGGGTAGAGGCCTTGTCGTTCTTGACTAAGGTGCTTAAATTGTTTCTGAAATTTAAATAGGTTTTTTGAGGGGATAGGCTTAAAGTGCCCCCTCCTACATGATATACGACTGAACTTGGAACAGAAACGACCTTGTATCCAAGATTTTTCATACGCCAACACAAATCAATTTCCTCCATGTGCGCAAAGTAGGAATCATCAAAACCGCCCGCCTCCTTAAAGGCATTCATGCGTATACACATCGCTGCACCCGATGCCCAAAATATTTCACAAGCACCATCAAATTGTGAGGTGTCTTTTTCTATCGACGAAAATAATCGCCCTTTACAAAATGGATAGCCCAGATAATCTATATACCCCCCTGCCGCTCCTGCATATTCAAATAGGGTCTTGTTCTGTTGATCCAGTAATTTTGGCTGGCAGGCTCCAACGCTCAAATCATCGTCTAATTGCTTGATAAGGGGTTCAAGCCATCCTGAGGTGGTCTCAACATCGTTATTCAATAATAACGCGTAGGGTGTTGCTATTTCTGAAAGGGCTTGATTGTATCCACCAGCATACCCTTTGTTTTCAGCTATACATTGGGTCGGAAGGTCCGGAAAATGCTCCTTTAACCAAGCTATTGAACCATCGGTGCTATTGTTGTCTGCTACGATTACAGGATGGGGAAAACTGTGCTCGATAACTCGACTAAGAAATTTTTCAAGAAAGTGCTTGCCGTTGTAATTGAGAATGACAACAGAAATTCGAACGTCAGTTGGCGTCATTAGCGGGGACTATTATAAATTTCGTTCATCTGACTCTGATCCGTTCCTCCTGGTGCATTATTGTCTGGATTCTCAATGCCGGTGGGATTAGATCGAGAGACCTGGTAGCGCCACCTTGGATTATTTATTTCACCTCGCATATCGCTGTGAATTAACATAAAGCATTCATCACCCATATTTCTGCTTACGAATACAAATTTACGGTTACTATAGAATTCTCCAGTACTTTCATCCGTAGTTCGATAATAATGCCAAATTTCGTATGGATAAGTGTTTGATTCGTTGTACTGCTGAGCCCGTTGACTGGGTGCCCCATATTGCAAATAGACACGGCCACGGTCTGTATAGTAGCCTTTTTGTTTACCGCATTTAAACAACACCATCACTTGCTGTACCCGTTTATAATAATCACCCCATAGTTTTAATGGACTCGTGGTATCGGCTGCGCGCCGCTCCCAAAAATCAATTACAAATCGCTTCATCATGTCCGGATCCTTACGAATTGCCTGATTGATAATCCGATCTTTATCCACCGAATTGGCAATCGGCCACAAACATTCAACAAACATCTGTAGCGTGTCTACGTTTTTTACATTTCCAAAATACTCCTGCAGTTTCGATCGCTCGGCCGTTTTATTCACGGCCATAATATCCAAGGCATCATTAATTCTAAAGAAACGGATCCTCTCCTGTAATTGAATTTTATTATTAGCGTCTCGCAATTCTAAGACAAGCTGGTAGGGACCAGTACCCAATGGTTTAAGTGAAAGTCGGCCAATAATTGGATTTACAGCAGCAGGCTTTATTCGCTGAAATCCTCCAAGCGATTCAACTGTGTTACCAGTTTGGGTATGCTCAATGCGGTAAGTAAACACCATAGCGGAACCCGAATCAACCAGCAAATTAGTATTATAGAGCTCAACATAAAAATTTAAATCATTCACCGTTTCAGGAAAAATGTCTACAGGCATAGGCTTCATGTCATAACCATTACGACTTAAAGAGTTTAATTGCACTGTCTTAGTAATAGATTCAAGGTACTCTACACCAGACATCGCCAAGACACCACTTTTGAAATCGATACGAATTGGCTGCTTGATGGTTAATGGTTTTCGTTCAGGATCATTAAGATCCTTCAGCACAATTTGGATGGTGTAATTGCCATTTTGAGTTTTGTAACGGTGTACATCAAGAAAGGCAGGTGCAGTAGTCCCTGTAAACAAAGGACCATGCAAATTATACTGATTCTTCTGTACCAAAAAACTGTCTTGATACAAAAAATAAGTTACCTGTACCGCTTGCTTGTTCTGATCATTTTCCTTTTTTAATCCTAAGTACTTATCAGATATAGTTAAATAGGTTTCTATATAAGGTTGATTCTCAGGCGTATTAAAGGCAACACTGTTGAAGTAGGCATTTATTTGTGCGCTAACAGTGGTACTCAATACCCAAAAAAACAACACAAGGCCTGATAAATAAGGCTTTCTGAATGATCTCATCAATAAAATAAAATTAGAGAAAAAAAACGAAAGCAATTGTGCCAGTTATCAAAAAAGTAGTACTTTTGCCCCCGGAGAAATGGCAGAGTGGTCTAATGCGGCAGTCTTGAAAACTGTTGTCTGTAACAGGACCGGGGGTTCGAATCCCTCTTTCTCCGCTAAAAAAAGCAAAATGGTTTGAGCGAAGCTCAAACCATTTTCATTTTACCCCAACCCATCGAAAGCCCCTAAGGGCTTTCAAGATGGGTTGGGGTAAAATGAAAACAGGACGCGTAGCGGACTGATTTTGCTTTTGCAAAAAGACAGGTAGTAGGGATCATGCAATAATCCCTAAGGGCTTTCAAGATGGGACAGGACGCGTAGCGGACTGATTTTGCTTTTGCAAAAAGTCAGGTAGTAGGGATCATGTAATAATCCCTTGAATAATCCGCCCTTTACTTTTCGTAAATGAGGCTATTTCAGACTGATGCAACAAAGTATTGAGGCTGATTCAAGCGAATCTCCTTTCGCTTCGTATATTGAATTTTAATCCCCACCTTTCCAAAATTCATCATTACACTAAGCCATATCTTTTGGTAACAATCCAATTAAAACGCGATTCTGACTTCACAAAGGTGCTATGCTATTATTTCAATCGTAAGCCGAAAAATTACTTCAACAAAAACCGCATTCCTCCGCTGATCCATCGACCAGGCATATTCACATACCCTGCTTCGATATAGTTGGTGTTAAAGGCATTGGTAAGCAAAACAAAACTACTCATGCGCTTGTTTATGTTCACTACCAACTTGGTGTCTACGATAGTATAGGCCTGTGAATTTTGACGCAAGAGATAACGCCCTTTCAGTGACCATAATACTCGATCTGTCAATTTCATCTCGAGTCCCACAATTACCTGTTGACGAAGTGCATTGAGCGCATACTTGGTTTCCACATCCGTTATGGCGCGTATGGTAGCATCTATGTAGTGCCAACTCAATTGAACCGATTTTAAACCAAATTTCACCGAATCGTGTTTAAAATAATACTGACCAGAAACTTCTAAACCATTGAAATCTACTTTCAGAATATTCTGTGGAATCCAATAATTTGGATTAACAGGCAAATCACTTGTGGCACGATAATAATCAATCAGATTGTTGGTTTCTCGCCGATAGAAAACAACTTCGCTTTTAAATTGAGGACAGTTTAATCGGTAACCTAAATCATATGTCAGTGCATTTTCTGGTTTTAACCCAGGGTTACTCAGCGTCGTGGGATCAATATAATACAACTCTGTATAGGTAGGTATGCGGTAACTATAGCCAATAGAAGAAAAAAGCTTGCTGTTTTTGCTCAAATGGTACCCTGCTTCTGCGCCTGGAAAAAATTTTACGCCATACCCACTAAAGTAATTGGCATACACTCCGGCTCTGAAATCAAAGCTGGTGGCTACATATTTATGTTCGGCAAACAAACCAGCAAACTGCCTGTTGCGCTGCCCAAGATTGGTGCTGCGAATACTTTCATCTCGCACTTCAAGGCCGATGCCTGATTGGCCATACTTAGTAAGGTAGTTGATGTGTAATTCACTTGCAAGTGTCGTTGTTGTGTGGCGATTGCGATAAAATGAAGGGTCGTATCGTTTCAGCAAAAACTCATCATGATTCTGTCGGCCGTAGGCTCGCCATTTAATTTTTACACCAGCACGCTCATACTGGTAATCAATTGCTCCAAAAGCGCTCTCAATGGCCTCGTATTGGTCAGGAAAGCGATTAGAGTAGTAACCATTTGCACCTAGACGACGGTTCGAATAACTAAACAATCCTTTTATCACATGATAAGCACCCAGGCTTATTGCATTCTCATAAAAAACATGGTTACTCGTGTAGTCTGAGTTGTGCTGGTATCCACTGCTATAATCCCTCATTAAGGCAAGGGCTTGCTTAAAACGCTTGTAGGGTAGGGCACCATAAAAAGAAAGGTGTTGCATATTAAAATCTCCAACCGAAAGTTCGCCTCGAAATAAGAATTGGTCGGGCAATTTGGTAATAAGATTCACAGCCCCAGCAAACGCATTCTGCCCGTATATACTCGCGGCTGATCCTTTAACAATTTCCACGCGCTGCAAGGCTTCTAAGGGTACAGGCAAATTCATGACATGATGCCCCGTCTGTGGGTCAGTTATTTTCATCCCGTTTACTAAAAGTAGGGTTTGCTCAAAACTGCCGCCACGTATCGAAATATCCGATTGCATGCCATTTACGCCGCGTTGCCTTACATCCACTCCCGATTGATAACTTAGTACTTCAGCTGTACTGCGAACAGGTGAAGTAGTAAAATCACTACTACTAATAACAACTAATTGCCTAGAACTGTTTTTTAAGGTGGTTGTTATTCTGTTCTCTGTGATTACAACACTGTCTAAAACAAGGGTGTCTTTTTGAGATTGTGCATGTTGGGGTCTAGCGGCTAGTAATAAGATTCCAAGAAATAATTGTTTGAGTTCCATAAGTTCCAATTTGGCTGCAAATATACTCAGATGGTTTGCCTGAAAGGGACTATTATGTGTAAGTATTGAAATTCAATGAATTAAAATATTGCGATTAATGCTTAAAAACGCTCATTTGTGGCAATTACTGTAATAATATTACATCAAAATAGCATCTGTACACAAATAGATTTGCATTGAAGTCAGCCATTTTTGGGCGCCTTAACGTGCCATCCGCTATAGCCTTGCCTCTTGTGCTTAAGCAGGCTTATGGCGTGCGCGGTCCCCGCTGGTTCTGCAAAAAGAGGCTGCAGCCAGCGGGGCCTGCGCCGCTCATAGCCTGCTAATGCACAAGTGTCAAGGGCTGCCGCTACTGTCACGGGCGCACATTTACGTGAACCGCTTTCATTAAATTGACACTATTGGTTGTTGTCCTTAATTCAAAAAAAAAACCTCCCTTTTCTAGAGAGGTTTTGTACTGATTAGGCTTTTCTATATTCCAGCTACTGCTTGTATGATATCATGCTTCGTAATGATGTGAATGTTGCCTCCCATGTCACACATTAAAACGGCATTATTGTCCTTAGTTATCAATTTACTTACGTCTTCAATAGTGGCTTTCTCTCCAACAACTGGAAAAGGGGGGGACATAACCGATCTAACCTGTGCTGACTTAATCGAATCATCAGTTATTAATTTGTTAAACAGGGCACTCTCATTCAACGAACCAATAATATCATTGCCCAATTTTACAGGTATTTGTGAGATATCATACTTTGTAAATAAGTCCAAGGTATCGCCAATAAGCTGGTCGGCATCTACTGTAATTAATTTTTGGTGCTTATGTGAGGCTACTAAATCACTGGCACAGGGTTTTGTTTTTTCAAGAAAGTTGCGGTCACGCATCCATTCATCGTTAAACATCTTTCCTAAATAACGAGTTCCGTGATCATGAAAAATGACCACAACTACATCGCCTGCCTTAAAACGATGCTTCATCTGAACAAGTCCCGCCATGGCTGAACCTGCACTGTTTCCAGCAAATATGCCTTCTTCTCGTGGAATGCGACGCGTCATTACCGCAGCATCTTTATCTGTTACTTTTTCAAAATAATCAATCACATTAAAGTCGACGTTGGCTGGTAAAAAGTCTTCGCCAATGCCCTCCGTGATGTAGGGATAAATTTCATTTTTGTCAAATTCACCGGTCTCCTTGTATTTCTTAAATACGGAACCATAGGTGTCTATGCCTAACACCTGTATAGCCGGATTTTTTTCTTTAAGATACTTACCTGTACCGCAGATGGTCCCACCGGTCCCAACACCTACAACCAAATGGGTAATGCGGCCTGCAGTTTGCTCCCAAATTTCTGGACCCGTTTGTTCATAATGTGCTGTTGCGTTGCTCGGATTGTCGTATTGATTTGGCTTCCACGCATTAGGAATCTCATTCACCAAACGAGAAGAAACAGAGTAATAGGACCGTGGATCCTCTGGATCGACGTCAGTGGGGCAAACAATAACATCCGCTCCAAAAGCCCTAAGTGCATCTACTTTTTCCTTACTCTGTTTGTCGGTGGTGGTGAAAATACATTTGTACCCTTTTATTACTGCTGCAATAGCCAATCCCATACCTGTATTGCCACTTGTGCCTTCGATAATGGTGCCGCCTGGCTTCAAACGCCCATCTTTTTCCGCATCCTCAATCATCTTAAGTGCCATGCGATCCTTTATGGAATTGCCTGGATTAAATGTTTCAACTTTGGCATAAACTTCACACGGAAAATCACTGGTGATTTTGTTAATACGCACCAAGGGGGTATTACCTATGGTTTCTAAAATATTTTTACAAGTAGTCATCATCTTATGGTTTGTTTAATTCTTCCTGTGCCTTTAACACAGCACTATCATCGCTATACAATACAGGGTAATAAGCATCACGGTCATACAAGTGACGACCAATAAGGGCTTTTAATAGCAGGTGCAACCCCTTTTCTTGGCCGATAAGTTGAACCTTTATGTCCTTGTTTTGTGTAGTCAAATAATTTTTTAGCGATGTTATAGTCGTCTCATCTACTTTGTAATCCTTTATGAATTGCTTCGCTGAGGTATACTGCTTGAGCATTTGATCGCGTTGTTTGTCTGCAAAGTCAAATGCAAAACTGTTTAGTACACCATGGTAATTCAATCGGTTCACAATCGGATTAAATTTTATCGTGTCAATTGGTACAAAAGCATCAGGTGTAATGCCACCACCACCGTATACAATCTTTCCGGCTGGTGTTCTAAATTGTTGTGATTTATCAACTTTCATGCTATCAGCATGGTACAGTTCACCGTTTTCATAACGCGTGTATTCTTCATTATAATAGTCTTCAAGTCCCTTGTCGTATGGTTTTTGTATGCACCTTCCGGTAGGTGTGTAATAGCGAGCAACGGTCAATCGTACGGCAGAACCATCTGGTAAATCCATTTGATTCTGTACAAGGCCTTTCCCAAATGATCGACGACCCACAATTACAGCGCGATCATTATCCTGCAAGGCGCCAGCTACTATTTCGCTGGCACTGGCACTGCCTTCGTCTATCAATACGACTATTTTGTTGTTTTCAAATCCACCTTTCGTGGTGGCTTTATATTCTTCTCTTGGATGAGTTCTTCCTTTTGTATAAACAATCATTAACCCCTCTGATAGAAATTCATCGGCTATATCAACGGCCGCCTTTAAATACCCACCGCCGTTACCCCGAAGATCTAAAATCAATTTTTTCATACCTTGATGTGTGAGCTTATTAAAGGCATCAAGGTACTCTTGGTAGGTGGTCCCGGCAAAGCGGCTAATTTTAATGAAACCAATGTCAGCAGTTACCATGTAGGCTATGTCTAAACTGTAAATAGGTATTTTACCCCGTACAATTTTATAGTCTATTAATCGTTTATCGTTACCGCGTTGTATAGAAACCTTCACCGTTGTACCACTAGCTCCACGTAACTTTTCAAAAACTTGTTTGTTGGTGATTTTTATTCCTGCAACTGTGACTCCGTTAACTTTCACAATGCGATCGCCTGCACGTATGCCTGCTTTTTCAGAAGGTCCACCGTTAATAGGATTGACTACACGAATCGTGTCTCGTAAAATATTAAACTCAACACCAATCCCATCAAAATTGCCTTCTAATGGTTCTGAAACGGCACTAAAATCAGAGGCTGGAATATAATCGGAATGGGGGTCAAGACTACGCAACATGGCAGCAATAGTCTTATTCTCCAATTGGGTCGAATTCACGGTGTCAACATAATGCGCCTTGATATAAGTTATCAAATGATTGATCTTTCCCTCATCATTACCGCCATCTCCCAGTGATTGTAAAGTGCGCTGGCTGAAAAAATAGCCAAATAACAAGCCGGCAATCAATACAAGCGAAAAATAAAGGGGGAGAAAGGGCCGGATTTTGCTTTTGGGAACGTTTTCCGATTCGTCAGTCATCACAACTTTGTGTAAATTTGTTCAACGGGTAAAGGTACATTAATTCATATAATACCGTGGACCGATAAACGTTATAGATTTAAAAAGAAACCGACAGATGTTACAAAATATCCGGACTGCCATTTTGCTTGTTGGACTATTGTGCCTGGTTATTTTGATTGGTGCATGTGATAAACAAACGCAAAACACTTCACAGAACCCAGTTTCTTCGGTGCCAGTGAACCTGTCCTTTTATCCGAATGATCCAGCGTTTTTCAAGGTTCAAACCATCGGTGGTTGGATTTATGTGGATGGTGGTATAAATGGAATTGTCCTCTACCGACTCTCTAACGAACAATTTCTTGCTTTCGAGCGATCATCAACACATTTACCAGATAATGCCGCCGCCAAAGTGTTTGTGCAAAAAGACAACTTTACTATGCGCGATACCGTTAGCGGCAGCGAATGGCGCTTGGTTGATGGAATTGTAACAAAGGGACCAGCTACATGGGCCTTGCGGCAATACGGAACTAGCTACGATGGCAATCAATTAAGGGTGATTAATTGATTAATTTTTCCAACGCGTAGTTTGTACGAGGTGCATTATGTCTTGTTTGATATAGTCCACAACAATTTTTAATGAATCAATGTTGGGTGTGGAATTAAAGTAGAGTGCACCTCTAAGAAAATGCTTGGTGCTATCGGTTAAATAAAATTGTACCGATGATGCGGTATTTCCTCCAATATCAAAGATTAACCCATACACACGTGCACTGTCTCTCATTATAGGCAATTGCTCTATTCCTGTTGCCTTGATTTCATGCCTAGTAGCAAAATCATGAGAATCATTCAAGTACTCAGTAAGGTTATTGTTAACGGTCTTGTAACTAAAATGAATCGTGGCTTTAAACTGCGGAAACTGAAGATTAAACCAACAAGGATCTGCATCCTTCCTTAAGTCATAAACGGGCTTAGCGTAGGTCGGAATTTCAAATGAATAGGGACAATTATTGTCATACAACGTGTATTCCTTTTTTGGGAAATCAATGCGCACGTAGCCCTTAGGTTTTGGAGAGTATAACGCATCGTCATCATCGCACGCACTAATCCCATTCAATAGCAAGGCAGATATCAACAAACGCTTGCAGATTTTTAATACTTGTTCTTTCACAGTTCTGTTCTTGTTCCAATCATTCAAGTGGGTATTTGTCCAATACCTGATTTGTCCTCATTTCCGCTATTAGTAGGTCTATGAAGAATAATGAAGTTGTCGGCAACGATTTCTGTTACATTTTTTTTGTTTCCGTCTTTGTCAACCCATTGTCTCGATTGAATTTTCCCTTCAATATATATTTGAGACCCCTTTCTAACAATTTTCTCTGCATTCTCAGCAAGGCCGCGCCACATCACAATATTGTGCCACTCGGTGTGCTCAGTCCGGTTACCACTTTTATCCTTGTAGTATTCGGTAGTAGCCAAACTAAAACTCAATCGACCAATATTTCCCTCTGAATACCGCATTTCAGGATCGCGACCAACGTTTCCTATAAGTATTACTTTGTTTAGTCCAGACATGGCAATTCTTTTTCTCAAAAGTAAAATATTTGGACAAACCGGAACTAATCACCCAACATTTATGTGAGTTACCGAAGCAGATGCTTCTCCAATTCTAGTCTAATTCATTGCCAATTAACGTCTTAAACCATTTTAACGATTAGACATTCAGAGAGTTGTGTAAAATTTTGCAAATAATATTTTGTGGTTGAGGAAAGAGTATGTATCTTTGCCGTCCCGTTTTTTGAGTAGGAGAGCAGAGTTGAGGCGAGAGAGTA
>JACCDW012089605.1_pt1 | contig 24739 bp, 24 predicted proteins | sample 7449781 | NCBI WGS metagenome assembly JACCDW01 (sample SAMN15323449, study PRJNA562643) | freshwater metagenome | isolation source: river surface water | place: USA:Blue River Watershed | collected 2017-08-18
CCATGAGCAAAAAGCCCGTTCGCGTCGCCGTCACAGGAGCCGCTGGTCAAATTGGATACGCATTGTTGTTCCGCATCGCTTCCGGCGAAATGTTGGGCAAAGATCAACCTGTGATCTTGCAATTGCTCGAAATCCCCGATGAAAAAGCCCAAAAAGCTTTGAAGGGCGTGATGATGGAGTTGGACGATTGCGCATTCCCCTTGCTGGCTGGCATGGAAGCCCACTCCGACCCCATGACCGCTTTCAAAGACACCGACTACGCCTTGTTGGTGGGTTCACGTCCTCGCGGCCCTGGCATGGAGCGCGCTGAGTTGCTCGCCATCAATGGCGCCATTTTCACAGCGCAAGGCAAGGCCTTGAACGCCGTGGCTTCACGTAATGTCAAAGTTTTGGTGGTCGGTAACCCCGCCAACACCAATGCCTATATCGCCATGAAGAGTGCCCCTGATCTCAAGCCTGGCAACTTCACTGCCATGCTGCGTTTGGACCACAACCGCGCTGCTTCACAAATCGCCGCCAAAACCGGCAAAGCCGTGGCCGACATTCAAAAGCTGTGCGTTTGGGGCAACCATTCGCCCACCATGTACGCTGACTACCGCTTTGCCACCATCAATGGCGAATCTGTCAAGACCATGATCAACGACCAAGAGTGGAACGCCAACGTGTTCTTGCCCACAGTGGGCAAGCGCGGTGCAGCCATCATCGAAGCACGTGGTTTGTCTTCAGCTGCTTCTGCTGCCAATGCTGCCATCGATCACATGCGCGACTGGGCCTTAGGCACCAACGGCCAGTGGGTCACCATGGGCATTCCTTCACAAGGTTGGTACGGCATTCCCAAAGACGTCATGTTCGGTTTCCCCGTCACATGCGAAAACGGTGAATACAAAGTGGTGGAAGGTTTGGAAATTGATGCGTTCAGCCAATCTTGCATCGACAAAACTTTGAAAGAGCTGACAGACGAGCAAGCCGGCGTGGCGCACTTGGTCTAATCAGACGTCACTGTTGTGAAGCATCCGCGCGACATTCTGTTGGGCTCACAAGCGGCAAGCATGGTCTTGCCTGTTTGTGACCATTACAGCGGTGTCGAAGTGCGGATGCGCAAAAGCTTGCAACTGCAAGCAGAGATGACGCAAGAGTTCGGTGCTTGCGTCTTCGATGTCACCTTGGATTGCGAAGATGGCGCGCCTGTTGGCGGCGAAATTGAGCATGCCCATTTGGTGAAAGAAATGACAAGCAGCGCAGCGCCAGAAGCCAGGCTTGCTGTCCGCGTTCATCCGGTTGATCATCCTTCGTTTTTCGACGATGTGGACCTGATCTTAGGCCGTGTTCATTCACGCTTGCGACATGTGATGATCCCCAAGGTGGAATCTGTTGCAGATGTTGAAACGGCTGCCAGTGCACTGAACCGAGTGGGAGCATTGAATCTGCCATTGCATGTTTTGATTGAGTCCCCCGCTGCAGTTCACCGCGCGTTTGAAATTGCAGCCCATCCTCGGGTGCAATCTTTGAGTTTTGGTTTGATGGATTTTGTTTCTGCCCATGGCGGCGCTATTCCCGCCAGCGGCATGGGCGTTCAGGGGCAATTTACACACCCCTTGGTGTTGCGCGCCAAATTGGAAATCGCCAGCGCATGCCATGCCAACGGCAAAGTGCCATCCCATTGTGTGGTGACTGAATTCAGTGATCTGAATGCCATCAAAGTGGCTGCCACCAAAGCATCACGTGAGCTGGGCTTTACACGCATGTGGAGTATTCATCCCAGTCAAATCAGACCTGTGGTCGAGGCCCTTGCCCCTAGTGCACAAGAAATTGAACAAGCTGCAGAGTTGATATCGGCGGCCCAACGCGCTGAATGGGCGCCAGTAAGTCATGCAGGTCAATTGCATGATCGCGCCAGTTACAGATTTTTTTGGCAAGTGCTTGAGCGTGCCTATCAAACCGGAAGGCCCTTGCCAGCGTCAGTTCAATCCTATTTTGGAGAGACATCATGCGCAGCTTGAAAATCATCAGCTTGTTTATCTTGAGCTGTCTGCTCGGCGCTCACGTGGCGCAAGCTCAGTCCTCAAGTGCGACAAATGTGGCAAGTAAAAAAGAAGGCAAGGCCAAGCCTGCCGTACAAGCAAGCACTGCCAAATCTCAGAAGAAGAACGAAGCCTCGAAAGCAGTCGTTGCCGACACAGAACCCGCCTTGGCGCCGCAAGAGCTCAGCATTGCAGAGCGCGTGCACGTTGGGCAGCTGCCTTGCGAGTTGGGCGCTACTGTTCGCATGACAGCTGATGCCAATGCCCCTGGGTACTTCAACTTGCAAGGCAAAGGCTACAAATACAGAATGCGACCGGTGACCACAAGTACAGGTGCTATTCGTTTGGAAGATGAAAAAGCAGGCGCAGTGTGGCTGCAGCTTGCCAACAAATCCATGCTGATGGACCAAAAAAATGGACGTCGATTGGCAGATGAATGTGCGCACCCAGACCAGGTGGCCGTCGCCAACGACATGAAAGTCAATCCCCCGCCAGCCTTGATCGATGTCAGCAGTCCTGCGGCATCAGTGCAGCGCTGAATGGAGTCGTTTGAAAATTATTGATTTGTAAATTTATTTAGACAGGAGAAAACCATGTTGAAAGCCTACCGTGAACATGCCGCCGAACGCGCAGCGCTGGGTATCCCCCCGCTGCCTTTGGATGCAAAGCAAACCGCAGAATTGATTGATCTGATCAAGAATCCGCCACAAGGTGAAGATGCCTTCTTGTTAGACCTGCTGACACATCGTGTGCCCCCAGGTGTTGACGATGCCGCCAAAGTAAAAGCTTCTTTCTTGTCCGCAGTTGCGCACGGCGATCTGAATGTTGCGTTGATCAGCAAAGCCAAGGCGACTGAGTTGTTGGGCACCATGGTGGGTGGCTACAACGTCAAGCCTTTGATCGATTTGCTCGACGACAAAGAAGTAGGTGCTGTGGCTGCAGAAGGATTGAAGAAAACTTTGTTGATGTTTGACTTTTTCCATGACGTTGCAGAAAAATCCAAAGCTGGCAACGCCAATGCCAGCGCTGTGATCAAGAGCTGGGCCGATGCTGAATGGTTCACATCACGTCCTGAAGTTGAGAAGAAAATCACGGTGACAGTTTTCAAGGTGCCTGGTGAAACCAATACCGACGACTTGTCTCCCGCGCCTGATGCATGGAGCCGCCCCGACATTCCATTGCACTACTTGGCCATGTTGAAAAACACACGCCCTGATGCCGCTTTCAAACCAGAAGAAGATGGCAAGCGTGGCCCCATGGCGTTCATTGAAGAACTCAAGAAAAAAGGTCACTTGGTAGCCTACGTGGGTGACGTGGTCGGTACGGGTTCTTCACGCAAATCTGCCACCAACAGCATCATCTGGGGCTTTGGTGAAGACATTCCTTTTGTGCCCAACAAGCGCTTTGGCGGTGTGACTTTGGGCGGCAAAATTGCACCCATTTTCTTCAACACACAAGAAGACTCTGGCGCATTGCCCATTGAAGTTGACGTTTCCAAATTGGAAATGGGCGATGTGATTGATGTCCTGCCCTACGACGGCAAGATCATGAAAAACGGCACTTTGATTGCAGAGTTTGAAGTGCGCAGCGAGATGTTGTTTGATGAAGTCCGTGCGGGTGGTCGTATCAATTTGATCATTGGCCGCTCATTGACCGGCAAGGCACGCGAGTTCTTGGGTCTTCCCACTTCAACTTTGTTCCGTTTGCCTAAAGTGCCAGCTTCGACCCAAGCTGGTTTCACCTTGGCTCAAAAAATGGTGGGCCGTGCCTGCGGTTTGCCAGAAGGTCAGGGCGTTCGCCCCGGTACATATTGCGAACCCAAAATGACCACTGTGGGTTCACAAGACACCACAGGTACCATGACGCGTGACGAGTTGAAAGATTTGGCATGCTTGGGTTTCAGTGCTGACATGGTCATGCAATCTTTCTGCCACACAGCGGCTTATCCAAAGCCTGTTGACGTCAAGATGCACCATGAACTGCCTGCTTTCATGAGCAATCGTGGTGGTGTTTCTCTGAAGCCTGGTGACGGTGTGATTCACAGCTGGTTGAACCGTCTGTTGTTGCCCGACACAGTCGGCACGGGTGGCGACTCTCACACACGTTTCCCTATTGGTATTTCTTTCCCTGCAGGTTCTGGCTTGGTGGCTTTCGGTGCCGCTACTGGCGTGATGCCTTTGGACATGCCCGAGTCCATCTTGGTTCGTTTCAAGGGCAAGATGCAGCCTGGCATCACTTTGCGCGACCTGGTTCACGCCATTCCTTACTACGCCATCAAAGCAGGCTTGTTGACCGTTGCCAAGTCCGGCAAGATCAATGAATTCTCTGGCCGCATTTTGGAAATTGAAGGCCTGCCTGATTTGAAAGTGGAGCAAGCCTTTGAATTGTCAGATGCTTCTGCCGAGCGCTCTGCTGCTGGTTGCACCGTCAAGCTCAATCCTGAGCCGGTCAAAGAGTATCTCAACTCCAACATTGTTCTGATGAAGAACATGATTGCGCAAGGCTACAGTGACAAGCGCGCCCTTGAGCGTCGTATCAAGGCGGTCGAGGCCTGGTTGGCCAATCCCAACTTGCTCGAAGCCGATGCCAATGCGGAGTACGCTCACGTGCTCGAAATTGACATGGACCAGCTCAAAGAACCCGTCATGTGCTGCCCTAACGATCCTGATGATGCCAAGTTGTTGTCAGAAGTTGCAGGCACCAAGATTGACGAAGTTTTCATCGGCTCTTGCATGACCAACATTGGTCACTTCCGTGCAGCATCCAAGCTGCTTGAAGGTCGTCGCGACATTCCAGTGAAGTTGTGGGTTGCACCCCCAACCAAAATGGATGCCGCCGAATTGACCAAAGAAGGCCACTACGGTGTGTTCGGTGCTGCTGGTGCGCGCACAGAAATGCCAGGTTGCTCCTTGTGCATGGGCAACCAAGCTCAGGTGCGCGAAGGTGCGACGGTTGTTTCCACATCCACTCGTAACTTCCCCAACCGTTTGGGTAAAAATACCAACGTCTACTTGGGTTCTGCCGAAGTGGCTGCCATCAGCTCCAAGCTGGGACGCATTCCAACGGTGGAAGAGTACCAAGCCAGCATGACTGAGATCAACAAAGACGGAAGTCAGATCTACAAGTACATGAACTTCGACAAGATCGAAGAGTACGCAGAAGTGGCCAAAGGTGTTGCTGCTTAATCCAAGCTTTTCAGCTTAGAGCCAAAGCCCAAAAGATGTCGGTCTTTTGGGCTTTTTTGATGGCGCGCATGTTGGGCTGAAAACTTCACTGCAAAATGGACCTTGTGAAAAATTCAATACTCATTGTCGGCGGCGGTATCGGTGGCATGGCGGCCGCTTTGGCCTGTGCGCAGCAAGGTGCACAGCCACACGTCGTCGAGCGTGCCCAAGTCTTCAGTGAAGTGGGTGCAGGTATTCAGATGGGGCCCAATGTCACCCGAGCCTTGTTCGCGTGGGGATTGGAAAAGTCCTTACAAGAAGTGGTTTTCTCACCCCATCGTTTGCATGTGCGGGATGCCCATTCAGGCGCTTCCTTGGGTGTCCTGCGTTTGGGTCAAAGAAGTCTTGAGACTTATGGTGCGCCTTACTTCACGGTACATCGTGCAGACCTGCATCAAGTATTGTTGAATCATGTGCTTCGTTCTGGCACATGCCAATTAAGTCTCAACACCCCAATCGATTTGATTCGTGAGGAGACTGACCACCTCTCTGTCAGTGGCCGCGGCCTTCCCGATGGGCGCTTTGAACATGTCACGGCAGAGGCCGTTGTAGGCGCGGATGGGCTGTGGAGTGCCACACGTCAATATGTTGTGCCCCAAACCTCGCCTCGCGTCACGGGATTGATAGCCTACCGTGCACTTGTGCCTATGCAAGCCTTGCCTGAAAGTTTGCGAACACAAGATGTCACGGTGTGGGTGGGGCCTCAGGTTCACGCAGTGCTTTATCCCGTCAGGCGTGGAGAATTTTTGAACTTGGTGGTCATTGTGCGGGCCCGTTCGCCAGAGTCACTTGATGACTGGGATCACGCAGCCAACAAGCGAGATCTTGACTTGGCCATGGGCTTTGCGCATGCCGATTTGAAAAAGATTTTGGAAACTGTGTCGTCTTGGCGCATGTGGCCCTTGTGCGATCGACCGCCCGTTGCGGGCTTTCACGAAATGGCCAAAGGCCGAATTGCTTTATTGGGCGATGCGGCGCATCCTATGCGTCCGTTTTTGGCGCAGGGTGCAGGCATGGCCATTGAGGATGCAGCGCAACTGGCCTCATGTTGGGCAAGAAGCGAATTAACCGTCGCCGAGCGCTGGAAGTTGTATGCGCAAACCCGGTGGGCTCGAAATGCCAGGGTTCAACAAAGATCGATTCGAAACGGTGAGATCTTTCACATGCAGGGGCCATTGCGCTGGGGCAGAAACATCGCCATGCGCATGATGGGGGAGTCCTTGATGGATTTGCCTTGGCTTTATGCGGGCCCCTGAATCAGCCTTGGCCAAGGCTGATTCGCTGCTAAATTCACCGCGCTTTAAACTTGGCCCAACAGCAAAAACTCCATCAGCGCTTTTTGCGCATGCATTCGGTTTTCTGCTTCGTCCCACACGACGGATTGCGGGCCATCAATGACTTCCGCACTGACTTCTTCGCCGCGGTGTGCAGGTAAGCAGTGCATGAACAAGGCATCTGGCTTGGCAACCTTCATCATGTCTTCGTCCACACACCAGTCGGCAAAGGCTTTTTTGCGCGCTTCGTTTTCGGCTTCGTAGCCCATGCTGGTCCAGACATCGGTGGTCACCAAGTCGGCACCTTCGCAGGCTTGCATAGGATCTTTGAAGAACTGTGTGCTGGCGGCGCTTCTGACGCCAACCACCGACGGGTCGACCTCATAACCGCTGGGGGTGCTGAGGTTCACTTTAAAGCCAAGCAAGTCGGCCGCTTGAAGCCAAGTGTTGGCCATGTTGTTGCCATCGCCTACCCACGCGACTGTTTTACCTTGGATGGAACCGCGGTGTTCAATGTAGGTAAAGATGTCTGCCAAGATTTGGCAAGGATGGAACTCATTGGTCAAGCCATTGATCACAGGCACACGTGAGTGCGCTGCAAAGTTTTCAATCTTGTCTTGGCCATACGTGCGAATCATCACCAGGTCAACCATGCGGCTGATCACGCGCGCACTGTCTTCAATGGGCTCTGCGCGGCCCAATTGGCTGTCGCCCGTGGTAAGGTGAACCACAGATCCACCCAGTTGGTACATGCCTGCTTCAAAACTGACGCGCGTGCGCGTAGATGCTTTCTCAAAAATCATGGCCAATGTGCGGTCTGTCAGTGGCTGGTATTTTTCGTAGGCTTTGAATTTCGCTTTGATGAAAGCAGCCCGCTTGAACAGATGCGCGTACTCATCGGCGGTGAGATCGGTAAATTGCAAATAATGCCGAAGTGGCAATGCCTGAGCATTTGTGGCCATTGAAATTACTCCGCTAGAAATGTTTTGATCAAAGGCAACAAAATGTCAGCAACCTGATCTGCTTCGGCTTGCGTCATGATGAGCGGTGGCACCATGCGAATGACGCTGTCTGCGGTGACACTGATCAGCAATCCAGCATCGGCCGCGCGTTGTGTCAAAGCGCCGCAAGCTTTGTCGAGTTCAATGCCCAACATCAGGCCTTGGCCGCGAATTTCTTTGACGCCTTTGACGCCGGCCAAGCCTTGCTCAAGGCGCGCTTTGAGATGAGCACCTACACGTGCTGCGTTCTCTAGTAAACCGTCTTTTTCCATGATGCGAATGGTTTCAACACCAGCGCGCATGGCCAATGGATTGCCGCCGAAGGTGGTGCCATGACTTCCAGGTTGGAAAATGTTGGCGGCTTTAGGGCCCGCCACCACGGCTGCGATGGGCATGCCAGAGCCCAAGCCTTTGGCCAGGGGCATCACGTCGGCTTTGATGCCTGCCCATTGATGCGCAAACCATTTGCCTGTGCGGCCCATACCGCATTGAACTTCGTCAATCATCATGAGCCAATCTTTTTCGTCACACAGTGCGCGCACATCGCGCAGGTAGTCCATGTGCATGGGATTGACGCCGCCTTCGCCTTGAATGGTTTCAAAGAACACAGCCACGACATTGGGGTTGTTGGCGGTGGCTTTTTTCAAGGCTTCTATGTTGTTCACTGGCACACGAATGAAGCCTTCAACCAAAGGTCCAAAGCCTTGTTGAATCTTGGTGTTGCCCGTGGCGCTGAGTGTGGCAATGCTGCGACCATGAAAGGCTTTTTCGTAAACCACGATCTCGGGTTTGTCGATGCCTTTGTCGTGCCCGAACTTGCGTGCCAACTTGATGGCCGCTTCATTGGCTTCCAAGCCTGTGCAGCAAAAAAAGACATTGGTCATGCCAGACAACTCGACCAGTTTGGCCGCCAACTTTTCTTGGTTGGGCACATGGTAGTAGTTGCAACTGTGGATGATCTTGCTCAGTTGATCCTGCAGGGCAGGGACCAACTCTGGATGGTTGTGGCCCAAGGTGTTCACCGCAATGCCGCCTAGCGCGTCCAAATATTCTTTGCCATTGACATCCCACAATCGGCAACCTTGACCATGGCTCATTGCGATCGGCAATCGGCCGTAGGTGTTCATGGTGTGCGGCGAAGTGGCTTCAATGAAAGCAGACATGCTGAGAACTCCTCTGAAAAGAAATCGGCCCAACGAAGAGGGCCGCTGAGATGAGATTTTAGAGCCAGAAATAAAGCTTTAAGTCTTATATAAGATACAATAGTTGTGCAATGCAACATTGAGGCGATCCCTGATGTCTGCCCGTCAAATTACCTAACCTCTGATCGATGGTTTCCAATAACGCCAAAGAAGTACTGATTCAAGGAGTGACCTTGGACGGCCGCACATTCAGACCGAGCGATTGGGCTGAGCGTTTGGCTGGCGTGATGGGGCAATTTCGGCCTGGAGGCGCTACACCTGGCAGCCACTTGAGTTACTCGCCATGGTGCATTCCCCAGACCTTGGGTGGCATCAAATGCGTTGTGGTCCACACCGATTTAAGAGACTATGAGCCCATGGCCTGGGACTTCCTCATGAACTTTGCCAAAGACAACAATTTGCAAGTTTCTGAGGCCTGCCTGCTTCCTGATCATCCCCGCTGAGTCGTCAAACGCCCACAAAAAAGCCGTCCTAAGACGGCTTTTTGCTTTTTCTTTGCTGACAGCGCACCCGTTTCAAACGGCGGCACCCTGGTGGGCGCCGGGCTGATGATCAATTGATCAGGCGAGGGCCAAGGCTTTCACCTTGGTTGACAAGCGGCTCTTATCGCGAGCTGCTTTGTTTTTGTGGAAGATGCCTTTGTCAGCAATCGTGTCCACAACGGCTTGCATTTTGGCAAACAGTTCAGTAGCTTTGGTTTTGTCACCAGCCAGAACAGCTTTTTCAACGTTCTTCACGGCGGTGCGGTATTTAGAGCGCAGTGAGGTGTTCGCTGCGTTCAGTTTCACGTCTTGACGTGCGCGTTTACGGCCTGATGCCAGGCGGGGGTTCTTTTTCTTGGGTTTTCCAGAAGCCATTTTATTTATCCTAGTTGTCTGAGGATGTTGTCAGCAAAGCCGGCTATTGTAACAGGCTAAATCCCGCCAAGTCGAGTCCCCCTGACAGCCAACCCAATCAGTCGCTACACTCTCGCCGTGAGCCTTCTTAAATCAGCTTCTACTGTCTCTCTTTGGACCCTGGCCTCCCGCATCACGGGATTGGTCCGAGAGCTATTGATCGCCTCCGTTTTTGGGGCCAGTGCGCTCACCGATGCCTTTAATGTGGCCTTTCGTATTCCTAATTTGTTTCGGCGCTTCTTTGCAGAAGGTGCTTTCAGTCAAGCTTTTGTCCCTGTATTGGCAGCTAGCAAGGCTCAAAATGGTGAGGCAGCCACACGACAAGCGATCGACCATGTGGCCACCTTGCTGGCTTGGTCCTTGTTGCTCTTGAGCTTGTTGGGTGTAGCCATTGCACCATTTTTGGTGTGGGCCATGGCCAGTGGCTTGCAACAACAACCCGATTCCTATGCGGCGGCTGTGCTCATGACGCGTTGGATGTTCCCCTACATTGCGTTCATGTCCTTGGTCGCCTTGTCGGCAGGCATTTTGAACACTTGGAAACGCTTTGCGGTGCCCGCTGCAACGCCTGTGTTGTTGAATGTGGCCATGATTGGTGCGGCTTGGCTCTTGGCCCCCTGGTTCAAAAGTCAGGGCATTCAACCGGTTTATGCCTTGCCTGTTGGTGTGATGTTGGGTGGTTTGTTGCAACTGGCCATTCAAATTCCGGCACTTGCAAATTTGGGATTGCTGCCGCGTATCGGTGTGACTTGGCGAGCCATTCAACAAGCCTTGAACGATCCCGCTACACGCCAAATTACAAGCTTGATGTTGCCGGCATTGTTAGGCGTGGGGGTGGCTCAAATATCACTGCTCATCAACACACAGATTGCTTCTCACTTGGCGCCAGGCAGTGTCAGTTGGTTGACGTATGCCGATCGCTTGATGGAATTTCCAACGGCCATTTTGGGTGTAGCCTTGGGTGCTGTTTTGATGCCGCAGTTGGCTGCCGCAAGGGCCAAAGGTGATCAGCTTGAATACGCTGCCATGTTGGATTGGGGATTGCGCTTGGTTGTGTTGTTGGCCTTGCCTTGTGCGGCTGCATTGCTCACTTTCTCGCAAGCTTTGGTGTCCGTGCTGTATCACTACGGCGCATTCACCGACCACGATGTGAAGCAAACGACGATGGCGCTGACGGGCTATGGTGTTGGCTTGATAGGACTTGTGGCCATCAAAGTTCTGGCGCCGGGCTACTACGCCAGCCAGGACATTAAAACGCCGGTCAAAATTGCGGTGCTTGTTTTGTGCTTTACGCAAGCCTTGAATTTTGTGTTGGTTCCTTATTTAGCCCATGCAGGCTTGGCGCTGTCCATCGGTTTGGGTGCTTTGTTGAATGCAATGTGGCTTCTGGTGGGGCTGATTCGAAAAGGCAGCTACAAACCCTTGCCGGGGTGGGGCTGGTTTAGCGCCAAAGTCGCGCTTGCTACCTTGTTGTTAACTGGTTTTTTGCTTGTGGCTTCAACCCAATTTGATTGGCTGGGTGGCCGTCAACAAGTGTTAGTGCGACTGGCTGCGATGGCCCTTGTTTTGATCACTTCAGCCCTTCTTTATTTTGGGTGCTTGCGTTTGTGTGGTTTGCGTTTGAAATCCTTTGTTCGTCGCTAAAAAGATGCTTGCACTATGAATTTACAAGCCACCACAGTGACCCCATTGACCTACTTCCAAAGTTTGGTGGCAGCGGACCAGGACTTTCCATTGCTAGAGGCTGCGGCTGCTATTGCGCAGGATGAAGAGCCTGCGTTGGACGTGCAAGAGGTCTTGGCCACTTGTGATGCTTTGTTGGTGCGGCTAAAGCGGCGATTGAAGCGCGAAGCAGAGCCCCTTCAGAAGTTGACGGTGTTGAACCAGTTTTTCTACAACGAACTGGGTTTCGGTGGCAATGCCAACAACTTTTATGCCCCCGAGAACAGTTACCTGAATGAGGTTTTCAGGACGCGTCGCGGCATTCCGATTTCGATTGCGGTCATTTGGTTGGAGTTGGCGCAGGCACTCGACTTGCAGGCTGAAGGCGTCTCTTTCCCGGGGCATTTCTTGGTCAAAGTCACTTTGCCTGAGGGCTTGGTTGTGATGGATCCCTTGACGGGTGATTCCTTGGGTTTGGAGCGCTTGGCAGAGAGACTGGCACCATATCGTCAGCGGGTTGACCTTGCAGATGACGTGGAAGACAGTGACACGCCACTTGGCTTGTATCTGCAGCCAGCCATGCCCCGTGACATCTTGACGCGCATGCTGCGCAATCTGAAAGAAATTTTTTCTAGCCAATCTGATTGGCAGCGCTTGAAGTGCGTCTTGGACCGGTTGATCGTTCTCAATCCCGATGCCATTTATGAGCGCCGCGATCGCGGACTGGCTTTGATGTCCTTGGGCTTGAATGCTGAGGCTCGCGATGACTTGCAGGCTTATGTGAGCCAGGCGACCGATGCCAGTGACGTCGACATCATTCGTTTGCGACTGGCATCCATCGATTCCTAAAAAATTACTTGACGGTCACTTGTGCACCATCAGCCTGCGCAGCAATAACACCAATTTCATAAACTTTTTCGCCAGCTTGGCGCAAAGTGTCTGCACAAGCTGCAGCATTCGCTGCATCGATGACAACGACCATGCCAATCCCGTTGTTAAAGGTGCGGTTCATTTCGATGTCGTCAATGCCTGCCGTGTTTTGAAGCCATGCAAATAATTCGGATTGAGGCCAGCTGCCCTTGACCAAATGCGCCGCAGTGCCTTCGGGCAAAACACGGGGAATGTTTTCCAACAAACCACCACCCGTGATGTGAGCCAAAGCTTTGATGGGGTGTTGTGCCAAGGCGCTCAAGACTGTTTTAACGTACAAACGTGTGGGCGCCATGATGGCTTGCTTGAAATCTTGACCATCGAGTTGGGCGGGCAATTGCGCGCCAGCCCGCTCAATGCATTTGCGAACCAAGCTGAAACCATTGGAATGCACGCCATTGGAGCCCAAGCCCAATACGATGTCGCCTGGTTTGACATCTCGTCCTGTGAGAATTTTTGATTTTTCAACAGCGCCCACCGCAAATCCGGCCAAATCGTATTCGCCTGCGGGGTACATGCCTGGCATTTCGGCCGTTTCGCCGCCAATCAGAGCGCAACCGGACATTTCGCAGCCATTGGCAATGCCGCCCACCACGGCAGCTGCTGTGTCCACATCCAGCTTGCCGCATGCAAAGTAGTCCAAAAAGAACAGCGGCTCTGCCCCTTGAACCAAGACATCGTTGACGCTCATCGCGACAAGGTCGATGCCCACGGTGTCGTGCATGTTCCACTCAAATGCCAGTTTGAGTTTGGTACCCACACCGTCAGTGCCAGAGACCAAAACAGGCTCTTTGTAACGTTTGGGCACTTCAAACAAGGCGCCAAACCCACCAATGCCTGCTAAAACACCTTCGCGCATGGTCTTTTTGGCCAGAGGCTTGATGCGTTCGACCAAGGCGTCACCCGCGACGATGTCGACGCCAGCGTCTTTGTAGGAAAGGGGAGTTGAGCTCATGTGAAATATGGGGAAAATGTGGGGAAGAGGGCGAGGGGAGACTAAAATCTAAGCATATTTTAAGGGGCAGTGCTGCTTGCATCTGCCAATGCCGTCAGCTTCTTTTGATTTTCTTTAACCACGAATTGCCAACATGCCCATCCATATCGCCAACAAACGCCTGACTTTAGGGGTGGGCGTCGCTGTTGTGGTGGCCTTGATGCTGTGGGTCTTGGGGCCTGTCTTGGTTCCCTTTGCAGTCGCGGGGGTGCTGGCATACGCCCTGCATCCAGCCGTGCTTCGAATGCACAAAGCCGCCCCTTGGTTGCCTCATGTTTTGTGTGTGATGTTGATTGAGTTGTTGGCGCTGCTGGCAGTGATGGGTGTTCTGTTTTTGTTGGTGCCCATTTTGACCCGCGAAATTCCATTGCTTCAGCAGCAATTGCCAACCCTGTTAGACCGATTGGCAGCCTTCTTGAATGCACTGCTGGACAAGTACGGCTGGCGATTGACTTTGGATGTGGCCTCCATCAAGGCACAACTGCTCACCTATTTGAGTGCCAACCGAGGCGATTGGATGGAGCCGTTGGTGGCCTCACTCAAACTGGGTGGCAGCTTTGCCCTGGCGGTCTTGGGTAATTTAATTTTGATTCCAGTGGTTCTTTTTTACCTGCTCAAGGACTGGGACCGTTGGGTCTCGCAAGTCGTTTTGTGGGTGCCCCTTCACTGGCGCCCTGCCTATGACAGTTTCATGCGTGAATGCGATGAAGTCTTAGGCCAGTATTTGCATGGACAAATTTTGGTCATGCTGGCTTTGTCAGTTTTCTACGCCGTCGGCCTGTATGCCTTCGGATTGGATTTGGCATTGCCCATTGGTGTCTTCACGGGTTTGGCCGTTTGCGTGCCTTACTTGGGCTTTGGGCTTGGCCTTATCTTGGCCTTGTTTGCTGGATTTTTACAATTTGCATCCCTCAAGGCTTTGTTGATGGTGGCGGTGGTGTTTGGTGCGGGGCAGTTGCTTGAAAGCTTTTGGCTCACACCCAAGTGGGTCGGTGAACGCATTGGCTTACATCCCTTGGCTGTCATATTTGCTTTGTTGGCATTGGGTCAATTGTTTGGCTTTGTGGGCGTGCTGGTGGCATTGCCAGCCAGTGCGGTGATTTTGGTGGCACTGCGCAGAGTGCGTGATCAATATTTTGAGAGCACCATTTACCAAGGTCCTGACGCATGAAGCAAATGGCCTTAGACATAGGCTTGCAAACAGCGCCCAGCTTGGACAGTTTTTTTGCAGGACCCAATGCTGCAGCACTGCAACATCTCAAACTCTGGACCGCCGGTCAAATGCCCAGTCCCGTCCCTACTTACCTTTGGGGGGAGAGTGGCTCAGGCAAAACGCATCTGCTCAAGGGTGTCTATGCGGCGCTCAAAGATCAAGGACTTTCTGTGGGCTGGCTGGATGCCTCAACCGAAGCGCATCTGAGTTTTGATGCATCTTGGGTTGCTGTGTTGATGGACGATGTGCATCTGTTCAATTTAGAGCAACAGGCCATGGGATTTAATTGGTTTGTGAATGCACTCACGCCCAAGTCAGGTCAGCCGCGTTGGGTATTGGCGGCCGGCACATTGCCCCCTGCAGACCTCAAGTTGCGTGATGATTTACGTTCTCGCTTGGGTTGGGGGCATGTTTATGCACTGCAGGTCTTAAGTGACAACGAGCGACGTGCAGTGTTGCGTCAAGAGGCAGACTCGCGAGGTTTGTTTTTGAGTGATGAGGTGATGTCTTACATGCTCACACGATTTTCACGCGACTTGAGCAGCTTGATGACTTTGCTCAATCACTTGGATCAGTTTGCGTTGCAAACGCAAAGGGCCATCACCATTCCGCTGATCAAATCCATGTTGGAAAGCACATGAAGTTGGCCCTGTTTGATCTCGACAACACTTTGTTGCCAATTGACTCCGATTACGCGTGGGGTGAATTCAGTCAGCGCATTGCTTGGACTGATCCAGTCTCTTTCAAAGCACGCAATGATCAGTTTTACGCAGACTATCAATCGGGTGTGTTGGACATTCATGAGTACGTGCGATTTGCAACGGATGCCGTGCGCCTGAGGGGGGCTGAGCAAGCGGAAATCGCGCATCGCCAATTCATGCGCGAAATTATCCTGCCTGCTGTGAAGCCCTCTGCAATCGAATTGGTGAAACAACACCAAGCGGCAGGTGATCATGTCATGATCGTCACTGCCACCAATGAATTCGTCACGCGACCCATTGCCACTGCTTTTGGTGTGTCTGATTTGATTGCTGTTGAATTGGCGCGCGACGCGCAAGGCTGGATCACGGGAGAAATTTCGGGTACGCCGTCATTCAAAGAAGGCAAGGTCACTCGGATTGCACAATGGTTGGCGGCACGAAATCTGAATTGGTCAGATGTGCACATTACCTTTTATTCGGATTCAATCAACGATTTGCCACTTTTAGAAATGGCACAAACACCCGTTGCGACCAATCCAGATGCGCGTTTGCGCCAACTTGCGACCGATCGAGGCTGGCGCACACTTCAACTTTTCTCATGATCAAAAAATTCATTCAAAAAATATTAGGCCAGCCCAAAGGCGGGCGAGGCGCTGTTGATTTTGGCAAGCGCGTCGAAATTCCTGCATCCGTTCATGGCATCAATCCAGCCCTGGTTGACGAGCGCGCTCTGAATGTGGTCAGAACTTTGCAAGATGCAGGCTATGAAGCTTATGTGGTGGGTGGCGCGGTGCGCGATTTGCTTTTAGGACTTCGCCCCAAAGACTTTGATGTGGCGACCGATGCCACGCCAGAAGAAGTGAAAAGCTTGTTTCGCCGAGCCTTCATCATCGGACGACGCTTTCGCATTGTGCATGTGGTGTACGGTCGTGGCCGCGAGCATGAAGTGATTGAAGTGTCTACCTTCAGGGCCCATTTGGACAACCGCGCAGCAGAGCAGGTCAAGGGTAATGAAAAAACCAGCAAATCTGAACTTGCAGGTATGACGCACGCTGTCGATTCAAGCGGCCGGGTGCTGCGCGACAACGTTTGGGGCCCCCAAGACGAAGATGCAACACGTCGGGACTTCACGGTGAATGCCATGTACTACGACCCGGAGTCTCAGTATTTGGTTGACTACCACGGCGGTATGCAGGATGCCAAAAAGAAAGTCTTGCGCATGATTGGCGATCCCGTTGCACGTTATCGCGAAGATCCTGTGCGCATCATTCGTGCGGTGCGGTTTGCAGCAAAGCTCAGCCCCTTGGGTTTCAAGTTCGAGAGCAAAACTGCCAAGCCCTTGGCGACCATGCTGAACTTGCTGGCCGATGTACCGCAAAGCAGGTTGTTTGACGAGATGCTGAAGTTGCTTCAAACGGGCCATGCTTTGGCCTCTGTGGCGCAATTGCAATCCTTGGGTTTGCACAAAGGCATTTATCCTTTGTTGGATGTGGTGGTTGAGCGTGCTGATACGCCTTTTGTGAAAGCGGCATTGGCCGACACAGATCGCCGTGTAGGTGAAGAAAAACCCGTGGCGCCCAGCTTTTTGCTAGCATGTGTTTTATGGACCGATGTCAAGGCGGGTTGGGATCAGCGTGTTGCCAAACGCATTCCGCCATTTCCAGCCCTGCAAGAAGCCATCGATGAAGTCTTTGATGCGCGCATCGGTGACGTCTCGGGACGCGGTAAATTGGCAGCCGACATGCGCGAAATTTGGATGATGCAGCCCCGCTTTGAAAAACGCATTGGCAGTACGCCATTCAGTTTGGTAGAGCAGCCCCGATTCCGCGCTGGCTTCGACTTTTTACGTTTACGCGCTGAAGTGGCGGATGTCGATTTGACGTTGGCCGATTGGTGGCAAGAATTCAGCATGGCAGACGATGCCGCTCGCGAGGACTTGATTCAACAGGCAAAGTCTGAAAAGGGCAACGTTCCTGCTTCGGGAATCGGCAAAGCACGACGTGCGCCGCGTCGCCGAAAGCCAGCGGCGAAAAATGCTTCGGGTGCATCCGGTAACGCCGAGCCAGGACAATCGTCGTCGGGTGAGTAAGGCGACTTCAGGGGGCCTTCATGCATCGTGAATGGGTGTCAGTGTTTGTTGGCCTGGGTGCTAATTTGGGCGAAGCGCGCCAGACCCTGGATGCTACTGTGAAGGCCATTGGCAAATTGCCGCATACCCGAGTCCTCAACTGCTCCTCTTTCTACCGGTCAGCCCCTGTGGATGCGACGGGGCCCGATTACATCAATGCGGTGCTTCATTTGGAAACGTGCCTCAATGCTTATGAAGCATTGAAGGCCTTTCAATCTTTGGAGAACATGGCGGGCCGTGTGCGACCCTATCGGAATGCGCCTCGAACTTTGGACATTGACTTGTTGTTGTTTGGTGATGCAAGCATCCAAAGCCCAGTGCTGACGGTGCCCCATCCAAGGATGCGGGAAAGAGCCTTTGTGTTGAAGCCTCTTTCGGAGCTGTCGCCGCAACGGGTGAGCGCGCAAGACTTGCAAAGCGTTCAATCGCAAGCCATTGAAAAACTAGATGCTTCTACTTCTGATGACCTTTAACCTTCGGTGACAAAGTATCGAGGTGCAAAGGGCTACGATATCTGCCAATTTGCTGTTTTTGATTGTCTTTTTTCAGACATAAAAATGTCACCGCTTTGCAATATTTACAAGCTTAGGGTTTAAACTCCCGCATGCCTCAATGAGCGAATTTCTCGCTTTTTGTTCACGGAGAATCCTATGTTTTTTGGCAAGCTTTTGCCCAAAGAGGGCAACTTTTTTGAGTTGTTCAACCAGCATGCAGACCGAATCGTTGAAGCGGCACGTGCCTTTTCAAACTTGGTGCTCAATTACACAGACAGCCACCTGCGTGAAAAATACACGCAAGATGTTGACAATGCCGAGCGATCAGCTGATCGCGTGACGCACGAAGTCAATCGCTTGATTCACACCACTTTCATCACACCCATAGATCGCGAGCAAATTCATACGCTCATTAATTTGATGGACGATGTGGCCGACTTGATTCAAGACTCTGCAGAAACCATGGCGCTTTACGATGTGCGCGTCATGACAGAAGAAATTACCCGTTTGACCGATTTGTCCGTCAAATGTTGTGAGCGTTTGCGGGATGCCGTCAACATGTTGGGCAACATTGCAGATCCAGCAACGGCTGAAGCCGCATTGAAAACTTGCGAAGAAATTGACCGCCTAGAGTCCGATGCCGACCGCGTGATGCGCAGTGCCATGAGCAAGCTTTTCCGCGAAGAGCCTGATGTGCGCGAAGTGATCAAGTTGAAAGCCATTTACGAATTGCTTGAAACCATCACTGACAAATGTGAAGACGTTGCCAATCAAATCGAGGGCATCGTCCTCGAGAACTCCTGATACTTGGAACCTTGAGCATGGACACACAAGCCGCTTTGTGGGTGGTGATGTTGCTGGTGGCTTTGGCGCTGGCATTTGACTTCATGAATGGTTTTCATGATGCCGCCAACTCAATTGCCACGGTTGTTTCAACAGGCGTTTTGAAACCAACGCAGGCCGTTGTGTTTGCAGCTTTCTTCAATTTCGTCGCCATTTTTATCTTCCACCTCAGCGTGGCTGCCACCGTTGGCAAGGGCATTGTCCAACCCGGTGTGGTCGACGTTCACGTGGTCTTTGGTGCCTTGGTAGGCGCCATCACATGGAATGTGATCACTTGGTATTACGGCATACCCAGCAGTTCCTCACATGCCCTGATTGGCGGTATTGTGGGTGCGGTCATTGCCAAAGCAGGTGCGGGTGCTTTGTTGTCTGCGGGTGTTTTGAAAACGGTGACTTTTATCTTTGTTTCGCCGCTGCTGGGTTTCCTTTTGGGTTCCCTGATGATGGTCTTGGTGGCCAATTTGTTCAAGCGCAGCAGACCTTCCAAAGTCGACAAGTGGTTCCGCCGTCTGCAACTCGTTTCAGCAGGTGCTTACAGCTTGGGTCATGGTGGTAACGATGCACAAAAAACGATCGGCATCATTTGGATGTTGCTGGTGGCAACTGGTTACGTCTCGGCTGCAGAAACATCGCCCCCCTCTTGGACCATTGTTTCTTGTTACTTGGCCATTGGCTTTGGCACCATGTTTGGCGGATGGCGCATTGTCAAAACCATGGGTCAGAAAATCACCAAACTCAAGCCAGTAGGTGGCTTCTGTGCTGAAACAGGCGGTGCTTTAACCCTCTTCTTGGCCACCTCCTTGGGCATTCCTGTTTCCACGACACACACCATCACGGGTGCCATCGTGGGTGTTGGCTCAACCCAACGTGCAAGTGCCGTTCGATGGGGCGTTGCGGGCAACATTGTGTGGGCCTGGATCTTGACCATCCCAGCCAGTGGTTTTGTGGCGGCCATTGCTTACTGGCTGAGCTTGCAACTTTTCTAAACCCGAGAGGGCGGTACCCTCTCGTCAAGCCTTAGGCTGGTGCTTGAGTTTGCCCCAGTCCTAGGGCTTTTTCCATCATGACGATGTCTAGCCAGCGTTCAAATTTCCAGCCGCAGCCAGACACAGTGCCGACGTGCTTAAAGCCTACCGACGTGTGGACGCCAATTGAGCCGGCATTGCCAGAGTCGCCAATGACTGCGATCAACTTTCGGATACCGACTTTTTCGGCGGCTTGGCACAGCTCAGCCAGTAGCATGCGTCCCCAGCCTTTGCCGGCGGTGTCTGCGGCCAGATAAATGGAATCTTCGGCTGAGAATCGATAGGCGGGGCGTGGTTTGAACCAGTTGCAATAGGCAAAACCGACCACTTGGCCTTCATTTTCAAGGACCAAATAGGGCAAACCTTTGCTCAAGACATCCTCCCTGCGGGCCGTCATGTCCTCAAGGGAGGGTGGGTCAATTTCAAAAGTGCCCGTTCCATGAAGGACGTGGTGCTTGTAAATGGCCGTGATGGCGGCCATGTCTGAGGGTTGGCTGGGGCGAATGGTTGGCATTCTTGAACTCCGGGTTATAATCAGCGGCTTTTCAGTGTGTCACTGGCCGGGTGGCCAGTTGCGTGTCTCAAACGCTGGAAGAATTTGTGTCCTTGTTTCATTTCAAATTTTTTTGAATGGTTCAATGTGTACACCACCCCTAGGATAAATCATGGTTGTCATTCGTCTTTCTCGTGGCGGTTCTAAAGCCCGTCCATTTTTCAACATTGTTGTGGCTGACAAGCGCGTTCGCCGCGATGGTCGTTTCATTGAGCGCATTGGTTTTTACAACCCTATCGCCAAGGATACAGAAGAAGGCCTGCGCGTTGTGCAAGACCGTTTGACATACTGGACAGGCGTTGGCGCTCAAGTGTCTCCAACAGTTCAGCGTTTGGTCAAACAAGCTGCTGCCAAAGCTGCTTAATTGCTTTTTGGCTTCGCCAAAGGCTTTGCTGTGCTACCCCATTTAGAGTTTGCCGACATGCCGGCAGACGCCATCGAAGTGGGGCGTATTGCAGATGCTTGGGGCATCAAAGGCTGGTTCAAAGTCTTGCCCCACAGCGCCTCACCCGAGGCGCTTTTTTCTTCTAAGCGCTGGTATTTGCTGCCTTCCGATCGCGCTGTCGGTGGTGCAAAGTCGCCAACTGCCAAGTCGGCAGCACCTTCTGCTGCTGGCCCTTCAAAGCCCGTACTGCTCAAAATCAAAGAAGCCAAAGACCATGCCGACACCGTCGTCGCATGTTCACTGGACGTGGCCGACAGAAACCAAGCTGAAGCCCTGAAAGGCGCACGCATTTTTGTGCCGCGTTCAAGTTTTCCCACTGCCGGTGCAGACGAGTATTACTGGGTGGACTTGCTGGGCTTGGATGTTGTCAACCGCGAAGGTGTGGCCTTGGGTCAGGTGAAAGACTTGATGTCCACTGGGCCTCAAACTGTGCTGGTCTTGTCGCAAGCTTCAGCAGAAGCAGACAAGCCACCGGTGGAGCGCATGATTCCCTTTGTCGCAGCCTTCGTCGACAACGTGGACCTGCCTGGTCGCAAGATCACGGTTGATTGGCAGCTTGACTACTGAGCGGGTGAAAGCAAGCCATGCGCTTTGATGTCATCACGCTGTTTCCCGAACTCTTCGCCCCCTTTTTAAGTTCTGGCATCAACCGCCGTGCGTTTGAATCTGGCGCTGTAGAACTGAAGCTTTGGCAATTGCGAGATTTCTCTGAGGGAACTTATCGCCGTGTCGACGATCGACCCTTTGGCGGTGGGCCTGGCATGGTGATGATGGCTGAACCTTTGGAAAAGTGTTTGCTGGCCATTCGCCAAGACCGCATCGGCCAAAATCCCAAAGAAGCCAAAGTACCTGTCGTCCTTTTTTCGCCCATTGGCCAGACCTTGACCCACGCCGGCGTTGCGTCGTGGTCTCAAAGCGATGGTGCCATTTTGATTTGCGGTCGCTATGAGGGCATTGACCAGCGCTTCATTGATGCCCATGTCGATGCCCAGATCAGTTTGGGTGACTTTGTTTTATCGGGCGGCGAAATCGCTGCCATAGCGCTCTTGGATGCCATTGCGCGTTTGCAGCCAGGCGTTTTGAACGATGAGGGCAGTCATCAAATGGACAGCTTCAATCCAGCGCTGGATGGCTTGTTGGATTGTGGACATTACACGCGCCCTGAAACTTGGCATGGCGAAACCGTTCCGCCTATTTTGATGTCTGGCCACCATGCCGATATTGCCAAATGGCGACGTCAGCAAAGTTTGACCTTGACCCAAAAGCATCGGCCAGACTTGATTGAATGGGCCCGGAAGATGGGAAAGCTGAGCGCCAAAGATGAACACTTTTTGGCTCATTTTGCGGTGTCTGCACCTGATAAGACTTAAGCAAAACGCCGAAGTCAGAACATTGGTCTGATGTCAGCACGAGACTGGCTTTCATTCAGCCATAAAACAAATATATAATCATGGGCTGTCGATCCTCTGCCCGCCGCGGCTGTTGCGCTTGTTCTCGTCTTCATGGTTGAGAGCTCGCAGCATAGAAGCCGCCTTTAGCGTAGCGTTGTGCACGATCGAACGTTGAAAGAGCTCAAAATGAATTTGATTCAAACTCTCGAGCAGGAAGAAATTGCCCGTTTGGGTAAAACAATTCCTGACTTCATGCCTGGTGACACCGTCATCGTTAGCGTCAATGTGGTTGAAGGTAACCGCAAGCGCGTTCAGGCTTATGAAGGTGTTGTGATTGCTAAGCGCAATCGCGGCTTGAACAGTGGTTTTACTGTTCGCAAAATTTCAAGTGGTGAAGGCGTGGAGCGTACGTTCCAAACATACAGCCCCTTGATTGCCAGCATTGAAGTGAAGCGTCGTGGTGATGTTCGCCGCGCCAAGCTTTACTATTTGCGTGATCGTAGCGGCAAGTCTGCACGTATCAAAGAAAAGTTGCCACAGCGCGCTGCCAAAACAGCAGCAGCTTAATCAGCTTCGCAGGTCTCACAAGGCCTGCATGAAAAAACCGCCAAGGCTTTCGCCAAGGCGGTTTTTTTTACGCCCCTGTTTGACAGGGGCATGGGGTAGGGGAATTAACCGCGTGTAACTTTCAACACTTTAGCGCCCGTGCGCTTGGGTGCTGCGTGACCGCCAGCGTTGTGGGGTTTGAAGTTGCCTGCACCGATGACTTTGGGGCCACGGGGTGCAAAGCGATCGCCTGCGCCGCCGCGTGCGTTGTCGCGACCACCCGGTGCGCGTGGTGCACGGCTGTCACGTGAATCAAAGCGGTCGCCACGGTTGTCTGGGCGCTGATCGCCACGGGGCTCAAATCGACCTTCGCCACCGCGAGGTGCGAAGCTGCGTTGTTCACCGCGGAAATCACCGCGTGGCTCGAAGCGGCCTTCGGGACGGAAATCACCGCGACCTTCAGGACGACCTTCAAAGCGGGGTGCAGGTGCGCCGCGGTTTTCAAAACGGTCGCCACGGCCTTCGAAGCGATCACCACCGCGGTTGCCTTCAAAACGAGGCGCGCCGCGTGATTCAAAACGGTCACCACCGCGATTGCCGCCAAAGCCGCCACTGCCGCCACCAAATGAACGGCCACGGCCGCCTCGGTCATTGCCACCACGGCCTGAGCGAGTTTCTGGGAAGTTGAGTTTGGGCTCCATGCCTGGAATCACTTCAGCTTTGAAGGGCTGACGGCTGTAAGCCTCGATGTCCATGATTTTGCGACGGTCGCGAATTTCGGCAAAGGTGATGGCCAAGCCATCACGGCCGGCACGGCCTGTACGACCAATGCGGTGTGTGTAGTCTTCAGCTTTCATGGGCAAGCCAAAGTTGAAAACGTGTGTGATGGTGGGCACGTCAATGCCACGCGCAGCCACATCGGTGGCCACCAAGATTTGAACTTGGCCATTGCGCAAAGCCATCAAGCGGCGATTGCGCAAACCTTGGCTCAAAGCACCGTGCAATGCAACGGCATCAAAGCCATCTTGCTGCAAGTCTGCTGCCAAACCATCGCACTCAATTTGGGTGCTGGCAAACACAATGGCTTGATTGATGGAGGCATCACGCAACCAATGGTCGAGCAATTTGCGTTTGTGCTGTGCGTTGTCGGCCCAGAACAAAACTTGCTTGATGTTGCTGTGTTTCTCTTGGGGTGAATCGATTTGGATTTTCTGAACAGAAGAACCACCATCGTGCATCACGCGCATGGCCAACTGTTGAATGCGCGGCGCAAATGTTGCGCTGAACATCATGGTTTGCTGGCGCTGGCTGGTGAGTTGATTGATGTCAGCCAAGTCGTCAGAGAAGCCCAAATCCAACATGCGGTCGGCTTCGTCGACTACCAAGAATTTAACTTTGTCGAGTTTGATTTGCATCGAGCGTTGCAGGTCAAGCAAACGACCTGGTGTGGCCACCACCAAATTGGCATTTTGCAACTTGGCAATTTGCAACTGGTAAGGCATACCGCCCACAATATTAGCGACGCGCAGGCCGCGGCAATGTTTCACCAAATCAATGGCGTCGTGTGCAACTTGCTGCGCCAATTCACGTGTAGGGCAAACAATCAAGGCGCCGGGTGAGGGGGCTTTGAAATTGCGTGCGTTGGTGGGGTCTTTGCGCTTGGGGCGCTTGGGTGCTGGCTCGCCATTGGCGGCGGCGTCGGCACAGGCTTTGGCAAATGCAGCGCGATCGGCTTCTTCTTCGGCGGCCAACTCTTGCAACAGGGTGTGCAACACGGGCAACAAGAAAGCGGCAGTTTTGCCTGAACCTGTTTGGCTGGACACCATCAGGTCAATGTATTTGTGGGCTTCGCCCAAGGTTTCTTTGGGGAGTGCCAAAGGAATGGCTTTGAGCTGCACAGAAGTGGGTTGTGTGTAGCCCAGGTCGGCCACAGCTTGAACCAGTTCAGGGGCCAAGCCCAACAGCACGAAACCATTGGGTTGCTCGGGTGTGATTTCAGTTTCTGTGGTTTCGTTCACATTGGCAGCATCAAGCGCCAAAGTTTCAGTCACGAAAGTTTCGTTCGTAGAGGATTGCGCAGACGACAAGTCGTCCTGCACTTCAAAAGCGTCAGTCATATTTTTTTCTCGCACGGACGTCCGCAAGATTTGCGGTGGCGCCGTTCATGGTTAAAAAACATCAACCATCAAACGGAGC
>JACCDW011550962.1_pt1 | contig 24738 bp, 30 predicted proteins | sample 7449781 | NCBI WGS metagenome assembly JACCDW01 (sample SAMN15323449, study PRJNA562643) | freshwater metagenome | isolation source: river surface water | place: USA:Blue River Watershed | collected 2017-08-18
CCGCAACACGACCGGCGCGGCCGCGGTGCCGGTCACCACGGCGTCCATCGCCGCGTTCATCGACAAGCAGGTGGCGCCGCCTGTGGGGCAGTTCGCCGAGGCGGTGACGCGTTCCATCTTGGCGGGCGTGGAGACCCCCGTCTTGACGGTCCGCGCTGGGCTTGTCTTCGCCGGCCGCAGCTCCACAGGCCAGCTCGACCTGACCAAGGTCTCCGCCGCCGCCGATGGCAACAAGCCCGTCATCATCCGCCTCTACAAGGGCATGACGCTGACCAACGCGGTGTTCACCTCGGTGGCGCCGAGCTCCGCCGCGGCCTACGACATCGCGGCCTCCTCGATCTCGGGGGGCACGCTGGTCTACAGCTTCTCCTTGGCGAAGTCGGGCTCCTACGGTGAGGACCTGTCGGACCTCTCGCTCTTCCTCCAGGCGGGCGAGTCGTTCACCATCACCGCCCAGTCGACCAACGCGAGCGACGTCTCTGTCACGCTGAGCTGGGGCGAGGACACCTGAGCGGTCCTGTGCTATGGTCCGGCAGAGGCGCGCCGAGCGCGGCGGCCTTGGTGCCGGCTGCACGCCGGGCGAGGTCAGCGAGAGCGATGGCAGACAAGCAGTTTGGCGCCCCCCTCGCCATCGCGGCCGTCGCTGCGCTGGCTGCTTCCTCGATCTGGGCGGGGCGCCGCGGCAGCCCGGCCCTCTCGGGCCGGCGGGCGGTCATCGAGCACACCCTGGCGCTCGGGACGGTCGCCAAGGGCGACACCCAGCCCATCAAGGACCTGCTCCTGCGGCACGGGTTCCGGTGGCTCCCCGCGGCGGACTCTTGGTACATCCCCGGCACCCGGCGGATGCAGGAGTCGCCGCTCGATCTCGCGGCGCTCCAAGCTGAGGCGGACGCCATCCTCGCCGAGAGCAGCGGCAGCAACGTGCTCGAGTTCGCGCTGCGCCCGGGTCGCGCGGCCCCTGCGGGGCCGACAGCGCACATGGGCGACGTGGCCTTCCTGGGCCCAGACGGCAGCAGCGTCAGCATGTCCACGCTGCACGGCCGGGGCGGGCCCCGCATGGGGACGAGCGCGCCCTACGCGGTGGGCCGGGTCGGGCCTGATGTTGTCGGCTACGCAGACATCCCCACGATCTCCGTGGACATGTTCGGCAAGGCCGCCGACATCGGGGTCTTGGTCCCCATCGCCCGGCAGCTGGCCATGCTCGCGGCCGACGTCAACGGGCTCGTCATCAACATGGCCCCGCCTGGCTTGAAGCGGGGCAGCGAGAAGATGGTCGAGGACCAGAACCCGTCCAGCGAGAGCCTGGGCAAGCGCAAGCGGCTCTTGGCCCTGGTGTTCAACTTCGAGGTGGAGGGCGCGACGGACCCTGCCGTCAAGCTCCGGGATTTCGTCCAGAGCCGCCACAGCGGCGGGATGCCCTCGCTTGGGTCGAGCGTCAAGCCTGCCCGTGCGCTCACCCGGGCCGAAGTCGTCGCCTCGGGGCACATCGGGGGCGAGGCCCGCGGCAGCCGCAAGCTCGAGGGCTGGGAGAGGGTGGGGCCGATGCCGGCCAGCACCTCGCTGCACCGGGCCAGCCGCGGCCTCTACTCGCCGAGGGCACCGGAGGTCTACGGCAAGGCGCTCGCGTCCGCGCGTCTCCCGATCTACGTTCTGCTGGCGGACCTGCCCATTCCCCGGCGTCCAGTCCTCGATCCCCACATCCGCAGCTGGGACTACGGGGCTGCGCAGCCCCTCAAGGATGAGCTGGACCGGCGCGCGGCAGAGCTCGTCGCCCAGGGCTACACGGTCCTCGTGATGGAGCGCCCCATCGAGAAGGAGCTTGAGGCGGCCTTGCAGAGGAAGCGCGGGGACCGGTTCAGGATCTCGTCCATGACGCCTTTCACGATCTTGCATCGGATGTTCGACACGATGAAGCGGGCGAGCTGGTCTCGGCCGAAGATCGACCACTGCCTTTGGTTTTTCAACCATTGGACGGACGGGCTCTTCGAGGAGAACCAGGGGGACGACTTCGGGCGCGTCCGGACCGAGCAGGAGAAGCTCGAGATGGGGTCGACCGGGGTGAACACCTGGGCGGGCCGAAACGGCCTGCTGGTTCCCAACGAGGCCATCTCAGACCTGTGGGCGAAGTACGTCCTCACCGGCAAGATCGAGTACGATGAGAACGCCACCAGGGACGGCCTCCCGTGGCACCCAAGCGAGCAGAAGATGAGGGCCTCCTTCGCCCAGTGCCTCCGCACGCTGTTCCCGGAGCTCTTGGAGCTCGCCCGAGGCAAGGTCATCAGCCTCAACGTGTAGCCGCGGCGCTGCGGAGCGGACGCATGGGCTGACCCGTGCTACTCTGGGGCCCAGGGCTGAGCGGGAGGCTGGCGGTGCGCTGCCCTGGCCTCCTTGGTCGCCGAGCGCGACCCCGTCCACCCCCACAGCCTGACGCTGTCCACGCCGAGGTCCCCATGCAGCTCTCCCCCCACTTCAGCTTCGACGAGATGACGCGGACCGGCCAGGCCCACCTCCAGGCGGCCAACCGTGAGGAGGCGCGCCGGTTCATCGTCCCGCTCACCGCGGTGTGCACCACGCTGCTCGAGCCGGTCCGGCTCAAGTTTGGCCCCGTGCGGATCAACAGCGGCTTCCGCGGCCTCGCCGTCAACACCGCGATCGGCGGCAGCAAGAACAGCCAGCACATGGAAGGCGAGGCGGCTGACTTCGTGGTGCCTGGGCACAAGCTGGAGGACGTGTTCCGCTGGATCGTGACCGAGTCTGGGATCGTGTTTGGTCAGGCGATCTTGGAGGGACGGACGCCCGTGCCGACGTGGATCCACATGGGCCTCGGCCCCCCTTACCGGCCCGCCGCTTCGTCGGGCCAGGTGCTGCGCTTTGACGGCCGCCGCTACACGAAGTGGACCCCGTGAGCCGCCGCAGCAAGGCGCGCGCAGCGCCCGCAGAGGAGCCCCAGCTCGCGCCTGAGCCCCCGGGCGAGTCTTGCCCCGTCTGCGAGGCAGGCGCGGCCCCTGCGCCGCCTGCGCCGGTCGCAGAGGCGTCCGTGGCGGAGCCTGTCAAGGCGCCCCGCAGCTACCCGTCGCTCTACGACTCGACGACGACGACCCTGGCCGCCATCGTGATCGGCCTCGCGGTGATCGCCAGCATCCAGGCCATGATCTACAAGATCGCCCGGTCTGCGCGGACCGAGCACGCCTTCCTCACGCGGTTCGTGACCTCCTTGGTCGCGCTCGTGGTGGGCGCGTACGTCGCCGACACCCTCATCGCGGGCCCGGACACCGCGCTGCTCTCGGACGAGGAGCGGACCCTGGTCCTGCACTTCATCAAAGACACCTGCCTGATGGTCTTCGCCTACTACTTCGGCCTCAAAGCGCCGGTCCCCCCTGCAGAGCCGCCGGAGGCGTGAGATGAAGGACGTGGACGGTGCGTTCGCGGCGCTGGTTATCACAGGGTCTTTGGCGGTCGCGCACGAGTTGATCCGCAGGGATCGCCGGTACGGGAGCTTGTCGAGCCACTCGATCCCGCTGGTCGCCTTCAGCTATGAGCCGAACGCGGATGCGTCCATTGATGCGGCGATCCGCTCCATGGGGGCCAAGATCTTCGAGAACCCACCCGTTCCCAGTGGCTACTCTTTCCATGTGGGCCTGGATGGGACCACCCCGTTTGGTCAGACCTTCCTCCGGAACCACTTCAAGCCCGTCAACATGCACTATGCGTATCAGCTGGACTTGATCCCCACGGACTTGATCCTTCATGATGGCCCGGTCTTTCGGGACTCGTTCGGCGACTCGATCCGCGAGGTGCTTGGTGGCCCGAAGAACTTCAGAGCTGTGCTCGAGAAAATCGGACCCAGGCAGGTGGCCGTGACTGCTCTCTTCCCGGAGGGTGTCGAACCGACGCTGGAGAACGCAGAGCTCGCGAAGGTGGGCCTGTTGTCCGCGGCTCACCAGTCTGACGCGTATGATGGCAACCGGGCGTATGGCTGGCTGCTGTGCGACATCAAGAACCCCAAGCGACTCCACATGAGGTGATCGATGAGCAACAGGGACAACGGCATCCTTTTCACGCTGATGGCGGCTGGGATCTTGGCTGCGGGTGTGCACCTGAGCCAGAACGCAGCGCCGTCTGGGTCGAGGAGCCGGCGGGACGATGAGGACGAGGATGAAGGCGACGACGACACCGTGGACGACGACTCGGTCGGCGCGGAGATGGCGCTCTCGAACCTGAGGGCATCTGAGCGCCACGCGGCGCAGGCCATCGCGGAGGTCGAGGCCGGCGCGCGCGTGCCGGAGTGGGCCGCAGACCGCATCACGCGGGCCCAGCAGCACCTCAACGACGTCTCGGGCTACCTCCGCGGCCGGCAGCGCTCCTGATGGACGGCGCAGTCGTGGCGTTGGGCGCTGTGGGCCTCGTGGCGCTCGCGGCGAACGTGCTCTCGGCGCGAAGCCGCGGCTCGGCCTCCGGCGCGCGGCGCGCCCCTGCGGGTCAGAGGCCCCCCGTGGGCCCGTCCGGCTTGCCTGTGGTCGGCGCGGTGACCCTGGTGTATGACCGCCGGGGGCGCGTGCTGCTGCTCCGGCGGGGCCCGGGCGCGCCCTGGATGCCGGGCCGCTGGGGGCTGCCTGGGGGTGGCATCGACCCTGGCGAGACCGCGGCGGAGGCGGCGGTGCGCGAGGCGTGGGAGGAGGTCGGCATCACGCTGTCCTCGGTGTCGCTGCTCAAGATCTTCGAGGCGCCAGATGAGGGCTGGGCGATGGCCTGCTACACCGCGGGGCCGGACCAATGGCAGGGCAGGCCGCACCTCAAGGCCACGCACGGCATCATGGAGCACGACCGAATGGCCTGGGTCGATCCACACGATCTTGGTGGGTATGACATGGTGGAGATGGTGCGGGCCATGATCGAGGAGAGCGTGCGACGCCCTTGACCGCGCCCCTTGGTGGCCATATTTGTTCTGGTTGACACGGCCTCCCCGCCACGCTATGCTCCTGCCTCCACGCGGAGGCATGATGAGCGACAAGGACAACGAGGAGATCGGGGCCCTCGAGGCGCATGTAGCGCTGCTGCAGGCCGAGCACCAGGCGCACAAGGACAAGGTGCAGGCCATCCGGGCGGAGCTGGACGCCCTGCAGGCAGATCTGCACGCCTTGCAGGACAAAGAGCGCGCGAAGTCTGACGCTTGGCTCGACGCTTTGAGCGAGTCCGATCAGGCGTTTGATGCCATGTTCACAGCGCAGAGGCTCCTGCGTGAGCGGCGGCTTCGGCGCATCCGGTCTCAAGATCTGCCGTTGGCAGATCCTCCCGGCCCTGATGACAAGCCCGACTGGTCTTGATTCAGCTCTAACCTTGAAAGATCGAGGACCCCATGGACCCCAAAGCCATCCCTGAAGACGCCCACGCCGCCAAGCCGAGCCCTGACGAGCTCACCCTCCAGCTCAAGGACGGCGCCATGCTCTTCCTTGATGAGGACGCTGGTGATGATGATGACCTGAGCAAGCCCTGCTCCGCCTGTGGCGCGCAGCCTGGGGCGCTCTGCTTCGACGTCGACCCGGACGGGGCCCGCCGTGAGGCTCAGGGCGCCTTTCACGCCGCCAGGGTCTTCGGGCCTGGCCCCGTGGTCGTTCGCCACACCGGCCTCTACAACGAGGAAGGCGGCGGCGTCTTCGAGGTCACGACCCGGGCTGACGCGTGATGACCAAAGCCAAGGCGCCCAGGGTGACCCCGGATGACGAGCGCCGGCGCAAGGGTGCCTTTCACACGCCACGGCTGTGGGTGCGTCGGGCGCACCAAGAGGTGGAGCGCGTGCTCGGGCCCAAGTGGCGCCGGGACTGCGTGGTGTGGGATCCGGCGGCGGGCACGGGCAACCTCACGATGCTGCCGGAGCACCACGACTACGGGATGCTCCTCTCGTCCACCCTGGACGCAGAGGACGTCGCCTCGATCCACGACCGCGCCGGGGGCATGATCGCCCACCAGTACGACTTCCTCGGTCGAGGCCCGCTCCCTCCCGAGATTGACGGTGCGCTGAGGAGGGCGGCAGCCCAAGGCAAGCGCCTCGTGTTCCTCATGAACCCGCCGTACGGGACCGCCGCGGCCGGGCTCAGCGATGTTGGGCGGGCAGGCATGACGACGTCTGCGGTCAGCCTCGCGATGCGCGAGGAGAAGCTCGGCGCGGCCGCGCAGCAGCTCTTCGCCCAGTTCCTCTACCAGGCGGTCACGTTCGCGGAGCACTATGGCTTCGCCGACCACACCGTGGCCTTCTTTGGTGTCCCCACGTTGATGACCTCGGGCTCCTTCCGTCCGTTCCGCGCGTGGTGGTACGCGCGCCATGGCTTTGAGGGCGGCTTCTTCTTTCAGGCGTCGCAGTTCGCGGACGTGTCTGACGCCTGGGGGATCGCGTTCACGCTCTGGTCGTCTGGGCGCACCACCGCGCACGAGCAGCCGCTCCAGGTCCACACCGTGGAGGTGCACGGCGGCGAGACGCTGGACATGGAGGTCAAGCGGTTCTACAACACGGATGACCGCCAGGCCTCGGACTGGGCGCGTGCGCCGGTCCTGGGTGTCAAGGGTGTTCACCTGCCCTCCTTGACCAGCGGCCTCAAGCTCAAGGAGGGCGCCACCAAGGCGCTGGCCCCAGGTGCTTTGGCCTACCTCGTGAACAACTCCAACGCCATGTACGACAGCGCGACGCTGTGCGCCTGGGGCTCGCTCGGGATGACCCCGACCGGCTTCTCGGTGACGCGGGACAACTGGCTCCGCGCGGTGGCGCTCTACGCCGCCCGCAAGCTCGTCCCGGTCACTTGGCGGACCGGGAAGGACGAGTATGCCGCGCCCACCAACACGCTTGACCCGCTCTATGTGCAGTGGGTCAGCGACTGCCACGCCTTCGTCTTGCTGCACCACACCAACAACTGCGCCGCAATGCGGGGCGTGGTGGGCGTCCCTCGTGGCCGGGTGCACAACCACTGGTTCTGGGTGCCGCGGGCGTCGTGCGGGCTCGCGCTGTCCAGCTGCGGCTCCTCGGGTTTGACATCCTCGATCTTGCGTGACCTTCACGAGGATGAGGGTGTCGCCTCCGCCAAGGATGGCCTTGGTCGGGAGGTTGGGTGCGAGTCCTTCTTTGCGCGCCTGATTCGCGGGGGAAGCCTTGCGTTTTCGGATGATGCCTGGTCCCTGATCTCGCAGCTGTGCGATCTCTGGCGGAGCTCGCTCCCCCATCGAGGGCGGTACGCTGTCGCGCGCGCCGACAAGCTCCCAGACCTGCACCTCCAGGCCTGGGACGCGGGCGTTTACCAGCTCAAGCCGCTGTGGCAAGACCTGTTCCCCGCGGAGTGGCAGCGCATCCAAGACGCGCACAAGGCCCTCGCGGCCCGCCTCGCGGACGGCGTCTACGCCCACGGCTTCTTGCGCCGCTGACGGCGGAGCGGCCACGGGGGGTGTGTGCTACGCTGGGCGCATGCCCGCTCCTGCCGCCCGACACAAAGACGTGCCCATGTTCGGCCCGCTCAGCACCACCCGCTACACCGCGAACGGCGTGGACTTCGACATGGTCCGCTTGCCGCCGGGTCGGTTCACCGTCCCTGTAGAAGGCGGGAGGGTGCAGCAGGTCTTCCTGAGCTACCCCTTCGAGATCGGCGCTTTTCAGGTCAGCGCCAGCCTGTGGAGTGCGGTCGTTTTCAGTCTTCAGCACCAGGAAGATGACGAGATCAGGTCCAGCACGTTCAGCATGCTGGACGTATTTTGCACACAGCTCTCCAGCCTCGGCATTGGCTTCTTCCGCTTGCCAACGGTCGCCGAGCTGGCGTGGTCGGCCCACTGTGGCGTCGCGGCGGCGTATGCGTCCTCTGACCGGGTCATCGACATCGGCAAATTCTCGGCCAAGCAGGGATCAAGCAAGATCGAGGTCGGCGCGAGCGGGGTCTTCGACCACAATGGTTTCATGGCCGACACGTCTGCAGATCGTGTGGATTCCCGCGAACCGGATGACATCCCTTTGTTTCTCCTCGATCCTTCACGACCGCCGAGCTTTGTCGGGCAATCCCGAGACTCTCGGGGTGGTCGGCGAGAGGCCTATCGGCGCCAAGACCAGCGCTTGTGGTCGGTCAGGCTCCCTTACCATCGGACGGGGGGCATGGTGGAGAATGGCTCCATACACGCAGCCTTCCGCGTGGTCCGCGTCCCCCTCGATCTCAAGCTCGAGGTCTCCTGATGTCTACGCTCGCGATCGCCGCGACGGCGGCGCTCGCCCTCGCGGCGGCGGCCGCGAAGGGCTCCTCGGCCCGCGCGCCGAAGCCAGACCTGGGCGCGCCGCCCTCTTGGCTCACCCCGGAGGCCCAAGGCGTGCTGGAGCAGCTGGAGGCGGCCTACGGCGTCAAGATCGTGGCCGCCCCCCGCGCGGTCTACTTGTTGGCCCCGCCTGCCCGGCTGCGCGCCCTGCTTCAGCCGCCCGCGGCCGCTGTGCACCGTCGGCTCTTGGTGTCTGCGGGTATGAGCCCGAGCTTGGCGCGGAGCTACGCAGGAGACGCGACCCACTGGGACGGCTTGCAGTCCGTGGTGGCGGCGCTGCTGGGCCAGGCCTCGGTGCGCGCGCCGGGGCTCGACTGGTCCGACCTCGGGGCCATCCCCGTGCCCGCGCCGGGGCACCCCCCAGGTCCTGTGTGGTCGGTCTCGAAGCGGGCCATGGTCGAGGGCAAGGCGCCCAAGCCCTTCCGATTTTGCGACCTCCCGGCGGTGCCGATGGGCAGCCCGCGGGGCCCGGTGTTGCTCGAGCTGCCCAAGGTGCAGCCCCCGCTCTTCCTGTCGCACGGGGTGACCATCGACGGCCTCGAGCACGCGAGGGCGTGCGGCGGCTTGCTGTGGCCGAGCTTCGCGCTGACCTGGCGCGTGCCCCAGAGCTACGGCGATCTCTTGTTCTTGGCGGACACATCCGTTATTTCGCAGATCTTGAAGCCGACAGGTCGGCCGTCTGCGCTCAAGCACGCCTACCTCGCGGCGACAGACATCTGGTCGCCGACGGTGTCAGATCTTGAAAAGCACGAGGCGGAGATTGACGCGCAGCGGGTCGGCGGGCTCTACCGGGGCCTGCAAGACGGGCTCGTGTCGGACATGGCGTCCAGGCCATCCAGCCTCGATCTCGTAGGTGGGTTCTCTTCCTTTGGGAATGAGGACGCTGCCCTCACGGATCGAGTAGAGAGCGTGCCCAATCTCGCGGCCCACATGCGGGCCATCCTCGCGGCGCACAGCGGGGACGACGACTTCTACCTGCAGCGCCTCCGCAACGACCAGATCTGGCCGTACCGCTACCCCTACGCCGAGCTGAAGATCGTGGGCCGCGTCGAGGTCCGCGCGATGCCGCTCTGCCTGTACCCTGAAGCCCTCGCCCACCGCGTGGTCCCGCAGCTCGACGCGATGGGCTTTTGCGGGTTCCGCGTGCCCTTCTCTTGGTCTGGCGGGCCTCGCTCTACCTGGTCGAGCGACGCGAAGCTGGAGCTGGCTTGGGCGACCGCCGCGACCGCGGCCCTGCTCCGGTGGGCCGAGGCCCCCTGTGCCGCCCCCGGCAACGTGGAGATCGGGTCCGTGGCCAAGCAGGCGGGCAGCTACCACCCGCTGCTCCGCCTTGGCCGCACGGCTGAGCTTGGCCCCGCCGTGCGCTGCTGAGCCTCCTCAGGCCGCCTGGGCGCGGACGATCGCCGCCTCGAGCGCGAGGACGACCGCGTCCACATCAAGCTCGGTCATCACCCGGCCGCGGGGCGAGCCGGCGATGCCCGCGTGACCGCCAGCGAGCTCCCCCCAGAGGCTCTGGACCACGTCTCGGCACGAGACGCCGGGGATGGGCGACTCGAGCGAGACGGTGATGGTGCCGACGTGCTTGTTGTGCGCGACGACCGCCACGCCCAGGCTCCCATCGGGCGCGTCGTAGAGGTGGTTGACGAAGTCCCGCTGCCCAGGCGCGACGCGGACGATGATGCTGACGTCGTCTTCGGTCATGTAGCTGAACGAGTCCTCGTTGAGCTTCCGCTGCTCCTGCTGGAACGCGCGGCCCGCCTCGAGCAGCTTCTCGTCATCGGCGAGGAGCGCGCGGAGCACCGGGAGACAGCCAAGCACGAGCTCGGTCGCGTCGGTGAGCGTGTTGAGCGGCAGCCGGGGGATCGACTTGTTGTGGGCCCACCAGGCGAAGACGCGCTCGACGTCCTCGTGCTGGGCGCCCGCGCGGCTCATCTTGTGGGCGCCGTTGACGTCCAAGAAGGCGGCGAGCCGCCAGAAGCCGTCGTGCGCCGGCGCGAAGATGTCCGCCGCGTCAGGCAGGGCGCGCAGCACCCCGCCGATGGTGTCGAGGTCGAGGTGGCTGATGCCGACCACCCACGCCCCCTCCTCGGGGTTGAGCAGGGGGATGTCCACATCAACGCAGGGCGACGGCCGGCCGCCCGCCACGACGTGGTCGCCCGCGTACTTGCTGCCGGCGGGCTGGTGGTGGGCCGCGGTGTACAGCGAGCCCTCCACCACCGTGGTGCCGTACTCGGCCTCGACGGTCAGGTGCGGCGCGCTCTCGGTCAAGAGCTTGGGGTCCGTGGAGTGCAGGACGGTGAACGACATGGGTGCCTCGGAGAGTAGAGCCAGGGGGCGTGTGCGCGTGCGCGCTGCCCCCAAGACGCAGGTCCGCGCCTCTGCGGACAGCCGCTGTCTAACAGATCTTGTCAATACAGTCAAGTATTCGGATCAAAAACGACTTGACCTTGAGCCGATACTTGTTATGATGACTAATCAAGATCGAGACCACTGCTTCTCGATCCGTTGAGGAGTGAGCGATGGAGATGAGTCAAGTCGGCGACCACCTGCTGTCTGTGCTGATCGGCGCCTCGTCGGTTGGAAGTGGCATCTACCGGCAGTCGTCCGTGAGCAAGGGCCGCTACGGGGGTGCTACGGTCGCGACCGCGGTGGCGTCCTTGGTTGGCATTTTCGGCGTGAAGTACGTCTCCGACGGGAGATACGACCTATATGCGTCATTTTCGCTGGGCTGCTGGCTCAGCGTCATGGCCCTGTCCTACCTCAACCGGCGCGACCAAGAGCGGAGCGTCCCGCGCGCGGCGGGCATGATCCTCATTGGTGAGGACGACAAGATCTTGGGCGTCAAGGCGCTGGATGGCTCCACGGGCTGGTCGCTGCCCGCGTGCGTCGTCGCGCGCGACGAGGCGCCGCTGGAGGCTGCCCACCGGGCGGCGCTGGTCGAGGTGGGGGCCCAGGCCCAGCTCATCGACATCCCGCCCTACATCGCCTGGGATGACCACGCAAAGCACGTCGTCACGATGTACTTCGGGCGCACGCGGGACGGGCAGGTCGGCGGCGGCACCAAGCTGTCTCAGTGGATCGAGAAGGACGTGCTCCGCGCCGGCGCGTACCCCGACTTCAACACCAAGGCGCTCGAGCACCTGCAGCGCCACCTGGTGACCGGCGCCGGTGGTCTGCGTTGATTCATGAAAGAATGGGTTGACATCTTGTCGGCCCAAGGATACCTGGGGGCAGGCGCGCGGCGCCAGGAGGCAATACAATGCGACACTTCGGTCTTCCTATCTTTCGTTTCGCCCACCCCAAGGACGCCGGCGCGTCTGAGCTGGCCGCCATCGTCAACCGCAAGCGCTTGATGCGCCGGCCTTCGCCAGTTTGAGGGCCTCGTCGGCCTCTTGGGCGGCAAGGCGGAGCCCGGCGAGGACCGGGTGGCGTGCCTGAAGCGGGAGCTCGGCGAGGAGGTCGGCTTTGACCTCGACAGCGTCGAGCAGGCCTCGGTTTTGGACGAGGGCGGCTTCACCGTCACCTGGTTCTTCGTCAAGGACGGCGAGGCGCTCGTGCGTCAGCTGGCCGGTCAGTGCGAGGAGGGCGTCATCGACGTGATCCTCGAGAGCGAGGTCAAGAAGGACCGGTACGTCGACCCCAAGATCGAGGACGTCATCAGCCGGGCGCTGCTTGACGCCGCCACCATGATCATGGAGTCTGCGGCGAAGTAGCAGCGTGGTCCGCCATTTCCCCCCGTAGCTCAGACGGATAGAGCGCCCGATTCCTAATCGGGAGGTCACAGGTTCAAGTCCTGTCGGGGGGACTGGTCGGGCTGGCTTGCGAGCGGGTCGGCTACCGTGTATGCTCGGCCCCACCTTGGAGTCGTGATGCTGAAGGACAATGGGGCGCTGCTCGCCGTGGGCGCTGTGGCCGCCGTCGCGGTCGCCGCCGGTGTGCGGAGCGGCTCGTTTGCGGCCTCGCGGTCATCGATCGCGACGCAGATGGGTCACGACGTCAAGCCCAGGACGCTCACCTCAACCGTGGTTGAGGGGGGGCATGTTCTTGCGACTGCCACCACCCTGTCCGACCAGCAGTTCTTCGGCGCCCTCGGGCTCAAGGCGTCGGCGGATGGGCTGAAGTACCACGGCAAGCTCACGCCGTTCATCGCGAGCGCGATGAGGGCGCGCGATCGTGGCGAGATGTTCCACGTCATCCCGGCGGACGGCGAGCCCAACATGGAGGCCGGCCTCGCGGAGGCAGAGTCGCGGCTCGGCCTGCCCGGCGGCGCGCTCTCGGGTCGCGGCGTCACGCCGTCCATCGCGGCCCGCGTCGCGCGGGTCCCGCCCGATGCGCCCGTGGGCGTCTTGGACGGCCGGGCCCACGTCAACGGCGCCCTGTTCGACGCGCTGCGCAAGAGGTCGGACCTGGCTGGCGCGATGGAGCACCGGCTGCTCGAGCAGGTCCATGCGTGGGCGAAGGGCTACGGCGCGCAGTCGATCATCCTGATCGGCGACGCCTCGACCGATCGAGACAGCTGGGTCCGGCTCGGCTTCGCCCCGCTCTTGGAGCGCGACGGCGTCCTCTTGGCGATCGCCAAGGTCCCCGCCCGCTGAGCAGGTCGCGCCCGCCTACTCGGGCTTGCGCTCCCGCACCAAGATGGCGCCCCGCGGCACCCCGCTGCTGGTCTTGTCCCGGTACGCGTAGGTCACGACGGACCCGATGGGCAGCGGCCGCTTGCGCTGGGCGTCCTCGATCCCGATCCCGATCTCGAAGGAGGCGCCGGTCTCGAGGTCCTTGACCTTGTAGGCGCCGAGCTGGCCTGGGTTCGTCTTGCTCCACTCGTGGCCCACCACCTTCGCTTCGGCGTCGTGCTTGTCCTTGTGCTTGAGGAAGTGGTGCGAGCGGCTGCGGATGTAGGGGCTCTGGGGATCGCGCAGGACCGTCCCCTCCCCGCCCCGCGCGACGATGGCTTGATGGAAGCGCGCGAGGTGCGCTGGCCCCTGGCAGGAGACCTGCTGCACGAGCGCGTAGGGGCAGGCCCCAGGGCCCGCGTAGGTGGCGCAGGCCGCCTCGACCGCCGCCTGGGCTGCGCGGTGACGCGCGGCGAAGCCGCCTGGGGCTGCGGGCGCGTCGAACACCCGGAACGTGATGGCGCTCCACCGCGGGTCAGGCACCTTGCGCCGCAAGATCGACCCCGTCTCGTCCAGCCGCCCGGGCCCGAGGTAGAGCTCGCCGTCCAGCGGCGTGCCCCTGGGCAGCCCCGCGGTGAACCAGGCCGGCGCGGCGAACCGGTTGCCGTTCTTGCTGTAGAGCGAGCGCCCGTCCCAGTACGCGCGGTATCCGTCGAGCTTCTCGCTCATCAGGTGGCCCGTTGGGTCGATCTTGGGGGACCACCGCTCGGCTTTCATCACCCCGGCCCACTGGCCCTGCCCCGTGCCTTGCGTCGCCGCGGCGGGGCGCTCCGCCGTCCGCTGCTGCCGCGCCGCGCCCGCGACAGGCCGCGCCCCCGCCCAGACCTGCTCGAGGTGGGCGCAGGCCGGCCCAGCCCGCCGCCAGGCCGGGCAGGTGCAGGACCACTGCCCGTCCCGGTGCCGCGTCACCCGCACCTTGCGGTCGCCGTCCATCAGGGTGACGAAGCCGCCGAGCGGGACCCCTGCAGCCTCAGCCGCTGCCTCGGCGGGGAGCGCTGGGGCCGGCATCGGCGCGGGCGAGGGTGCGGGTGGGGGCGCGGCCGCCCGCGGCTTCTGCGTGCGGCGCGCGGACGCCTCCTCGATGAGGCCGAGGATGTCGATGGGGGCCCGGCTGCCAGCCTTTGCCACCCCTGCCAAGGCCAGGGTCGCAGCTCCGCCCACCGCCAAGATTGAGCCGTTCATCCGTCCTCCAGCAGAACGACCCACCCGGAGCCGGGTGGGTCGATGGCGCGCAGGGCTCGCCCGCGCTCAGACGCGGCCGAACAGGCTCAGGTTGGCTCTCCTGATCTTGCCGACGTTCTCGGGGGTCAGGTCGAAGCCCCAGTAGGACTCCTTGGGCAGACCCTGGATGGAGACCCTCTTGATCTCGATGCCGAGGGACTGGCCGAACTTCTTCAGCCAGTTGGCGATCTGGACGTCGTAGAACGGCGCCAGCTGCTTCTCCCAGCTGGGGTTGTTGACCTTGTTGCCGATGGTCTCGGCGTCCGTCAGCGCGATGGACCTCGCGCCCGTGCGGATCGCCTCGACCAGCGCGTGCTTGAAGATCGCCGCCCACCAGTCGTTGGGCATCGGGAATTTCGCGTACTCGCTCGGGTTCTTCCGGGCCCGCTGCGCCCAGTCGCTCTGGATCTCGTCGATGAACAGGGTGTGCCCATCCCCCCTGCCCGGCTTGCGCCAGGTCATCCGCGCCCAGCCGAACGCGTTGTGCTCGGGCCAGTGGGCGACCGGCTTCTGGATGATGGTCTCCGGCTTGTACTGGAGGAGCATCTCGCGGTAGGCGTCCGGCTGCCCCGCGACGTAGCTGGACCACTTCGCGTCGCTCTCCTTGTGGGGGATGGACAGGTACTCCTTGATGTCCCGGTAGAGCTGGGTGCCGGCTTCCACCCGGATCAACTTGATGGCCTTGCCGTCGACCGCGGCCAAGATCTCCTTGCCAGGCCCGAGCGCGAGGCCGCGCCCCGACTCGAGGCGCCCGGAGTACGCGTCGGCGTAGGACCCGTCCGTGCCGATCTCGGCGATCTCCTTGGGGCCGTCCCCGATGGCCATGAAGAAGTCGTCCCGCCCGAGCCACGAGCCGTCCTTGAAGCCCATGCCCCGGCCACCAAACGCGAGCCTCTTGAGGGTGTCGATGTCATAGAGCACGACGCCGTCGGGCTCCGAGACGGCGGCGAGGGTCTTGCCGTCCGGACTCAGGCGCATCGAACAGATCGCCCCGGTGTCCGCGTCGTACGCCTCGTACTTCTCGTCTTGGCGGACCATGCCCATCTTCATGTCGAGGTACGGGTACAGCCCCTCCCGGATCGTGGCCACCTCCTTGGTGCTCCTGCCGACCGACAGGAGCCTGATCCTGCCGAGCAGGTCTGCGTAGAAGAGGCCCTTGTCGCACCAGGCCAGCGCGGTGATGTTGAACCCGATGCTGTCGTTCTTGTATTCCTTGACGACCTGCTTCTTGGCCACATCCCAGAACAAGATCTTGGCCAGGTTCGTGCCGATCGCGACGAGCTTGCCGTCCGGGGACACGGCGATGGACGAGGTGAAGAACTGGTCGGCCGTCCGCCCGTTGCTGTTCGGGATCTCAATGGGCTCGATCTGGCCCTCGATCCGGTGCTCCTCACCGTTGACGATGAGGCAGCGCCAGCTGACTGCGGCCCACACCGGCTTGCCCTTCACGATCTTGATGTCGCCGACCCGCGTCGGGAGGCTGACGGGGTAGGCCTGGCCGTTGAAGTAGGTGATCCACTTGCCCTGCTGGTTTGTGTCCTGCGAGTAGGCGATGGTGTTCTCGCCGTTCTGGGCGATGATCTCGGGGCCGTTGACGGCGGGGCCGGCGAACAGCATCGCCGTGGGGAACTCCATCATCCCGCCGCCGATGGCGGTGTCGATCTCGGGGCCCGTGGCCAGGCCCGAGAGGGCGGCCCTGATCTTGCTCTGGAGACGCTTGCGCCGCTCGAGCTGGCTGCGCTCCTCACCAGAGATCGAGGACTCCGGGGGCAGGCCGCGCCACACCTCCTTGAGGCGCAGCGGGTTCTTCTGGAACCAGTCCAAGACCTCCGCGCGGGTCAGCGACTTCTTGCCTTGCCGCTGCGCGGTCTGGGCGAGCTCGTCGAACCCGCGCAGCGCCATCTGCTCCGCGGTGACGCCGCGAGACGCCATGAGCTCCTGCCACTTCTTGAGCGGCATCTTCTCTTGGCCCATGGCCTGGAGAGCCCGCTCGGGCCCGCGCGCGGCGACGTGGAGGGGCTCGGAGATCTCGAGCTGCTCTTCGTTGGAGCTGCCCTTGCGCCGGAGGGCAGCCACCGCAGCGATCGCGGCAGTCGCCGCCACCGCGATCATCGCGCCGTTGTCTCGATTCATGTTGTCCTCGCGGGGCAGGGGCCCGTCATGCAGAGAGAGCGATCACAGTGTGGCACGCGCAAGCTGTGGCGTCAACTGGTTGGCCTGATCTTGCTCGTGCCCACTTGACCGGAGATTTATTCATGATACACATAAGAGAATGGAGGCAACATGCCGCAAGCGATTCGTTTGTCAAGGCTGAAGTGGACTGGATGGTCCTGTGTTCAAGGACCATCTGAGCTTGTGGACATCATCAAGATCAGGGACACCACCCTGACCTATGGCGCCGCCATCCGGCGGGTCGACTTGAAGGCTGGACCGGTCTGGTGGTCAGGGATGCCGACGGACTGGTCCGCGGCCTACTGGTTCACGCAGAGCCCGTCTGGCCGCAAGATCTTCGTCTTTCAACACGGCGGGATCGAGCACATCTTCACCGAGGACGGCGACTTCGACGCGGAAGCCGAGGGCGCGCTCGCGGTCGAGATGGCCCGTGTCGTGTCTGAGATGCAAGAGCAAGACCTGCTCCCCCAGCTGGCCCTCGCCTGCCTCTCGCGCCACGACCTCGATCTTGTGCGTGCCCGCATCGTTGATGCTTCGGACCTTTCGGGCAAACCCTGACCGGGGTCAAGTCTTCTTGCTGCAGATCTGCCCACCCCCCTACATTTGTGACCCATACAGGTCACGCCTTGGCGCGACCCAGCGTGTGCGATGCTACGCTCTCGGCGGCGGAGGCCGCATGTGCGTGGACGATGGAGCGCTCTTGACGATCATCATGGTGTCTGCGTGGGCGCTGCTGTGCGCCCTGAAGGCCCGAGTGAAAGATTAGGTTGACATCTTTCCCCCCACGGGTTACGCTGGTCGTGACAAGGGGTGAGTGATGGGCCAAGACTTCCTTGATGACGCCGACGCGAGTCGGCTCTCGGCGATCCAGAACATGATCGTCCGAACCGAGATCATCGAGTCCGCCAGGGCGCTGCGGCGGCATCCCTGGTCGATGATCGGCGGTCACCCTCAGCTGGCCTCGGCGCTGGCGCGGGGCCCTCGGGGCATGACCGATCTCGAGCTGCGGCAGATCTGCGTGCGGCTCGGGATGGAGCCCATCCGCACCGAGTCCATCGTCCTCACCAACATGGACCGCTTCTACTCCACCATCGGCGACTGGATCGCCGGCGGCGCCAACGTGGTCGAGCTCGCTGATGGGGTCGAGCAGACGCTGCGGGCGAAGGTCACCCCTGCCTGGTCCGCGCTCTCTGCCGAGGTCCTCTCTCGTCATCCCGGGCTTTACATCGTGAACGGGTTTGACGAGCGCGGTTGGCTCCGGCACATTCTGCACCACACCATGGTGCACAAGCTGCTGGCTGATGCGGGCGCGTTTGTGGGGAAGAGCAACTTCCAGCTCGTCTTGTCGCGCTTGAGCCGCTTGCACATCTTGGTGCGTGTCGATGGGGAGGGGCTCCGCTTCATGGTGATCGGGTTTGACCTGATCGACATGGACTGGCAGGTGCCCGTCTCCACTGGGCGTCCGCTGCCGGGGGCGTGGGCAGACGCGTACCATTCTGGCTCGATCTCTTCGCCTGCGCAGCACCCGAACCCATGGTTCTTGAGCCTCATCCCCGAGAGATCGAACCCGACTGAGTCCATCTACTGGAGCGCTTTGGCGTTCGACTTCTTCTCCCCCCTCCTGCAGGTGGCCACCGCCGCTGTCGCGGCGTCCCTCTCTGCGGTGCGGGCCCCCGCTGCGGGCGCGGCGGCGCTCAGCAAGGCGGGGCAGGGCCGCCGCTCGGCCCGCGCGGGCGAAGACGCCCGCGACGCCGTGCGGACCCGGTCCGTCTGGCTCAACGCCGACGACCTGTCTGGCTTCGTCCGCAGCACAGAGGCGCGCTTGACGCCGAGCCCTCCAGCGAGCCCTCCTCCTGCGCCCGCGCTTGACCAGGCCTCTACCCGCGCAGCCCACCTCGTGCGCGAGCACACCGCCCGCTTCTGGGTTTCCGCGCCCGCGCCCGACGAGGCCGTGGTGGCCACCCGGGCTCGTGGCGAAGGCGTGCTTCACTGCGTCGAGCGCCTCCGCAAGGGGCACGTCCGGGGCGGCGGAGACGTGCAGGTGGTCGCCCGCGTGCGGAAATTGCGCGCAACGGGTTGACGCCGTCAACCCATTATGATACCTGTTGGTGGTAGGGGGTAGACGGGCCGGGTCTGGTTGGCTTCGGGCTCGCTTTGCTCATTCCTCTCGGCGTTGACGCAGACCTGGTCCGTCTACCCCTTGCCAATTTCGGCGTCCGCTGCGCGGTGACGCCTGAGGAGCGCTGATGCCCAAGCTTGGAGCGCGCTGTTATTACCGGTGTGATTGGTGCGGCGACCTCGTTGAGGCGTTTGACCTTGAGCTTCCAAATGGTTGGACCCTCATCAACGTGCATGCGTATACCGTCAGCCTGCCCAATAAGGGGGTAACCGCTTCGGGGGTCGGTCGCGATTATTGCGCGTGCTCGTCGTGCGACTGTGAGGAGAAGCTCTTGTCTTCCCTCAACCTTCAGGTTCGCAACGCCCTGATTGCGACCCCCTGACCGCGGAGCCCCGATGACCAAGTACAAGAGCTTCCCCTTCTTGGATGGGAATGGCCCCATCACCGTCGACCAAGCTGCCAGCTTCGCCTTGTATGAGCTTGGCCGGGTCCGCCCGGGTGGGTTTGTGGAGACCGAGGACGTGAACCGGGTGGTTCGTGGGCTCAGCTTGGTTGGGCCATGGGTGCAGGGGGCCCACCAGCGGATGATGGCAGCCCAGTCCAAGCACTTGATCGCCAGCGCCCAGATTGAGGAGGCGAACACGCGGTTCTTCTCCCTCAAGAGTCGGGCGATGTCGCTTTTTCATGCGTTCAACGCCGATCTGTTTCAGCTTGAGCAGGAGGCGCGGGGGTTGAGGCCTCCGACGGATGGGCGGTCTTGGGTGGCCCAGGGCACAGTGGAGGACCCGTTCGATGTCCGCTCCCGCCTGCAGCTCATCCCTGGCAAGCAAGACGGAGCCGCGTGGGTGTGGCCCGACGGTCAGCGGACCGCTGAGTGCTCGATCTTGCCGTCATACACGCCTGTCCGTGCCAACGCAGATCGAGACCTGAAGCACGCGAAGGAGCTCATCGCGGACGCCTCCATGGCGCCCGCGGTCCTCGTCCATCGTGGGAGCCTGGTGCTCAGCGACGACCTGGTCAAGTCGGCAGGACCTAAGCAGATCGTGTTCAAATCCGCGGGCAAGTTGACAGCCCAGGGTGAAGACTCGATCTCGATGGAGTGCTCCTCGTGGAAGGCGTTGCTCATCCTCCCGAGTGTCAATGGCGCTCCCGCGGGAGATCTGCTCACGGTGGACCTGCTCGCGACGCGGGCGGTCGCGGTCCTTTATGAACACAAGATCTTGGCGCGCGTGTCTGCGCCCTGATTGTGCTGCTGGTGTCGGACACTCAAAGAGGTGATCATGCCTGTGATGTTGGTCAAGATTGACCTTGAAGATCGTAACCGGAGGCTTCACCCTGACGACCCCGATCAGTTCCTGGTCATGCGGTCGATTGGTGGCGATCCAGACAACGTGGAGGTGAGCATCGGGGACGCCACCGTCAAGGTGAGCATCCTCGAGATGCTCGCCGCCGTGGACATACTCAACAGGGCGGCAGGCGGCGATTGTTGATCAGCCACTGCTGCCGCTCGATCCCCTGGGTGATGGCGAGGGCCGAGAGCGTGTCGACGCCGCCCGGGTGCTGCGCGTCGTACCACCGCCCCGCGTAGCTGAGGACGGCGTGGGAGATTGGGCTCATGCCGTCCTCGTCGACCTCCGGCAGGCCCTCTGCGCGCAGCATCTCGTTGCGAAATTGGTCGAACCAGTAGACGTTCCCACCCCTCCCGCGGATCGGGTCCCCACCCAGCGCGATCAGGGCCTCCTGGGCCCAGTCTTCGCACAGCCCGTTGTTGACGTCCCATGCGGTAGAGCCCGCCGGCATCTTGTCCAAGATGCGGGCGGTGACCTTGCGCAGGCAGGCCGTGATGGCTTGCCTGCCGACGACCCTGGCGTCGGATGGGCCGACGAGGTTGAAGCCGACGTACTTGAGCGTGGACGGCCGCAGCACGAGACACTCCCCGTCCTCGTCGAAGATGAGATCGGGACCATTGCTCGACTTCGGCTGGGCGCCGATGGACTTCACGGTTTTTGCCTTGGCGTCCGGCTTGACATCAAAAACGGAGATCACGCCGCTGCTCGGCGTCGCGTTTAGCCCAAGCGGACCGAGGCGGGCGTGCTGGACGGCCGCCTCTACGGTTGAGTCCGCGAAGCTGCGGGCCTTCGCCTTGGGCGACCACTGCGCTGCGCCGATGTACACTCTGCGGCATGGTGTGGCCATCGCTCACCTCGTCTCCGCGCTTGATAGCTGGAGATCGACCTCTTCGCCACACCGGAGCGCCCATGTCACCCATGCTCACCATCGCGGCCGTTGCGGCCCTCGCGGCCGCGAGCGCGGCCGTGCGCGCATCCGGCAGCGCCAGCCAGCCATCGGGCGTGCGCGCGTCTCGGGAGCCGGCCTACACCGAGCCCAGGTTCCCCCCGGGCTACTTCGAGCGGCCGGATGTGGTGGCTGCCGGCAAGGTCGCAGCCCAGGCGCTCCGGGAGGGGCGCTTGCTGGGCACGGGCAATTTCGGCCAGGTCTTTGCGCACGGCCAGTACGCCGTCAAGGTCCCCGCGCGCACAAACATGCGGGGTGAGCGCTGGTCCCCGCAGGACGTGGAGCCCTACCTCATCCACGAGGCGGGGGTGGCCAATGAGCTGGCCGCCCGGGGGCACACCGTGGTGCCATCCGTGGTGCTCACGCGCACCCCAGAGGGCACGCTCGCGCTCCTTCGGGAGCTCGGGGCGCCGCCAGGCACGGTCACCACCGCAGAGCTGGGTCAGCTTGAGGCGGCGCTCGAGGCGGTGGAGGCGGACGGATGGGATGTCGACGACGCGCTCGAGGTCTTCCGCCGGCCGGATGGCTCGCTCTTTGTCGCGGACGTGGGCTGGTGGCGCCCGCGGCTTCGGCCACGCGGCTCCTCTCCGATGGACGCGTCCGATCTGCCGTCGCTGCTCGGCCGCCTGGCTGTCGACCTCGGTCATGACCGAGAGGTACAGCGGGCGCTGTCATCGATCTCGTCCATTCCCGACGGGGGGCTTATGGGCATGCTGCGGGCAGAGGTTGACCCGGATGACGTCATCGTCGAGCTGTTCCGCGAGGACTACATGCCGTACATGGTCGAGAGCGCGGAGCTTCGGCGGAAGGTCGGCCTGCCGGTTCCGGCGAACCTCTCGCGGGCGATCGAGGCCATCCAGCAACAGCTGGACCGCCTGGGCCGGCAGGTCGCGCAGGACGTGCCACGGAGCGCTGCGCGCAAGCTCAAGCGGACGGTGGCTGCGAAGCGGCGCGGCTGAGGCTATGCTGGGCGCGAGGTGATGGATGTCGACGGCAAGTGGATCGAGGCTCGCGCTGTTGGGGGTGGGGACCCTTGTGCTCCTCGCCCAGCTCTCGCGAGGGCGCCGTGGTGCGCCGCGTGCGCACGGGTCCCCCCGTGGGGGCGCCAACACGGCGCTCGCGCCGGTGCCGCCTGGGTACACGCGGGAGCCGAGCGATTTTTGGCGAGGGGAAGGCCCCCTTGCGCGGGACGTGGACGCGTGGGCCGGGCGAGCCTCTCGACCCGAGCAGCTCGATGAGGACATCGCGCTCTACCACGTCACGACCGCGCGTGACCAGGTCTTGTCTTCGAGGATCAAGAGCCGGGCCCAGCTGCGGGCCCAGGTGGGTGATGAGGCGCGCTCGTTTGGCCTGGGTGGCGGTGAAGACCAAGCCGACCATGTGAGCGTCGGTGTGACCCTGCCTGGCGCGCGGAGGGTCGCGGCCGCGCTCCGTCACTCGATCTTGGCGGCCCAGGGTAAGCTCTCCGCTGCGGACGCGGCCGCCGCTGTCTTGAAGTGGACCGGCTTCCCCCGGAGCGTGCACAATGACGATCCCTTGATGCGGGAGCCGGATGGATACCACCGGGTCTTGCAGGTCTTGTCTCCGGAGGCCGCAGACGAGACGACGCCGGAGGAGGCGATGCGGCTCCAGGCGTGGCAGTGGCGAGGCTATGCTGCCGATGTCCCGGACATGCCGCCCTGTGATGTTTTTGGCTTGATCTTGGAGCTGGAGGAGGAGATCTTCCTCTTGGCGCACAACCAGGGCTACCAGGGCTGCTACCCGGCGGTCCGCGTGCTCGAGCCCTGTCACAACATCGCGAAGATGGACGCGAGCCAGGTCGCCATCCTCGCCCTGGCCGCCAAGATCGGCGCCCGCCCGAGCGAGGTCCCATCTGAGTGCGAGCTCCGTTTCCGGCCCCAAGACCTCGTGGTGCTCGGTGAGGTCACCTGATCGCCGCAGCCTCGATCCGCTGGGCGCCAACTTCTCTCCAGAAAATGAACAGGCGCCCTTGTCAAGTTTAGGTTGACCTGTTACTTGATCTCCATCGGCGGCCGCGGGCCGCGGTGGAGGCGTGATGGAAGAATCGACGGCGGAGATGGCCAATCTCCTTGGTGTCAACCGCGTGTTCTTGAGCCATGTGCTCTCTTTGGCCAAGGCCTTGGAGGGGAGCGATTACCGGGTGATCGCCAAGATCGACTCTGGTTACGCTTGGATCTTGGGCCAGGGCGTCCGCGTCAAGGGCACGATCCGCGATCCGCGACGGGGCCTGACGGACTCCTGGGTCTTGGTCATCGAGGGCGGCGCCCTGATTGACGACGTCCCTGAGGGCATGGTCGCCCATGTCCTCAACTTTGTTGTGAAGCACGGCCTGACCGCGCTGCGCCTCACCTACCTCGTCTACCTCGAGCTTGGGGACAAGCGGGTCGAGGGCTTCCCCCTCGGCTCCGCGACGGAGCACGATCTGGTTGAGCGCGGGTTCGCGGCCCGCCTCCCCGGTGGCCCCTTGAAGATCACGTCCGCTGGGATCGGGCACATCCTGGAGGTGCTTGACTTCTGCTTCCCCGCGGGCCGGATGACGGAGATCATCAACCTTGATGAGGCGATTGAGCGCCTGCGGCTGGCCCGCCGGCGTGAGGCGATCGGCAAGATCTTGGGCGTCCCGGTGCACCTCGTCCGCACCGAGACGGCCAAGGCGGACCTCCTCCGCCAGGCGGACAGGCTCGCGGCGCTCGTGGACAACATCCGCAGCGTGGCCGCCGAGCTCCCCGACGACCAGCCTGTGTAGCTGGTCACCCACCACCACCCACCACTACCCACCTGTCACCAACAAGAGGCAAGAGTCATGAGCAAGAACAAGAACGTCGCAGCCGGTGTCCTGATCGTCAACGCTGAGAGCCTGGTCCTCGGCTTCCGCCGTGCGGACAAGGAGCGGAAGGGTGTCGCGCTGCCCTGCGGCGGCGTGGAGGCCGGCGAGACCCCGGCCGAGGCGGCCTGTCGTGAGGCCAAGGAGGAGACCGGCTACGAGGTCGCCCTCCTCCAGAACGCGCCCTTCGTCGCCGTCGAGGAGCGCGACAACGTGGAGGTCCACGTCTGGATGGCCAAGATCGTGAACGGCGGCAGCGCGCTGACCCCGCACGAGGGCACGCCCGTGTGGGTCGAGCCGCGCGAGCTGCTGGAGGGCCCCTACGGCGCCTTCAACCAGAAGATGTTGGACCACTTCGGCATCCCCGCCTGATTGGGGCGGTCGCGCACAGCCTGGGCGGGCTCACCTCGCCCAGGCTGTGCCCTTGGTTGTGCTTCACGCCTCGCTGCGCCTGGAGGTTCTGGTGTCGGAAGAAAAGAAGAGCGACGACGTGACGGCCTTCGTGGTCCTCCACGAGGGGCGGCGCCTTGGGTGGAAGAACCTGCGGGGGCTCTACGAGCAGATCTTGCTTGACTCCAAGTATTACGGGTGGGGTCCGGAGCGACCCGACTACAGGGAGTGCCAGATGGTCCGTCAGGTCTTCAAGGACTTCGCCTCGGCCGAGGACTGGTGCGCGTCCTTTGCGGCGCACCCGGCAGAGGCTGGCGGCAAGCCGAGAGCCCGTGAGGACCAGGGACGATGACCGTCGACATTGAGACCTTGCGGCGTGTGGCGGTGCACGCCAAGGCCATCCTCGATCTCAGCGCGTACGCCAAGCGCCTGCACGACGACTTCAACGAGATCCACCTCAAGACCGTGGCCTTGCGCCGGGAGGGCGAGGCCTTGGAGATGTCGCGAGCATGGCTGGAGAAGGAGGACAGCAAGCTCAGGCTTGAGTCCAAGATCGTCTACATTGACGACCTCATCGAGGCCATTCAGCGTGAGCCCGAGTGTGACGTGACAGACGAGAAGCTGTTGCGGCTGTTTGTTGAGACCAATGGTGACGATGAGGACGATGAGGACGAGCCATCACCCCAACCGTCCATCCCTACCACCCCCTGAAACACAGCCTGCGCGCGACGGTGGTCGGCGCAGGC
>JACCDW010417339.1_pt1 | contig 24733 bp, 18 predicted proteins | sample 7449781 | NCBI WGS metagenome assembly JACCDW01 (sample SAMN15323449, study PRJNA562643) | freshwater metagenome | isolation source: river surface water | place: USA:Blue River Watershed | collected 2017-08-18
ACCAGTTGTTCTTGGTGTAGGTGATCACGGCAGCAATGTCGGTGTCCGACAACTGCTTCCAGGCTGGCATGGCGCCGTTGGCCTGGCCATTGAGCAACACGGCGATTTGCTTGCTCTTGTCGGCATCCAGCACAACGGCCGAGCCATCGACCGGTTTGATCGGGCCAGCACCCTTGCCGTTGGCCTGGTGGCAGGCGGCGCAGTTGGCGGCGTAGACCTTCTCGCCACGCTTGGCCAGGTCATCCAGCGCCCAGACCTTGGACGGGTCATCGGCCTTGGCGGCCATCTTTTTCTTCTCGCCCTCAACCCACTTGGAGTAATCCTCGGCGTTGAGGACCTTGACGTGGATCGGCATGTAAGCGTGCTCTTTGCCACACAGCTCGACGCACTGACCGTAGAAATCACCGGTCTTGTCGGCACGGAACCAGTTGTCACGCACAAAGCCGGGAATGGCGTCTTGCTTGACGCCAAAGGCCGGGATCATCCAGGCGTGGATCACGTCGTTGGCGGTGGTGATGATGCGCACCTTCTTGCCCACCGGCACCACCAGAGGGTTGTCAACCTTGAGCAGGTAGTTGTCGCCCTGAGGCTTGCCTGCGTCAGACATGGCGCGGTGCGCGGTGTCCAGCGTGGAGATGAAGCCAATGCCTTCACCCTCGCCCTTGAGGTAGTCGTAACCCCACTTCCACTGGTAGCCGGTGATCTTGATCGTCAGGTCGGCGTTGCTGGTGTCCTTTTGGGCCACCAGCACCTTGGTGGCGGGCAACGCCATGCCGATCACGATGAGGAAAGGCACCACGGTCCATGCAATTTCCACCGCCACCGAGTCGGTGAAGGTGGCGGGCTTGTAGCCCTGGGATTTGCGGTGTTTGAGGATGGAGTAGAACATCACGCCGAACACCAGCACAAAGATCACCGTGCAAAGAATCAGCATGAACCAGTGCAGGCCTTGCTGGGCTTCGGCGATTTTGCTGACGGCGGGCGCCAGATTGAGCTGGTTGACGGCCGGACCGCCGGGCAGGTCGTTGACGGCGAAGGCGGCTGTCGACAGCGCCAAGCCCGTGAAGATGCCCACACGGGACAGCAGCGAAGCCAGTTTTCTGGAAATGTTCTTCATGGTACTCACAAACTTCCAAGTCTCGGTTGATCCCACACCTTCGGTTCGCAGCCTCTGCGGCCGTGAACCCCACCTCACGCCGTGCGCAAGGCCCGTCTGATTTCCCCCGCCAGCACCTGGCGGAGTTCGGGGCGCACAAAGCGCCCCACTTCCATCGTGCGTCCGCAGGCCGTCAGTTCGATCAGGCTGCATTCGCCGGCCTGGGGTTCCACCCGAACCCACTGCCGCTCGAACTCGGCCCGCTCGCGGCGTCCTGCCGTCTCGCGCTCCACCACCAGGCTTGCGCCCTGCAGGGAGATCCACTCACCATCGGTTGCGTGCCGGGCATAGACCACAAAGGCCGCGCCCACCGCCAGGAGCTCCACACCAGCAAAAGCCAGCACGAGAGTGGCGCCCTGCATCCAGAAGAACACGCCGATCGAGAGGGAGACCCCACACAACATCAGGTACACCGCCCCCAGCTGGCCCGGCGTCACCGAGCAGTTGCGCCGCAGCTTCCAGCTGATGCTGTGACCCGATACCGTCGCAAAATGGTAAGCAGGATGCGCCACGGCGAAACCCCCGATAACCCTGAACCCCGCACAAGGCAGGCAGATGAAATTCGGGCGGATTCTACCCGAGTTGCCCAGGGTTTTTGATTTTTCTCAAAGCTTACACGCGCGGGTTTCGCCGCTGTGCCAGCATTTGACGCATGTCATGCAGCCCGATCTGGCTTTCGGGCAGCATGCGAGGGCGTCCCACGGGCTTGAGCGCGTGCCCATACACCACCTCGAACGTCAGTTGCAGGCGCCCTTCGGCGCTGCCGGCAGCCTGGGCCATCAGCGCCTCTCGCCATTGCCCTGACCAGCGCCGGCCACGCAAACCCGGCCAGCGGTCCACATGGGCATTGCGCCCCAGCTCGCGCAGCTCCTGCTGCAGGCGCTCGGGGGTTTCGTAGGTCAGGGTGATGCGCTCCATGTCCATCACCGGCTCGGCAAAACCGGCCTGCACCAGCATGTCGCCCCAGTCGTGCATGTCGGTGAAGTCGTGGTGCGGCGCAGGCCAGCCCATGCGGGCATGCACGGCGCGCAGCTCGCGCAGGCTGTCCGGCCCCAGACAGGAAAACATCAAAAAGCCATCGACCGCCAGGGCGCGGTGCCACTGCGCCAGCAAGGCCTGGGGATCGGCCACCTGGTGCAACAACATATTGGCCCACACCATCTGCACCCCCGCCTCGGGCGGCGGGGCTTGGTGCACCACTGGCCCCGTCCAGCGCCCGGGCCGCCACCAGGCCGGCGTGGTCTGCGCCTGCAAACGCCGAGCCTCCTCGGGCTGGGCGCAGACCTGCCAGACGGCGGCCTGCGGGTAGCGCGCGCGCAAGGCCAGATGCGACTGCACGCCGCCGCGCCAGGGTTCCCAATCGGCCCAGGCATTTGGCTGCAGGCGGATCAGGGACAGGCGCTCCTGCATGCGGCGCGCGACCTCTTCGTGCAACCAGGGCGAGGCGGGCAAGGCCCGCGCGGCCCAGCGCGCCGCAGCGGCCGGATCGAGCGATGGGGGTTTGTCTGTGCTGCTCATGTTCGGAGTGCGGCAGTATATTGGGCCAATGGGAGCGAAGGGATGGTGGCAGCACACAGCCTGGCCTGCGGTGGCGGCCCGGTGCGCCAGCCTGCCCAGCCGCTGCGCCATTTGCCAGGTCTGGCCCGCGCGCCCGATCTGCGACGACTGCATCGCCCGTTTTGCCCAACCCAGCCCGCGCTGCCCCCGCTGCGCACTCAGCCTGCCCAGCGGCGTGGGGGTTTGCGCCGCCTGCCGGCAGCAGCCCCCACCGCTGGCGCAGTGCCTGTGCGCCGTGTCTTATGCCTGGCCCTGGCGCGGCCTGATCGCGCGCTTCAAATACCACGCGCAACCCGGCTGGGGCCGCAGCCTGGCGCTGCTCATGCGCAGCAGCCACGGCGCCGAAGACCTGCTGCACGAAGCCGATGCGGTCTTGCCCATGCCGCTCTCGCGCGAGCGCCTGGCCGAGCGCGGCTACAACCAGTCCTGGCTGCTGGCGCGCCAGCTGGCGCCAGACAAGGCCGATGCCCAGCTGCTGCTGCGCGTGCGCCACACGCCACCGCAGCGCACCCTGCCGCGCAGCGCGCGCCTGGCCAATCTGCAAGGTGCGTTCGCCGTTGAGCCGCTGCGCGCACACGAGGTGCGTGGGCACCACCTGGTGCTGGTCGACGATGTGATGACCAGCGGCGCCTCGCTGCACAGCGCCGCCCACACCTTGCTGCAAGCGGGCGCTGCGCGTGTGAGCGCGCTGGTGCTGGCGCGCACCGAAGCGCACATGGACGACAACGACAGGCCTGAATAGCGTTGAGCATTCAAGACCATGGCGTGACGGGCGGCCGCAGACAGTGCAAAAGGCACGGCAAGGCTGCCCAACAAAGCCATAACCTTGAATGCGCAACGCTGAGGCGACAATCGGTGCATGTTTCGCATCGTCCTTGTCGAGCCGGAAATCCCGCCCAACACCGGCAACATCATCCGCCTGGCCGCCAACACCGGCTGCGCCCTGCACCTGATCGAGCCTTTGGGGTTTTCAATGGACGACAAGCTCATGCGCCGCGCCGGGCTCGATTACCACGAGTACGCCGAGGTTCAGCGCCACGCCAGCTGGCAAGCCTTTGTGGACAGGGCGCGGCCCGAGGGCACGCGCCTGTTCGCGCTGACCACGCGCGGCAGCCGCCACGCGCACGAGGTGGCTTTTGAGCCGGGCGACTGGTTTGTGTTCGGCGCCGAAAGCCGCGGCCTGGCGCCCGAGCTGCGTGAACAGTTTGCGCCCGCGCAACGCATCCGCCTGCCCATGCGCGCGGGCCAGCGCAGCCTCAATTTGTCAAACGCGGTGGCGGTGACGGTGTTCGAGGCCTGGCGACAAAACGGTTTTGGCGGGGCGACGACGCCCGCCTGAAAAGGCCACTGGCTGCACCGGTGATCCTCTGGCGTCTTTCCTTTCACCCTCGGGCGTCTTTCCTGTCACTCTCGGGCGTCTTTCCTGTCACCCTCGGGCTTGACCCGAGGGTCCAGGCGTTTTCCTGGATGGCCCGATCAAGTCAGGCCATGACAAAGAGAGACCGGGCAATGACACTGCTTCTGTCATCCTCGGGCTCGACCCGCGGATCCACGCCTTTTGCTGGATGGTCCGATCAAGTCGGACCATGACAGACAGCAGGGTCGGACCATGACAGACAGCAGAGTCGGACCATGACAGACAGCAGAGTCGGGCCATGACAGAAGGCTTCAGTCGTAAAGCCGCGCCAGCGACTCGGCCACGCACACCGGCTTGTCGCTGCCCTCGCGCTCGACCGTGACCAGCCACTGGATTTGCAGGCCGCCCTCGATCGGCGTGGCCTCTTGCAGCGTCAGGTGCGCGCGCACGCGGCTGCCCACTGGCACCGGGGCCGGAAAGCGCACCTTGTTGAGGCCGTAGTTCACGCCCATGCGCACCGATTGCACATGGACCGCGTCGCCAAAAAACTTGGACAGCAGCGACAAGGTCAGAAAGCCGTGCGCGATCGGCGCGCCAAACGGACCTTGCCGGGCGCGCTCCACGTCCACATGGATCCATTGCTGGTCGTGGGTGGCATCGGCAAACTGGTTCACCTGTTCCTGCGTGATGGTCAGCCACTCGGTGGTGGCCACGTGCTGGCCCACACAAGCGGCCAGGTCGGAGAGTTGGGCAAAGACTTTCATGCAGGCACTGTAGGCAAGGCCACCGTCGCAGGCTGTCGATGCCGCGACAGCGCTGTCCAGGCGCATGACAATCTGTGGCCCCTGGCGCGATACTGAGCCATGGTCGCCTTGCCCCCAAACCCTGCGCCCCACAGCGACTGGTCTGGCCTGAGCGCACGCGAGGCCGGCGAGCGCCTGGCCCGCGATGGACCCAACGCGCTGGACACCGAGCCGCCACGTGGCCCCTGGCAGCGCGCCCGCGACCTGCTGCGCGAGCCCATGTTCGCGCTGCTGCTGGCCGCCGCCCTGCTTTACATCGCCCTGGGCGACCTGAGCGAAGGCCTGACGCTGGCGGTGTTTGTGCTCGCGGTGCTGGCACTCACCTTCTACCAGGAAGGCCGCGCCGAAGCCTCGCTGCAGGCACTGCGCCAGCTCACCCAGGCCCAGGCGCGGGTCTGGCGCGACGGGCAGATCCAGCGCATCGCCGCCAGCCAGGTGGTGGTGGGCGACCTCTTGCTGCTGGCCGAGGGCGACCGCGTCGCGGCCGACGCCTGGCTGCTGCGGGCCGAGAACCTGATGATCGACGAATCGCTGCTGACGGGCGAATCGCTGCCCGTGGGCAAACAAGCCGCCAGCGCTGGCGAGCCGCAAGCCATGGCACCTGGCGCGGCCGACAGCCCGGCTGTGTTCGCTGCCACACACGTGGTGCGCGGCCAGGCCGTGGCGCGCGTGCTGGCCACCGGCGCGCGCACCGAGGTCGGCCGCATCGGCCAGGCGCTGGCCCAGACGCCACAGCCGGCCACGCCCTTGCGGCGCCAGACCGCGGTGCTGGTGCGGCAGCTGGCCTGGGGGGTGGCGGCACTGAGTGTGCTGATGGTGCTGACCCTGGGTTTGCGCCACGGCGACTGGATCGCCGCCCTGCTCTCGGGCATCGCGCTGGCCATGGCCGCGCTGCCCGAGGAATACCCGGTGGTGCTGGCCCTGTTCCCCTCGCTGGGCGCGCGCCGCCTCACCCGCGAGGGCGTGCTCGCGCGGCGCATCAACGCCATCGAAACCCTGGGCGCGGTCAGCGTGCTGTGCACCGACAAAACCGGCACCGTGACGCAAAACCGCATGACCGTGACGGCGCTGGCCATCGGCCCAGCCCACGCCCCCCGGCTGCTGCAATGGCCGGGCCACATCCAGCCCACGCTGCACCACGACTTTCACCCGCTGCTCGAACACGCGATCCTGGCCAGCGCGCCCGAACCCTTTGACCCGATGGAGCACGCTTTTCACCGCATGGGCAGCGAGCACCTGCCGGGCAGCGAACACCTGCACCCGGACTGGACGCTGGTGCACAGCTACGCGCTCAGCCCCAACCTGCCGGCCATGACCCAGGTCTGGCGCCAGGGTGACGCCGCCAAGCCCGAGGCGGCGCACAGCGTCTCGGTCAAGGGCGCGCCCGAGGCCGTCATGGACCTGTGCCACCTGAGCGCCGACGACCGCGCCCGCTGGCTCGCGGTGGTCGAACGCTTTGCCGCCGATGGCTTGCGCGTGCTGGGGGTGGCGCGCGGCCCCTGCCAGGGGCAAGACCTGCCCCGCAGCGCACACGATCTGGCGTTTGAATGGCTGGGCCTGATCGGTCTGTCCGATCCGCTGCGCCCCGACATCCCGCAGGCCGTGGCCCAGTGCGCGCAAGCGGGCATCCGCCTGGTGATGATCACCGGCGACCACCCCGCCACCGCGCGCGTGATCGCGCGCCAGGCCGGCCTGCCCGAAGGCGAGGTGCTGACCGGCGACGCGCTGCAAAAGCTCGACGACGCCGCGCTGCAAGCGCGCCTGCCACAGGTGCGCGTGTGCGCGCGCATCACGCCCATACAAAAGCTGCGCCTGGTGCAAGCCCTGCAGGCGAACGGCGAGGTGGTGGCCATGACGGGCGACGGCGTCAACGACGCGCCCGCGCTGCGCGCCGCGCATGTGGGCATCGCCATGGGCCTGCGCGGCACCGATGTGGCACGCGAAGCCGCCGCGCTGGTGCTGGTGGACGACCGTTTCAGCGCCATCGTGCGCGGCATCGCCACCGGCCGGCGCATCTTTGAAAACCTGCGCCAGGCCATGCGCTACATCTTCGCCATCCACCTGCCGATCGTGCTGCTGGCGCTGTGGCCACTGCTGGGCGGGCCCAGCCTGCTGCTGCCGATCCATCTGGCGCTGCTCGAACTGGTGATCGACCCGGCCTGCGCCATCGCTTTTGAAAACCAGGCGGCCGCCGCCAACACCATGCAACGCCCGCCGCGCGACACGCGCCAGGCGCTGTTTGGCGCGCGCGACGTGGGCCACGCATTGGTGCAAGGTCTGGCGCTGACCGCCGCCATCGGCCTGGCCCTGGGCTGGGCTGTGCAGAGCGCAGGCTGGGCACTGGACAGCCCCGACGCGCGCAGCCTCACGCTGGCCACGCTGGTGCTGGGCAATGCGGTGCTGGTGCTCTGGCGCCCGGGTGCGCTGCGCCAGATCAACCCAGTGGCCTGGGGACTGAGCCTGGCCGCCGTGGCGGTGCTGGCCGCACTCATGCACCTGCCCTGGCCCAGCCAGGCCCTGCACCTGGCGCCCTTGCCCGCACTGGCCTGGGCGGTGGCGGTGGCTTGCAGCCTGTTCGGTGTGGCTGGGGTCACGGTGCTGACACAACGCGGGGCCTGGGGCGGCCTGGCCGCGCTTGTGCGCCCCACCCGCCGCATAAAATGAAGCCATGAGCGCGCGCGACATTTCCCGCACCCACCGCTGGCTGGCCGCCCTGTTGGCGGGCCTGCTCGCGCTCGCACCCTTCCTGCACGGCCACATCGGCATCTCGCACGAATCGGGTTTCCACATCGACGGCCTGCACGCCCTGCACCACCCCGGCCACGACGCCCAGCCCAGCCTGCAAGCGCCGGACGACGAATCGCCGGCGCTGGGCGTGGCCACGGTGCGCCCGCCATCAGAAGACGGCGACACGCTCTGGTGGCCGCTCGCGCTGCTGCTGGTGCTGCCGCTCTTGCCGCTGCTGGCGCAGGCGCCGGCACCGACACACCACGTCCGTGTTCGCGGCCGAGCCTTGTACCGGGTGGGCCTGCCGCCGCCCAGCCTCGCGCCGCCCGTGGCCTGAGCCTTTCAGGCGCCTAACCCACACGCGCCGCTTCGCTTTGTCACCCTCGGACTCGATCCGAGGGTCCATGGATGGCCCGGTCAAGCCGGGCCATGACAAAAGAAATCAAGCCGGGCCATGACAAAAGAAGTCAAGTCAGGCCATGACAGACATGACAGCGGCAAGCCCATTCGCCACTTTCGCCTTCGAAAGGCCACCATGTTCCGATTCTTTTTGGGCAGCCTGCTGCTCAGCGCCAGCCCCCTTGTCTTGGCCCAAAGCCCTGCCCAGCCCCAGGCCCTGAGCCTGGACGCCGCCCAGCAGGCCGCGCTGGGCGTGCGCACCAGCGCCATCCAGAGCGCCAGCGCCCAGCAACTGCTGGCTTCGGCCACCGTCACCGTGCCGCCGGGGCAAGAGGTCACTGTGGCCGCGCCCATGGCCGGCGTGATCGCGCGGCTCGATGCCGGTCTGGGCGACACCCTGCGCGCCGGCAGCCCGCTGGCCCAGTTCAGCAGCCCGCAGCTGGCCGACGCGCTGCGCCAGCTGCGCGAGGCCGAGCTCGATACGCGCAACGCGCAGGCCGCGCTGCAACGCGACCAGGCCATGCACGAGGAAGGCATCATCCCCAGCGCGCGGCTGCAGCTCACGCAGAACCGCCAGCGCGCCGCCGATGCCGCGCTGCAAGCGCAGCAGGCCGCGCTGCGCGCCTCGGGCCTGGCCACCAGCGGGCGCGATTACGCCAGCGGCCAGATCGTCGCGCCGCGCGCGGGCAGCGTGGTCGAGGTGCAGGCCAGCGTGGGTCAGCGCGTCGAAGCGGGTGCGGTGCTGTTTCGCATCGCCGACCTGCGCCAGCTGCAGCTGGACATCACGCTCTCGGGCGACAAGGCCGCGCGATTGCGCGTGGGCGATGCGGTCAGCGTACCCAGCCACGGCGCACGCGCCACGCTGGTGGGCATTGGCCGCAACCTCGATGCTTCGCAACAAGCCCATGCGCGCGCCCGCGTGACGGTGCCTGGCCGCCTGCAGGTGGGCGAGGCCTTGCAAGTGCAGTTGCACCCGGCCGCGCCCGCAGCCACAAGCCCCGCCTGGCAGGTGCCCGCACGCGCGGTTTTGCAGCTGCACGGCCAGAGTTGGCTGCTGGTGGCCACGCCACAAGGCTTTGCGCCAGTGGCCGTGCAGGTGCTCTCGGCCAACGACGAGCTGGCCACGGTGCAAGGGGCTTTGCAGAGTGACCAGCGCGTGGCCAGCACCGGCCTGGCCGCGCTGCGCCCGCTGCTCTTCAAGGAGCGCTGACATGCACAGCCTGATCCAACTGGCCCTGCGCCACCGGGGGCTGACGCTGCTGCTGACGGCGCTCTTGGCGCTGGCCGGCCTGCGCGCCTGGCAGCAGTTGCCGATCGACGCTTTTCCAGACATCTCGCCCACGCAGACCAAGATCATCCTCAAGATCCCGGGCATGACGCCCGAAGAGGTGGAGCTGCGCGTGGTGCGCCCGATCGAGCAAGAGCTTTTGAGCATCCCGCACAAGCGCATGGTGCGCTCGGTCTCCAAATACGGCATCGCCGACATCACGCTCGACTTCGACGAAGGCACCGACATCTACTGGGCGCGCCAGCAGGTCAGCGAGCGTCTGGCCGGCGTCATGGGCGACCTGCCCGCGGGCGTGGGCGGTGGTCTCGCCCCCATCACCACGCCGCTGTCCGAGCTCTACATGTTCACGCTCGAAGGCGACTTCAGCCTGGCCGAGAAACGCCGCGTGCTCGACTGGACCATCCGCCCCGAGCTGCGCACCGTACCCGGCGTGGCCGAGGTCAATGCGCTGGGCGGCGAGGTGCAGACCTTTGAAGTGGTGCCGCGCCCCGAGCGCATGGCCGCGCTCGGCGTGGCCATGGCCGACCTGCGGCAGGCGCTGGCCGCCAACAACAGCAACGACGGCGCCGGCCGCATGAGCGCGGGCGAGACCTCGCTGGTGGTGCGCGTCGAAGGCGCGGTGCGCACGCTGGCCGATTTGCGCGCCATCCGCATCGCGGCGCCGCGCAGCCAGGGCACGGTGCTGCTCGAAGACATCGCCACGGTGCGCACCGGCGCGCTCACGCGCTACGGCGCGGTCACGCAAGACGGGCGCGGCGAAGCGGTCGAGGGCCTGGTGCTGGGCCTGCGCGGCGTGAACGCACGCGAACTCGTGACCGCGCTCGACGAACGCATCGCCAGCCTGCAGCCGCGCCTGCCCCAAGGCATGAGCATCCGCACCTTCTACAACCGCGGCGAGCTCGTCTCGCGCGCCGCCGGCACCGTGATCAAGGCGCTGGCGGAAGCGGCCGTCTTGGTCTGTGTGGTGCTCTACGTGTTTCTGGGTGGCCTGCGTGCCGCGCTGGTGGTGGCGGTCTCGCTGCCGCTGTCGCTGCTGGCCACCTTTGTGCTCATGCGCGCCACCGGCATCACGGCCAACCTCATGAGCCTGGGCGGCCTGGCGATCGCCTTGGGCATGCTGGTCGACGCTTCGGTGGTGGTGGTCGAAAACATCGAAAGCCAGCTCGCCAGCCATGCCCACGCGCAGGATGTGACCATGACCGAGCGCGTGCTGCACGCGGTGCGCCAGGTGGTGCAGCCGGTGGTGGCCGGCGTGGTCATCATCGGCGTGGTGTTTTTGCCGCTGCTCACGCTGCAAGACCTCGAAGGCAAGTTGTTTTCGCCGGTGGCCCTGACCATCGTGATGGCCCTGGGCGCCTCGCTCTTGATCGCCTTCACCGCGATCCCCGCGCTGGCCTCGCTCGCGCTGCGTGTGCAGGGCGCGCACGAACCGGCGCTGATGCGCCGCCTGCTCGCAGCCTATGTACGGCTGCGCGATGCCTGCTGGCAGCGCCCGCGCTGGCTCTATGGCACGGCCATCGCCTTGCTGCTGCTCGCGGCGGGGCTGTACACCCAGATCGGCAAGACCTTCATGCCCACGCTCGACGAGGGCGACATCCTGGTGCAGCTGCAAAAAGACCCGTCGATCACGCTCGACGCCGCGCTTGAACTCGACACGCGCGTGCAGCAAGCCATCCTGGCCCAAGTGCCCGAGGTGCAGTCGGTGGTGGCGCGCGCGGGCTCGGACGAGCTGGGCCTGGACCCGATGGGCCTGTACGAGACCGACACTTTTTTGGTGCTCAAGCCCAAGGACCAGTGGCGCGGCGAGAAAGAAGACATCGTGAACGCGCTGCGCGAGGTGCTCGACGGTTTTCCGGGCCTGGTTTACGGTTTTACCCAGCCGATCGAGATGCGCATTTCCGAAATGCTCACCGGCACGCGCGGCGATGTGGCGATCAAGCTCTTTGGCCATGACCTGGGCCAGCTCGCGCAAACCGCGCAGCGCGTGGCCGACACGGTGCGCGGCGTGAGCGGCGCGGCCGAGGTCATCGCGCCCAAGGCCGAAGGCATGCCCTACCTCACGGTGGCGCTGCGCCGCCACGCGATTGGCCAGGCGGGTCTGAGCGTCGAAGGCGTGCAGCAGGCGCTGCGCCAGCAGATCGAGGGCGAGACAGTGGGTCTGGTGCTCGAAGGCGGCATCCGCACGCCGCTGGTGCTGCGCGGCAACGACCAGCTGCGCCACAGCGTGGATAGCCTGCGCAACCTGCCGATCAGCGCATCCAATGGCCAGGCCTGGCCTGCCAGCGCGCTGGCCGACATCGCCCAGGTCGACGGCCCGATCCGCATCGACCACGAACTCAGCCAGCGCCTGACCACCATCCAGGTGGCGGTCGAAGGGCGCGACCTGACGGGCTTTGTGCAGGACGCCCAAAAAGCCGTGGCCATGCTGGGCCTGCCCGCCGAGATCCGCGTGGTCTGGGGCGGCCAGTTTGAAAACCAGCAACGCGCCGCCGCGCGCCTGGGCCTGGTGATCCCGGCTGCGCTCGGCCTGATCTTTCTGATCCTGAGCCTGACCTTTGGCTCGGCGCGCCAGGCCGCCATCGTCTTCGTCAACATCCCGTTCGCGCTGATCGGCGGCGTGGTGGCGCTGGCGGTGTCGGGCCAATACCTCTCGGTGCCGGCCTCGGTGGGTTTCATCGCGCTTCTGGGCATCGCGGTGCTCAACGGCGTGGTCATGGTCACGCACTTCAACGAGCGCCTGGCCAATGGCGAAGACCTGGCCACCGTGGTGCGCCTGGGCGCCGAGCGGCGCCTGCGCCCGGTGCTGATGACGGCCACCATCACCGCACTCGGCATGGTGCCGCTGCTGTTCGCCAGCGGGCCGGGCTCTGAAATCCAGAAACCGCTGGCCATCGTGGTGACCGGCGGCCTGGTCAGCGCCACGCTGCTCACGCTCTTGCTGCTGCCCCTGATTTTTGAACGCTGGAGTGAACGATGACCCGCAAGCTCTGCACCCTGAAAACGCTCGCCCTGTTCAGCCTGGCCCTGGCAACGGGTGGGCTGGCCGCCCAAGTACCGTCTTTTGACAACTGGTTGCCCAGCGCGGCCCAAGTGGCCCCGGTGCTGCACGCGAGCCCGGCGATCCAGGCCGCGCGGGCACAGCAGGCCGCGCGGCTGCAGCGCGCGCGCGGCGTTGAAGCCGGCAGCGCCGAATGGACGCTGCGGCTGAACCAGCAGCAGCGCCGCGCGCAAGACCCCAGCCAGCGCTTTGCCGAAACCACACTCGCGCTGGAGCGGCCGCTGCGCCTGTGGGGCAAGGCCGATCTGGACGCGCAGCTGGCCACGCAAGACCGCGAAAGCGCGCGCATCGGCCTGGCCGATGCGCTGCATGAAACCAGTCGCCAGCTCTTGCAGCAATGGTTTGAGGCCTTGCGCGCGCAGCTGGAGGTGGACAACGCCGCGCGCGAGCTGGAGCTGGCCGCCACGCTGCAGCGCCAGGCCCAGGTGCGGCTGCGCCAGGGCGATATCTCGCGCCTGGACGCGGGCCTGGCCGATGCCGAGTGGCAGCGCGCCCAGGCCGCCGCCGCGCTGGCCCAGGTGCAGCAGGCCAGCGCCCTGGCCCAGCTGCAGCGCCTGTACCCGGGCCTGCCTGCGCCGCGCTGGCCCGATCGGCCGGCGGCCAGCAGCCTGGGCGATGCAGCACTGGCGCCCGCACTGCAAGACTTTTTGCAGCACCAGCACGAGCTCAACCTGCTCAAATCCGAGGTGCAACGCCAGCAGCTGCTGGCCGACCGGCTCGAGCGCGATCGCCGCCCCGACCCCAGCGTGGGCCTGTATGGCGCGCGCGAGCGCGCCGGGGCCGAGCAGCTGCTGGGGGTGACGCTGGCGCTGCCGCTCTCGGGCGTGTACCGCGAAAGCCTGGCCCTGGCCGCCAGCGCCGAGGCCGAAGCCGGCCGCCAGCGCGTGCAGCTGCGCCAGCAGCAACTGAGCGCCGAATTCGAATCGCGCTGGCGCCAGGTGCAGCAACAAGAGCGCGCCCTGCAGGCACTGCGCCAGGCCGCTGCCACCCAACGCGAAGCCGCCGACAAATCCTTCAAGGCCTACAGCCTGGGGGAGCACACCATGACCGAGCTGATCCAGAACAGGCGCCTGGCCAAAGAACAGCAACTGGCCAGCGACCGCCTGTTGCTTGAGCTGGTGCAGGCCCAGGCCCTGATCGCGCTGGACCGGCACCAGCTGTGGGATCTGGATGACTGAGCTCCTGCGCTTCGCCAAAAATGGATTTGACTCCATATGGCTTTAAGTCCATAATTCATCCATGGCATGGACTGTTCTATTCCACAATGCCTTTGATGCTGAGTTCGAGGCCTTGGTCGAGGAGCTTCAGGACGAACTGTTGGCACATGCCAAATTGCTGGCTGAGTTTGGGCCCCATCTGGGGCGACCGACGGTTGACACCATGAAGGGCTCTCGGCACGCGAACATGAAAGAGCTTCGATTTTCCTGGAACGGTCAGGTCTGGCGGGTGGCTTTCGCCTTTGATCCTCAGCGACAAGCGATCCTGCTGGTTGGGGGAGATAAGGGCGGGGCCGATCAACGCAGGTTTTACAAACGCCTGCTCACGGTAGCTGATGAGCGCTATGACGACCATCTGAGCAAGCCGGGGCAAAGAGCTACGGAGTCCAAACATGGCAAGAAAACTCGATGATGTGATGGCCGCACTGCCCAAAGAGCGGCAAAAACGCGTGCAAGCTCGTGCCATGGAGTTGGCCACACTCAAGGACCTGCGACAGGCTGTGCAGCAAACCCAGGAGCAAATGGCCGCTGCCCTTGGGGTTCGCCAGGACACCATCTCCCGCCTGGAAAAGCGCAGTGACATGCTTCTTTCGACGATGCGTCACTATGTGGAAAGCATGGGCGGGAAGCTGGAATTGGTGGCAAAGTTCCCCGACCGCCCGCCTGTGGTGATCGACCACATCGGAGGGGACGTCACCCTCAACAAGCGCAAAAGTCCTTCACGACGGACACGTTCAGCCGCCTGAATTCGAGGCTGTAGGGTTTTTTGACCCGTTGGCTCAGTGACGGCTTCCAGTAGCCGGACCTGAAAGTCAGCCCAAGCACAGGCACCTTTCCCCCGCAAGCAAGCAAGCGCACCAAGCCCCGTGCGCCAGCGCACATCGCACACGCCCCTGGCTGGCGACACTCTGTGCCCCAGCCACTGCCCGGAGTGCCGCCGCGATGAAAGCCCGCCCCCTGCTGTTTCACGATGCCGCGCGCGACAAGATCCGGCGTGGCGTGGATGCGCTGGCCGAAGCGGTCAGGGTGACCATGGGGCCGCGTGGCCGCACCGTGATCCTGGACCGCGAGTTTGGTCCGCCGCAGATTGTCAACTCGGGCGTGCTGGTGGCCAAGGCGGTCGAGCTCGAAGACCCGTTTGAGAACATGGGCGCGCACCTGCTGCGCGAAGTGGCCGCGCGCACCAGCGAGATGGCTGGCGACGGCACCACCACCGCCACCGTGCTGGCCGCCAGCATGATCCACGAGGGCCTGCGCTACCTGGCCGGTGGCATGAACCCGATGGATTTGAAGCGCGGCATCGAGCGCGCGATCGAGACCGTGGTGGCCGAGCTGCACCGCATGGCCCAGCCCTGCGCCACGCGCCAGGACGTGGCGCATGTGGCCGCGATCTCGGCCAACAACGACGCGTCCATTGGCGACCTGCTGGCCAGCGCGATCGACAAGGTCGGGCGCGAAGGCGCGATCGCCATCGAGGACGGCTCGGGCCTGGTCAGCGTGCTCGAAGTGGTTGAGGGCCTGCAGTTTGGCAACGGCTACCTGTCCTCGTATTTCGTCAACAACGCCGAACGCCAGAGCGCGGTGCTCGAAGACGCGTTGGTGCTCTTGGTCGACGGCCGCCTGGCCTCGCTGGCCGAGCTGCTGCCGCTGTTGGAGCAGGTGGTCAAGGCCGCGCAGCCACTCTTGGTGATCGCCGAAGAGGTGGACAACGACACCCTGGCGGCGCTCGTGATCAACCACCTGCGCGGCTCGATCAAGACCTGCGCGGTCAAGGCCCCGGGCTTTGGCGCCCACCGCAAGGCCCTGCTGCAAGACATGGCGGTGCTGACCGGCGCGCAGCCCGTGAGCGAAGAACTCGGGCGCAGCCTGGCCAAGCTGCAGCTGGCCGATCTGGGCCGTGCCAAGCGCGTGGAGGTCGGCAAGGACAGCACCACACTGATCGGTGGCGCGGGCGACAAGGCGGCGATTGCCGCGCGCATCCAGGCGATCAAGCAAGAGCGCGAGCAGGCCAGCAGCGACTACGACCGCGACAAGCTCGACGAGCGCATCGCCAAACTCTCGGGCGGTGTGGCGCTGATCAAGGTCGGCGCCAGCACCGAGACCGAACTGAAAGAGCGCAAGGTGCGCGTGGAAGACGCGCTGCACGCCACGCGCGCCGCTGTGGAAGAAGGCATCGTGCCCGGCGGCGGCGTGGCCCTGCTGCGCGCGCGCCGTGTGCTGGACGCGCTGCAGGCCGACACGCTGGACGAGTCCTCGGGCATCCGCCTGGTGCAGCGCGCGCTCGAAGAGCCGCTGCGCCGCATCGTCGCCAACGCAGGCATCGAGCCCTCGGTGGTGGCCGAAAAAGTCGATGCCAGCAGCGACAGCGCCTACGGCTACAACGCGGCCAACCGCCGCTATGGCGACCTGCTGCAGATGGGCGTGATGGACCCGGCCAAGGTCACGCGGCTGGCGCTGCAAAACGCGGCCTCGATCGCCGCGCTGGTGCTGACCACCGATTGCATGATCGCCCTGCCCCCGCCCGAGCGGCCGCTGCCGGGTGCGGCCGGGCCTTTCACGGGCGACGAGGTGATGTGATGGCCACGCCGACCGCCACACACTCGCGCCACGCGGGTGAGATCGCCCACGCCCCGGTCATGCCCGAGCTTCCAGCCTTGCCGCCGCAGCCGTTGTGCGAGCAGGTCTTGCAACAGCGCTACCTGCAGCCGGGCGAACGCCACCCCGGCGATCTGTTTGACCGCGTGGCCCTGGCCCTGGCGCAGGCCGAGCCGGTGGCCCAGCGCAGCGCCTGGGCGGCGCGCTTTCGCCAGCACCTGGCGCGCGGCGCGCTGCCGGCCGGGCGCATCCTGGCCGGCGCGGGCACCGGCTTGCACACCACACTGGCGAACTGCTTTGTGCAGCCGGTGGCCGACTGTGTGCTCGGCCGCGACGACGCGGGCCGCCCCGGCATTTACGAAGCCCTGGGCGAGGCCGCCGAGACCCTGCGCCGTGGCGGCGGCGTGGGCTACGACTTTTCGCTGCTGCGTCCGCGCGGCGCGCTGGTGCGCAGCATCGCCGCACTCGCGTCGGGGCCATGCAGCTACATCGATGTGTTTGAACAATCCTGCGCCACAGTGGAAAGCGCGGGCGCGCGGCGCGGCGCGCAAATGGCGGTGCTGCGCATCGACCACCCGGATGTGCTGGCCTTCATCGAGGCCAAACGCAGCGCGGGCCGCTGGCGACATTTCAACCTCACGGTGGCGGTGCCCGACGCTTTCATGCACGCGCTGGCACAAGACGCCCCCTGGGCGCTGGTGCACCACGCCGCGCCCGGTCAGGCGCTGATCGACCAGGGCGCGCACTGGCGCGGCGATGGCCAATGGGTTTACCGCACCCTGCCCGCGCGCATGCTGTGGGACGCGCTCTTGCACGCCGCGCACGACAACGGCGAGCCCGGCGTGCTGTTCCTGGACACGGTGCAGCGCGAGAACAACCTGCGCAGCCTCGAAACACTGAGTGCGGCCAACCCCTGCGGCGAAGAACCACTGCCCGCCTATGGCTGCTGCGTGCTCGGTTCGCTGGTGCTGCCGCGCTTTGTGCAATCGGCTTTCGTGCCCGGCCAGGCCCGGCTGGACTTTGCGGCGCTGGCCGACTGCACCGCCGTGCTGGTGCGCATGCTCGACAACGTGCTCGATCTGGGCTGGTGGCCGCTGCCCGCGCAACACCGCGAAGCGCACACCAAGCGCCGCATCGGTCTGGGTTTCACGGGTCTGGCCGACACGCTGGCCCTGCTGGGCCTGCGCTACGACCGCGAAGACGGCCGTGCCATGGCCGCGCGCATTGCGCGCAGCCTGCGCGATGCGGCTTACCAGGCCTCGGTGGCGCTGGCGCGCGAGCGCGGACCTTACCCGCTCTTCAATGCCGAAGCCTGCCTGGCGTCAGGCACCTTCGCCAGCCGCCTGCCCGAGCCCTTGCAGGCTGAGATCCGCGCCCACGGCCTGCGCAACAGCCATTTGCTGAGCATTGCGCCCACCGGCGGCATCAGCCTGGCGCTGGGCGACAACTGCTCCAGTGGCATCGAGCCGCCACTGGGCTGGGTGGTGCGCCACATGCTGCCGCAACTGCCGCATCTGCACGCCCACAGCTGCCAGCTTGAAAACCACGCCTTTCGCCGCTTCAAGGCCCAAGGCGGCGACCCGGCACAGCTGCCCGAGGCCATGCGCACCGCCGCGCAGATCGCACCGGCCGACCACATCGCCATGGTGGCCGCGGTGCAGCCCTTCATCGACGCCGGCATTTCCAAGACGGTGAACCTGCCCGAGGGCACCGCCTGGCCAGCTTTTGCCGCGCTTTTCACCCAGGCCTGGCAGCAGGGACTCAAGGGCCTGACGGTGTGGCGACCGGGCAGCGCACGCGAGCAGGCGCTGCAGGTGCTGGCACCGAGCTGAACACCCCGAGGGCCTTCAGCGCGGCGCGTCGAGCAAGGCCTTGAGCGCGCCCGCGTCAAGCGTTTCGTGCGCCAGCAAGGCCTGCACACAGCGCTCAAGCGCCGGCCGCTGCGAAGACAACACGGCCGTGGCCTGCGCGAGTGCGGCGCTGATCAGGCCATGCACTGCGCGGTCCATGGCCAGCTGGGTGGCCTCGGCCACAGGCGGGCGGCTGCGCCAATCCTCGGGCAAGCCATCGAGCAGCAGCGGTGGGTGTGGGCTGTCATAGCTCACGCAGCCCAGCGTGGCGTCCATGCCGTGGCGCATCACCATGTCGCGCGCCAGTTGTGTGGCCCGGGCCAGGTCATCGGCCGCGCCGGTCGAGACCGTACCCAGCATCATCTGCTCGGCCGCCCGGCCACCCAACAACACGCACAGGCGCTGCTGCAGCTCTTCGCGTGTCATCAGGTAGCGGTCTTCGAGCGGGCGCTGCAAGGTGTAGCCCAGCGCTCCCATGCCGCGCGGGATGATCGAGACCTTGTGCACCACATCGCTGCCGGGCAGGCTCAGCGCCACCAGCGCATGGCCGATTTCGTGGTGGGCCACGGTGCGGCGTTCGGCCGGGTTGATCAGGCGCTTGCGCTTTTCCAGGCCGGCCACGATGCGTTCGATGGCGGCGCTGAAATCGGCCAGCGTCACGTGCGCAGCCTGGCGCCGTGTGGCCACAATCGTCGCCTCGTTGACCAGATTGGCCAGGTCGGCGCCGCTGAAACCGGGCGTGAGTGCGGCCACCTCGTCCAAAGACAGCTCGGGCGCGAGCGTGGTGTGGCGCACATGCACCTGCAGAATCTGCACGCGGCCCTGCCGGTCGGGCTTGTCGACCAGCACCTGGCGGTCAAAGCGGCCGGCGCGCAGCAAGGCCGGGTCCAGGATTTCGGGCCGGTTGGTGGCGGCCAGGATGATCACGCCGGCCGCGCTGTCAAAGCCGTCCATCTCGGCCAGCAGCTGGTTGAGGGTTTGCTCCTTTTCGTCGTGCCCGCCCCAGCCACCGAACATGCCGCGCGCGCGCCCCAGCGCATCGAGCTCGTCGATGAACACGATGGCCGGCGCCAGCTTGCGTGCCTGCTCGAACAGGTCGCGCACACGCGAAGCGCCGACGCCCACAAACAGCTCGACGAACTCGCTGCCCGACATCGAGAAAAACGGCACCCCGGCCTCGCCCGCCACCGCGCGCGCCAGCAGGGTCTTGCCGGTACCCGGCGGCCCCACCAGCAGCACGCCCTTGGGGATGTGCGCGCCCAGGCGGCCGTAGTCTTTCGGATGGCGCAAAAAGTCCACCACCTCCACCAGCTCTTGCTTGGCCTCATCGACCCCGGCCACATCGGCAAAGCGCACCCCGGTGTCGTGCGTGACCTGCACCTTGGCGCGCGTGTTGCCGATCTGCATGAGCCCGCCCATGCCCTGGCGCCCCACCATGCGCCGGATCAAGAGCCACCACAGGCCAAAAAACACCAGCGAGGGCAGCACCCAGGACAGCGCATCGCGCCAGAAGCTGCTTTGCAGCACGCGGCTGTAGGGCACCTGGGCGGCGTCCAGCCAGCTGGCGAGCTCGGGCTCCACGCGTACCGTGAGCCACTGCGTCTTGCCGGCTTCGGCCTGCTTGAGCTGGCCAATCAGGTGCGTGTCGGTCACGGTGACTTCCTGCATGCGCCCGTCTTGCACCGCCTGGTGGAACTGGCTGAAAGGCACCAGCGCCACGCCCTGCGCGCCCTGCCACCAGCTTTGCAGCAACACCAGGGCCAGCAGCGCCAGGCTCCAGTACAGCAGGTGCCAGAGGTTTTTGCGTTCCATGCTTCAGGCCGTGTGCAGCGGGTGGCGCTTGTGCGGCGCGGGCTCGGGCGGCAGGTTCAGGCGGTCGACCGCGTGGCGGTAGCGGCGCAGGCGGGTTTGCGCGCGGCCGAGCACGCTGCCCTCGGGGTAACCGTGCGGTCCGCGCTCACCCCAGGGCAGGCCGCTCAGCAGCGCCATGCCCTGCGCCACGGTGTGGGCCGCGTGGATGTGAAAGCGCCCTTGCGCCACCGCCTGCAGCACCGGCTCGTCGAGCATCAGGTGGCGCAGGTTGCGCGCGGGCATGAGCACGCCTTGCTGGCCGTCCAGCCCCAGGCGCTCGCAACTGCGGAAGAACCCTTCGATCTTTTCGTTGATGCCGCCCACCGGCAGCATGTCGCCGCTGGTGTTGAAGGCGCCGGTCACGGCAATGCCCTGCGCCAGCGGCACACCGGCCAGGGCCGAGAGCAGCGCATACAGCTCGGCGCACGAGGCCGAGTCGCCCTCGATGCCACCGTATTCCTGCTCGAACACCAGGCTGGCATCGAGCGCCAGCGGCGCGAGGTGGTCGAACAGCACCGAGACATAGCTGTGCAAGACCAGCACACCCTTGTCGTGCACCGGGCCCGAGAGCTCGACCTCGCGGTCGATGCTGAGCACGCCCTTGTCACCGGCCAGGGTGCGCGCGCTCACGCGCACCGGAAAACCAAAGCTGTGGTCGCCCAGCTGCACCACGCTCAGGCCGTTGACGCTGGCCACCATCTGCCCGCTGACCGGCAGCACGCGCTCGCCCTGGGCCAGCGCATCCAGCAGCCGTTCTTCGGGCTCGTTGTGGCGCCAGCGGCGGGCCTGCCAGGCCGCGCGCACATCGTCGGCCACCACGTCTTCGACGCCGCGCGCACGCGCGATGGCCGCGCTCTCCATCGCCAGCGCCTCGGTTTGGGCGAAGATCGCGCTTTGGCGAAACTGGTCTTGCGCTTGGCGGTGGCTGTCTTCGATCAGCAGCGCTGCGGCCGCCGCCTCGAAATGCGGCAGGCCCCAGCGCGCGCACAGCCGTGCCACGAACACCGCGGTTTCGCGCCAGGTGCCTTCGCTGGCAGCCAGGCTGTCGGCAAAGTCGACCTTGCAGCGAAAGCGCCGCGCGAATTCGGGATCGAGCGCCTGCACCGCATCGAATTCCTCGGGCGAAGCCACCAGCACCAGCTTGACATCCAGCGGCACCGCCTCGGGGTTGAGCGAGACGGCGGCGATGGGCGCGTACATCATGCCCGGCTCTTCGATCTGCAAGCGGCCGCTGCGCAAAAAGCGCCGCAGCTTGTCCCACACCGGCGCATCGGCCAGCGCATCGCGCAGGTGCAGCATCAAAAAGCCGCCGTGCGCGCGCAGCAGGCTGCCGGCGCGGATGCGCATGAAGTCGGTGACCATCATTTCGCCGTCAGAGGCGTATTCGATGCTGCCAAAAAGCTGGCGGTGGCTGGGGTTGTCTTCCTGGATCACGGGCGCGCCCTGCAGCGCGTGGTTGTCAACGGCCACGTTCACGCGCAGGCCATCGAGCAGTGCCTGCAGCGCCTCTTCACGCAGGTCTTCCTCGTCCTCACCGGGCTGGAACAGTTCCACATGCTCGAGCAGCTCGTCCTGCAGGCCTTGCAGCCAGTCGTCCATGCGCAGGCCCTGCTCGGGCGTGGCCTGCACCGCCTGGCGGATCTCGCGCAGCTCGCGCTCGAGCATGGGCTTGAGCACCTGACGCCGCAAGGCGGCCAGGCCTTCGTTCATGACGCGCTCCAGGCCGCGCGTTGTTTCCAGAAAGCGGGCGATCGCCTCGCGCAGCGTGGCCTCGTCGTGGTCGATCTGGCTGCGCTGGGCGGCGCTCAGGGCCATGGCCTTGCCGGCGGTCAGCGGCTCGCCCTGGGCGTCGCGCGCGGTGAAGACCAGGTGGCCCTGCTCGCGCAGCAGGCTGAAGTGCAGGGCCTGCGCCAGCTCGTGCAGCTCGGCATAGGCGCGCGCCTCTTCGGCCTGGTAGACCTGCGCGATGCGCTGGCTTTCGGCCTTGACATCGGCCTCGGCCAGTCGGCGCGGGATCTCGGTTTGCAGCCAGCGCATGAGCTGCTGCATGCGCTGGCGCAGCTGGCGCCCCTGCCCTGGTGGCAAGCGCAAGGCCAGCGGCTGCTCGGGCGCCTCCACATGGTGCAGGTAACACAGATCGGGCGGCACAGGCAGGCGCTGCGCGTGCTGGCGCATGAGCTGGCGCATGAGCGTGGTGCGGCCCGAGCCGACTTCGCCCACCACCCAGAGGTTGTAGCCGGGCATGGCCATGCCCAGGCCAAAGCGCGCGGCCGCCTCAGCGCGCGCCTGCCCAATCCACGGCAAAGGCTGACCCACCAACTCGCGTGTGCTGGCAAAGCCCAGCGCCGCGGCATCGACACGGCGGCGCAAGGCGGCGGGTTCCAGACGCGGACAGGGCATGCGCCGATTGTGGGCGGCGCCAGCCCCCTTGCCGATACCGGCAAGACGGTAGGGCTCAGGCGCTGTCGGTCGCGTCCTGGGCCGTGCCCTGGGCCTGGGCCAGCACCTGCTTGACCAACGGGTGGTGGCGCGAACGGTGGCTGTAGATCGCGTGGATCTCTTCCTTGACCTGGGTCTGCCCCAGCAAGGCCAGGCCAGGCATGAGGCTGAGGTCTTGCGCCCCCAGGGCGCTGACCGGGAACACGCCCAAACCGCGCGCGGCAAAGACCGACATCAGCGCGCTGTCTTCGAACTCGCCCACCACCTCGGGCCGCAGGCCTTGCGCATCGAACCAGTGCTCCAGCGCGGCGCGCACCGGCGAATGGCGCGTGGGCAAGAGGATCGGCAACTCGCCCAGCACCTGCGGAAATCGCTTGGCGTTGCGGTCATTGACCCACTGGCTCGCGCCGTACCAGCACATGGGCGAAGACACCAGCAGCTGGCTCGACACGCGCAGGTTGGGGTTGGCCGGCGCGCTTTGCCCGGCCAGCACCAGGTCAAGGTGGTGCAGGGCCAGCTCGGCCATCAAACCCTCGAACTCGCCCTCGTGGCACAGCAAACGCAGGCCATGGGCCTGCAAGACCGGATCGAGCAGTGTGTGCGCGGCCAGTTTGGACAGGCCATCGGACAAGCCGATCGACAGCCGCGAGGTCGGTCCCGCCGCGGCATCGGTCACTTCGCCGGGCAGACGCTGGCCAATCTGAAAAATTTCTTCGGCCCGCGCATACGCCACCTGGCCAGCCTCGGTCATCACCAGGCCGCGTCCCTCGGGCTTGAGCAGCTGGTGGCCCAGTGATTTTTCCAGCTCGCGCACCTGGGCGCTGATGGTCTGGATGGCCATGTCCAGGCGCTGCGCAGCGCGCGCCATGCCGCCCTCTTTGGCCACGACCCAGAAGTAGTACAGGTGTCGGTAATTGAGCTGGTTCACACCGGCTTCCTCAGGCCAGCGACTGGCGGTCTCGGATGCGGTGGACCTGGGCCACATCCAGGACCCAGACCAGGCCATCGCCGATCTGCCCGGTGCCACAGGCGGCCATGATGGTCTCGCGGATGGGCTCGACCATCTCGTCCGGGCAGAGCACGCAGACCATGATTTTTTCGGTGAAGTCGGTCAGCTCCTCGCGCACACTGCGCTTGTCCAGCGCGGCTGGGGCTGTGAAGCCCTCGGCGCGGAACATGGTCACGCCAGGGAAATTCGGGATGGCCCGCAAGGCCTCGCGCAGGCGGTCTCGGCGGTTGGGGCGGATGATGGCACGCACTTCTTTCATGAGCAGTCTCCTTGTGTCAGGCTTCCTGGGGCAGATCGTCGAACCAGCGGTAAAGCGTGGGCACCACCACCAGGGTCAAAAGGGTCGATGAGATCAGGCCGCCGATCACCACGATGGCCAGCGGGCGCTGCACCTCCGAGCCCGGGCCGTTGGCGAACAGGAAAGGCACCAAGCCCAGCAAGGCCACGGTGGCCGTCATCATCACCGGTCTGAAACGCTGCACGCAACCCTCGCGCACGGCCGTCGCCACCGACAGACCCTCCTCGCGCAGGCGACGGATGCAGCTGACCAGCACCACACCGTTGAGCACCGCGATGCCCCACAGCGCGATGAAACCCACCGAGGCCGGCACGCTGACGTACTCGCCAGTGACGAACAGGCCGATGACGCCGCCGATCGAGGCGAAGGGCAGCACCAGGATGATCAGCGAGGCCAGACGCAGCGAATTGAACAGCATGAAGAGCAGAAAGAAAATCGCCGCGATCGTCAGCGGCACGATCACCATCAGCGTGTCCATGGCGCGCTGCATGTTCTCGAACTGACCGCCCCAGGACAGGAAGTAGCCCTCGGGCAAGCGCAGCTCGCTGTCCACGCGGCGCTGGACCTCCTGCACAAAACCGCCCAGGTCGCGGCCGCTGACATTGGCACCCACCACCACGCGGCGCTGGCCCGATTCGCGGCTGATGGTGGGCGGGCTGTCGACCAGGCCGATCTGCGCCACGGCCGACAACGGCACCAGCGTGCCATCGCTGCTGCGCAGTGTGCTGTTGCGGATGGCCTCGACCGATTCACGGTAGGCCCCGGGGTAGCGCACCACGATGCCAAAGCGCCGCTGGCCCTCGAACAGCTGGCCGACCTCGTTGCCGCCAAAAGCGGTTTCGATCAGGTCGTTCACATCGGCCACATTGATGCCATAGCGCGCGATCGCCTGGCGGTCGATGTCGATGGTGAGTGTTTGCTGCCCGGACAGGCGCTCGACGCGGATGTCGATGGCCCCCGGCACGGTACGCACGATGCGGGCGATGTCTTCGGACAGGCGCTTGAGTTCGTCGAGGTCATCGCCAAAGAGCTTGATGGCCAGCTGCGAACGCACGCCGGTGACCATTTCGTCCACGCGCTGTGCGATCGGCTGGTTCATGATCACCTGCACGCCCGGCAGCACCGCCAG
>JACCDW011914648.1_pt1 | contig 24731 bp, 41 predicted proteins | sample 7449781 | NCBI WGS metagenome assembly JACCDW01 (sample SAMN15323449, study PRJNA562643) | freshwater metagenome | isolation source: river surface water | place: USA:Blue River Watershed | collected 2017-08-18
AGAAATGTTGAAAAAAACGAGTTAGAGAGACAAATTAAAAGGTTAAAAAAGTAAAAAAAATCCTCTTTTTAGTAAAGTAATCAATTTTTTTATAATTGTTTACATAAAATCTGTGCATTAAAGTCTTTCAACTAACTTTTCTACAATACCGATACCTCTTATTATCTTATCATAGTAGTCATCTACTCTCCAAGTTCCGACTAAATAACCATAACTTCTCTTATAATTCTCATAATAAAGGTAATCTATAAAATTAGAAAGATTATCTAAACCATAAAGACTATTCGAGAAAATATTAGATAAAGATATCATTTTTTGACGAGCTATTTCTAAATCTTCAATTGTTTCAAACTGACCAGACATAACTCTATTATAAAACTTCTGACTAATTCTTTCTAATCCTTCAACTATTGGTAGGTATTTATCACTAACACCTTCTTTATCTAACTCTTTTTTAATTAAATCTAAGTTTTTTGTTATCTGAGGAACGGTTTCGCCAGATTCAGTGTATAACATTTGTATTCTTCTTGATATTTCTTTAATTGTATAATTTTTAGATTCTTCATCTTCAGTTGTCATCAGTGAGTAATAATATTCACTAATTCCATGAAATTTGCTATTATATCTTGTTTTCGATTCCAACAAAAATAAAGCCCACCTACCACCGATACCACGAGAAACTAAATTTTTAATATTAGTTACATCTGATACAATATCAGCTTTTTTTGCTATTTGTTCAATATATCTTTTAATGTTTGCACTTCTTACTTCATCATCTGTTAATACTAATCTACTTCCTGATTTTAATTCTTGTCTTTCTGAACTGATATCTGAAACAGTTTTAAAATCTCTTAGTTTCAGTTTACTCAAATCTAAAATAAGTGCAAAATGTGCATCTTTTATCTGTCTTTCGACATCACTTCTTTCATCAACTGTCATTCTTGATGAAAGTGAAACATTCCATTCATATGGATTTTTTTCAGTAGTTTTTTCTTCTTCATCATCTTTTGAAGGTGTCAATACTTTGATTTCTTCAAAATCACCACCCGTTATATTCCAAGAGTATCTACCATAAGTTCTCCAGTCACTTGTTCCAGGGGATCCACCGTCGTGGCTGTTCTGAATACAAAACACATCACCTCCACTTTTGTATAATGTGGCTAAAATAGGATTGCTTCTATGATTTGCTCTAAAAAGAACTTTAGTTAAGTGTGGTGCTGACGATCTTAAATAGTTTATACCATCTGAATCTGCGCGAAGAGTTGCTCTTACTGTATATCCTTTTAGTAATCTACTATATTCTTCATTTTTATTTCTGATTTTACCATCAACTCCTGTTACATTGACATATCTACCATCAGAAGTAAACCAAAATTTAATAATTGTAAGTTCTGGATTTTGAGGTTCAAGTCCTGTTCCCCCACATCTCGGACATTCTACAACTCTTTGTCTTGATCCCCACATTCTTTTGATTCTACCTCCTTCACATTTTTCACCTTCTACTCCGTATCCTCTACCAAAGGCACTATTCGAAGTTGCTTTACAAGGTTCTGATTTTGGTTCTAACTTTATATCAAGAGCTTTCTTAAATGGAAGATATTGAAACATATCGTCAGAAAAATTTGACATAGGAAAATCATAAGATCTAGCAAGACCAGTTAGTTTATTAATAAAGGTATTTCTGGATTCCTTACTTATATATCCTAACACTTTTGTTAACTTAATTGATTCAAATGCTTCAAAAAGTTTTAAATATTTTAATTGTTTCATATCTGTGGTCCAACTATTTCAACTTTTAGTCCTCCTCTTCTTAACTCGGATATATAATCTTTAGTTTGTTTGTCAACAATCAAATCACCTGATATAACTAGCTTTTTAATATTAAGATTAGTGAATGCTTCTTTCATATCCATTAATGAATCTAAAGTATAGATTATTTGTAACTCTTCTAATTCTGTGAACTTCGAAAGATGTAAGTCACCTGTCATATCACAACTTAATATTTGTAGTTTTTTGATATTAGGATTAATTGATAAAATCTCTTCAAAGATATTAGTATCAAATTTACATTTATCGAAAGCAATTGAATCAGTTTTTACGTTTTGAAAACCAGTTAAAGTTTTGATTTTAATAAATTTGAATTTAATCCATTCTAAATCTAAAGGAATATCATTTAAATTTTCTGGAATATCTGTTGTTTCAATTACTAATTGTTTTATTCTTGCTTTTGGTGAAATTTTTATTTTAGACCAATCATAAACAGCACTTAAGTAAAGTGAGCTTGTATTTTTGCCAATAAACTTGGCCTGGTCTAATCTCATCCTATCCATATAAGGAGCTCTAATTGAGTCTTCTGGTTCGATATCTGGTGTGAACAAATATCTTGAACTATCTGTTGTATTTTGAATATTTTCAGAATATTTCTCAACCAAATCATTAAAAACATCTTTCATTCTATCTGGATAAGCTCTGTCAAAGAAAATCTTAGTTTCGGCTTTTTCATCAAAAGATTCAATATTTCTAATCATCATTCTTGACAGTGGTAATTTATCAGATATTTTTTCATTATTCCAAGTAATTGGTGTATCAAATACAAAAAATGCTGGAATAGAGTTTGGATCAAAGACATTACCTAAAAGTTGTTCTCTATAACCACCGCTATAAAGGTGTTGACAAGAGCTATAAAATTTAGATATAGACATATTCAAAACATCTTTCGGATTATGGTCAATTTGAAGATACATATCTTTCCCAAAGATTGAGTATTCATATTTATAATCTCTGTTATGATTTTCTTTAGCCAAGTTTCTTAATTGAGAAATGTTTCTTGATGAGAAAGAAGAAGTTTCTACTCTTTCATCTGTATAACATCTATTGTAATCATCAACAAAAGTATTGATATTTACTAAGTTATTTGAGAATACAGGATCTCCTGGATTCTTTTTAACACGCATCATATTTCCACCCTCATCTCTTACAGGTCTTCCTGCTTCATCTTTCAGAATTCTTTCAGAGGCTTGTGTTTCTCTGATTTCTATTTTTCTAAATACGTTTTCAAAAATAAATACAATTTGGTCAATCGTAGGAGCTTGTATGTTGAAATTGTCCATTACAGATTTCGACTCTTCATTAAGTAAATCTAAATTAATTGATTCTTGAATAACGTGATTGAATTTATCTGGTAAACTAGAAAATGTATTCATAACAAAGCTCATATCACAATCAAAGAAAGCTGAAAGAACTTTTAGCTTATCTTCTTCTTCGAGTTTCCATCGACCTTGTTTGATTTTATCAGTCGGATCAATTTCTTCATAATCTAAAAATTTTTCACCCCATTCATCTGCTACTGCTTTTGCTTGACGAGGTAAAATTACGTCTCTAATTTTAGCTTCACTAAGCCATTGTTTTCTTGTTTTGATCCATTTCATAGTATTGTATATATTAAAAATATTTTTTTATTTTTTATTTTTGTAAAACTTTGATTATATTTGTAGTAATATTTAATATGAAAACATCTTTTAAACTTTTTAACTTTTTAGGAGCCCCGGTTGAAATCAGCTTTTGGTTCTTTATACTAATTTTAATGACTAGTGTGAGTGCTACTGTCGCGATTTTCTTATCGGTTTTGATACACGAAATGGCACATGCTTGGGTTGCTCATCGCAGAGGTTGGCAAGTTTTTGGAATCAAAATAGACCTCTTTTTCGGAACAGCGGCAGTTGATATGACAATGCCTGAAAGAGATTCTATTCCAGTAGTAGCTGCTGGACCTTTGAGTAATTTAGTTTTCGCATTTTTTATTCCTGTGTTGATGGTTTTTTTAGAATCACTTGGAATTTATTTAAATCCTACAATGACTAATTTCTTTGAGACTTTATTTTCTGTAAACATTATCTTTTTTATTTTCAATCTACTTCCCATTTTTCCGATGGACGGTGGTCGTTTAGTCAAAGATTTCTTAGTAATGAAAATGAAAAGTAATCGTCTTTTGGCTAGAAAAATTGCAGCTATTATATCTTTAGTTGCTTCAGTAGGTTTGTTACTGTATTCAATTTCAATTACTGCAATATTTTTGATTTTCTTTTCTTGTCTTTTTATCTACACCGCCTTTAAAGAATTGCAATCTTTGAAAGATTAATTTAAATATATAGATTATGTTATCAACTGAATGGCACGTAGTTGCCGAATCTGATGAATGTGTTTTAGTATCAATCGATGAAAACGTAGATATTACTAATTTAGAACTAACTTTGATTAGTGATACAAGAATTCCTATTGTTAAATTAAAAGTTAATAATAGAGAGATACATATCTGTTCTCATACTTTAAAACCTATGTTTGCTCAATTGGGTAACTCAGTTAAGTATGTGAAGGGATCTGGAAAATCAATGTATCAAAATGTGTGATTGGAAAAGACTTCGTGTAGATGAATTGATTGAAGGTGTTGATTTCTATTGGGAAGAAATTGATGGTATCAAACTAAGAGTCTTCACAGAATCTTATCTACAAATGATTAGACCAAAGTGTTGTGAAACTGGTTGTCGTCATTGTCCGTGGGGTTATAAAAAATTAATCAATGAAAAAGTCGATTGAGTGTCCGTATTGTAGTGAAGTTTGTGCTCTAGTTTCAGATTACAATGATGTTCACTTAAAAGGTAAAACGGTTTCTGTCGATTTTTTATCCTATCAATGTGACAGTTGTGAACAATCTTTTACAACAACTGAAATCGATGAAGTAAATCTTGAAAGAATAGAAAAGGCTTGTAGAATCTGGGATAGAAAACAAAAGATATCAAACGTATTGAAACAAAAAAACCTCTGATTAATCAGAGGTTTTTTTGTGTGTAAATAATATTAATTTACACTTTTACTTAGCTCAGAACCTGGCTTAAATTTCGCCACTCTTTTTGCTGGAATCTCTAAGGTCTCACCTGTTTTAGGATTTCTCCCTTTACGAGCGTCTCTTTGAGTCGTAGCAAAAGTTCCAAAACCCACAAGTGTTACTTTATCACCACCTTTAAGTGCTTCTGTGATAGTAGATACTAATGTATCAATCACTTCGTTACTTTTAGTTTTAGTAAGACCGGTTTTTTCTGCTAAAGAATTCACTAAATCTGCTTTATTCATTCCCTTACTCTTTTTTTTATTACGATTTGACCGTATGATTCTTATAGAGTCAAGTAAATACTAAGTTTTAAAAAGTTTAGTGAAAATAGAAAAAAAATTAAATTTTTTTCTCGACATAAGTGCAAATTTCACCTATATCGAAGCCTTTTTCTATAAGTAAAGGAAGACTGTTATCTTTACACCAAGCGTAAATTGTATAACCTTTGTAAACATCATTAACATAATCCCACCTGGTTTCCCAGAGTTTTCTATAAATTCCTTTTCGTCTGAACTCTGGGTGAACCCAGGCGTCTAAGAATTTGATTCTTTTATCAATTTCTATTTTCATATAGATGTGACCGACGATATCGTTATCACCGATTGCTACCCAAGTTTCGATATCTTGGGCATTTGGTTTTAAATGTAGGATTCTATAAGACAATTGATTTTATTAAGTTTTAACTATATATTTTAATTTAGATATCAAAAATTGGTGTTGTGATAATAATTACTTATATTTGTATCTATTAAACCAAAAGAATGTGTAGAAAACCCTGTAAAGAATGTCCTTGGACTAATAAAAACGAACACAGTTTAAAGTTTCGAACTTATGTTGATAAGATGGTATCTATTGGTAAAGTGGAAAATCACTCCTGTCATATGATAAATAAAGATGTTTGGGGGTATAATACAGACATAGATGAAAAAAATGTGTGTATAGGTTCAAAACAAAGAAACAAAAATTAATAAATAATGTATGGAAAACATTAAAGAAATTAGAACAGTCATTACTGAAGAAATGTTCACTCATGTTTGTAAAATTGGATTCATATCTGTTCGTAGTCAAGACTATGGAAAAACAGATTTATTTTTTCACAAAGTAGATATCTTGAATTTGACAAAAGGAGAGATTATAACTAAAGAAATGGGAACCGAAGTTTATAAGTTCGCTCTACAAGATATTGGATCAGAAATGATACGAGAAATAGTTAAAAGATCGCCAATTTTTCATGAACTTTCAAATCAAATCTAAATGAAATTCACTTACGATTTTATAAAAGAAAATCTCAGAATTTACAATCAAGCAAAAGAAAATCTACCTGTCTTATCTCAATACGAACAGGGTATAATCAGTTCTAACTCTATGAGAAGTTTAGGATTGGATTTATTCGCTCAGTTTCATGACTTTGTTGTTTCTCAAAGAAAACTCGGATTTGAACTAATTCAAGCTATATCATATAAAGAATTGAAGGAATTATTAGCAAATCACACTACTTCTGTCAGATTTAAAAGTTATATAACTAATAGAACTCAGCCGAAATTTAAAAAACTGATATCAGAAGATTCTGAAACATTTGATAGATTATTAAATGGTCGGTGGATTTCAAAACCAACTTATCGAAGAAGAGGTAGAAGGTCAAACGAAACACTATTAGGTTTAAAGACTTGTGTAGTTCCTCTTATTAATTGGATTATTTCTAATGATATTGAAACTTGTGATTTAGAGAATGGTCATTTTCAATCATTCAAAAATCAGTCAGTGTATTCCTATCAAATGCGTTGGTATACCGGAATTCATTTGAATATTGATAAACTACCAAAAAGAGAAATTGACGTCACTTTTAATTTGTTAAATTCATTTGTTGATTTTTTAACAGATACTCAAACTGATTTTAGAAAATTAAACTGTGATTTCATCGTTGATAATATTTCCACAAAGTTGAAAAGTCTTATGAAGATACCTTCTGGAACAACAATCAAAAGTTTAGTTGATTTGAAAGGCACACATTATACTGAGTTGACAAAAGATAAAACATACACAGTTGAAGACTCAATTATATCTAATGGTTATATCAAAATCTGGACTATTAATGATAGAGGTGTTCGTTCTTACTACGACTATAGTTTATTTGAAGATGTCTCTGTTCATAGAGATTTACTTTTACAACAATTGGGTATTTAAGATAATTTGATAACTTTGAAACAATCTGGATTATAATTGATTTCGATTTTTTCAGTGTGTCTATAAACTAGTCTATCCCTCGTTGCTATTATGATTATATCTTCACCAATCTCATCTATTATAGGAATAATATAGACTCCTCTATCGAGTAGTCTATCAAATGTAGACTGACTCATAAATAAAAACTCTTCTGGTCCAATGTTTTGTAAAATTTTCAATAAGTTTTTCTTTTTGTTGTTATTGAAAAGTTTTTGAATAAAGTTAGTTGCATAAAATTTAACTACTTGATGTTGTGATTTATCAATAATAGATTGAATTAAGTCGGTTTGTAACTCTTCTAAAGTAATAGTTTCTTCTATTGTTTGATGTTGAAGAGTTCCGTTTTCTTTAAATGTAGTTTGAGATATTAACTGAAATGGATTTGAATCAACTTCAATAATTGGTTCGAAATACTTCTGTAGATTATCTATATTTATCATATAGATTTTATGATAATTAATTTAATTGGTTTAATCTATCTGTGTAAATTTTAACTAAATTATCCTTTGTTTGATTATCCAGTTTAGATTCTAATGTCAATTGTATGTAGTCTCTAAGTGTTCTCGATTTTGTTATTTTATTGATATCTAATTGAACTTTCTCAACTAATGAATCGCTAGTATAATTTTCTAAAAGTGTATTGAATCTTTTTCTACTTTTGAAAAGAGCTTTTTCTCTGTTAATAAAATCAATTTTTGAATCAATTACTTCCCAGTTACCAACTTCACTTTTCAAACCCTCTAATAATTTTGTTTGTTCTTTAGATGACTTCTCTGTGAGTAAATCCAAAATAGCTTCAACTAAAAGTTCTTTTCCGGAAATTTTAATCAATCCAGCTCTTTGATGATTATCAACTGGTCCGTATGTTCTGATAGTTAGAAATGAATCCATTAAGTTTATTAGTTTTAATTTGAAGATTTCTTCTTCATTTACTTTAACTTCTTTCTTAGGTTCTTCTGTAACTTTTTGACCAGTAATATTACTAAATTTTTTCATCATAAGCCTTTAATTTTTGATAGATTATATATTAATTTCCAAACCTACTTTTATATTTTTCATATATAACTTATGAAGAAATATTTTTTAACACTAGCAACTGTTGTAATTCATAATCTTATTAACGTTTCTACATTCAATGTAATCGTTAATAAAACCGAACCAGCAGAACCAGAAATCAAAGAAGTCGAGACAGATGATTTTCCAATAAAAGAAGATTCATTAGAATATGTAAAAAAACCAAATGTTCACTCTGCCACTTGGTATAACATGCACGGACATAAAACGGCATCTGGTGAAAGATTTCACAAAGACTCTTTGACAGCAGCTTATAACTTTTCTAAGTTAGGAACTTATTTAAGAGTGACTAATACTTCTACTAATTTATCAATTATCGTTAAAGTCAATGATAGAATGGGTTATAGAGGTAGTAATCATATTGATTTAAGTAAGTGTGCCTTTGACTCAATTGGAAATGTAGGAAGTGGTAGAATCAATGTTATTGTCGAAGAGGTTATCAATAGATGAAAATACATCCTGTTAAACATAACGGTTTTTATTTAACTCCGCTACATGAAGATAAAAGAGATATAATTTGTATAAAGGATTCAATTAGTACTTTTTTTAAAAATGAAGCCTATAAATACATTAAATGTGAACATCATGAGACTGGTATAGAAGTTTGGATGGTTTATTCAAAATCCGGAGATCAACACTTTTATACTAGAAATAGATTAGATGATATATTTGATACTAAACAAATTTTAAGAGAAGAGAAAATAAATAAAATTATAGGTGATTGATAATCACCACTTACTGTAATCTATTTTGTCTTGATATTCTGGGAAAGCTCTCTTTAACTCATCTACAAATTCAATTCCAGCTTCTCTATCAAATGTGTAAGTCCTACCAGATCCCATTATAGAGAAAGGTTTTAAAAGTCTAATAGTATAGTAATAGTTTTCTGGTTTATTAACATCTAAAAATTTGTTCCATTCTAGTGTAAAATAACGATTGTAATCACTTTCAGTTTCGAAGTGTGAATAAAACTCATGATAAACTTTAATCATTTTAGCGGTAACCACAATATTTAATTTATAGTCGTTATCTAAATAATCTAGAGCTAATTCTTTAATTGATTTGATAAGTTCCCAGTCAATATTTTGTTTAGCTAGTTCTTCAGTTGATTTATAATATGTTTCAATTATTTCAATATCTTCATCTGATATATCAACATATTCTCTATAATCATAACCAACAGAGTGTCCATTATCATCATCATAATTTCCACCAGCAAGCGTTGGGTAGATTACACCATTATTTGGATCAAATGTATATTCTAATGACCTTAGTTCAATAAAGTTATCAGGAGTTTTTAAAGCCTCATTAAACTTTTTATATTTAGTTAAGTATTTCATTTTATTTTAATTGTGTAGTCTACAAGTTCTTCTTGTGGTGAGTCTGCATAAACTTCAACTTCAACTAATATCTCTTTCCCTAACACTTCTTCTGCTTCTTGGATAAGAATATCTAACTTCTCTTTGAATCCTAAATCAGTATCTCTGATATTCCAGATAGTTATCTCTTTTATATCTTTATCTAATTCAGATTGTTTTATATTTTCCAATCCTTTAGGTGTAAATACTCTAAATGACCAGAATTTATGAGTTGGATAATCTTCATTGAAAGGTGCATCAGGATGTTCAAATGTCTCATTAGTCCATTCAACTATTTCAAACTCATCAAAAATATCATACAATAAATGAGACAAAGTGATATAGTCCTCATTATTAGAATTTTTTCCATCATCGGGTAGATATTGAAGACTCTCTTTAAATAATTTATAGGATTTAATCTTTTTCATAAAATTTGTATTTTAAATGTAAAGTAAGCATATTGGTCTAATCCATACTCTGGTTTCATATTACTATACCCTTCAATATATTTCATCATCTCTTCCCATTTTGAAAGAAATCCATGATTGAATGAATGATTAACCTGCTCACCACCAATTAACCAAGCATCAACCTTTAAATTCATATCTAAACCTAACTCATCTATTAACCTTTCTCTAGTATCTGTAAGTGCTTGTATAAAACTTTCAAAATCTTTTCTATCACATTTCAAGTAATACCAAATAGAAAGATCATCATCTTCTATGAAATCATTTTGGTGTGTCTTTTGATCGGAAAAGTCATCAGTCAAATCAAACATAAATTCATCAACTTTAGCCTTAGCGTCTGAAAACAACTTTTTCCTATTGTATTCATACTCACTTTTTAAATCATTAACAGATTTATAAAAGTCTTCTCGGAACCCCTCAAATAGTTTTAAGTATTTCATTTACTATATATTATTTAGATTTTAATTGGATAGGTTATTTCCTTATTCTTTATCTTCTTTTTGAGTGTTTTTTGTTCCAAAATAATATGAGAAAATCATAAGTGTTAAAGTCTTTATTAGGTCAAATAATTGAGTGTCCATACCCTCATCTAAAAGATGGACTTTGAAAGCAATTACTTTATCGACTATGAAAAGTGCGACTAGTGATGTGAATATGACCAAAACAAATTTTACTAATTGGTCTTTTGTGTTTGATACGAACAATTTATTGACCCAATAGACAGAACCAACAATGAATCCCAATCCAATTAGAATTCCTAAAATCATTATAACTATGTTATCAGAGCTGAACATATAGTCTATATATAAAAAAAACCGAGTAATTAAATCACTCGGTTTTCTAAATTATAAGAATAATTAGATTTTTCCTTTATATTCTTGAACATCATTTCTGATTTCTTGTGAAAGTTTTTTCACTTCCTGCATCATTTTTCTGATACGAGTTCCTGCAGTTCGGTTTCCTTTGATAAAAAACTTCTCAAAGTCATCTTTAAGATTGAATTTCTTACCTTCAACCTCAACCTCTTCAGTTAAAAGTTTAACTAGCTCGTCATATTTGTCTAGATAATCCATAAATTTTCAATTATTTTTCAAATATATATAAAAAGTTAATAGTTCTTTATAAGAACTTCTTTCGTATTCTTTTTGCCTTTTCTTGAGACTTTATTGTAGTCAAATTCTAATTCAACCACCCTATAACCATCTGAAACTAAGTTATCTAATAACAAACAAGACTTTCCATCGTGCTCTAAAGTTCCAGAAACCGCAAAAGAACACCCAGCTTTATCAACTGATTTGACCCAATCGTAAAGTTTTGAATCATCATCTTTTTTCCAGAATGCGTTATATCCAGCCTCGGTGTTTGAATAAGGTGGGTCTATGTAAATCATTTGATTTTTATCAAAGTCTAAGTTTTCAAAGTGAGTAGATTGATATTTTACTTTGTCTTTGAATTGTCTGATGTGATTTTTGAAATTATCTACTTTGACATCTGTATTTGTGTTCCAACCTCTGTTTCCATAAGTTTGGTTAAATTTGAATTTTTGATTAAACCTCATCATGTTATTAGTACAGCTTAACATAAGTGCCCATAAATGTTCTGGTGATGGACTTTGGTTGTAATCATCTCTTAGTTTAGAATATCCTTCTGGATTTAATTTACCAGGACACAATAACTTAGTCTTATTTATTATATTATCACCTAACATTAATTCTTTATGTATTCCTATAAGGTCTGAGATAATATCATTTATTGACACAGATTGATACTTATCTAAAACATTTGTATAAACAGATCCACCTCCACAAAAAACATCTACAAAGTTATCTTTTGTGTAGTCGAAAAGTGGAAGTATTTGTGAGAGTAGTTTAAATTTAGATCCGGTATAGTTAAAAGGAGTTTCAATCATTATTTAGTTTTTTAATCTCTTCGTATAATTTTTCTTCATCGCCAGGAGCATAGTTGTTATGGGTATAAACAATATTACCTGATTTATCAATTAAAAAAGTGTGAGGAACGTTATTTACACCCATGGCTCGTTTAAAATCACCATTTGGATCTAATAAAACTAAATACTCCCAACCTTTTCCATTTACATAAACAGGAACCGAGTTTATTGTTTTTTGATCATCAATTGCAACTGCAACTAAAGTAACACCTGTTTCACTTTGCCATTCTTCATAATTTTCATAAATAGTGTTTAATTCTCTTTTACAAGGTGCGCACCAAGTCGCCCAGAAGCTAAAAACAATCGGTCCATCAAATCCTAAACTATCAGTGAAGAAAGTATTTCCATTTAAGTCTTTTAATTGAACTCTTGGAACTTGATTTTGTGAAAATAGATTAAATGATATAAGACAGATGAATAGTGTAAGTAGTTTCATATTATTTTTTTTATTTTATTATCTCTAAAATCTTCTAAAATTACAAAATATTTTTTGATATTTACTAACAAACATCCCCAATTTGTATTTTCAAAGAAAACAGCTACGTGATATCCGTTTGAATCAGCATCTGGTAAGTCTGAGTGAAAATCTTTGATTTTATATTTATGTCCATAAGTAAAGTTTTTGAAATGATCATCATTTATATCTTCACCTATAAATACTAAAACATCTCCTACTTTCATTACTCAACTCCGAAGTGTTTTTGTAAAATCTCAAATGATAAATCTCTTTGTTTATTTACATATTTAGCGTTTCCACTAACTTTAATAATTCCTAAATTAATTATTACTTTAAAAAAGTCAGTGAGGTCTTTATTAAGAACAATGATATCATTTACTTTACACATATCAATTATGGACTTATTAGAAGATAACTTTTGATTCATTCTCATATCTTCAGGGTAAACAACTTGTAGTATCTGCTCATAAAGTAAAAACTTCTGATAGTTAGGATCCTTTTCTAATTTGTCTCTAAACTCTCTGTAGCTTCTGAATTTATAATATTCATTAAAGTAAACACCTGCTAATATAATTAGTTCAATTAGTGTAGAAACTATAACAAAAGCAACAGTATTTTTTGAGTTATCTTTTTTCTTTTCATCAGTTTTAGAGCCTAGTTCAGTTTCTTTTTGTTTAATCTTCTTTTGAGTATCTTCGATTATTGTATTTTTAGATGTTTCAACTTTTTCTATGTCACTTCTTAAAGTAGATCTTTCGTTTTTTAAGTCAGCAACTCTTTGTCTTTGTTGTCTTGAAAGAGGTTGCATAGATTCTATCTCAGTTTGTTCTTTATCTTTGATGTCTAGTTTAAGTTTTAAATCCTTAATCTCAGATTCTTTAACAAAAATCACACTATCCTTTATTTTATTCAGTGAGTCTGAATATTGTGTCAATACTTGTTCTTTGTCTGATTCAATTTGTTTGTCCTTTGACGCAAACTCAGCTGCTCCTGAAATAGAAGAGTAGAATGAAATACCAATTATTAATATGCTAAGTAAAAAAAGTGGAAGAACCTTCTGTATTGATTTAAGTTTCAAATATTGGATTGAGAACTTATCAAATATATCTCTTTTTAGTAGTTCAATTCCTGACAGAATAATAACTGAAGCAATAAAAACCGCAACTTGATTGTCAGTCATGGCTGAAGATAATATCTTAGATAACATAAAGTAGGCTAAGAAAATTGAAGCAAAATGACCAAACCAAGATAAAGCAACCAAAACTAAGTTTATAGTTTTATAACCCTGATTAAAGTTTTGACTATTAATCTTTTGTTCTAATTTTTTGTAATCTTGAATTTTCATCATTCTAAATTAATTTTTCCCGTTAGTCTTTCTTTAAAAGAGAGTTTTCTTGATTTAATTTGAGTTAAATCTTCTGTTTTAGAAGTTAACATCGCTTGTAAACTAGTTATTTCTTTTTCTAAAAATTTTATATTTTCTTCAAGTTTTGCTATATCGTAACTACTGTCGGTCTTCAACAATTCGTATTTACCATGTAGAACTCGATAGAAGTATCTCCATTTAAGCAATAAATATTTAAACTCATCAGGTTTGAATTCATTCTCAAAATCACTTGTCATTAAAAAGTCTAAAATCTCCTCTTCTGTTAATTCTGAAATCATTTCATATATATTATTTTTTTAAAATCCAAGTCTTCTTTTATTGTTGGATTTATTATTATTTATCAAATCTAACAATCTGATATCATTTTTGTGTTTCTGTTTATATCCCAATAACTCTGAAAGTTGATTTGCTTCTGAATTTGACAAGTCGGTGAATTCTATTATATCAATCAAGTTGTTACAATCGATTAAATTGTGGTCGATTTCATTTTTATCCTCTACATTAAATATAGCTATTATACTTATGTTCAATTTATTTGCTAGTAGACCATCTACTAACTGCATTAAATTGTTGGCGATTATATTAGATTTTGTAAAAAACTCATTAAAAATCATTTCACAATCATCTAAAACAAGAATTGGATTTTCATGTTTTCTTAGAAATTTAGTGAAGTCTGAACTATTTATTGTTAAATCAACTAAGTTATTCGGAACAAATATTAAATTTCTATTGAGTTTTGTTGCTAAGTATTTTATCATTGAACTTTTACCTGTTCCTCTTTGTCCGTAAAAAATTGATAAACCGGACTTTTGTTTTTTAGACTTTTTTATCCACTTATTAATACTTTTAAAAGTTTGTTTTGAATAGTATTCTTCAATATTTTCACCGTCGATATCGTCAAATTTTATCTCATCTAATTCAATTGAATTACCAGACAAACTAACAACGTTTAGATTGTGTTCTTCCAATTCATCTACCAATTGATACTCTGATATACTTTTGATAATTTCATTTACTTCGTTAGCATCTTCTGATGAATTATAATAAATGGTTATATCGGAAATTACAGCACTGTCTGTGAGTTTATCAACTGCTATATAAGATATGAATACGGTATCACTTGATTTTATAAGAACTTTGTCGTTTATTATATCATCTGTTTCTAAACAAATAATCTCAGTGAATTTATTAACTTTTTCATATTGTTCAAAAAAGGATTCAGTTTCTTTATAATCGAAAGTTCCATGTATCAGAACTTTATTAGGTCTGGATTTAAATATGTCCCATAAATAAAGAAAGTCATTTAGACCAGAGTCATCTTTGTTAATATTTATCTTTAAGTTGTTTTTTTTTGTCTGCATTTAAAAAAATGATTTTTTTTATTTTATATATAACTCTAATAAAAAGGTTTGAATAATGTCAAAAGAACAAATTGAATCAATACTCGATGCTAACAATTACCTAATTGAGTGTAAGTGTAGTGGTAAGTGTAAAAAGAAGTATGAGTATGCTAGAAGATATTTGAACTTAACTGTTCAGAAAGTTCTATTTAAATCAAAAAAACAAAAGTCTCACGGACTGTTATTAACAGTAGCTTACTTCATACTTAGTATATTGAATTAATTCTCAGACTCTTTATTCTCATCCTCTGTGGTTGAAATCTCAGTCAACTCATCGTTATTAACTTTAAAGTATACCGGCTCTTCTGATACATTTTGTAACATTGAATCCATTGATGGTCCATCAATAATTGGTCCATCAATAATTGGTCCATCAATAATTGGTCCATCAATCATAGGTCCGTCAATTACCGGTCCATTTTCACTGAGGTTAGGTGTGTTGTTGAAAAGTCCTTTTTCTTGTTCTTGTTTTATGAGATTCATAATGAATTCTCTTTGCATCTTTTCATTTCTAGTTTTCTCTTGAGCCAATCTTTTTTTTCTAGCTTCTACTTTCTGTTTGTGATTTTTTCTATGTTTTGAATTTGTTGCCATAAAATTGTTTTTTTGATTTATAGTTTGATGAGTAGGAATTGTTTAATTGTAAATATATAAAAGAAAAAAATTATTATGACAAGTCCTGAAGATGCAAAGAAAATGCTTGATGATATGGTCAAAAAAGCCACTGACTTAGCAAATCAACAGTTGACTGGACTTCCTAAGTTGGTAGATAAAATTATGTTGAGTGATAGACAAATTGCTAAAAAGATTATTTCTATCAAATCTCCTAAGCTATCAGATGTTGATTTAAATCTCATAGTATATGGTAAAGATTTAAAAAAAGAATTAGGATCTTCATATCGTGCTTTTGTAAGTGAAAATGAAAAATTAAACCCTCAGGTAATTTCTAAAGACCTTAAGTCGGCTTTCAAAGCTCTTGAGGATGATAATCCAATTTTTGATGAAGTAGCTAAAATTAAAGTAGAAGTAAAAGATGGTTTGTTTATTTTAGAACAAAAGTCAAAAGACATGGGTAAAGAAGTTGCAAAATTAGGGGTTATGATAGGAACTACAGTTCCAGCGGCGGCAATACTTGTAGCTCCAACAAGTTTTAATGTTCCTGGTGCTATAACATTAACTTTGAATTTAATTAATGCTATTGGTAGTATTAATTTTAAATTGAAAGAATTCACACCTGCTTTAAGATTTTTAGATAAACTAAAATATGTTATACCTGATGATAAAGTCAAAGAAGTGATGACACCACTCAATACTTTACTTTCGACTGTTAATACGTTATCAAGCACAGTTGGTAAATTAAAGTTACCAAATTTTGATGAGGTTAAGGAAAAAGCAGCAACAGAGGCTTCAGATAAAATGGAATCAATAACGAATAAAATAAAATCTCTGAAGGTTTCAGATTTCTCATCCTTTTCAAATCCTACAGCGGCTTTGCAAGCTGAGAAATTAAAATTAGAAAAACTAAAAGAAGATTTATCTGCTAAAGTTGAGAAGCTTTTGAAATAATGTAATTGAAATCTGAAGATAATTCAAATTTATACTTAGAGTTTAATTTACCAGACATTTCACCACCAGAGAATCCAATATTAACAAACAATTCTAATAAACTTCTGTCTTCGAATTCTAATTTGATAGACATTTTAAAGTCATCATCTTGAGTTTCAACATCTTCAAAGTTTACGTGGTAGTCAAATTTAAGAACCAACTCATCATAATTCTTTCTAAAGAAATCTCTTGATGGAACATATGTAAAGTGATTACCGTTATTTCCCAAATAGTAAACAGGTCTTTCCAAACAACCCATCTTTTCAACTAATACTTTGAATAGTTTCATTTTTACTGTTCCGCCTGCTTGTTTGAAGTTGTCATCTAATTTAGTTATATCTTCTGGAAAATTTGTTTTTAGAGAGTTAGTAAATAAGTTTTCTAAAATTTTTGAGTTTAAAACAACTGTTTTTACTTCTGACCACTCATTACATACCTTCTCATAATCAGCGAAAAGATTTTCTTTATTTTTCCAAACTTCATTAAGTAAATCACTCAACTTCAAAATGTTTTTGTTAACCTCCGGTATGAACTCACCTAAATGTTTGAATTTTGGATCCGAGTGTTTAATATCAAAATATTCAAAGTAACTAATTGTATCAATTCTTTTTGTGTCAATAAATTTTTCAATGTGTCTCTGAATTTCTTTAGTAGAGTTTTCATAAATTAACTCAATCCATGTTTGAGCCAATTTGTCCCACTTAGTTATGTAGTCATCTGAAAATAACTTTTCTAAGTTTTGTCCAATTAATTCTTCAGCAAATGAATTAAATGATGAAGTCTTTTGACTTGACAAACTCTTATTTAAATAAAAAGAATATTGATTACCGTCTTTTAATTCTAAAACGATATCTTCTTGGTGGTCGCTGTCTTTATTTGGTCCAATCCAATAAATTGACGCGATATCATCTTGTTCGATTTTTTGATTTGGTAATAACTTATCAATGATATTTCTAGCAGTTATTCTGGAGTTTATTAGAATGTTCCAGTCTTTTTCAATATCAAATTTAACATCATCAAACATTCCATTAATTTTAGATACTTCATCATCTACTTGACACTTACCATCTTCAAATTTACCTAAGTAAAGTCTATTTTTTGCTAAAAGAAGATTTTTCAAATCAGTCAAAAATATCTGAGAATTTTCAGAATATCTTGCTTTTAAACCTCTATCTAATATATTGTCTAAGAATTCATTATTTAACAAAACCATACTAACGCAAATCTCAGTAATTAGATTTTTATTAGAATAAGTCTTTGCTTCTTTAAACAGTTGATAACCTTTTAGCCATTTCATACTTCTTATATATTAAAATCGAATTCCTTTTTTTAATATATAAATTATGAGACATTTAAAGAGATTTAATGAGGCTGCTTTTGAGGCCGATGAAAAGTTTACAAGTTTAGGGAAAATTAGAGAATTTGAACACGATCTTAATAATGCACTTTTCACACCAAAAACTGAACAAGTTCCTCTTAAATCACTTTATAAAGTTATTGTTATTAAAACTCAAAATCCGATTAGTACAGAGTTTCTTACAAGTCATGCCACTGGATCTAAAAAAATATATGATACTAATTGGATTTTATTATCATTTCGATTTGATAAATTTGGAATTAATTTTTATCCTGATGAAAATGCTATAGATAGTTGGCTTAAAAGTGGTTATCATGCTGATTTTAGAGACTATCTAATGTTAGACTATAATGATATAAACCACGCAGAAATTGAAAACATACTTTCAGAGTATGGCGTAGTGGTAGATGAAATTTGGGGAATACCGTTATGAGAAAAATAAAAACATATAATCAATTTAAAGAATCATTAGTTATTGATTTGAGTTTTCAAGGAATTGAGGATTTGTTAGAATCTCTAACAATTTGGCACGATGCTTTATTGTCAGCAGTTGGAGCAGAGGAAGTTAACATATTTGATACCTTAAAATTACCACAGGAAGATTTTTCAAATAATTTAGATTTAGAATCTTTAGGTGATAATGTAGAGTTCATAAACTCTTTATCAAGCATTGCATTAAAGAAGTCTCCTATTCAAAATTCAGATGACTTTCAAACATTCTTAAATAAACCTTGTAGATTTATGTTTCTTTATGATATTAATAGTAATGAACTTGAGAACCCAATTTATATAATGATGCAGGTGTATAATGATACATTAAGTTCTTGGGATAATTCAAAAATTTATAAAATTCAAGATGACGTTAAAAAGTTCTACGATAAATTAACATCGAGAACAATCGAAATTGTAGATGGTGATCAGAATTTCATCTACACAACTTCTAATGGAAACGAATGGGTGTTACAGAACAAAGATGCTGAGAATGACATATACAAACAAACATTTAGAAAAGAAGAATTAGAGGATTTAATAAAAGATAAAAAAATTAAGATTAATGTTATTTAATCTTTAACTTAATAAAGTTAAGTAAAATCTGATTTCTAAGCATTTCATCTTCACAATTATACCACTGCCAAGCAAAAGTGCTTTCTAAAAAATTAATTTTATTTTTAAGATTTAATATTTGTTCATTAATTAAAATCACATCATCTTCTTCAATCTCATATTCTATGTCAAGTTCATTACAAATAGAGTATATTCCTATTTTATTACCAGATTCATAATAATTAGAAGATTTAATATAAAGTTCATTATACTTATTACTTTTCACTTTATCTGGGTGTGTGAGTTTCACTATCTCTCTATAAAGTTTTTTTATTTGAGAAATATCCGTTTTATCTTCATCATCCTTCTGTGTTTCTTCAATCGGTGAGATATCATCTTGTAAATTTTCGAACTCCAAATTTTTGACTTCTTCATCTGATTTTTTTTGTATTTTTTCGATTGTTTTATTAATTTTTTCCGTAATTTTGTCATCGTAAATCTTTTTAAGTTCTGGGTGTTGACTTAGGAACTCACTAATTGAGTTTATGAATAGACTATCAGCCTCACTTACGGCTAAATTTCTATACTCAAAGTCAGACTCTATAAATTCTAACTCTTTTAGAAGTCTCTTAATTTCTAAAGATTTTAACTTATTCACAGTTTATTTTTTGCATTTATTAATTTATATATAAGTTTATCAGAATTTTGTTCATAAAAAATCACCGCAGTAATGGATTACAAAAGACTAAAAAGATTATTGAATCAAATAGTGGTGGTCGGAAAGACAAAGAAAACACTATTTAGAAGGTCAAAAGATTTTGAACTTCAAATCTACTTTACTCCTGTTAAAAATAAAATAATGATAATCAATATAGAAGGTGTATCCATAGATCATCCTAAACTATTTATTGATTTCAAAGTTGGTGATGATTTAGAAATAGTTTTAGACTGGATACAAGCTTATGGACACGAAATTATCTTTCAAAGAAGTAGATTGCAGAATTAATATATAATCTATGGAAAGTTTAAGTTTGATGGAGTTATACCAAATGAAATGGAGAATGATAAGAGAAAATCTAAAAGACGATGTGCTTATGATTGAAATTCTATCTGCAATTCAAAATAAAGAAACTAAACTTTTAGAAGACACTTCAGCCACAGGAGGACTCTCAGTTGGTAGCGCTGGTAATGTTAGTGCTCAACCATCTGGATTAGCAGGAGCTACAATAGGAACAAATTGGGCATCAGGTGGTGGAACTGAAGGTGGTTATCTTGCTGTCCCTTATAATCCGAGTGGTGTAAATAGAGTTTTTCAAAAACTACCTATGGGTAAAGACCACGGTCCTAGAACTGGTAAGAAATCAAGAACTAAAAAGTTAGACATCAAAGCTCTTAAAGATATCTTTGCTAAAAGACAAGACTTTACTTCTGGTGAAGGTGAAAGAGAGCAAGATGTTAAAGGTAAAGGTAAAGTTTTGAACTTTAATAACTTCTTAAAAAATGATTTCAATACAATTAAGAAATGAGACATCTAAAGAAGTATAATGAAATGTTATCTTATTCTGGAGGTGATGTGACTAAAATGCCGATAATCGGTAAAGTAATTACAAAACCAATTGGTCCATTCGAATCAGGTGAGTATGATGTTGTTGAAGTTATTGAAACTGAAAAAGGACCAATTTATGTTACTAATATGTGGTATAAAGAATGGAAAAGAATACCTCAGTTGATACACACAGAGTTAGTTGAAGAGTTTATACCTCTTTCCAATGAGTCTTTCTCAATGTATAGAGAGAAATGTGATAGATGTGGTGGTCCCACTAATAATTCTACAACGATGTCTATATTTAACACAGATGTTATTTGCATGATTTGTAAAGAAGAAGAAAAGAAAGATCCTGAATATGAAGCAGCCGATATAGCTGCTGATGAGGCTTACAGAAATGGTATAAAAGACTTCGAGGGTGTTATGCCAGATTATACACCAATTATAAGAAACTAAACTTTTCATCAAAATCCTTTTATAAATAAAAAAGATTTTTATTTTATAATGGATAAATCTAAAAAAGAAAAACTTATTATTTTAGGTAAAAGTGGAGCCGGTAAAGACTTTCTAATGAGAAAACTTGTTGAAAAAGGACTAAAACCGTGTTTGAAATGGACAACAAGACCCGCTAGAAAATTTGAACAGCAAGGTATAACTTATAACTTTGTAGACAATTCAATATTTTTACAATCTATTAATGAAAATAAATTTATCGCTTATCAAACGTTTGAAGTTACTCCAGAAAATTCTTCACCAGAGACTTGGTATTATGGAATAACAAAAGAAGAATTCTCAAACTCTCAACTACTTATTATGACACCTGAAGAATTCAAAAGAATTGAACCAGAAGTAAGAAAAGGTTGTTTTGTTGTTTATTTAGACATTCCCAGAGAAATTAGAGAGTCAAGATTATTTAGAAGAAAAGACAAGAATGATTCAATAAAAAGGAGACTCGATGCTGATGATGATGACTTCAAAGATTTTGGTGATTATGATTTAAGAATAACAGATCCTGATTTCACAGCAGATGATGTTTATGATTTGATGGATTGATTATCTTTTTAACCATCCTCTTTTCCAAAAGAATAACAACAAAGACAATCCTATCACAAACATAGCCAACACAATCGTGTAGTAACCATATGGATATTTTAGTTCAGGCATAAAAACAAAATTCATTCCATATACTCCAGCAATAAATGTCAGTGGAATAAATATTGCACTAACAACTGTTAATATTTTCATAATTTCATTCATTCTTTGACCCTGTGCTGCGTAATACAAATTTGACATGCCATCTAATATCTGTTTAGAAGCATCTATTTCCTCTAAAACACTTTCACAAAGAAACTTTAGATTTGCAAAATAATGATAATTTTGATTATGTATAAATGGAGTTTCAGCATTTTCTAACTGAACAGTTATATCTCTCATAGGAATAACAATTTTTCTTAATTCGATTAATTTTCTTTTTTGAAGTTCTATTTCAGAAAGAATTGATTTGTTCTCAGTTTTGTGTAATCTATCATCAATATTTGTTATTTGCTCGTTTATTTCTTCAATTACATTAAAGAAATTATCTACTATTGACTCTAACATTCTGAAAAGTAAAAAGTCAGTTGATTTTTTTCTGATAACTCCTTTGTTTTTCTCAATTCTCTTTCTTATCTCTGAAAAATAATCAGATTGTTTTTCTTGAAATGAAATTAAATAGTCGTGACTCAATACAAATGTAATTTGCTCACTTATTATGAACTTATCAGAATCGTCAGAAGGGATAGCAGATTTTATACTAAAAAACATATAGTTGTCATACTCTTCGACTTTAGCTCTTCGAGTTTCTGTGAAAATTGATTCAACACATAGTTTTTCAATATCAAGATTATCACATAACATTTCAATATAGTCTCTGTTTGAAATTGAGTGAAAATTTAACCAAGCTGTATGATCTTCATCTATTTCATTTTGTGTAAAATTATGTGCAAAAAATTCAGCAGAGTCTTTTTTAACAGAATAAAAAACTTTGTTATATTTATAGAGCTGACACTCGTTTATCATAGATTTAAGGTTCTGTTTTACCTTCAAAGGTTAAACCTTTGAGTTGACCATTTATAGAGTTACAAATACTTTCTGAACTATTTACTGTGCTTTCTAATACAGATAGAAGTATGTTCAAAATTGAGTAAACTTTTAAGTAGTTATGTTCTGAATCATAAAAATGTGAGCTACAAACAGAGTTAATTAAGTCTAAAATTAGGTCTAAATTATCATTGTTTTTTGCTTTCATTTTTTCGATGACTATCTTAGGAATTCCATCATCTAACAACTCTCTTTCATAATCATAGATTGTGGTGTTTACTAAATTAAGAAGAGCTTTTAATAACTCAGCGTCATCCATATCTCTATACTCTCTCTCAAGAACAAATTTCTGTAGATTCTTTTTATAACTTTTTAAAAAGACAGATAAATATTTTCTGAAAACTACAGTTCTGTATTCAGTTGAGAAAGTGAAAGTTGGAACTTTTGAATATGTCCAAAAATCAATATAGTTGAATATGTCGTGATTTGTTATATCAGATTCACCTAAAGAATGTGAAATATGTGTTGATTTGTTTTTAACATATTTTTGAATTAATTTTTCAAACATTGATGATAAAAAATCTTTAAACCATTGAGTTTTGAAAACTTTGAACAAAATAAAAATCACAACAATACCACCTCCACCATACAATCCATAATCTCTTAAAGAGTCTAAAATAAATTTAAGTTCCATATAACTATATATTTAAAAGTGAAATACAAAAATCTTTGTAACCTCTATATTGAGAGAATTGCAATTTTAATATATAAAAAAAATTAAAAATTTCTTATGAACTTAAAGACTAACGTAAATAAAATACATTCAGATTTGACTTCTCTTTATGAGAGTGTCAATTTTGGTGAAAATTCAAACAGAGAATTAGGAAATTTTGTTGAATTCAGAGTTGTTGAAAATAATAAAGAGCTTATTTTGACTATAACAAAATATGAGTTAGAGAAAGATACATTCAAATGGTCTTATCTTTCAAATCCTGAGGATTTAAAAAGTACTGTTGAGAGAGTTTCAAATATTAATACATTTTTAACAGATATTAAAGATATTTTTGAAAAAAATAGATTTGATCAAGACTATTTACAAAAATTAGATTAATAAAATATGGCTGAATTTTCTGCAATAACCTTTACCAATCTCAAAACTGAGATTGAAAACTACCTTAAAGTTGAACACAATAAAGCTGGAATTTTATTCAGTGCTGCTTCTCCTTTTGGTCAAATATTGACTGTTGTTGAGAATTTACATCAACTTTCTATTTTATATCTAAAAAACGCTATTAGTCAATTTGATTTAGGTGATGCTAATTCAAATAATGAAAGAGTTATTAAAAACGCAGCTATTTTAGCTGGTCACATTCCATTTAGATCTATAAGTGCTTCAGGAACTCTTAAATTTACAATTAAAAACGATGGTAAAGCTATTGATACTATTCTTAGATTCTTAAATAAAACCACTTTACAGAATAAAACTAATGGTTTGAAATATTCTCTTGATTTAGGAAAATTAGTAGAATTAGTTCCAGTAAATACAAGATTAACAAACTCACCATATTATTTCAGAATCATTCAAGGTAAATGGATAACAAGAACTTTCACAGGTAGTGGTGACCCCATGCAAACTTTTTCAATTCAAGACACGGATGGTAAAGACGTTGAAAACTTCAACTGTGAAGTGAGTGTGAATGGCATCATATGGGCTGTTAAAAAACACATTTATGATTTATTACCAAATGAGCTTTCTTGTGTCGTAAGAACAGGTTTTAATGGTGGAATTGATATTATTTTCTGACATCGTGGATTCCGATATATTCCTGAATTATCAACAAGAATTACAGTTAGATATTTACCATCAGATGGAAGTGCTGGTAACATTCACAGAAGAGATG
>JACCDW010216731.1_pt1 | contig 24699 bp, 21 predicted proteins | sample 7449781 | NCBI WGS metagenome assembly JACCDW01 (sample SAMN15323449, study PRJNA562643) | freshwater metagenome | isolation source: river surface water | place: USA:Blue River Watershed | collected 2017-08-18
AGGCCGACCTGAGCAGCTTCGACCACCCGGCCACGGGATCGACCGAAGCGGCGCGCTGGCAGCTGCATCGAGCCCTGCGTTGCTGGGAGGAGGACCGCGAGCAGCCCATGCCGCTGCTGGAAGTGGCACGTCACTGGCTGGAGCGCAACCTCCCTGCCCTGGACCATGCCAGCCTGATCCACGGCGACTACCGCAGCGGCAACTTCCTGTTCGACGAAGCCAGCGGCGAGATCACCGCCGTCCTGGACTGGGAACGCTGCACCATCGGCGACCGCCACCGGGACCTGGCCTGGGCCACTTCCGAGGCCATCGGCCACTACGACGAAACCGGGAAGCAGCTGCTGGTGTGCGGACTGCTGCCGCTGGACGAATTCCTCGCGGAATACGAGCGCGCCTCGGGCCTGAAGGTGGACCGGGAGCGCCTGCGTTACTACACCATCCTCAGCCGCTACCAGCAGGCCGCCACGGTGCTGGGCACTGGCTACCGCGTGGTGCGCCTGCGCCGCTCGCACCAGGACATCCTGCTGGCGCGGATCGAGGCGGCCAGCAACGTGCTGCTCGAGGAACTTCGCCAGTCGCTGGCCTGAAAGGACACTCCATGGCCGATCACAACGCGAACACCCTGCTGGCCGCCGTCAAGGCGCTGACCCAGGTCGTCGCCCCCAGCGTGGACCCGCGCAACCCGCTGGCGGTCGAACAGCTGCGGCTGGTCTCCCTGTACCTGGACTTCCACGCCAAGCGGCTCCCCCAGGAGCGGCGCCTGGCCTGGAAGGACCTGCAGCTGCAGGCGGAACTCACCCGCCAGTCCGCCCAACTGCTGCAGGACGCAAGGCCCGATCTGGCGCAGCGTCTGCAGGCGCCGCTGAAGGTAGCCGACGCGCAACTGGCCTTGCCGGTGGCCCCTGCCAGCCAGTGGCAGGCCACGCATGCCCGTCTGGCCGAGGCCCTGGTCGATGCCATCGCGCAGGTCCAGGACACGGCCGCATTGCGTGATCCCCTGGAGGCGCTGGTCCTGGCCCACGCGCGCGGGCAGCTGATGCTGCATCGCGTGTGGTTCCTGCCTTTCGGCTTCGAGGCACGCCCTGACGACCTGCCCGCGCTGGAGGAACTCCTGTCCGGCGCCCCGGACACCTGATCGGCATGGAGGGCAACCGGGTCACGCAAGCGGCCGGCAATGGCGACAGCCACCACCCGTGGGCGCTTGCGGTCGGCATCGCCGTGACGGTGATCTGGGGGGCGGCCTTCAGCATCCAGAAGGCGGTGTATGACGTCATGCAGCCCGGGCCCTTCCTGTTCCTGCGGTCCATGCTGCTGGGAGCCTGCGCACTGGTCACTTTGCGCTGGATGGGCCTGCCCTGGCGTCCCGCATTGGCACCCGGCGAGGGCCGGCTGCTGCTGATCGCGGCGCTGATCGGCCCCTTCGTCCACGTGCTGCTGGTGAGCTACGCGATCCACTGGACCACGCCCTTCGCCAGTGCCGTCATCCTGGCCTGCGGGCCCGTCTTTACGCTATTGCTGCTGCGACTGACGGAAGGCACCCGACTGAGCGCCGGGCAGGCGGTGGGCGTGGCCCTGGCGCTGGCCGGCGTGCTGATGTTCCTGGCCGACAAGCTGGCCCAGGCGCAGTTGCGTGCCTCCGGCGGCGACCTGCTGATGCTCGTCTCCACGATGCTGTTCTCGCTGTACACCATCCGGGTCACGCCCCTGGCGCGGCGCCACGGCGGCTTGGCGGTGATGTGCTGGGCCACCCTGGTGGCCGCGCCGCTGCTGATGGTGGTAACGGCTTGGCCCACCTGGCAGGCGCCGGTGGCCAGCTTCCCGGCCACGACCTGGGCTGGCTTCCTGTGGTCGACGCTGGTCTCGTCCTTCCTGTGCCTGGTGCTCTGGAGCTGGGTCAATGCAGTACGTGGCGTGACCCGCACCGCGCCCTTGCTCTATCTCGTGCCCCCGGTGGCCGGCCTCGTGGGCTGGCTGCTGCATGCCGAGGCCCTCACCGGCTGGAAGCTGGCGGGCGCGGCGCTGGCCATGATCGGCGTGGCCCTGGTGCAGACCCGCGGCGTCCCGCCCGCCTGATTCCCCTGACGGAGACATCCATGAACACCACCCTCACCACCGACAGCTTCCGCGTCGACCGCGACGGCGCCCTGGCCATCGTCTCGCTCACGCAGGCGCAACGGGGTAACCCTTTTGACGGCGTGTTCTGCCGCGACTTCAAGCAGGTCGCCGCGCACCTGTTCGACGCGCGGGACCTGCGCGCTGTCCTCCTGCGGGCCGAGGGTGCCAACTTCAGCTTCGGTGGTGATATCAAGACCTTCCATCCCGTGCGTGAACAACTTGGCCCTCTGGTGCGCGAATGGACGGCGGACCTGCACATGGGCCTGCAGCGTTTCTGGCGCCTGCCGGTACCCGTGGTCAGCGCGGTCCAGGGCTTCGCCATGGGTGGGGGCGTGGCCCTGATGGCGGGGGCTGACCTGGTCCTGGCCGGACAGTCTGCGCGCTTCGGGTCGGCCTTCGCGCAGCTCGGTTTCAGCTGCGACTCGGGCACCAGCTTCGTGCTGACCGCGCGCATGGGAATGGCCCGGGCGCGGCGCTTCCTGCTCATGACGGAAATCCTGTCGTCGCAGGAAGCGGTGGCCGCCGGACTGGCCGACCGGGTGGTGCCGGACGACCAGTTGCAGGAGACGGGCCTGGCCACCGCGCGCCAGCTGGCGGCCGGACCGACCGTGGCCTATGGGGAACTCAAGCGCCTGTTCATGAAGGCAGGCGGTGCCGTGCTCGAGGCGCAGCTGGAGGACGAGGCGCTGACCATGGCGCGTGTTTGCATGACTGCTGACGCTCACGAGGGTCTGGCCGCGATGGTGGAGAAGCGCAAGCCGGTGTTCCAGGGGCGTTAACCGTTCAGCCCCTGCGCAGACCATCACGCCGCAGGGGCGTATCTGCGCCGCAGGTCGTGGAGCAGCGCATGCAGCTGCTCGTGCCGGCCGGCACCGATTACCTGCGCCTCGTGGGCCTCGAATCCCTGAGCCAGTTCGTCCAGCTGCGAAGCCGTGAGCGTTCCTTCCGCCATTGGAAACAGCCTCTCGTTCTCCTTGCGCACATGCGCCAGCAGCAGTTCACGGTACCCACGTGCCGCGCGCGCAAAGGCAGGGGCATCCAGCGCGGGTTCCGTGCTCGCTTGCATCTGGCGGATCCAGTCGCGTCCCTGCGCATGGTCATCGAGCAGTTCGCCCAGGGGACCCCCCGCCTGCGCCACGCCCGCCCGGGCCAGGGCGGGAAACAGCAGGTCCTCCTCCTTGCCGTGGTGGCACGAATCGACGAATTCACGCAAGAAACTCGTGAGGGCCCTGAGGTCGTCACGCTCGACGGCCGCGCCCGCCGCAAGCCGCCGCTCGAAGCCGTCCAGGATATCCATCGCACCCAGAATCGCTTGGTGTTCATGGCGAAGGTCATCGATCGCACGGCTCATGGGTCACCCTCCGCGTGGATGCTGCCGGGTCCAGCGCCCAGGGCAAAGACATTCACCAGTGCACGGTGAGGCGGACACATGGCATCGATCCGCCATCCGCAGCCGCCTGAGGCTGCCGGCGACCGCGCAGGAATGTCGTCAGTCCTGATCCGGCGGTGCGGCGGCCACGCCGGCACACAACGGCGAACATGCAGGAGCGGCGCCTTGCCGCGCGGGTAACTTGTTCACGGCCCCTGCAACAAGGTCGTGACGCCCCTGTCATATCTACCGGGATGCGACTTGACGCGCCTCGCTTCGACCGCGTTTGATCGTCGATCGATGCGACCGCCGGCCTCGCGCTGATCTAGCGCCACGCGAGCCCGGGCATGTCGCGGCGGCACACCCGTTCAGGGCGGACGTGCCGCTTTCATGTCCACCCTGCAAGTGGGATGTTCATCATGGCAAGTACCTCAGGTAACCCGGGCCGGGGCGAAGGCCCATCTGGCGGCACCACGGGCGGCACCCCACCGCCCTCGAACGCGGCCGACGACGCCTGCGAATGCCGCTCGGGCCCCCTGGCCGGCATCGCGCAGGTCAACGGCGTCACCTTCAAGAACCGCTGGCTGCACTATGCCGAGGTGGACGGCAATGCGATGTTCGAGGGCGACATCGTCCTGGGCACGCTCGACGAGGTGCAGTCCGACGAGGCTGGCAACCCGGTGCTGCGCTCGGTGGGCATCACCGGTGTGCAGTTCCGCTGGCCCAACGGCCGCATCCCCTTCGAGATCGACCCCGCCCTGCCCAATCCGCAGCGCGTGAACGACGCCATAGGGCACTGGCATGCCCACACCGGTATCCGCCTCGTGCCGCGCTCGGGCGAGGCCGACTACGTGCGCTTCGTCCCCGGCGGCGGCTGCTCCTCGCGCGTGGGGCGCCGCGGTGGCCGGCAGGACATCACCCTGGGCACCGGCTGCACCGTAGGCAACGCCATCCACGAGATCGGCCACACCGTGGGCCTGTGGCACGAGCAAAGCCGCGAAGACCGCAACAACTTCATCAACGTGATCTTCGCCAACATCGACCCGGCGATGCAGCACAACTTCAACCAGCAGATCTCCGACGGCGACGACCTGGGCCCCTACGACTTCGGCTCGGTGATGCACTACCCGGCCAACGCCTTCTCCATCAACGGCCAGCCCACCATCGTGCCGCGCGTGGCGCTGCCGCCCGGGGTGGTGATGGGGCAGCGCACGGGCCTGTCGGCCGGCGACATCCAGGGCGTGGCCATGATGTACCCGGGGCTGCACCCCACGATCAAGGAAACGGCCAAGGATCCGCTGCACGACACGATCAAGGAGATCCACAAGGACCCGATCCACGACACCATCAAGGAGATCCGCAAGGACCCGATCCGCGACACCGTCAAGGAGACCCACAAGGATCCGATCCGCGACACCATCAAGGAAATCCGCAAGGACCCGATCCGCGACACCATCAAGGAAGCCGCCAAGGACCCGGTGCGCGACAAGCCGATCAAGGAAGCAGGCTTCGATCCCGGCGGCGGCGGCCTGCCGATCAACCCGCTGGGCGGTGGCTTGCCGAACGCGGAGGGCGGTGCGAGCCCCTTCGTCCTGGCGGGCGCGAGCCGCTTCAACGTCGGCGACCCGCTGCAGGAGGCGATGGCCCAGGTGGAACAACTGGCCGCCGCACACACCGAGGCGCAGCAGCAGGCGGACGCCCTGGCCGAGGCCTACGAGCAGGCCGTGCAGGCGCTGTCGCAGCTGCAGGGGCAATACCCGGGGATGACACCGTGATCCTGGTCATCTCCTATCCCGGCGAGGAACATACCGACCGCGTCGTGGCGCACCTGGCCGAGGCCGGCCGCGAGGTGGCGAGGATCGGCCTGGGGGAATTTCCCGCGCAGCGCCAGGTCGACTTCCACTGGCCGGCCTCCGGCCCGCCCGCCTGGCGAATAGCCCATGAAGGAGGCTGGATCGACCTGTCCCGGGCACGTGCCGTCTGGTGGCGCCGCGTCACCGACTTCGCCCTCGACCCCGCGTTGGGACGCGGCGAAGGCAGCGCCTTCGCCCACAGCGAGACCTCGCAGGCGCTGCATGGCGTGCTGGATTCGCTGGACTGCCCCTGGATGAACCCGCGCGCCGCCGACGCGGCGGCCCACCACAAGCCCTATCAGTGGACGATCGCCCGCCAGCTGGGACTGAAGCTGCCTCGCACCCGGGTGACCACCAGCCCGCAGGCCGCGCGTGACTTCATCGACAGCCTGCATCCCTCACGGGTGGTCTTCAAGGCCTTCCTGGCGGCGGCGCACCAGTGGCGCGAGACGCGGCTGGTCGAGGCCCAGGACCTCGAGCGCCTGGACCTGGTGCGGTATGCGCCGGTGATCTTCCAGGAGTACGTGACGGGCGTGGACCTGCGCATCACCCTGGTGGGGCACGACATCTACGCCGCCGAGATCGATGCGCGCCACACCTCCTACGCGGTCGACATGCGCATGGTGATCGGCGAGGCGCGGCTGCGCGCCGTCACCTTGCCGGACGGCCTGCAAACGCGGCTGCGCGCGCTGCAAGACCGGCTCGGGCTGGTCTATGGCGCCGTCGACATGCGCCGCACACAGGAGGGCGAGTACGTCTTCCTGGAGGTCAACCCCGCAGGCCAGTGGCTGTTCGTCGAGGAACGCTGCGGCCTGCCGATCTCGCAGGCCGTGGCCGGCTACCTGGCGCGTGCCGCCGACGCGGGCCAGCCAACGCCTCACGCACGCCACGAGTCACCCCTTGCCCGACACCCGCAGGACCCGCATGCCATCGACGCGACGCATCCAGGGTGAACTGTGCTTTCCCGACGACGCGCCAGTGCAGGTGGCCGAGCGTGTGGTCGTGGAGCTGCGCGACGTGTCCCGAATGGACCAGCCCTCGCTGCTGCTTGCCCGCTTCGAGCGGCAGGGGCTGCCAGTGGGCCCGTCGGCACGCGTGCCCTTCGACTTCGTCGCACCCGAGGCGCACCCCGCCAACGCGCTGGGCCTGCGCGCGCAAGTCGACCTTCATGGCGGTGGCGGCTACCTGAGCACTGCGGCGGCGCCCGTGCCGCCTAGCGGCGATGCCACCACCCTGCGTGTGCCGGTGACCCGGACCTGAAGCACTCCAGAAGACTGTCCTCGACGCCTAGCTCGAGGCCTAGCGCGTCGCCTCCGCCAGGCGCTTGAGAATCCTGCGGGCGCGGTTGGGGCCCACATCGACATGGATGTCCACGGTACCCGACCCGCCCGTGAACCGCAGCTGGTTCTGGTGCTGGGCCTCGATCACCACCTTGTCCTCCTGGAAGGTCGCCGCCGTCTGGTCCACCACCAGCTGCGTGACATCCTGTCGGTCCGGATGCGGATTCGTGGCGATCGTCCAGAAGTAGTGGCAGGTGGTGTCGGTCTCCGGCGTGACGCCGTGGAAACCCCGCATGTGGAATCCCGCGCGCCCGGGGTCGTCGTACGAACCCGTGCCCACGTCCATGCCGCCAGTCCAGATCTCGCAGTGCGACGGGTGCCAGACCACCTCCTGCCAGCGGTCGATCCGCCCCTTGAACGGCCAGGCCGCCGAGTACGTCGGCGGCGGATCGGAATCGGGCATCAGGCGCAGGACGGTGACCGTTTCATCGGAACCGGTCACCGTGAGCTTGGCGTTCATGTGGATCTTCGCGTTGCCACCGATCGTCTTGAGATGGACATAACCCAGGTGGCTCAGGTCCAGCAGGTTGTCGTGTATCAGCTGCCAGGGCGCGTCATAGTGGAAGACGTCACCGCCGAACTTATAGGCAGCGTCTTCATGCCAGCGATAGGCCGGGGGATCGCAGGAGGGCTGCGCGTCGGGCGTCGACCCGAACCAGATCCACAGGATCTGGTTGCGTTCGCGCAGCGGGTAGGACCGGACCCGGGCCCGCGAGGGGATCTGATCCTGGCCCGGGACCTCGACGCACCGGCCGCTGCCCTCGAACAGCAGCCCGTGGTATCCGCAGCGCAACTTCCCCCCCTCGAGGGTGCCGCAGGACAGGGGCAGCTCCTTGTGGCAGCACCGATCCTCCAGGGCGGCCACCGCGCCGTCGCCCGCGCGGAAAAGCACCAGGGGCACATTGAGCAGGGTCCGGGCGACGGGCTTGTCCCCGAGCTCCCAGGCAAATCCCGCCACGTACCAGCGATCCAGCGGCACGCTGGACGATGGACGCAGGGCGACCGGCGCCACCATGGTCAGTTCCCGGTGGAGCGGTCACGGACCGACTTGACGGTATCGATCTCGATGTTCCACAGCTGCCCGTTGCGGCGCTCGACCCGGCGCACATAGATATCCTGGATGATGTCACCGCTCTGGGCGTCGATCAGCACCGGACCGCGCGGGCTCTCGAAGGTCTGGCCGCGCATGGCAGCGACCAGCTGCTGCCCGGTGCCCTTGCCCTTGGTCGCCTCCAGCGCCTTGTAGATCACGCGCATGCCGTCATAGCCTCCGACAGCCATGAAGTTCGGGCGCATGCCCTTGTTGGCCGCCTGGAAGGCCTCGACGAATTTCTTGTTCAGGGCCGATTCATGGGCCGCCGAGTAATGGAAGGAAGTGACCGTGCCGATCACCGAATCGCCCATGTCGTTCAACAGGTCGTCGTCGGTCACGCCGCCGTCCCCGATCAGGCGGATGCCCGCCTTGTCCAGGCCACGCTCGGAGAACTGCTTGACCAGCGCCGCGGCCGGGCCCGAGGGCACGAACACGAACACGGCCTCGGGCGCCTTCTCGCGGACACGCTGCAGGAAGGGCGCGAAGTCCGGGTTGCGCACGGGCACGCGGATCTCGTCGGTCACCTGGCCGCCGTTGAGCCTCACGCGCTCGCGAAACACCTTTTCGGCATCGATGCCAGGACCGTAGTCCGAGACCATGGTCACCACCTTGGTGATCTTGTTCTTGTTCGCCCACTCCGCCATGGTGGAAGCGGTCTGCTGCAGGGTGTAGCTGGTACGCACGAAATACGGCGAGGAAGCCACGATGCCCGAGGTCGCCGCGGCCATGATGACGCCCGGCACCTTCGCCTGCGTCAGTAGGGGCCCGACTGCGAGGGCCGCCGGGGTCACGCCGAAACCGGCCAGCACGTCGACCTTGTCATTGACCACCAGTTCCTGCGCCAGGCGCTTGGTCTGGTCCGGCGTGGCCTGATCGTCCCGCAGGAGGACTTCGACCTTGCGCCCCGCGACCTTGTCGCCGTTCTGCGCCATGTAAAGCTTGACGGCAGCCTCGATCTGGCGGCCCGTGGAGGCGAAGGGACCCGTCATCGGAATGATCAGGCCGATCTTGAAACTGGGCGCCTGTTGCGCGAGGACGTGGCCCGGAAGGGCTGCCAGGGTGAGGCTGGCGGCAATGACGTGGCGGCGGGTGAATTGCATGAGAGAACCTTCAGTATGCTGAATGTTTGCAAACTTTAAGACAATTCCGTAAACAAGCCGCTCGGTAATAACCCGGCCCTCCCCTGCGGATCCACATTCATCCCATGGCAAACAGCCCCACACAGCGAAAGACCACCGCCAAGCGCCGCACCGTTTCGGGAGACCTCTACGAGCAGCCCGGCCACCTGATACGGCGCGCCCACCAGATCGCCCTGGGGATGTACGCGGAGTGCGTGAGCGCCGAGGTCACGCCTCGCCAATACGCCATCCTTCGCATGGTGGCGGAGGTGCCAGGCATCGACCAGGTGGGGCTCGCCCGGCGGGTCGGCCTGGACAATTCCACCGCGGCCCTGACGGCCGCACGCATGGAGACCAAGGGCCTGCTCAAACGCACCGTGGTCTCTGGCAACCGCCGCCAGTTGCAGCTGACGCTGACCCCGCAAGGAACCGCCTTGCTGGAAAGCCTGGTCGACGGCGTGCATCGCATGCGGGAGCAGTTATTCAGCTCCCTGTCCCGATCGGAGCAGGAGGAGTTCATGCGCCTGCTTCGAAAATTCGTGCACTTGAACAATGAATCGAGCCGGGCGCCGTTGCATGTGGCCAAGGAATGAGGCAGATCGGATCGCGCAAGCCCCGTTAGCATCGAGGGTTGCGGTTCTGCCGTCACCATCACCCATGAATCAGCACGTTCTTGCCTCCACCGCCAGCGACTTCACCGCCCAGGGCCACACGCCCATGATGGCCCAGTACCTGGCCATCAAGGCCGAATTCCCCGACACGCTGGTCTTCTACCGCATGGGGGACTTTTACGAACTTTTCTACGCCGACGCCGAGAAGGCGGCCCGCCTGATCGACATCACCCTCACCCGCCGCGGCCAGTCCGCCGGCGAGCCCGTCGTCATGGCGGGCGTGCCGTTCCACTCGGTGGAGACCTACCTGGCCCGCCTGATCAAGCTCGGTGAATCGGTCGCCATCTGCGAGCAGGTCGGGGAAGTCGGCGCCAGCAAGGGCCCGGTGGAACGCAAGGTGGTGCGGGTCGTCACCCCCGGCACCCTGACCGACAACGAACTCCTGAACGACAAGTCCGAGGCGGTGCTACTGTCCGTGCACCAGGGCGCACGTCACCGCCTGGGCCTGGCCTGGCTCAGCGTCACCCAGGGCGCGCTGCAACTGGCCGAGTGCGATGCCGACGACCTGGAGGCCTGGATCGCCCGCGTCGCGCCCACCGAAGTGGTCTACAGCGCCGACGCCACACCCGCCTTCGAGGAGCGCCTGAAGGCCCTGCGCGGGGCCGCCGGGACGCTCTCGCTCACCCTGCGGCCCGCCTTCCAGTTCGACGCGGGCCTGGGCCAGCGCAAGCTGCTGGAGCAGCTGCAGGCCGCCAGCCTGGGCGCCTGGGGCGCCGACGACCTGCCCGAGGCCCAGGCTGCCGCCTCGGCGCTCCTGGCCTACGCCGAACACACCCAGGGCCGCGCCCTCACGCACGTGCGCAGCCTGCAGGTGCAGCGCGGGGACGACCTGATCGACCTGCCCCTGGCCACGCGCCGCAACCTGGAACTGGTGAAGACGCTGCGTGGCGAGGACGCGCCCACCGTCTTCTCCCTGCTGGACACCTGCATGACCGGCATGGGCAGCCGCATGCTCAAACACTGGCTGCTCACGCCGCGCCGCGAACGCAGCGAAGCCATCGCCCGCCATGACGCCATCGCCGCCCTCAGCACAGGCCCCTGGCAGGCCCTGCGCGATCACCTCAAGGGCAGCAGCGACGTCGAACGCATCACCGCCCGCATCGCCCTGCGCCAGGTGCGCCCGCGCGAGCTGGTGGGCCTGCGCCATTCCCTGGAGAAGGCGGCAGCCCTGGCCCCTGCGCTCCAAGGCCTGCCAGGCCTGCTGTCACGCCTGGCCACCGACCTCGTGCCGCCCCCGGGTTGCGCCGCCCACCTGGCCCGCGCCCTGATGGAGGAACCCGCAGCGATGGTGCGCGATGGGGGGGTCTTCGCCACCGGCTTCGACGCCGACCTGGACGAACTGCGCGCGATCCAGGACAACGCCGACGGATTCCTCGTGAAACTCGAGGCGCAGGAACGTGAGCGCACCGGCATCGCCAACCTGCGTGTGCAGTTCAACAAGGTCCACGGCTTCTACATCGAGGTCACGCAGGGCCAGCTGGACAAAGTGCCCGACGACTACCGCCGCCGCCAGACCCTGAAGAACGCCGAGCGCTTCATCACCCCCGAACTCAAGGCCTTCGAGGACAAGGCGCTGTCCGCACAGGAGCGCGCCCTGGCCCGCGAGAAATGGCTGTACGAGCAGCTGCTCGATCAACTGCAGCCGCACGTGCCCGCCCTCACCCGCCTGGCCCAGGCCCTGGCCTCGCTGGACGCCCTGTGCGCGCTGGCCGAACGCTCCCTCACCCTGGGCTGGTGCCGCCCGCAGTTCATGAAGGAGCCGGGCATCGAGATCGCCAAGGGCCGCCACCCGGTGGTGGAAGCGCGCCTGGCCGAGACCACCGGCGGCAGCTTCATCCCCAACGACACGGCGCTGGGCCCGCGCCAGCGCATGCAGGTGATCACCGGCCCCAACATGGGCGGCAAGTCCACCTACATGCGCCAGGTGGCCCTGGTGTGTCTGCTCGCCTCCATGGGGTCCTACGTGCCCGCCAGCGCCTGCCGCCTGGGCCCGCTGGACGCCATCCACACCCGCATCGGCGCCGCCGACGACCTGGCCAATGCGCAATCCACCTTCATGCTGGAGATGACCGAGGCCGCCCAGATCCTGCACGCCGCCACGCCCCACAGCCTGGTGCTGATGGACGAGATCGGCCGCGGCACGTCCACCTTCGACGGCCTGGCCCTGGCCTCGGGCATCGCCGCCCACCTGCATGACAAGACCCAGGCCTACACCCTGTTTGCCACGCACTATTTCGAGCTGACCGAGTTCCCGGCGCGCCACCACGCCGCCGTGAACTGGCACGTCAGCGCCGCCGAGGCCGGTCACGACATCGTCTTCCTGCACGAGTTGCAGCCCGGCCCCGCCAGCCGCAGCTACGGCATCCAGGTGGCGCGCCTGGCCGGCATGCCGGCGGCCGTGGTCCATCACGCCCGCCACGCCCTGTCCGCGCTGGAGGCGCAACAGACCGAGGCCCGCGAGCAGGTAGACTTGTTCGCGCCCCCGCCCGAGCCGCCGCAGACCGTGGCCAGCGCCGTCGAAGCGGCCCTGGACGCCCTGGACCCCGACGCCCTGAGCCCGCGCGACGCGCTCGATGCGCTCTATCAACTGAAGAAACTGAAAAGCAAGCCATGACCTACTGCGTCGGCATCAAGCTCAAGGCCGGCCTGGTGTTCCTGTCGGACTCACGCACCAATGCGGGCGTGGACCACATCAGCACCTTCCGCAAGATGATCGTCTACGAGCGCCCCGGCGACCGCTTCATGGTGCTGCTGTCGGCGGGCAACCTGTCCATCTCGCAATCGGTGCGCGAGATCCTGCAGGTCGAAAAGCTGAAGAACCCCGAGGGCGGCGACCCCATCACCATCTGGAACGCCAAAAGCATGTTCGACGCCGCCCGCGTGCTGGGGCAGGCCGTGCGACGCGTCTACGAACGTGACGCCGAGTCCCTCAAGAAAGCTGGCGTGGAGTTCAACGTCTCCCTCATCTTCGGCGGCCAGATCGCGGGCGAGGGCATGCGCCTGTTCAACGTGTATTCGGCCGGCAACTTCATCGAGGCCACCACCGAGTCGCCCTACTTCCAGATCGGCGAATCCAAGTACGGCAAGCCCGTGCTCGACCGCGTGCTCACGCCCGACACCCCGCTGGACGAGGCCGCCAAGTGCGCGCTGGTCTCCATGGACTCCACCATGAAGTCCAACCTGTCGGTGGGCACGCCGCTGGACCTGGTGGTCTACGAAGCCGGCCGCCTGCAATCGGACAAGGTCACCTGCATCGGCCCCAACAACCCCTACCTGCGCATGCTCCATGCCACCTGGGGAAAAAAGCTGCGTGAGGTCTTCGACAGCCTGGACGACCCGGTCTGGGATGGCACCCACACCGACACGCCGCTGCGCGTCCAGGACGATCAGGCCAAGCCCCTGCGCAAGATCACACGCCCCGAGGACAAGCTCATTTGAGCCTCGTCGTCTTCTCCCACGGCAACAGCTTCCCGGGCGCCACCTACGGCGTGCTGTTCAAGCACCTGCGCGCCCGCGGCTTCACCGTCAAGGCGGTGGACAAGTTCGGCCACGACCCGCGCTTTCCGGTCTCCAACAACTGGACGCACCTGGTCACGCAGCTGCAGGAATTCGCCGAGAACGAAGCCGTCAAGGCCGGTGAGCCCGCCTGGCTGGTGGGCCACTCCCTGGGCGGTTTCCTGAGCCTGATGTGCGCGGCCCGCCACCCGGAGGTCGCGCGGGGTGTCGTCATGCTCGACTCCCCTCTGCTTGGGGGCTGGAAGGCCACCGCTGTCAGTGCCGCCAAACGGACCACCATGATCGGCGCGGTATCCCCCGGCGCCGTGAGCCGCAAGCGCCGCGACCGCTGGCCCAGCGCGCAGGCGGCGCTGGAGCATTTCCGGCACAAGAAGGCCTTCGCACGCTGGGACCCGCAGGTGCTGCTGGACTACGTGACCCACTGCACCCACGAAGCCGAGGGCCAGCGCGTGCTGTCCTTCGACCGCGGGATCGAGACCGCGATCTACAACACCCTGCCGCACAACATCGACCGCCTGCTGCAACGCCACCCGCTGAAATGTCCGGCGGCCTTCATCGGCGGCACGCTGTCCGAGGAATTGAAGCAAGTGGGCCTGGTCCTCACGCAGAAAGCCACCCAGGGGCGTGTGAGCATGCTCGAAGGCACCCACCTGTTCCCGATGGAAAAGCCCGCCGCCACGGCCGCCGCGATCGAGGCGGCCCTCCTGGGGTTCTGACTCAGGCCTTCCAGGCGACCACGCCGCTCCAGGACGTGGCGAGCACGATCACGCCGAAGGCGATCCGGTACCACGCGAAGGGCACGAAGCTGTGCGTGGAGATGTAGCGAAGCAGCCAGCGCACGCACATCCAGGCACTGGCGAAGGAGAAGATCAGGCCGAGGGTGAACAGCGGCAGGTCGGCGACCGACAGCAGCGCCCGCTCCTTGTACAGGCTGTAGGCCCCCGCCCCGATCAGGGTGGGAATGGCCAGGTAGAAGGAAAAGTCGGTGGCCGCGCGGCGAGACAGGCCCAGGATCATGCCCCCGATGATGGTGGCGCCGCTGCGGCTGGTACCCGGAATCATGGCCAGGCACTGCACCAGACCCACCTTGAGCGCGTCCCAAGGCGACATCGCATCGACCTCATGGATGCGCGCCTCGGACTGCGGACGGCGCTCCACCCACAGGATGATGAAGCCGCCGATGATGAAGGCGCTGGCCACCACCACGGGCGTGAACAGGTGCGCCTTGATCGCCTTGCCTAGCAGCAGTCCCAGGACCACGGCGGGCAGGAAGGCGATGAGCACGTTGAGTGCGAAACGCTGGGCCTGGCGCTCGGTCGGCAGGGCCTGCAGGGTGTCGCGAATCTTCTGCCAGTACACGAGGATGACCGCGAAGATCGCACCGGTCTGGATCGCGATGTCGAAGACCTTGGCCTTCTCGTCGTCGAACCCGAGCAGGGCGCCGGCCAGGATCAGGTGGCCCGTGCTGGAAATGGGAAGGAATTCGGTCAGGCCTTCGACCACGCCCATGACGGCGGCCTTGACCAGCAAGAGGATGTCCACGCGCGCTCCCTGAAATCGGTGGCGGGATTATCGCCGCTGCCTGGACGGCAGCGGACTCACTCGTGCCGAAGGGCCTCGATCGGCAGCAACCGGGACGCACGCCGCGCCGGGTAGAAACCGAAGAACACGCCCACGAAGGCCGAGAACCCCGCCGCCAGCGCGATGGCCCCGGCCGACATGCTGACCTGCCAGCCCGCGAAATGCCCCACCGCCCAGGTCGCCACGCCCCCCAGGGCCACGCCGATGGCGCCGCCGATCAGGCTCAGGGTGATGGCCTCGATCAGGAACTGCGTGAGGATGTCGCGCCCGCGCGCGCCCACCGCCATGCGCAGGCCGATCTCGCGGGTGCGCTCGGTCACGCTCACCAGCATGATGTTCATGATGCCGATGCCGCCGATGATCAGGCTGATGCCCGCCACCGCCGCCAGCAGCAGGGTCATCACCCGGCTGGCCGACTCCTGTGCCTGCAGGATCTCGGTGAGGTTGCGGACGGTGAAGGGGTCGTCCGCCCCGGGCTGCACGCGGAATCGCTGGCGCAGCAGGTCCTTGATCCCCTCCTCGGCGGCCTTCATGTCCTGGCCTTCGCGTACCTTCACGCTGATGGAGCCGATGCGCTTTTGCTTGCCGCCCACGCCGCCCTGGATGCGGTTGCGGTAGGTGCTGATAGGCACCACCACCATGTCGTCCTGGTCCTGGCCCAGCGAGTTCTGGCCCTTCTTCTCCAGCACGCCGATCACGGTGACCGGGATCTTCTTCACCCGGATCACCTGGTCCAGCGGGTCGGCGTCGCCAAAGAGCTGCTGCGCCACGGTCTGGCCGATGAGGGCCACCTTGGCCGAGCCCGCCACCTCGGCCGCCTCGAACCCACGCCCCGATGCGAGCGGCCAGTCCCGCGCCTCCAGGTAGTCGTTGGTGGTGCCGAAGACCGAGGTACTCCAGTTGGTGTTGCCCACCACCACCTGCGCTGCGGTGCGCGAGGTCGGCGCGGCCACCTGCACCTGCGGCACCTCGCGTGCGATGGCGATCGCGTCTTCCTCGGTCAGCGCCTGCCCGGTCTGCGCCCCCAGGCGCACGCCGCCCGCCGTCACGCCCCCGGGCAGCACCAGCATGATGTTGGAGCCCAGGCCCTTCATCTGCGCCTGCACCCGCTCGGTGGCGCCGCGGCCCAGGGCGATCATGGTGATGACCGCCGCCACGCCGATGATGATCCCCAGCATCGTGAGCACGCTGCGCAGCTTGTTGGCCGCCAGCGCGCGCAGGGCCGAACGCAGGGCTGCCAGCGTGTTCATGCGGACACCCCGGTGCGCTGGTCTTCGACGACGGCGCCGTCGCGGAACACGATGCGCCGTCGCGCCCAGGCGGCCACGTCCGCCTCGTGCGTCACGAGCACCACGGTGATGCCCTGGGCATTGAGCTGCTGGAGCAGTCGCATGATGTCCTCGCTGGTCTGCGAGTCCAGCGCGCCGGTGGGCTCGTCAGCCAGCACCATCACCGGCTGGTTCACCAGCGCGCGGGCGATCGCCACGCGCTGCTGCTGCCCGCCCGAGAGTTCCGCCGGCGTGTGACCGGTGCGCTCGCCCAGGCCCACCAGGCGCAGCGCCTCCAGGGCCCGCGCCTGCCGTTCGGGGGCAGGCACACCGGCATAGACCATGGGCAGTTCCACGTTCTCCAGCGCGCTGGTGCGTGGCAGCAGGTTGAACTGCTGGAAGACGAAGCCGATGCGGCGATTGCGGATCGAGGCGAGCTGGTCCGGGCTCATGCCCTGCACCGCCTCGCCCGCCAGGCGGTATTCGCCGGTGGTGGGCTGGTCCAGGCAGCCCAGGATGTTCATCAAGGTGCTCTTGCCCGAACCCGAGGCACCCATGATGGCCACGAAGTCGCCCGCCTCGATGTCCAGGGTGATGCCACGCAGGGCGTGCACGGTCTGGCCGCCCATGGCGTAGGCCTTGGTGAGGCCGCGCGCTTCGATCAGGGCCATGTCCCTGCGCCTTTCCCTGCGGTCAGAACGCCAGGCGCGGGCCGCCGGAGGGGCGGTTCGCCGCAGGCGCGGCCGCGGGGCCACCCACGCCCGTGATGACCCGGGCGCCTGCCTTGAGGATCTCGGCCTCGGGGGCACCGGGCGACACCAGCAGCTCTGTGGAGGTCCCGTCGGTGATACCCAGGCGCACGCTGTAGGCGCGGGGCTGGCCGTCGTCCGCCATGAGGTAGAGGCGGCCCCGCGTGACGACACGGCCGGCGGCCTCGCTCACCAGGGCGGCGTAGCGGGGCTTTTGCTCGGGGGTGAGGACGTCCCCGATGCGGGCGCGGATGTCGGCGGTGATGCGCTCACGCGCCTTGGGCCGTTCTTCGGCGGACAGCTCGCGCAGCTGCATGAAGCGGGGGCGGGCCTCGGCGTAGATCGCGTCGACCTTCTCCACCTGCTCGGGCGTGAGTTGCAGCTCGGTCACCAGGCGGCTGCGGAATTCGCCCCCCGGGCCGCCTGCGCCTCCCGCACCACCTCCCGTGCCCCCTCTGGCTGCGGGCGCCGATGCGGCAGGCGATGCACCCACGGCGGACGCGCCCGCCGCGGGGCCTGCAGGGGAGGCAGCGGAAGCGCCCGCACCCGGCGCCGATGCACCGGAGGCAGCGGCCGCCGGCGGCTCCACGCCCGCGATGCGCACACGCAGCGCAGCGTTGGGCACCTTGAGCACGCGCTCGCGAGCGTCGGTGATCACCCGCACATTGGCCGTCATGCCCGGAAGCAGTCGGCCGCCGGTGTTGGAAAAACCCACCACCGCCACATAGGTCACCACGTTGGAGACGTTCTGGGCCGCCTTGCGCACCTGGCGGATCTCCCCCTCGAAGTTCTGTCCGGGGAAGGCGTCGACGGTGAAGGTCGCCTTCTGCCCGGGGCGGATGCGGCCGATGTCGCTCTCGTCGACGCTGGCCTCCACCTGCATGTCCTGCAGGTTCTGCGCGATCACAAAGAGCTCGGGCGCCTGCAGGCTGGCCGCCACGGTCTGGCCCTTTTCCACGGCGCGCTTGATCACGATCCCGTTCACGGGCGAGACGATGCGCGTGCGCGCCAGATCGACGCGCGCCTGGGACAGGGCGGCCTGGCGCTGGGCCACGTTGGCCTGAGCGCTCTTGACCTGGGCATCGGCCACGCCCAGTTGCGCCTGCGCGGACTTCAGCGCCTCGCCGCTGGTATTGACCAGGGCTTCGGCTTTCTCGGCCTCGCTCTTGGCGATGAACTCGCGCGCCACCAGCATGCGCTTGCGGTCCAGGTCGCGGCGTGCTTCGGCCAGGTCCACCTGGGCACGGGAGACGGCGGCGCGCGCGGCCGCCCCATTGGCTTGCGCGGTCAGGACGGCGGCCTGGGCAGCCTCCACATCGGCCTGCGCCTGGCGCACCCGGTACTCGAAGGTCTCGGGGTCGATCCGGGCGATCAGCTGGCCCGCGCGGACCTCGCTGTTGAAATCGACGAAGAGGTCCTGGATCTGGCCCGACACCTGCGTGCCGACCGACACCTGGGTGACCGGGTTCACCGTGCCCGAAGCCGAGACCGAGGACTGCAGGGGCCCCTGCTCGATGACGGCCGTGCGGTACGTCACCTCGGGCGGGCGGTCCCAGGCCCACCAGGTGATGCCACCGGCCACCACCAGCACCAGGAGGGACAGCAAGACCCAGTGCTTGCGGGAAAGCGTTTTCTTCATGCGGGGCATTGTAGGAAGAGTCCCGAGGCGGGCTGCCGTCCACTGTGTCGCGTCGGTAAAACCTGAGCCTGGACCGTCCCGGCGGCCCGCCCGGGATGGCGGCCCCGTCCTACGGGGAAGGGGGTGCAGGAACGGTCTACTGGCCGCCAATCACCCCGACTCCTCTGAGTCCCCTCCTCCTCCGGGGTGAGCTGGTCCGGTCCTCCGTCCCGTGACTGGCATGTTGCCCCCGGGCCGCGTGGTCCGGGGGTTTTTTTTGTACGGGGCTTATTGCTTGTAGGAGTCGTCGATGCGGTCGACGCGGCGCACCAGCGCGTCGAAGACGTCCTGGCCTGCGCCGAAGCGGGCGTCCCACTGCAAGGCGTCGCCCGTGGTCTTGCGCACGACATCGTCGGGAATCGGGATCGCCGGACCCAGGGCGGCCTGGGCCACCTGGATCTCGCAGGCCCGCTGCAGGGTCCACAGGCGCACCAGCGCCAGGGGCAGGGTCTGCCCCCAGGACAGCAGGCCGTGATTACGCAGGATCAGGAGCGGGCGGTTGCCCATGGCCTTGAGCAGGCGCGGCGCTTCGTCGGCGTGAACGGTGATGCCTTCGAAGTCGTGATACGCCACCATGTCCCCGAGCTGCGCGGAATAGAAGTTGTTCTGCGCCAGGCCCGAGCGCGTGCAGGCCACCGCCAGGCCGGCGGTGGTGTGCGTGTGCATCACGCAGTGGGCCTGGGGCACGTGCTCGTGGATCGCCGAGTGGACGGTGAAACCCGCAGGGTTGGCGGACCAGAGGCTCTCCTCGATCTTGTTGCCCTGCACATCGATCTTGAGCAGGTTGCTGGCGGTGACCTCGCTGTAATGCAGGCCAAAGGGGTTGATCAGGAAGTGCTTGTGCCCGCCGGTGACGCTATCGGGCAGGCGCAGGGTGATGTGGTTGTAGATCATCTCCGTCCACCCCAGCATGTCGAAGATGCGATAGCAGGCAGCCAGCTGGATGCGGGCAGCGCGTTCGTCGGGGTGCCAGTTGCGGGCGGAGGTCATGGGGGCCTTGTGTCTCTTGGTGTTCTTGTGTGCCTCGCAGCTAGGCTGGGGGGCGAGGCTTGGGCTTTTTATCACAGGCGGATTCTTCGTTGCTTGGTGGGTGTCGGCTGATTGGCCTCTCTCGTCGCTTGGCGGGCATCGGCCGGCGGGCGGGGTGGGGCGTTCTCCGGAGCTTCGCGGGCGTCTGCCCCGCGGGAACCTCCACCGCCGCATCAACCCCGCCACCTCCCACAGGCTTGGAGGGCAACCGCGAGTGCACCTGCGCCCGGACACCCCAGCCCCCATCCCTCAGCCTGCGGGAGGGCGCTCCGACAAAAACGCCTTCGAACCCTGAGCTCTGGTCACGCGCATTCGCCTGGCGCCGGATGGGGCGCCCTTGCTTGAGGTTTGCGTGCGTGCGGTTTTGGTGGTGTGAGCCACTGCCACGTGGAGGCTGGTGGGCGGGGTGGGGCGGGCGCAGGTGCACTCGCGGTTGCCCTCCAAGCTGGAGGGAGGTAGCGGGGTTGATGCGGGGGTGGAGGTTCCCGCGGGGCAGACGCCCGCGAAGCTCCGGAGAACGCCCCACCCCGCCCGCCGGCCGATGCCCACCAAGCCACGAGTGGCCCACCAAGCCACGAGTAGCCCACCAAGCGGCGAGAGAAGCCAATCAGCCGATGCCCACCCCTTCACTCCCCCCCAGGTGCCTGCGCCTGCTCGCACTCCACCTGGATCAACTCATGCCGCCCCGGATCACCCCCCAGCCGCAGCGCACTCAGGCACCCCCCCCACACGCAGCCCGAATCCAGCGCCATCAGGTCGGGCCGCACCAGCACCCCCAGCGTCGACCAGTGCCCGCAGGCCACCACCGTGCCAGCGGTGCGCCGCCCCGGGACATCGAACCAGGGCATCGTGCCCGCTGGCGCCTGGTCCGGCCCGCCCGCAGCCTTCAGGTGCATGGTCCCGTCCGCCTCGCAGAACCGCAGGCGCGTGAGCGCGTTGACCACCACCCGCAGCCGGTCGGCTCCGCGCAGGCCCTCGTTCCACTGCACGGGCTCATTGCCAAACAGGTGCGCCAGGAAGTCCTTCAGACCCGGACCGCGCAAGGCCGCCTGCACCTCGCCCGCCAGCGACATGACCTGCGCCACGTCCCATTGCGGCAGCACGCCCGCATGCACCATCAGAACGCCCTGGGCCTGCATGGCCATCGGCCGGTGCCGCAGCCACTCCAGCATCGCCTCGCGGTCGGGGGCTTCCAGCACGGCCTGCACCGTGTCCTGCGGGTGCGGCGAACGCAGACCCTGCGCGGTCACCAGCAGCGACAGGTCGTGGTTGCCCAGGAGACACTGCGCCGCATCGCCATAGCGCATGAGCCGGCGCAGAACGCGGTCGGACAAAGGGCCCCGGTTCACCAGGTCGCCCAGGAGGTAGAGGGTGTCGCGGCTGGGGGAAAAATCGATCTTTTCCAGCAGCCGTCCCAAGGGCGCATCGCAGCCCTGGACATCCCCGATCAGGTAGAGTGCCATGGTGTTCGATTCTCCCCCTGAACGATGGACGTCCTGCTGATCGCGCTGTTGACCCTCCTCAACGGCGCGTTCGCCATGTCCGAACTGGCCCTGGCCGCCAGCCGCAAGGCCCGCCTGCTGGCCCTGGCGCAGGAAGGGGACGCCGGCGCGCAGACCGCGCTGCGCCTGATGGAGCAGCCCACGCGCTTCCTCTCGACGGTGCAGGTGGGCATCACCTCCATCGGGGTCCTCAACGGCATCATCGGCGAGGCCGCCTTCAGCGCCGGACTGGCCCAGTGGCTGGCGGGCTGGGGCATCAGCGCCAAGGTATCGGGCATCGCCGCCACGGCCATCGTGGTCGCCCTGATCACCTTCATCACCATCATCTTCGGCGAGCTGGTGCCCAAACGCATCGGCCAGCTCTATCCCGAAATCGTCGCCCGCTGGATGTCGCGCCCGATGGCGGGCCTGGCGCGGGTGGCCGCTCCCTTCGTGTGGCTGCTGTCGGCGTCCACCCAGGGCGTGCTGCGCATGCTACGCATCGACACGGGCCAGACCCGTGCGATCACCGAGGAGGAACTCACGCACAGCCTGGAGGAGAGCGTGGATGCCGGCGTGATCGCGCAGCACGAACGGCAGATGGTGCAGAACGTCTTCCACCTGGACGACCGCACGCTGACTTCCATGATGCTGCCGCGGTCGGACATCGAATGGCTGGAGGCGGGCCTGTCCGTGTCGCAGGCGCTGGCCCAGGCCGGCCGCGGCGGCGCGCACTCCTGGTACCCGGTGTGCCGCGGCTCGCTGGACGATGTGGTGGGCGTGGTCAGCGTGGCGCGCCTGCTGTCACTCACCGGGCCGGAAAGCGCGCAGCCGGTGGAAGCGCACGCGGTGCCCGCCGCCTTCCTGCCCGAGACCCTCACCGGCATGGAACTGCTCGAGCAGTTCCGAGCCCACTCGGCCCGCATGGTCTTCGTGGTCGACGAGTACGGCGTGGTGCAGGGCCTCATGACGCCGCACGACCTGCTGGAGGCCATCACCGGTGAACTGCAGCCGGTCCAGCAGCACGAGGCCTGGGCGACCCGCCGCGAGGACGGCTCCTGGCTGCTCGACGGCCTGATGCCTGTGTCCGAGCTCAAGGCGCGCCTGGACATCCGCGACGACCTGCCCGATGAAGACCGCGGCCGCTACAACACCCTGGCCGGCTTGCTGATGGCGGTCTGCGGCCACCTGCCCTCGGTGTCCGAACGCATCGAATGCGCGGGCTGGGTGTTCGAGGTGGTGGACCTGGACGGCAAGCGCATCGACAAGGTGCTGGCCTGGGCCCAGGCCTGACACGCCCGCCAGGCCTTCAATCCAGCAGCGCCGCCCGCAGGGGCTCCACCCAGGCGCTGCGGGCCGGGTCATACACCCCCGAGAAGTCCGAGCCCCATTCCCACCAGGTCCAGCCGATGCCGCGGCGCTCCGCTTCATCGCGCACCAGGCGCGCGTAGGCGGCGCGCGAGGGGAGGTCGCCCGCACGGTAGGCGCCGAACTCCCCCAGGTGTACCGGCACGCCGCTCGCCCGGTTCCAGCGCACCGCCTCGTCCAGGGCCTGCACCACCTGCTTGCGCTGGACCTCGTCGCAGCAGCGCACGCCAGTGGGCAGCGGCTGCGGCCGCCAGGTCACGCCCTGGTGCGTGAACTCGAAAGGGTCGTAGCTGTGGATCGCGACGATGAGGAAAGGGTCGCGCGGCAGGCTCAGCCGGGGCAGTGCGCGCGGGTGGTTCCAGTCCCCAGGCCCGATCAGGACCACACGCCGGGGATTGCTGGCGCGCACGATGGCCAGCAGGCGCGCGGCCAGCCGGTTCCAGCGTTCGCCCTCGAGGTCGCCGTGGGGTTCGTTGAGCAGTTCGAACAGCAATTGCGGCGGCCGGTGGCGATAGCGCCGGGCGATCTGCCGCCACAGGTTCTCCAGCCGCTCCTCCAGCACCGCCGGATCGACTGCGAACTCCCGGGGGTGCAAGGCGCCGCCGGTCAGCTGCGTGTAGTGGTGCACGTTGAGGATCACCCGCACGCCGCGCGCGAGCAGGGCATCGACCACGCCGTCCACGCGCCGCGCGAACGTTTCGTCGATGCGTGCGTCGGCGGTGGGCGCGGCGTGGTTGGTCCAGCGCACTGGCAGGCGAACGGTCTGGAAATGGCGCGCCGCCATCGCGATGAAGCGTGGCTCCGCCCGCACGCCCCAGTCGCCCTCGCGCGGGGCTTCCAGCATGTTGCCCAGGTTCACGCCCCGCCCCAGGCTGTGGGCCATGGCGCAGGTCTCTCGGCTCACCGCATGGCAGTCCTGCCGGGGCGGCGCCGCTTGCGCCGAAGCCCGGGAGATGGGCAGCAAAAGCAGCGTAGGGAACAGGGCCAGGATCAGGAGCAGGTGACGCGGTTTCATCCTGATCATCCTGACGTGTAACTTGCGCGGCCGGGGTAACCGCACGTGTCGGGACCGGTTTGTACATCGCCGGCATCGGCGGCCGCGGGCCGCTAGGGTTTTCACTAGGGAAAACTGTACAGGCCCGAACAGTCGATGCCCCCCGGCGCGGCACAGAATCCGCCTTGAATCAGCGTGGGCGCCCGCCACCGTGCGCTCCGGAAGAAAGAACCATGACGCAAGAGACATTTCCTCAGTTGCTTTTGCACCATGCCGGCCAGCAAGGTGATCGCGCCGCATTGCGCGAGAAGGAATACGGCATCTGGCAGACCCTGACCTGGGCGGATCTCGCGTCCCTGGTCGAGCGTCTGGCCTGCGGCCTGCACCAGGCGGGCCTGGGGCGCAACGACCATATCGTGGTCGTGGGCGCCAACCGCCCGCGCCTGTATGCCACGATGCTGGCGGCCCAGTCCCTGGGCGCGATCCCGATTCCCCTCTACCAGGATGCGGTGGCCGCCGAGTGCGTGTTCCCGATCAACAACGCGCAGGTGCGCTTCGCCTTTGCCGAGGACCAGGAACAGGTCGACAAGCTGCTGGAAGTGCGTGAGCAGTGCCCGCAGTTGCAAAGCATTTACTACGACGATCCGCGCGGCCTGCGCAAGTACGAGGAGCCGGGCCTGGTCTCCATCGACGCGCTGGCCGAACAGGGTGCGGCCTATGCAGGCAAGCACCCAGACTTCTTCCGGGCCGAGGTGGCGCGTGGCCGCGCCGACGACGTGGCGGCCATGTTCTTCACTTCCGGCACCACCGGCACGCCCAAGGGCGTGGTGCATACCCACCACAGCCTGCTCGATCGCGCCCGCGCCGGCGCCGAGTTCGACCACCTGACCGAGCGCGAGGAGGTGCTGGCCTACATGCCGCCGGCCTGGATCGGCCAGAACATCTTCAGCTACGCGCAGTGGCTGGCCTGCGGCTACGTGGTGAACTGCCCCGAGTCCGCCGCCACGGTGATGATCGACCTCAAGGAGATCGGTCCCACCTACTACTTCGCGCCTCCTCGCGTGTTCGAGAGCCTGCTCACGAGCGTGATGATCCGCATGGAGGACGCCGGCGCGATCAAGCGCGCCATGTTCAACCGCTTCATGGACGTGGCCCGCCGCGTCGGCCCGCAGCTGCGCGATGGCAAGTCCGTCGGCCTGTTCGACCGCCTGGCCTACGCCGTGGGCGACCTGCTGGTGTACGGCCCCTTACGTAACAGCCTGGGTTTCTCGCGCGTGCGCGTGGCCTACACCGCGGGCGAGGCCATCGGCCCCGACCTCTTTACCTTCTACCGCGCCATCGGCATCAACCTCAAGCAGCTGTATGGCTCCACCGAGACTGCGGTGTTCGTGTGCATGCAGCCCGATCACGAGGTGCGCGCCGACACCGTGGGCGTGCCGTGCCGCGGCGTGGAGATCCAGGTGGCCGACAACGGTG
>JACCDW011252128.1_pt1 | contig 24699 bp, 44 predicted proteins | sample 7449781 | NCBI WGS metagenome assembly JACCDW01 (sample SAMN15323449, study PRJNA562643) | freshwater metagenome | isolation source: river surface water | place: USA:Blue River Watershed | collected 2017-08-18
ACTGTGCTTATTTTAGCACCGCTCTACGAGGCGTTAACAGAAAAGTAAGGGTAAACTACCAACAAGAATTAAGAGCGCTAGAAATAGCGCTTTTTTATTTGGTTTAAAATGCCTTATTTTTGATAAACGAAATGCAATTAATGAAATGAACCATATTCCACCATTTGAGCAAGTACTTGGCCTTGGCATTATCGGAACGCTTGCAAGCATCCTAGATATGAACGAGGCTTTAAAATTCTTAATTCTTATTATGACCTTCTGCGGTCTTGTTATCAAATTGTGGGAGCAGATTAAAAAAAGTGAGCATTTTCTACCGGATTTAAAAAAAATTTGGGACAAGATTAAAAAATGAAAAAAGCTGCTCAAAATTTAAAGCCAACATCGTTTGGCAAGCGTAGAAATGGGGCCGCAAAAAAAGCCTTTTCTAAGTACCAGCAAAAGCCAAAGAAATATCGTGGACAAGGACGTTAGGAGTAATCGAATCCGCTTGGGAATCTGGGCGGCTTTTTTAATTGTGGTAGGCGGAGTAGCTGCCTTTTTTCTGCCGGAGCATAGCGTAGGGTCGTTTTTCGACCTATTAAAAACAATTGTCACCAGCCTACTCTTATAATGGAGTTAACCAAAATAGCACGTAACGTGCATACAATCGTCTTGAATAAGGACGAAAATAAATTAGCATTACTTAGCGATGTTCACTGGGACAATCCTAAATGTGACCGCAAAATGCTAAAAGCGCATTTGGAGTATTGCAAAGAAAATAAAATACCAATCTTTATTAACGGCGATTTTTTCTGTTTGATGCAGGGAAAATATGACCCAAGGCGAAACAAAAAGGATATTTTGCCAGAACATAACAAGGCAAACTACATTGATGCAGTAATTGAGGACGCGGTTGAATACTGGAGTCCTTATGCTCACCTGCTAACTGTTATCGGCTACGGAAACCACGAAACCGCAATTATCAAGAATCTTGAGACTGACCCATTGCAGCGATTCGTTGACTTGTTGAACTACACGAATAAAACGAACGTGCAGACAGGCGGTTATGGTGGCTGGCTGGTATTAAGGTATTCCTATTATGAAAGTACTATTTTAAGCAAAAATTTGAAGTATTTTCATGGTTCTGGAGGTGGTGGAATTGTCACAAAGGGCGCCATCAACTTGACTAGAGCGCTGGAAATGTACGAGAATATGGACGTTTTTGTCATGGGCCATATTCACGAGAACGCAAGCCGGAACGACGTCCGGGAAACGATGGAGTACAACACAGGCAAACGAATCTATGAATACCTGCACAAGCCGATTCACCTTGCCATTACCGGCAGCTATAAAGAGGAATATCAAGACGGCGCTTTTGGCTGGCACGTTGAACGTGGCGCACCTGTAAAGCCAGTAGGCGGTCGAATCCTTATGCTACATGGTACCAGAGACCGAATAGATGGTAAACAGAATTACGAATTGTTAATTGATAGCTGTAAATTTCCGTTATGAAACTTTCGACCAACTTTGATTTAAAAGAATTTGCAAGCGCAGACGGCAAAGACCCAAACGCAGAGGTATTGCGTAACCTTACCGAATTAGCTAAAAATTTGGAGGTATTGCGGAGCCATTTAAAAACGCCGATTCACATTACTAGCGGCTACCGGTCTAAGGAGCATAACGCAAAGATTGGCGGAGCGCTAAAGTCGTTTCATGTTCTGGGGATGGCGGCGGATATTCAAATCAAAGGCATGAAGCCAGAGCAAGTTGCCAAGGCGATTGAGTTGCTAATTAAAGAAGGCAAAATGCAAGAAGGCGGATTGGGTATTTACAGAACTTGGGTGCATTACGACAACCGAGGTACAAAAGCACGTTGGACAAAATGAAAGCGACTTTAACATTTAACCTACCGGAGGAGAACCACGAGTATTTAAACGCATTGCAAGGCGCGCAGTTAAAAAGTATTCTATGGGACGTGGACCAGTGGCTGCGTGCTAAAATGAAATATGAGGAATTAAGCGACGGACAATATGACGCGTTTAAAGAAACAAGAGACCACCTGCGCAGGTTATTAAATGACGAAAACATAGACTTAGAAAAATAATGCCGTTACCTAAACCAAATCCCGGAGAAAGCCAGAATGATTTTGTGGCCAGATGCGTTACCGACCCAGTAATGGAGCGCGAGTTTCCGCGTCAAGACCAGCGCGTTGTAATTTGTTACGTTCAATATAGAGGCAAAAAGCGATGAGAAAGTTACTGGACGACGAAAGGATTAGAATTGCAACAATATCCTTTTTAATAGGTGTTGTTTTGGCGTTTGTTGTTTTTCCAAGACCAGAAACGGAGCAGGTATATAAATTTAGCACGAGGGTAAAAACTGACACAATTTACTCTCGTGTTGTTGACACAGTTTATGTCAATAAAAACAAGATAAAAACTCAAGTTTTACGCGATACAGTGCTAATCGATTTTAAGCCTAAAATTAGCCAGTTTAACGCGTCTTTTCCTTTTAAGCATGGAAGTACAAGCGTAAGCGGAGAAGTTCTCGGAGAGGTGCTTAAAATGACCGCTACAAACGATTTTAAAATACCGGTGGTAACTAACACAATAACCGAGACAAAAACCGAGACAATTATTCAAAAGCCGAAGGGTATCTACCTAGGTGGAGTGGTTAGTTCCAAAATGGAACTTGGTGCCAAAGTTGCTTATCTGGACAACAAGTATTTGTTTGAATATCAATATCAACCTTTGCAAAAAGTGCATCAAATAGGGGTGAGTAAAAAGTTGTTTTAATACAGTCCTTCTCTTATTTCCTCCTGCATCAATTTAATTAACTCCTGCTTTTCCTTTATTTCTCGCCAGCCATAAACAGGTTTTGGCTTGGAGTTAGTATGGATTTTTAGCAGCACTAGGTAGCCAATCAAATCGTTAATAACGTCCTCGTCGTCCCGGTCAAGCGAGCCATTTTTAATTCGCTTTAGCTTGTCGTCAATCCGGACCAATAAGCCTTCCTCAGCGGACAACTTGCTAAATACGCCAAGCGGCTCCAGCGCTGAGTTGCCGTACTTTTGATTTTTGCTAATTAGCAGGTCCTTAATTTCAATTAAGATTTGCGAAACTTCGATGTTAAATTCCATTGATTTGTAAAAATTCTTGCCACCAGATAATAAGTAAAGCAAATAGGAGGGCCAAGCCAACGACTATAAACCAGCTTTTAAACTTTTGCATAAACTTGAAGGAATGATTTAAACTTTTCGCCTTTAATGTACTGGCTAGTCCGAAACTTAGACCGACCTTTTTTTACCAGCAATCCATCCGAGAACAAAATGTAAAATTCATTTTCAGCAAATACCTCGTTGAAATCAAAATACTCATGCCACCAATCTGCTGGCTTGCGGTTTTCGTCAATAACCCGGCTGGCTTTGCCGTATCCGAATGGATTTAAAATTTCAGATTCCTCCATCGTTTTATTTGCAAGTTATAAGCAATAAAAATTAGAGGCAGACAATCGGCGATAATTTGTTGAAAAAAAATTAAGATTTATTTTTGTTTTTAATTTATTACTTAGATATTTGGGTATTGATTTACCTAAACCCAATCAAATTTTATGAATTACAACCAAGAAAATTATTACGACCAAGAAATCGAATTTGATTACGAAGGTCGCAGCTACCAGTGGCGAGGCGATTACACGACTACCAGCTGGGGAGAAGACGAAGGCGAATTTTCGCCAGCCTACGGTGAGTTTGAGGTTACGATTGAACGGACCGAAACTTTAAACTATTACGACGAGGACAACGAGCGCATTGTGGAGGTTGACCAGACCGCTTCAATGTTGTCGATTGTCGAAAATCAAATTGAACGAAACTTCTAACCAAAAAACCTATGAAAGAATTAATTGCAATCCAATCGGAGTTGAAGGCTCCAAAAAACCAGTACAACTCCTTCGGCAAATACAAGTACCGGTCCTGCGAGGACATACTAGAGGCGCTCAAGCCTTTGCTACTTAAATACGAATGCACTTTGATTATTGAGGATGAAGTTAAAGAAGTTGGCGGCGTTCTTTTTATTGAATCAACCGTAAGCATCCAAAAAGAAATGGAAGGCAGAGCGGTAACGGCACAGGCTGGAATTGACATAAACCGCAAAGGTATGGACATTGGGCAGTCCTTTGGTAGTTCCTCAAGTTATGCTCGGAAGTACGCGCTCTCGGGCCTGCTTTTAATAGAAGATAGTCACTTGGACCCGGACGCAAGCAACGACCACCAGCCAAAGGCACCAGTCAAGGTAGCACCAACCGAGGAGCAATTTGCCTACATCGTCCGGTATCTAAACGGAACGGATGCGCAGCGCAAACAAGCCTTGGAGGCAATGAGCAAATACAGATTTAATAAGGACCAGCAGGACACTTTAGACGGATTAATCTAATGGCAAACTTATATGAAATAACAAGGGACGCGCTTGAGTTAGCGTCCCTACTTGAGACCGAGGAACTAACGCCAGAACTAGAGCAGGCACTAGTAATTAACCAAGAGCAACTGCAAGCCAAGGCTGGCAACTATGCCAAGGTTATCGCAAATATCCAGAGCGATGCTGACGCAATCGAAACGGAAATAAAGCGATTAAAGGCAATGAAGGAAAGCAAGGAACGAGCCATTACGCGGCTCAAAGACGCGGTTAGAGACGCAATGCTTGTAAGTTCTATCGACAAAATAGAAAGTCCCTTATTCAAGCTTGCTTTGCGCCGTAGCGAAGCGGTGGAGGTGGATATGGTGGAGGCTTTGCCAAACGCTTACCAGAATGTCAAGAACGTGGTAACTGCGGACAAAATAGCTATTAAAGAAGCTATAAAACGCGGAGAGAATGTTTATGGCGCCAGACTAATCGAAAACTTTAATCTGCAAATCAAATGAAACAGACCGCGTTAGATTATTTATATGGTGAAATATGGGATAAACCGAAAGATAAGTTGGTTTGGTATTTAATTTTTATGGAAGCAGGTGCAATTTATAGAAATCAAATAAAAGAAGCCTACAAAGCAGGCGCAAAAGATTTAGAAGCAAAACGTGATGATGTTGCTGAACTTAAATCAGAAATATATTATGAAGAAAATTATAGAAAAAGAAATAGTTAAATGAAATATCTAGGAAAAGAAATAGCACGTCCGGGAGACTTAGCGCCAAAAGGCGTGCGGTCAACCTACCAAACAGAAAAATTACCTTTTAACGAAACTTTTGAGCGTTTATGGCAGCTGACAAATACCAAAAAGTAAAAGCAATGATACATGACTTGTATCTAGATGGATACACCAAAAATTCAATTAGCAAGGTTCTTGGAATGAGCGTTAACCAAGTTTCTTATATTCTTTATACCAAGCTTAGAATGCACGAAAAAAGTCCAAGAAAAATGTCCAGCACCAACCTTGTCGAGTCAATGCCTAAGCATCTAGTTGACCGGGTAATTACCTTGGCCAGCTGGGGATACAACAACAAGGAAATTGCAGAGGACACAAGACTGCCATATAACCGCGTTCACGTGCTGGTCAAAGAGGCAACAAACAAGGATTTAATAAAAAAACTAGTTTAATCTTTTGTGTTTTTAATTTATTTATTAGTTTTGATAAACATTTAACCAAACACCTATGAAAAAAGCAATCAAGATTACCGGAAAAATCATTTACGCAATTATAGCCTTTTTGCCAATTTTCGCGATTGGCTATATGCTAGGACTTAAATTACTTTAACCAATCAATCAAAAACACCTATGGAAAATTTCACTTTAAACATTACCGACAGCGTTACGCGCTCAGTTTCTTTGCCGCAATACTTTTCAATAAGTGACGGCATATTTTACAAATTGCTAGACGCACAGAATTATTTATGCGTTACTTATTACGGCGATGATACCTTAAGCTTTGGATTGTATTTATATCCAAGGATTGAAATGCACAGCACAGATTTATTAAAAAGTTTGCGCATTGACCAGATTAATGAATTACCAGCCGACGATTTTTATACGGCCTATTTTAACGCTAAAAATTTAATCGAAAAACTTGCTGAAATATGAAACCAGATTCTCAAAACGCACTAATTAAAGGCTGGCTTTTAAACGGCTATTCAATTACGCCAATGGAGGCGCTTAATATGTTTGGCTGCTTTAGGTTATCCGCAAGGATTGCTAACCTCCGGGACGAGGGGATGCCAGTTGTGACCGACATGGTTACTATAAACGACAAGCGAGTTGCACGTTATTATCTAAGCCGTTGAATTACAATTCAGATTTTAGATACGATTTAGAGTTTGGAGTCCTAGAGGGTGAAACTTGGTTTGAGCAAATAGTTTCCAATAAAAAATTTGAGGTTAAAACTGACCGGCAAAGCGCAAAAACTGGAAACATTTATATTGAATATGAAAGCCGAGGTAAACCTTCTGGGATTGCAACAACTCAAGCAGATTATTGGGTTTATAAAATTACCGACGTTAAAGCAATCGTTATTGCAACTGACGAATTAAAGCGAGTTGTCAAACAATTAGTATTAGAGCAAAAAGCAAGAGCAAACGTCAGAGGCGGTGACAATAACACAAGCGTTGGCGTATTAGTTAAAATTAAAGACTTAGTTTAAAAATGACAAAAGAAGAAATAATACAAGAGTTGCAATATAGGGCAACCCAAAAGTACTTGATTTATCTGGCTTTGCAGGAAATAATGCTGGACAATTACGAGGACGCGACGTTTTTAAAGGATTACGACCACGACCTAACTATTAAGCATAAAAACATTATTAACTCCTTAAAACGCAACGCAACCAAGGCATTTAGATTTCTGGAAGGCTACGACGAAGGTGAGGCAACTATTAAGCAATTCCACGACTTTGTCAAGCTATTTGAACGAATCCACGAGTCCATTGACTGGGGAGGTAGGGTATACACCGATTGTCTGACTGCAGTAGAACAAATTGTAAATAACTATGCGGAAATTTACGGAAACGGAGGCGGAGAAAATGCTCGACCTCTGGCGTGACCGGTTGCCTGTAAAGTCAATCGCTTATGAAATGGGACGCTCATATAATTGCATTTTAATTCAACTAAAAAAGCGTTCACTAATTGGATAACTTGAAAATAGTTATATTTGAAAAACGAATTATTCTTGAGGTGAGAGGCAAGAATAATTCCATAGGTTACTAAACCTAACCCCGGCAGACTCTCACCTGTTGGGGTTTTTTATTTTATGAAAAAAGAAGCTTATTACTTTTCGCACGACGCTAACGCCAAGGACGACCCTAAAATTCTTAGGCTTAGAATGGATTTAGGCTGGGAGGGTTATGGTCTTTTCTGGGCGTTAATTGAACTGCTAAGAAACGAAAGCGACCATAGGATGCGAATGCATTACAAAAGCATTGCGTTCGCATTGCAAACGCATGAAAATAGCATAGAAAAAATAATAAACGAATACGATTTGTTCTGTACAGATGAACAGTTTTTTTGGAGCGAAAGTCTTTTAAAACGTATGGAATTAAAAGAAGAACGCTCGGAAAAGGCCAGAGAATCGGCCAAAAAACGCTGGAATAAGGATGTTGATGCGAACGCAATGCGAACGCATAGCGAACGCAATGCAAATGCAATGCAATTAAAGGAAAGTAAAGTAAAAGAAATTAAAGAAAATGAAATAAAAGAAAGTAAAGTAAATGAGGATTCACATAATGCGATTTTTCGTGAATTATGGAAAAATAAGATTTGGCTGGAAGGATTAGCAATTAACTGGAAAGCGGATATTAAAGAAGTTCAAGACCATTTAAATACCTTTAGGCAAGAATGCATTTTAAAAGCAGATTTTAAAGAAAATGAAAAGCTGGCTAAAGAGCATTTTTTTAACTGGGTTAAAAGAGGCAACCCAATTCCAAAGAACGAAAAAACAATAAATGTCTTTGACGAAATTTATAACGACCTAATGAAAGAAAAATTAAAACAAGTACAAGATGAAGGAAACAATAATTAAGCACCTAAAACGAATGGAGTTTGTCTGCGGACTGAAGCAGTTTAAAGAGTACAAAAAAGAGGACGCAAACGAATTGATTGAATGCCTGCATGACCTATTTAAAAAGTTTGGCTGGATGACCGAGGAACGTGTCGACTATATTTTACAAGCCGGAATGCGCGGCCAGTACGGCGACTTTTACCACGTGAACGAAAAGACAGTAAACGGCTGGATAAACCAGTATTATATGCACCACCAGAGCCAAATTGTAATGGAGGTACAAAACGCCAGCAACAAGGAAAAAGAGCCTAGCGCAGAGGAAATAGCATACTGGATTGAAATTGGTAAAAACATATTTCGAGAAAATTACCAGCACGCCAAGGACACCGGTTTCTGCCGCGACATTGCAGAATGGGGAGTTAACTGGTTTAACAAGTTTCAAGAAAAAGGAATTTTAAAGCCTTGGGTTTATAACGTGGAGGAAATTGAGCAAGAGGTGCGCAAGGAATTGCGATTAACTAAGCATTGGGTTGAGGAATCAACCGTAGGCGCTAAATCCAAGAATAAGATTTGGAAACTATTTATATTAGAATCAATTAGAGAAAATAGAGACTTAGACAAATTAATTTAAACAACTAAAACAATGGAAGCAATTTACGCCGGAACTGCAAAGGTAGTTTCAACCAAATTTGGAGAAATGACAAAGGTAAGCTTTAACAGGACGGACCTAGACAAGCTTGTAAAATACCTAAATGAAAATGACAGCGAATGGGTCAACCTAGTTATCAAGGAGAAAAAAGAAAAGCAGCCGGGCAAGCCTACTCATTACCTGCAAGTTGACGACTGGAAGCCTGCGGCCGTTAAAGAAAAAAACGAGTTTGTCCCAGTAGTTGCTAAACGAGAAATAATCGAAAAATATGAAAAAGATACTTTACCATTTTAAGCCAAGCAAGCAAGATTTGTTTAGCATCGTTAACACCTTACTAGCAATTTTCTTATTGCGATATTTTGAGATGCCTGTCAACCTTTTATTTCTGGTTCTGGTTGCTTTGTTTACGATAGCAATGGACCAAGTTTATAAGGCCTGCGAATGATTAGTTTTAAGCTAGACCAAAAGCCATTAAGTATAAACGAAGCTTGGCAAGGCAAACGCTTTAAAACGCCAGCTTATAAGCGCTATGAGGAGGCAATGATTTTATTAATGCCAAAAGGTAAGGTGGACCTAGACCAGATGCTAAGAATTGAGTTTTTCTTTGGATTTAGCAATAAGGCAAGCGACCTAGACAACCCGGTTAAGTTGCTAATGGATATTGCACAGAAAAAGTACGGCTTTAACGATAAAATGGTTTTTGAGTTAAACGTCCGCAAGTGCATCGTCAAGAAAGGCGAGGAATTTATACAAATGGGCATTTACAATCTTTTACCTTTTTAATTATGAAAGCAGACAAAACAAGGTCTTTTAATATGGATTGCATTGAGTTTATGCAAAGCGTTCCAGATAAATTTTACGATTTGGCAATTGTGGACCCTCCGTATGGAATTAATGTTAATGCTATGAATATGGGAAGCAGACAAAATATAAAACCAGATAAAAATAAATTATGGGATATTGAGGTACCTAATCAATTATATTTTGACGAGCTTTTTAGAGTTTCAAAAAATCAAATTATATGGGGAGGTAATTATTTTAATTTACCTTGCAGTCAATACTTTGCTATTTGGGACAAAGGAGAAACAATGTACGGAAGGGATTTTGCCGAGGCTGAGTACGCTTGGATAAAAAGTGGAGGTACAAGAATTTTTAAAAAATCACCAATTCAGCCAGAAAGAATACATCCAACTCAAAAGCCTATAAACCTTTACGAATGGCTTTTAATTAATTACGCAAAAGAAGGCGATAAAATACTTGATACGCATGGAGGGAGTCAATCCAGTCGAATTGCTTGTTTCAACCTTGGATTTGAATTGGACATTATTGAATTGGACAAGGATTATTTTGACGCCGGAAACAAACGATTTGAGCAGCACAAAAAGCAACTGACTTTATTTTAACAAATTGTCTGTTTTTTATTGGATAATTATTTAAAGTTTATATTTGCACAAACGATAAAAAAATGAGCCTAATTGAAGGACGATTAATAAGACAAGCAAGAAAGCGCAGCGGATTTACCCAGCTAGAACTTTGCAAGAAACTTGGAATAAGTCACGCGCCAATAAATCAAGTTGAAAATGGCTGGGAATCAATTAGCCTTTTTAACTTGCGCCTAATTTGTGAGGAAATAGGTCTGGAGGTTATTATTCAAGAAAAGAATGGCTAAAGGATTGCCGAAAAGCAAAACAGATTATTCGCTGGAAATTAGGTACCGATTAAGAGACGGCCAGTGGTCTGCTTGGAGTAACAAAGGCAAGGGAACATTTCAGAGCATAGAAATAGTCCAGCGCCAGATTAGATTGCTAGCATCGTCTTATCAAGGCAGAGAAAAAGAAGTTAGATTTGAATGGAACGGATGGCTTTGCGACTTTAGCGGACACCCTACCGGAGAAGTAATAACATTAAAATAGTTTTATTGGGTTTGTTGTTAATTGAAAGGCTTGGGTTTTGCTCAAGCTTTTTTTTAAAATTTGAATATGCAGATAAACAATTTAGGATTCTGGGAAACTACTGACGGCACCGGACACGTACACGACAAAAATTTATGCGAGGCGCTGACCAGTTACCTCTTAATTACTGGCCACAAGACAGTGGTCGACTTTGGCTGTGGTATGGGTGACTATGCCAAGGCGTTTAAGGCGGTAAATTTTGACGTGGAGGCGTTCGACGGAAATCCGAATACGGAAGCACTAACCGATGGCATTGGACGCGTCCTTGACCTCTCAAAACCGTTCTATTTGAAAAAGAAGTTTGACGCAGTAATGTCGCTGGAAGTTGGCGAGCATATACCAGCGGAATTTGAGGACATTTTTATTAGCAACATTACCAAGCACGTTAAAAAAACGCTTATTATTTCTTGGGCAGTAAAAGGCCAAGGAGGAGACGGCCACGTTAACTGCAAGAATAATGACTACATTATTGCGCAGATTGATGAACGCGGATTTAAGTACAAAAAGAAAGCAAGCGAGGAACTAAGGAAAGCGGCAACAAATGCGTCTTGGTTTAGCAATACTTTGATGGTTTTTGATAAGGTCTAGCGGTAGCTGGACTTTTTTTTATCTTTGACTGATTAAACAGATTATTTCAGATGGGACAAAATGGAGGCGTAAGGCCGGGAGCAGGTCGAAAGCCAAAAGCTGACGAAATTAAAATAATTGAGCAAATGGACGCGATAGCCGTCCCAGAGGAGGCGTGGCAAGCGCTTTGGAATCGTTGCAAAGACGGCGATATTCAAGCAATTAAGACGTGGCTAAATTACCGCTTTGGTATGCCTAAGCAGCAAATTGACGTGACAACCCAAGGCGACAAAGTAACGCCGCCAATCGAGTGGCTTAAGGGCAAATAATGGAGTCAATTAAACTTCTTGACAAATACCAGCCTTTATTCTACGAGCAGCCAGAAAGTCGGTATTTCCTAATTACTGGTGGACGTGGTTCTGGCAAGTCGTGGACCTTATCAATGTTTCTATTAAACTTGACTTATGAGGAGGGCCACGTAATTCTTTTTACACGCTGGACTTTAACCTCTGCGTTTATTTCGATTATTCCAGAATTTATTGACAAAATAGAGTTGATGAATAAGGAAAGCGACTTTGAAATAACGCAAAGCGAAATAATTAATAAGGTCACAGGCTCAAAGATTTTGTTTAGAGGCATTAAGACAAGCCAAGGAACCGCAACCGCTAACCTAAAGTCAATCGCTGGCGTCACCACCTTTATTCTTGACGAATCCGAGGAATTAATGGACGAGGATGTATTTGACCGCATTGACCTATCAATTCGAGCGGCAAATAAGCCTAACCGCGTTATTCTGGTAATGAATCCAAGTTACAAGTCGCACTGGATTTACAACCGCTTTGTACGGCAAAAAATTGAGAATTGTACCTACATACATACAACTTACCTAGATAACGAAGGCAACCTTTCTAAATCATTTATTGACCAAGCAGAGCGCGTAAAGCTTGAGAACCTCCACCGATACGAACATTTATTTTTAGGCAAATGGCTGGACGATGCAGATGGTTTACTTTGGTCTAAGCCTTTGATTGAAAAAATAAGGATAGCAGCTAAACCAAATTTAGAACGAATTGTGGTTGCCATTGACCCTGCTATTTCCGCACATTTAGATTCTGACGAAACTGGAATAGTAGTACTTGGAAAAGATAGCCAAGGCAAAGGCTACGTTCTCGAGGACTTGTCTGGCAAGTATTCACCTAACGAATGGGCCAATGTTGCAAGCCAAGCATTTAAGAATTGGGACGCGGATTGCATAGTAGCTGAAAAAAATCAAGGAGGGGATATGGTTGAAAGCGTTTTAAGGTCACAAAACGCGACTGCAAGAATAAAGCTAGTTACGGCAACTAAAGGTAAATACGTCCGGGCAGAGCCAGTTTATTCTTTATACGAGCAAAGCAAAATTTTCCACGTTGGGCAGTTTCCAATACTTGAGCGCCAGATGATTACCTTTGACCCGGACAAAGGCAAGTCGCCAGATAGAGTCGACGCAATGGTTTGGGGATTTACAGAATTACTGCTTACCGGCGGAGATTTTTGGCACGTTTAGGTTATCCAATGATTTTTTTATATTAATATCCTATTTTTACAAAAAAAGACGCAACGAATGAATTACATCGACCGCATCAAATCCTTGGTTGGACTTAACAAAAAAGACTCCACATATTTAAACGCCGTTTTCCCTTACTTGGGAAACAACGTTATCTGGACCGCACCAACAACGCAAAATTTTATTGAAAAGGGTCTTTACCTTAATTCTGACCTTTATTCAATTATTAACCTAATCATCAACAAGCTTGCCTCGGCTCCGCTTATTACCTACGAAATCAAAGACCAGAAGGCGTTTAAATACTACAAATCAATGAGCGGCACGATGCCTAACTCTGGCGCCAAGTGGTCCGCTGAAAAGCTACGCACCAAGGCAATGGAGGAGGTAACAATTCCAGAATTTGAAAAGCTTTTAAAGAAGCCAAACGAGTTTCAGACTTGGGACCTATGGTTAAAAGAAATCGCCGCATTTAGATTGATTACCGGAAACGCTTATATGTACGGCGCCCGACGTGGAGGTCAAGAAAATGCGCCAATCATTGCGCTTTATTCTTTGCCATCGCAATACATGGAAATTATTTCTGGTGGTCTAAATCAACCGATTAAGGAATACCGGTTGACTTACAACGGTTACGACAGAATCGAGGCTGCAAACGTTGGCCACCTAAAAAATATAAATCTAAGCTACCAAGCTGGAACGGCTAACCACCTTTACGGCGCTTCTCCTTTGCGTTCTGCCGTTCGTGACCTTACAACTTCAAACGATGGAAAGCAGGCGCTTTTGTCTATGTTGCAAAATATGGGTGCTAGAGGAATCCTAACCGGAGACGGTACCGTTAACATTACGCGCGAGCAAGCGCAAGGATTAAAAGAGGATTACGCGCACAATTACCAAGGCGCAAACAGAGCAGGCGACGTAATTATTACGCCAGCCAAACTAAGCTGGGTTCAAATGGGAATGAACGCGGTCGATATGTCAATAATCGACACGCAGAAAGTAATTTTGCGTTCTCTTTGCCGCGTTTATGGCGTTGATGCTAAGTTACTAGGCGACACCGAGGCAAGCACGTTCAACAACACAGAAACGGCTTACAAGGCTCTAATTAATAACGTAGTCCGTCCTCTGCACGTAGAAATCCGCGACGTACTAAACAACTGGCTTTTGCCAAGCTACGGCAAAAACAATTACTTCGTTGATTTTGATTATATGGCTTATCCGGAAATGCAAGACGACATGGACAAGCTTGTTGACCAGCTGGCGAAAGCTTATTGGTTAACTCCAAACGAAAAGCGTGCGGCAATGAGTTACGGCGAATATGAGAACGACCTAATGAACAAACCATTTATTCCGCAGGGATTGATGACCTTGGACGAATTTGGTGCGCAACCAGTTGACAATGTAGACAACATGGGAGACTATGCCGAAACCAACGCCTAAAGAACTAGCGCTTGCCAATCAACTGGACGCGTTGCAAAGACGTTACGAGCGTAGATACGAAAAGCAGATTTACACCGCTTTAAAAAAGCAGTTGCAGCCTTATTTGGACGCAATTAAACAGGCTCCGGGTAATATCAATCAATTTGATTTGATTAGTCCAGCGCCTTTGGCTGACGTATTGGAAAATCTTTACGTTACAGCTGGCGTTGCTTATGCCGACGCGATGTATTCCGCAATCCAACCACCAAGCAAAGCAACTAAGGAACAACTCCGCGCTGGCTGGCGTGACTTTATGCGTCGCTTTGCAGTTACAAATTTAACTGGCCTACTTCTGGACATTAACCGAACCTCGGTAGCTATAATTGAGCGAATCGTGACGGCTGGATTGCAGGAGGGTTTAGGTATTTTAGAAATTGCCAGAAGCATTGAGGAACGAGTGACTAAAATTTTTACTGACCGCTCCAAATTGATTGCAAGAACTGAAATGGTTAAGGCAACCAATACGGCGGCGATGCAATCCGCTGCGACCTCGGATTTTATGTATGAAAAGAAATGGGTACCAGCAAGCGACCAAAGAACTCGACCAGACCATTTGGCTATGCTAAATTCAGACTGGATTCCTTTTGATGCTAAGTTTAGCGTTGGCGGAGTAGAAATGGACAGGCCCGGGGACGCAAGCGCTCCAGCTTCGCAAGTTTGCAACTGCCGATGCAAGGTCGTTTTTAGATTAATGCGAGACGTTGACGGCTTACCTATTCGCAAATGATTGCAAAGGTTATTAACCTTAATTCACGCCAAGATAAGTGGAGGACAATTCAGCTAGAATTGGAGCCACATTTCCAAGTCGAGCGCGTGCCAGCTATTCGTGAGAATTGGGGTTGGCTTGGATTAGCCAAAACATTTAAGCAGATATTTGCACAGGCAGAAGGCGACGTTTTAATTTTTGAAGACGACGCAACTTACCGAGGTTGGGCGACTAACTTACAAAATGCAATAAAGGATTTACCGGAAGGCTGGGAAATGTTAATGCTTGGTGCCAACATTAAAGACCAAAGGATTGACCGGATAAATAAAAACCTTGCCCGGACCTACGGTGCTTGGACCACGCACGCAATTTATTATTCGCATAGGCTTTGCAAAGAAATGGCAAGTATTGATTTAGACGTGCCAATCGACGAGTATTTTAGGACAGTTGTACATCCTCGCGGGAATAGTTACGTTATTTATCCGTTTTTAAGTTACCAGCGGCCAAGTGAATCTGACATTGAAGGAGGTTACAAAGATTATACGCATTTATTTCAAGAATCGGAGGAACGAGTCGGCAATTTTGTAAATCAATAATTTATTGGTTTGCATTTTTTTTTATCCCTTTTATTTTTACAAAAAAAGAAGCAATGATTTATAAGAGCATTAACGAAGGAATAATTGAGGACGTCGATAGCGTTAAAGGTATCGTCACCGGATATTTTTCCGCATTTAACAACATTGATTCAGACGGAGACGTTATCGTTTCTGGCGCATATAAAAAGACAGTTGGCGAGAACGGACCAATGGGACGCAATCGCATTATGCACTTACTTCAGCACAATCCTTTGATGCCATTGGCCAAGCCTATGGAATTAATGGAGGACGGCAAAGGATTGCGTTTTGTTTCTAAGATTACCGAAACCAGCTACGGCAAGGACGTAATTAAGCTTTATGCCGAGGGAGTATTTAACGAGCATAGCGTTGGCTTCGAAATTGTAAAGAGCGACAACAAGGCTGGCTATCGAGAAATTAGAGAAATTAAACTTTGGGAAGGTTCAACTGTTACATGGGGAGCCAATCCCAATACACCGATTGAATCAATGAAAAGCTGGGATAAGCCAAAGAGCGAGGAAATGATTGCGAAGTTTTGCAACATTTTGCGCAATGGTGACATTAGCGACGAGTCAATGATTCAAATTGAAATTGGATTAAAGCAAATTCAAGAGCATTTAAAGGCATTGGAAATTAAGTCAGTTACGCAAGTGGAATCCGGCGAAAGTCAATTCGTAAACGAGCAAGACCCGACATTATCAATGGCTTTAGAGTTCGAATATATACCTAAACTTAAAAAATTTATTTAAAACACAATGGAAGCAATTAAATCACAATTAGATTCAGTATTGGCTAAATTGGAAGGCAATGAAGCACTTATTGCCGACGTAAAGTCAATGAAAGAAGCTGGCGAGGAATTCAGAAAAAACCTTTCTGCTGAAACCGCAAAGCTTAACGAAAAAGCAAACGCACTTCAAGCACAACTTGATGGCGTAGATGCTAGAACTCAGGCTGGTTTTGCAGCTGCTCAAAAAGGATATTCTTTTTCTAGCGAACTAGAGAAAGCATTTTCCTCTGAGGCATTTGGAAACTACAAGAGCGGAAACGCTAACAAAGTAAAGTTGGACCTTGAATTGAAAGGTGGCGACATGACAATTGGTAACTCTTATACTGGCGAAGTTATCCCAGCCGATAGAGTTCCAGATTTGAAATTCGTTCCTAACAGAAAGGTAAACGTTCGTCAGTTGTTGCCAGTTGGACAGACTTCTAGCAACCTTATCCGTTTTGTACGTGAGTCTGCTTACGATAACGCTGCTGCACCAACTGCACAAGGTTCTGCAAAGCCTCAGTCTGACTTCGATTTGACTGCGGTTGACCGTTCAATCCGTACAATCCCAACTTTCATGAGATTGACTAAGGAAATGTTGGACGATACTCCGGGCCTTATCGCTTATTTGTCTAGCCGCGCTCCTTCTAAGCTTTTGAACGTAGAAGATACTCAAATCCTTTACGGGTCTGGTTCTGGTCAAAACTTGCATGGTTTTGCAACTGACGGTTCTGCTTACGTTAACGTTCCTTTTGGTTCTACAATCAACAGATTCGACGTATTGGCTGCTGCAGTAGTTCAAACTACCAAGAACGAGTACTCGCCTAATGCAATCATGATTAACCCAACAGATTATTTGAAACTAGTTTCTACAAAAGAAACTGAAGGCGCTTACGTGTTGCCTTCTTACGTTACAATGTCTGGCGGTCAAATGTTTATCATGGGCGTTCCAGTTTACGCAATCAATGGCGTTGTTGCTGGTGACTTCTTTGTTGGTGACTTGGCTCTTGGTTCTCAGTTGTTCGTTCGTCAAGGAATTACTCTTGAATTCTTCGAGCAGGATGCTGACAACGTAACTAAGAACTTCGTAACTGTACGAGTTGAGGAGAGAATTGCACTTGCAGTTTACACTTCTCAGTCTATCGTTTACGGAAGCTTTGCCGCTGCTCTTGCAAGCGGTTCTGGTAACTAATTTTCATAGGTTAGTTTTAGTTGAAATTCCCGGACCAATGTGGTCCGGGTTTTTTTATTTATTTAAAAATCAATAGGTTTACCAAAACCAAAGCAAAAAATTTATGAATGTAGTCTTTTTTGTACACGCGTGGGCAGGAACGCATAACTCCGGGGCGGAGTGGACAGTTCAGCATTACGCTAAATTTTTGCATCAAAAGGGATGCAGCATACAAGTAATTTTACCAGAAAATCAAATTTATCCAGACGGCGAAAAATTTTCCTTTATTAAATTTTCTACTGGGTATTATTCAAACGATTTCTTTTTAGCCTTGCAAAATGCTGACGTTATTTTTACGCACCTAGACAGCACAGGAGTCGCAATTAATTGGGCAAGGCATTTTAAAAAGCAATTAATTTTTCTAAGCCACAACGACCACGATTACCGGAACGTTAGGTTTAAATTTAAAAACATACACGTCGTTTACAACAACAAAGCAAACGAGAAAAATGTAGCAAATGGACCTTATCCAAACGCTTCGATTGTTTGCAAGCCGCCAATTTTTCCGGACGACGTAAGATACAACCGCAAGCATGGCCAGAACGTAACTCTAATTAACTGCAACGAAAATAAAGGCGGTAAAATCCTTATTGAACTTGCAAAGCGATTACCAAAAATTAAATTCCTTGGGGTTTTGGGAAGCTACGGCGAGCAAATCATTGACGACACGCTAAAAAATTTAAAGTATGTGCCGCAAACGCCAGACGTGCATTTAGTTTATGGCAAGTCCAATATAATTTTAATGCCAAGCGATTACGAAAGTTATGGCCGCGTTGCATTAGAGGCAGCAATTAACCGCTTACCAGTAATTTGCACGCCTACGGACGGCTTAAAAGAATGTCTGGGCGCTGCTGGTCTTTACTTTGACCGGGACGACATTGAAGGCATGGCAAATAAAATTCAGGAGTTAATGACTGACGAAATTCTTTATGATTTTCACCAGAATATAATGCGCAACCTTGCAGACGAACGGCTAAAATACCAAGACCAAGAATTAGAAGCATTTTATACCTTTATCGTTGACAAAGCAAAAAGACAATATAATGAGTGACCTACTTTATACACCTACCAACGGTTCTTTTACAGGATATGCGGTAGAATTAACTGAAATTGCACCGGTAACGGAGCCGGTAACATTGGCAGAAGCCAAGGAATATGCAAGGATTGACGGAAGCGCAGAAGATACGCTAATTACAAGCCTTATTAAAATGGCTCGCCTGCATTGCGAGTCGTTTATGGGAAAATCTTTGATACCTAAGACTGTAACCGTTACCTCATTTACCTATCCTTATATGTTTCAAATGCCTTATGGGCCTTTATTAACTGAGGGAGCAATTACCAAATGCGTAACCTTGGACCAGAATAACGCAGAAACAGCCTTAAATTTTGAGGTTAACACAGGTCTTTATCCTAAATTATTTATCCTTGGAGGCGCTCAAAACTATAAATTTAAGCTAGTCTATACGGCTGGATTTACTACGGTTCCAGAGGACATAAAACTGGCAATTAAAATGATGGTTAACACGCTTTACGAACGACGCGAGGACTTTAGCGACTTGCAAGCTATTCCATCGCCTTTGGGAGTTAAAGCTTTGTTGATGCCTTACAAAACCTACAACTGGTTTGGAGCATGAGAACAAATAAAGAAATTAAAGCTGGGGATTTACGAGAACGAATTTCGTTTTATTCACCAAACTTATTTGCAGATGGGTTTGGTGGGTATTATTCTAGCAATTCCGTTTTTTATACTTGCTGGGCAAAAGTTACCAACCAATCTGGGCGTCGTCAAAATAGCGAGGACCAAATGGTTATCAAAAATCAATGGGAAATAATTATTCGCGACAATCCGCTGGTTACAATTACCAAGTCAATGCACATTATTTACGCAGGCCAAACGCTTATAATTGACTCAATTATTGACGCGCTGGAATATGACCGAATGATTAGAATTATTGCTAAAGAAAGAGAGTAAATGATAAGCATTGAATTTAATAAGAAAAGCCTGCAATCATTTTACAAGTACTTAAAAGACTTGGAAGGTGAGGTCGCGGACTTTGTCCGGGCAGAGGTTGAGGATTCAATGCTTGCGATTGAAAGCGACGCGGCAAGAGACGTTCGCGTTGACTTTGGTAACTTAAAAAATAGCATCCAATCCACGCCAATAAAGCAAAGCAAAAACGAAATTACCGGAGGCGTTGAGGTAGGTGCTTTTTACGCGCCATACATTGAGTTTGGTACCGGTGGAGGCGTTGACGTACCAACCGAATTGGAAAAGTTTGCAATACAATTTAAAGGCAAGACTGGACGCGTTAGAAACTTTAATGCTGACCCGTTCTTTTACCCAGCGGTTTTTAAGCAGAGACAAGAGTTGCCTAAAAGGATTGACAAAACCCTAAAAACTTTAATGAATAAAAAGCAATGAGAAATATAAAAAAGTTTGTCCGCAAGGCTTATTGGACGGCCCTAAATAATACAATTACCTATAAAGGTAGTCCGGTGCCTTGTTACGATACTTTTGCGCCAGATAACGCGGTTTTTCCATACATTTTAATTGGAAACCAGACGCAAGCGGACGACAAGGACAACCAAGAATATAATTACGTCACTACAATCGTTTTGGACGTGGTTACAGGCGCGATTGCTCCTTATGGTAGGTTAGATGCGGATAACATTGCGGATTCAATCTTGCAGCTTGTATGCCTTTATCCGGAGAACTATTTAGCGCTAGAAGTTGGTAAAATTGTAACGGCTAAACTTATCCAGCAGACTAGCCTTTCAAGCATTACCGACACCAACGTAGTGCATCGAGAAATTTTAACGATTGAGAACTGGATAGATGGCTAAGATTAACGGCTCCACGCTTTTTGTTTTAGTTGGCGAGCAAATGATTGCCAAGACTAAAGCTTACGAGTTGTCGATTGAAATGGAGCAACTAGATTCCGTATCAAACGCCAACGGATTTTTTGCGGACCACATTAGTAAAATAGGTTCTTGGTCTTTGTCCTCGGATGCGCTTACAATTTATGACGGCTATTCGTATGGCGACCTTTACAACTTGCTAATTAACAGGCAACGCGTTTGGTTGTCCATTGGCTCGGAAACAGATTACAACTTGCTTGGTCTTGCAATGTTAGATTCATTAAGCCAGTCCGGGGAAATGGAAAGCGCTGCAACCTTTTCCGTAAGCTTTACAGGAGTTGGCCAGCTTTACGCAAACGATTTGCCAGCCGAGCGTTTTATTGTTGACGAATTATTTGAGAAAATAATTGACCAAGACGGCAATTTTTTAGTTTATACCTAAATGATACTATCAAAGGATTGATTTATATGTTTGCATTTATTTAAAGACCTTTTATTTTTAAAAAAAAATAGAATTAAACGCTCAAAAATATGGCTACTACTGGCAAATTTAACGGCACGCTTCTAAACGTTTACCTTAATAACGTAATGATTGGATGCGCGACCTCCTCTGAACTTTCTGTTAACGTTGACCTTGCAGACGCAACTTGCAAAGACGATGGCGGCTGGGCTGACCACATTGCAGGACTTCGCGATTGGTCTGTTTCTACCGACGGACTTGTTGCATTTGACGACGTAAACAACATTGGCGACATTTACACGCTTCTAAGCGGTCGTTCCGTTGTTGCTCTTAAATTTACTACCAACGTAACTGGAGACCTTGTATTCTACGGAAACGCAAGCGTTGCATCAATCAGCGTAAGTGCTGAAATGGAAGCAGCGGTAACTTATTCAGTAGAATTTACTGGAAAAGGTCCTCTACTAAAAGCAACCGTTGTTCCAGCAAGTACTTAAAAATTGCTAACTTGCCTGCATGAATTACACAGGTAGAACAACAATTGAAATAAATGGCAGCACCTATCCCTTAAAATTTGGGATGGGTGCTTTAATACATTTTAGCGAAAAGCTAGGTTACGACGTTCAAGCAACGATTGAGGAACTTACAACGCCGGGCGTAGGTCAAATTAAATCCATTGCAAAGTTTATTTACTGCGCGCTTTACGTGGAAGCAATTTACAAAGACAAGGAATTTGCCTTAACCTATGAGGACATTATCGACTGGGTCGACTTTAGCAATCCGGAGGAACTCGGTAAAATAATGCAAACAATTATGTTTGGCTTGTCAGCAATTACGCAGGTTGAATATCCAGCACAAGAAGGCGCAAAAAAAAAGTAACTTTTAATGACATTTGGCATTACGCCATTGGGGAGTTGGGTCTTGCACCTGACTCCTTTTATTTTATGTCCTTTGCCGAGTACCAGTCGATTGCCTACGGCCACCAGATGCGAGAAAGCAAGCAGGAGAATTTGTTTAGGTCCTTGTGGGTGCAGCTTAATAACGTCAACGTAACTAAGAAAAGCGACTTAATCCGCAAGCCAGAGAAGTACTGGAAAATCCCGCTTTTGGACGCCAAACCTATTAAGATTCCGACCGAAGCGGAGAAGGCCAAGGCATACGAAATTGGACTACAATGGCAAAACCTTAAATTTGAAGAAGAAGCCAATTTTGACACGATAACAAAGACGATAAAATGAGCGCAAAATTAAACGTTGACATTGTCGCGCAACTCAAGGAGTTTAATAAAGCAATGACCCAGTTAAACTCGGAAGTTGACGGCATTAACAAAAAAATATCCAAGGGAAACAACGATAACATTAAATCCACAAATGCTTTAAAAGGAGCGTTTACTAGCGTTGGAAAAACCTTGGCTGGCGTTTTTGCGGCCGATATGTTGCTTAGTTTTGGCAAGTCCGTAGTTTCTACGACCGCAGAATTTCAGAAAATGGAGGCGGTTTTAACTACGACTTTAGGGAGCAAATCTGCTGCACAAGTTGCAATGCAGGATATTGTTGAATTTGCTTCAAAAACTCCGTTTCAAGTCAATGAATTAACCGACGCGTTTGTTAAACTAGCCAACCGAGGATTTAAGCCTACGTTGGCCCAGATGACTTCATTGGGTGACTTAGCTTCGTCAACTGGCAAATCATTTGACCAGCTTACCGAGGCAGCTTTGGACGCAATGACTGGCGAATTTGAGCGTTTAAAAGAGTTTGGAATCCGAGCAAGTAGTGAAGGCGATAGAGTAAAATTTACATTTAAAGGAGTTACTACCGAAGTACAAAAGACCGATAAGGCGATACAAGACTATTTAATTAGCTTGGGCAATGCGGAAGGTGTAACAGGTTCAATGGCTGCTATTTCTGAAACAGTTGGCGGTCAATTATCCAATTTAGAGGACAATTTTAGCCAACTTCAGCTTGCCATTGGTTCGTCCTCTAGCGGTCTTATTTCTGGCGTTCTGCAATTATCAAATGCTATATTAAGCGATTTGGTAACTGCTTTAAATGCGGTTAACAAAGTTTCTGAAAAGGCTGGCGATACTGGATTGGAGGCATTTGGTCGTCAATTACTTGCTTTTATTGACCCTACTTATCGGACTATTTTAGAAGGAACTGCAATTGGAATTAGAGCAGTAGAAAAAGCTGCGGTTGAATCTGAGCAGGCAATTAAAAAAGAGAACGAGGAAAAGGAAAAATCAAAAAAGGTATCTGCTGAACTCGATAAGCAATTAAAAAAAGAGCATGAGGAAAAAGTTAAGCGGCTTAGAAAAGAACAAGAGGAATATCAAAAGCACGTAAAGGCAGTTTACCAATTAGCAGAACGTGACCCGTTATCTGGTCAAACAAAAGACCCTAACAGAAATGTAAGCGTTGAGCGCGCTACAATGATGGCAAATGCGCAGGCTAAAATTTTGCAGCTTAATAAAGAAATTGCGGCAAGTATGCCGGGTATTATTATTCCGGAGGACGCAATTATTAGAGCAGACGCAAATGTTGCAGCAATGAACTCGCTTGCTTTAGCTAATCAAGAAGTTGCTAAATATATGGGCCTTTCTCTTTTTGTTGGCGATATGTTTGCTCAGACTTTAAGCGACTTAGCAGAAACTGGAAAAGTAAGTTTCCAAGGCATTTTTGACGCGCTTAAGCAGATGGTTATTAGATTTGCGGCTGCCATTGCAGCAGCGGTTACGCTAAACATTTTGACCGGTGGCGCTTTAATGGCGGCAGGAAAAACCGCAGGCGCTTCTAGTGGATTTGGAAAATTATTGCTAGGCGGAAAAGCTTTTGGCATTGGAGGCTTGACACCTTTCGCCAACGGCGGCATAGTTTCTGGACCAACGCCAGCGCTTGTTGGTGAATATACCGGCGCCAGAACTAACCCGGAAGTAATTGCGCCATTGTCTAAATTGCAAAATATGCTAGGCGGAAATGTTACCTTTACAATTAGCGGAGACAACTTAGTTGGCACGCTTAACCGAGCAAACAAAACAAGAGCGAGAAAATTCTAAACGATGGCATACGGATTAAAATACACGATTCCTTTTAAAGACGTTGACAACTATTCCAATGTCGTAGAAATTTACCAAGACAACTTTGTTGGGTCGTCTACGGAATTAATTGCAACTGACGTTCCAGCGGTGCATAAATACGAGCGTGAGGATAACGAAGACATTACGTCCAGCATTATGTCCTCAACGCTTACAATTTCGTTTTATTCTACGGACGTAACTGACTTTACTAGCTTCTTTAGTTATTCTGACCGAGAGTTTTTGGTGCTTCATAACTTTAACGGAAGCACAGTATTTAAAGGCTATTTATTAAACGACATTACTGGAGAGCCATTTCAAGAGCCGCCTTACCCAGTTGTTTTAACGGCAACTGACGGACTTGGGCAATTAAAAGAGTTCCAGATGACTGGCCCTAGTGCTGACACCGATTTGGGGACGTTGATATTTAGCCAGCTAAATAGTTTAGATTTAGAGTTAAACGTTCAAGTTTGTAACGACTTATATGAGGGTCTAGTAATGGACAACACCAAGTCCATTTTTAACCAAGCTGCTGGCGAAAATTTGCTAATTCAAAAAGGTACATTTGACCAAATTCAATTAAACGCGTTTGAGTTTCTTGCTGAAATATGCAAAACTTTTGGCTGGGTATTGTTTCAATCAAATGCAAAATGGAGAATCCAAAGAGCGATTGGCAGAAACATAAACACGACGACAACCTATTTACACAATTACGACACGTTAGCTGTAATTAGCAGCAGCAATGAAACCGCTTTAGAGGTAGTTGCTGACCAAGACAAAGTTGACACCAACTGGATTCCTGTAAATGCCGACCACCTTTTGCAATATCAAAGACCATATAAAAAACTAAC
>JACCDW011034333.1_pt1 | contig 24698 bp, 34 predicted proteins | sample 7449781 | NCBI WGS metagenome assembly JACCDW01 (sample SAMN15323449, study PRJNA562643) | freshwater metagenome | isolation source: river surface water | place: USA:Blue River Watershed | collected 2017-08-18
GTGACAAGTATTAAGAGAGTATTCGATGACTCAAGGATTGGTTAATCTAATTGACCGTCACTGGTTGGTACTTCTCAAAAGGAAGTGGATATGAAGGGAATCAAATAATCCTTCTAAAGTCAACTACTTAAACATGTAATCTCAGTGTTTTTTTTCTTTGTTTATCAAAACAAAGTGGTGGAACTAAACGACCTCAAAAACCGTCAAGCCCTCTAAAAGGTTGGATAAACATCTAACCTTTTTTTTATGCTCAAAATTTTGTATCATTTAGAATATGAGAATAGTATGTATATCTGACACTCACGGTCTCCACACAATAATGGAGCAATATAAATCATTACCTGAGGGTGATATTTTAATTCACGCGGGTGATTGTACCAATGTTGGTAAACCACATGAAGTAACTGATTTTGTTTATTGGTTCCAAAATCTAAAAGGATTTGATACAAAAATCTTTATTGCGGGTAATCACGATTTCGCATTTGAAAAAGTAAATGAACCACATCATAATGGTGATTTCGATTGGTTTAATAATCTAATGAACGAAGAGAATCTATCTCAATCAGATGTTGTATATCTACAAGATAATGAATTTGTAATTGAATCTCCCGAATTTTCAAAACCATTAAAAATTTATGGTTCACCATGGCAACCTGAATTCTATAATTGGGCATTTAATCTCCCAAGAAATGGATGGGAGTTAGAATTGAAATGGAAAGATATTCCTGAAGATACCGATATATTAATCACACACGGACCACCACACGGAGTTAGGGATTTTACACCGGCAAACTTACAAGTTGGATGTGAAATATTAAGGTTTCACGTGGAAAATAGAATTAAACCATCAATACATGTGTTTGGACACATCCATCATGCATATGGTGCGGTACAACAAGATGAAACAATGTATGTAAATGCATCAATCTGTACTGAAAGATATATTCCGTCAAATAAACCAATCATCATTGATATAACCGAGGAGAACGGAAAACTCATTGCTACATATGTCGAAAATAATTAACCCCGTAAGTGTGGTGATTTCAACAAGAGAAATTGTTGAATCACATATCAATAAAGTAAAGAAGAGTTTCTCACATCCAAAAACAGAAATGTTGGTGTATGTGAATAATGGTGAGTATTCTCTACCTCAGATTTATAATAAAGGATTAGATGAATCCACAAATGATATTGTTGTGTTTATGCACGACGATATCGATATTGAAACAACCAACGTCACCGGTAAGTTAAACAAGTTATTTAACAACTACCCCGAATACGGTGTAATTGGATTAGCCGGTACTGATGAATTGGTTAGTGGTATGTGGTGGCAAAAACGAGAAAAGATGTTCGGTCAAGTAAAACATGAACATCAAGGTAAAGTACACCGCAATAACTATTCTGGTACGTTTGGTGACGGTTTAAAGGATGTTGTGTGTGTTGATGGGTTATTTATTGCGGTACATAAAAAACGTATTAAAGAACGTTTTGATGATGAGTTCCCCGGTTTCCATTTTTATGACATTCCTTTCTGTGTTTCAAATCATTTACAAGGAGTTAAAATTGGTGTGACCACCAAAATTATGGTCATACATAAATCAATAGGGGCGGTAGATAAAAAATGGGAAAAGAATAAATTATTCTTTGAAGCCAAATATGGGAACCATCTCCCCTTGACTATTTAACCTTTTTAACGTATATTAATACATATTTATATATTAAAATCAACTTATGAAAAAACTAATTGAAATCGTTAGACAATTTTTTGGTCTTGGTGCCACAGCGAAAGCTATAACCACCGCAACCCAATTAAACGCGGAAATTAAAGAAGCGGTTATTGAGGTTGAACAAAAAGTTGAGGAGGTTAAAAAGAAGGTTACGAGAAAGAAATCGGCACCTAAAACTGAAACTAACGAAAAACCAAAAAGAGGTAGAAAGCCGAAGCAACAATAATTTTTATTATATTTGCATCGTTCTTTGAAAATATGGGGATGTCATGGTATCGATTGGCGTTGATATTGTGAATGGGCACGTAGTCGGACTTCATCTACGACTTTAATCTACGGTGGAAAATTTCAAACGGCAACGTTTACAACAACATGGAAGTAGCAGGTCTTCTTGCGACTTCTAAAGTAGCAGCCTAACCAAGTTAGGTTCTACAACGGGTCGACGAGCGCGTAACCTTGGAACAGAAGCTCTTACGGTGTGGTATCTACCCAAAAAGGTACAAACGGTCTTGTTCAGAGGGCTACCGTAAAAAAAGTGAACTCGACACAGTTATTGGTAACGATGTCAAAATAGGAACCAAATATTTGTCAGTTATGAATTAACTGAATAAACGTGTAGTCCATTTATGGTATGGCGAGCAAGACACGGGTTCGACTCCCGTCATCTCCACCAAAAAAGAAACCCCTCTATTGAGGGGTTTTTTATTTTAATCCGTTGGTATCTATATAAACGAACAAAGGAGTCGATTAAGACCCCTTTGCCGAGATGTTGGATACCTCCTTTCGTTTTAGTTTTAGTTATCATCTGTGGGCGACCAAACCAACAGACTCTACTAATAAATATCAGAAAGTATCAATTAAGTATACATGTTGGCGAACAATTTTAATGTTCTTAAACCCATTACTCCACCCAACAAACTTCCCGCAGCACCCATGGCATTTCCACCACTTTCTTGTCCTTGGAAATTTGCCTCTGAAGAATTTTGTGCTATATATGAACTCATCGTTGGGTCATTGGCCACTTGTTCTCTGAATTTCTCATCATTCGCCATTTTTTCTTCAAAAGTTGTGAGTGATGGAATACCAAAGGTTGCCAATAAATTGTTTGCCATTATAAATTTTCTAAAAGAATTTCTTCTATCCTGTCTTGCTGCAAATGGAATCCACCAATCTTTTACAAATTTTGACGGCATTACACCTCTTTTTGCGACATATTTTGCCAATCTCTCTCCTTGATAAAATCCTTTTAATCCTGACCTAAACGTTGTTGCGGTTGCTGCCGATTTTAATGCTGCTACAGGTTTTACTTTTGTTGCTAAACTACCTAAATCACCAAGAGCATCTTTTAATTTACTACCCCATGATGTGTTAATTGACGTAAGATTATCCAATGTTTTTGTAACACCCGGATGGTTCAACCCTTTCATTGCTTTTTGAAATTCTGCAGCAACTTTCGGATTTGATGTTAGAACCTTCGCCAAATCGTCAGTACTTCTAAGTACGTTCTTTCCTGCGCCTCTTAACATTTTGATTAGTGGTTTAACAGTAAAATCACCAACCACAGGTACTAATGCGATTAACATCAATGCCGCGTAAAGTTTCTCACCTTTAACCAAATAATAAATTATCAGAGCGATGTCTGCTAATTCACCAATAACAGGAACGAACCCTGCCGCCATTAACACATTTTCCCAACTTAATAAAGCTTCATTAAGCTGTTGTTTTTTATTCTCTAATAATTGTTGTTTTGTTAGTTCCATTTTAGTGTATCATTTGACATATTTTATCCGAAATAGCATTACCAACATTGGTACTTCTTAGTACTTCACCAAAAAGGTTACCAGATGCTGTTGTTGCTACACCTTGAACATTAAAACCATAATTACTTCTGTCTGTTCCTGTCGCTTCTGATGCCAAATATCTCACTAATGCTTCAAGTAATGAATTAACAAGTTTCGGCATGTGACTATTACACATCTCAGCATTTTTAAATGGTTTTAATAAGTCCAACGGATTATAATCGGCAAACACTTGTGCTGCGGTTATTGAGAGACCTTTATTAACACCAAATACATTACTTAGAATATACTCAATTGCATATTCTTTTAAACCCGAAATCATCGTATCACCCATCAAACCTTTCCAATCGAGATTTTTTAAATCCTCCCCACTGGTTGGTATATTAAGGTCTGCTTCATTTAAATGATTTATTATCTCATTTGGAGTATAACCCTCATCTAATAATTTAGTGGTGATTGAGACATAATTAACAGTAAAGAAGTCGTAATCTCTAACATCCTCTAAAATAGAAAACGACTCCTCGAGTTTTCTTTTACGTTCTTCGAGGAGTGTTTCTTTTATTTTGGTTTTTAATTCCATTTTTACTTAGTTGGTTCTTGAGTTACACCTTTTGGAGTGGTAGTATCCTCTTCTTTATTTCTCTTGAAAATAATTTTATCACCTTTTCTGTAATCAAAATTATCTCTTGAAACTCTATAACCCATTTTTGTCATGTGAGATTCAAGTTTCTCTCTTTCTTCTTTTGATAAATCAGGTCCTTTGTAAACGATTCTTCTACCTCTTAATCTACCTACAAGAGTTTTAGCTTTCACTAATCTTGCGTAAAGGTCAGAAGGTGTTTCTCCCGTTGTTGCGGTTGAACCGGTCGTTGAACCTGTTGTAGTTCCTGTTATAGTTGAAGTGCCTCCAGTTGTTGTTCCACTTGTTACAGTTGAACCTGATGTAGAACCACCTTGTCCTCCTTCACACTTCTTAATTATCTCATTATATTTTTCTTTTGTGACTTCTTTCAATCCACCAAGAGCTTTCATTGTTATTGGACCGTAGTTACCTGTTTGGTATTTACCCGGTAAACCAATACAAACTTGAATCTTCTTAATTTCTTCACCTTTACAACCATATGTTAATGGGAAACCTTTACATTCGGTATAGGTGATGGTAGAACCCGTTTCTGTTTGAGTATTACCTGTCGGTACCGGTATAGGTGTTGGTTTCTCACCCTTATCATCCCAAGTAATTGTGATGTTTGATGCTTGTTCAGTAATTTCTTCCTCAGAAACTTGTAATTTTCCTGATTTACATGCATATGAACCACTCATTGCGTTGTCCATTGTCCACACTCTATTATTAGGGTAGAATTTAAGACCACCATGACCTTTTGATTTTTCATCAAACTCATTTTTGGTATAAATCATTGCCTCACCCTTACTTGTTGCACCCCACTCCATGTCTTCAAGATTAACAACACAATCCGGCATCACACCACCTTTATCGTCGTCACCAAATAATGACTTCAAGATTTCGATGGTCCCCCATCCAGCCAAACCATAAAGAATCATGTTTTTCCAATTAAGTTTTGATTTAATTGCTCTTAATTTTTCAAACATGTTCGGAGTATACTTTTTAAGGTATTCACTACCCTTGAGGAATTTATCTTTCCATCTTGCTACCAAACCTTCACCACCATCGATGGCTTTCTTAATTTGATTACTCGCTTCCGCTCCTGATTTAACGTTTGTTTCAACCGCTTTTACCTCGGCAGATGCTCCTTTCATACCTTTCGCTCTATTGGCGATTGCTTTGTCCACTGCTCTTTTACTAACACCACCGGTTCCTGCGGCATCTTGAGCAGCTTTCTTTAACATTTGTTCAGCTTCCTTACCTTCAATACCCATTTGAGAAAGTGTTTTCTTCGCAATCTCCATTTTTCTTGGGTCAGCAGGGTTTAAGGTACCTTTAGGGAATACTTGTTTCGCAATTTCAGCAAATTCGGGTTGACCTCTAAGAAGACCTTTCATCTTCATTGCCAACTCAGGTGAATTTTTGATTGCGAATTTCACCAACTCAGCAGATTGTGCTGCACCAATTTTTCCTGCCTCAGCAGCAATTTGGAAATCTTTAAGTGTTTTATACTCAGCACCGATTGTTGGGATTTCGGTTTTAATTGTTTGCCATAACGCCTTTTCTTCACCGGCAGCTCTTGCCAATGTTTTAATTGCGTCTTGGAACATCTTTACCTGTTCATCAATTGGTTCTTCTGTTTCTTGAACTTCAATCTCTTGAACTTCTTCTTCATTATGAATCTCTTCGGTTTTTGGTTGAACCGATTCCGCCAACGTGATGAACTTTCTTATTAATTTCGCGTCTTTGTTTTCCATTTTTTTATTTTTAATTTATTGATTATCTAAAGCTTTCATTTGTGATAATGCGTCACCAAGAGATGATGATGCGGTTTGTTGTAACATCTTTTCATCGGATGCCACTTGTATAATTGCTTGTTTTGTTTCCGCACCTTGTTTTGCAGATTGTTTTTCACCATATGATTTGGCGATTCCTTCAATCCCTTTCATTGCCCCATGAGTGGCTAATCCCCATGTTACACCTTTTTGTGCTGCTTTACCTAATGATACAGGTCCTTTACCTTTTAATGCGGCCTTTGCTGGATTAATAATATCGGTTTTAACTCCCTGTTTAATTGTTTTACCTAAACCAGGTCCTGTGGGTTTTACTGTTTGTTCTAACTTAGCAAATACATCCTTCATTCTTGATTTAGCAACGTTAATTGCTTCTTGTATCTTACCCCCACCAAAAACTTTAGCCAACCATTCAATTGGTTTAAGAATTGCATTCATTATAAAGTTTAAACCTTTACCCAACAATTGGATAATGGGTTTAATGATTGGTGAACGAGCGATTTTACTGGCATCTCTACCAAGAGCTTTTAAACCTGCTTTTAATCCTTTAGCCGCTCCTCCTGTGAATACTAAACCCACAAGACAAATCGCAATATCTAAGTAAGACCAAATATCATTCGGAATCTGTCCACTAAACAATTGGTAAACTTTCCAAATACCTAGTGCTCCCCATACAACCGCAGTTGCTATTTTACCAATACCAATTGCGGTTAATGCCACATCAATACCGATACCTACGGGAGACAAAAGAAAACTTTCTAATTTTTGGAAAAACCAAGGAAGACCTTTATTTAATATCCAAGAACCGGCTTGCTTTAATTTATCGCCAACCCAAGAAGCTCCTTTCTTAACTGCTCCCCATGCGTCATCTAACCAACCTTCAATTAATTCGGTTGGGGTGATTGGGAAAACGTTTAACATTTTTGTTTTAACAAAATCCCATGATTCCTCAATAATTCTGTATGTTCCGTAATTGAACTCTTCTGAACTTTCAGAAATTAAATTCATACCATATCTAACCTCATATTCTGAAACCAAATCTTTATCGTGATTGATTAAAGGATAGATTAATTCTTTCATTTTTGAAAACAAATCATTTGTTTCCATTAATTTAAATTTGTAACTGTGAGTAAATTGACTTTTAAACATCTCACAGACTACCGCAGGGTGAGCACTGTCAATATTGAATCTTAAACCCGACTCCAGATTAACCAACATGTTCTCATGCTGTATGTACTTTCTATCTACACTAAGGTTAAAACTCATTATTTTTCTTGTTTACTATATAAATATTCCGAATTTTTCTTTATTTCAATGGATTGGCTTTACCTCTTTTAAGAAGTGAACCCACAATATCGGACCATTTAGTTACCCCAACTTGATTTGCGGGTCCCCTTGTAACTCCCGATTCCCATTTTCCAACCTCAGGATAACCTTGTTTTGAGCCCGTACTACCAGTTCCTGCACTCGGTGCCGCGGCTGCTGGGTCCGTTTGTTCTTCCACGTCCCCAACAAGTAGTTTATACTGTTTTTCTGAGATTATAATTTTCATATTTCTATAAATACCAAAAAAAATGTTTAAAATATATTTGGTATATTCGAAAATATACTTAATTTAGCCCTAAAATTGAATCTTATGAGAGTGTTTTTAAGTATTTTGTTAGTAATACTTTTTGCGGGATGTGAGAAGTATGAAATGGTAAGTGAACCATATCTCACCGGAGGTAGGTGGACATTTAATAGGTTTTCCATCGAGGGTGTAAATGTCTCGAATGATACATTATGTATTGACGGATTTTTAATTGAAAAACTTTTAAATCAAATCCCAATAAGTCCAAATGAGTATCAAAATACACCAGATGAACGTAGATTCATAGTCGGTTCAACTAAATGGTCTTTTGATAACTCTAGTTATGGATTATATATAGACGATTCGGACGATTATTTGTGGGTGAATTTTAATGATAAAAGAACTTTAATGACGATTGACCATAATACATCATATACTTTCCAAACTGAAGGTAATTACGCGTTGACTTTGACGTTAACAAAAGACGTTACATTATCAAATGGTAAATCTAAAAGAGTTCTGATGTATTTTAGTAGGAATTAAATTACTCGTCATAGATGGTCTCGTCCATCTTTGAGAACATCTTGATGTATTGTCCCGCTTTTGCATTTGCTTCGTCTTCAATTTCACCACCGATATCGGGCGGTTTAACTTCTAAACGACCTTGTTCGAATTGTTTGTGATGGACCATCTCATGTGCAATACTTCTCATGATATCAACCAATGCTCTATTCTTGGCATTGATTCTAATGATTTTATTGTCTTTTGAGTAATCGTAGTGGGCGGTTGTTTTTAAATCCCCTCTACCGTTCTGCAAAACAACAGTGGGACACTTCTCCAATTCGAGTTCCCCTTTAACGAATTTTACAAATTCTGTTATTTTGTTTTTCTTATCGTCGTTTAAAAATTCCATCTATTATAAATATCTCGTTATTATATATACAACTTAATCATTTTTCAGTATAATTACCAGTATGATGGACTGGTACATAATCCAATATCTATACCCAAACGCCATGGGACGATTCTGTGAAATCATGTTCCCTAACCTTGGTGTTCCCTGCGTATCAGTTTTAGAATTTTACGACATCAAAAAATTATATAGCTTCTTCGATAAACAAGGTATATACCTTACTGTTGAAATGTATACGAAAGATGCTTGGGTCTATACTGTGTCATTTGATGATGGGAGAGTTATAGCACCATCACAAGATTCAAAAAGAAGAAGAGAAGATATAGAAAGTGAAGGGTTTGAAGAGTGTTTTAGATTGTTGGAGAAGAAATTAAGAAATACTTATTGGTAATGGAGGAGAATTTTTTATTTTTATTACAAACGGCAAAGTTGATAAAAAGTGGTAATTACGATGATGATGATATTGATTTTATAAATGAATTGGTATTAAGTATTGACAATGACTTACTTATTGATTATAATAATACTACCACAATTAAATCGTTAGGTAATGATTTAGATTTTTATAATAAAGTTATAAAATTTCTAATAAGTTATTTTGAGGATAATGAGGAATATGAAAAATGTTATTTCTTAAAGAAAAAACTTGACGAGTCAATTGACATAAAATCTAAAAACTATATCGAAAATGAGTCTATTAAAAATGTCTGAAGAGGAAAAAAAGAAAATCCTCGAGAAACACAAGGAAGCAACGAAAAGTCACAACGACAAAAAAGAAGAAATGAAAAAAGGTGTTCAAGCACCTAAAAAAGAAGACGAAAAAAAACCCTCTTAATCGGAGGGTTTTTGTTTTTTAGTTAAAACTCGTGACAAGACAATATAAGACAACCAAAAACACCCTGAAATAAAATAAAAAATAATATCTGCAGCCCAATACGAGCCAGTGACTTCCATCAATAACTTGAAGAGGGCGTCGTATCCAAAGGGGAGAAAGAACATCGCTAACATTAGCGAGGTATCTCTGTATAAGACTAGTCTTTTTTCTTTGTCTTTCAGTTTTACTATCACCGTCGGGGTCCATGTATTAACATTAAAGAATTTATGGTCTATTAATCCTAAAATAGGATTATCCGTAATCTATTGATAAATATTAGTTTTCTCGTCTTTCGCCTGCGGTGTAATGGTCAAACCTATCATGTCTGATTGGTGATAACATCAAAACCGCCGGTTTAATAAGACCTTTTCTAATCATTTGAAAAGTATTACTCATCCATGTCTGTTCAAAAGGATGATTCCACTTCGTCTCCAAGAAAACTTTATTATTACCATCTCTTGACATCCATAGGGGCCAGTTACAATAATGAACCTCGCCCTCAATATACGTGACATCATGATATTTTTTCATGATACCAAATTTGGTTCTTGGTGCGTCGGGGTCAAGACCTCTAACAGGTAAGTGTTTCTTCTCAGGGAAATACTCTTCTCGAACATTTTGTGGTACATTATACCATGCCCATTGAACCATATTGTCACCATAGAATTCAGAAAATGAAAGTTTTAAATAATCATACTCATTTTCGTAAATTATTCTCAGTGTTTTGTTGAATAAATTATCCTTATACCTTGGGAATCCTGATACACATAGGTCAGTTGTTTTTGTATGTAAAAACATATCATCCTCAAAAAAGATATAGTAATCCGAATCACTTTCATCAAAATGTTCGGCAACCCATTGTCTTCCTCCGCAAATCCCAATATTATCGAAGTGATACATCTCAAAACCATATTTGGTACAAATTCTATTGTATTCACCGTCGGTGGTTCTATCAATTGAATTGTTAACCAATACCTTCCTTGGTTTATCTAAAAAGTTACTATCAACTTCTTCAAATGATTTACATAATGTTTCAAATTGATTTGGTGAATTATATGTTAGAACATAAAGAGTTGTTTTTACTTCTGAGAATGGTTTCAAACCTCTTGATGTTTTTTTAACCCTCTCTTTAATTCCTTTTAAGTTTTCAAAGAACGGCCATACCAATCCATTACCTTCAATTTCAAAACGATTAATTAAATCAGGATGTTTGTGACAGAGAATCGTGAATAAACATTCATCAGCACCCATATATCCTGCATTTATTGTTGTATCCAAAATATTATAGTACAACATATTCATTTGAGCAATCAAAGATTTTTTACCACCAAAGAAACCACCACGAGCAACATAATCAACAAAATCGACACCACAATATTCCGCCATTTTCTTTCGTTCAAAACCATGTATCTCATCATTTGCAGTGTATGGATATGTTATGAAGGTAAATTTCTCGTATAAATCAGAATAATAATCTAAATTATCCAATACCTTATCTCTTGAGAAATAACCGGGATTAACTGTTGAAGATAATCCACCGTCCATCCAAAAATAATAATCGGAATTGAATGGATTATAAATCATTGTATCATGAACCATAAACATTTTACACATCATCATTGGATTATAATATTCCAATGCTGCTTGTGGTGATTCTGATAACCAACCAGCAAAATTGTACCAATCGGGATTAGTTCTTATTGATTGTAATTTATCGAAAAAGGGAAACCACGTTTTAAAGTCCTCAACTTCTTTGATGTAAACTTTAGTATTGTCTTTACTCCTTATTTTCCACACATCCTCTTCTAAATCTTTTGGTATCCAAATTGCCATGAATGCATCGGCTTTTAGTGTTTCCAAAAACTTTTCTTTGTAGGTATTAAAATCTCTTTTACCCCATCCATCAATTGAACCTCTTCCGAGGTCCCATAAACCTGTTACTATTGTTACGTTACGATTCATTTTAAAACTTAAAATTTAATGTCATTCCTTCATGTGTACCAATCTTGAATATTTTAGTTGGGTCATTCTCAGGTGAGAATTCTAACATTAAGAATTTTCTTGTCATGTGTATTGGGTCACCCCCCATTGTGTTGTTATCAATATGAATATTAAATAACATATTATCCTCCTTCTCAAGTAGTGCGGAAACAATGTCCGTCACATCATTGGTTACATCTAAAACTGAGTTTGTGTAACCTTCATCAATTTCAAAACTCGGGGTACCGTAAGTTGCTTTATGTAAAACAATTTTTTGTCCTTCATAACCCGAACCTGTTTTATACCACGACTCATCAATATTTGTAACATAAGGGTTATATGTAAATTTATACCACTCAAAATTATTAACCCCTGTTACCCCTTCATTTAACCAAGCTTCATATGCCCATCTGGTACCCATTGAAACCTCGTTTGTTCTTTGGAGGTGTTTACTTTGGGTCCACCAAAAGTTTCCCCAAAACCACCCTCCATTACAGGTGACACCAACATTATCGTATTCATCCAATTTTTTTACGGATTCTTCCCACTTATCAATTAAAAAATATTCCAAACACTCCTTCCATGATAGAATATTATTAATCTTTTCAGTGGAAATCTCTTTAGATTCGTATTTTGAATATGTGTTACTTACCCCTTTTGTGTGAAAGTAAAAAATCTTAGTGTCCTTCGACAATCCAATTTCTCTAACTTTTTTCACCGCAGGATATTCGGCTCCGTTATTGACAAAAAATTCTTTATTTAGTTTTGAATAATCTTTGGTTAGTTCATTAAACTCTTCTTCGGTCCCTTCGGATAAATTTATTGTAACGTAAATTGAATCCGCAGCATCATATAATCCCGAATCCTTTAATCTTAATAGTTGAGATGAAACAATTTGTTTCCAATTCCCAACCAAATAACAATGGTAAACTATATCAATCATTTATTTCTTTTTAATAACACTTGTTATACTCCAATCAGGTTTTGATTGATAAATCTCCACCGATTCAATATTTTCATTTAAGTACTTAATTTCATCTTCAGTCATATAATCTGAATGAATTGCACCAGTATTTTGGAAATCCTTTAACATATTAAGAGTAATGGTTTTATCCGGGTCACCCCAACCGCACCATGATTTTTCCGGCATGGTAACCTCTAAACTTGTATGTAAATCTTCGATGATGAACAAACCACCCGATTTTAATGACTTAAACATTTTAGCAAACGTAATTTGTTGGTCATACATTTTATGTGAACCATCATCTAAAATGACATCAATGTCATCGTGTTGAGATGAAAATTCGTCAATGTCCCCAATATTTGATTGGTCCATTTTAAGTAATGTCAATCTATCTCTATTGATGGAACCCAATTTGTTATCTGCGTTTTCGGGCGTTATATCCAAACCATAAATCTCGGCATTAGTGAAATAATCTCTCCATAATCTAATAGATTCCCCATCATAAATTCCAACCTCAACAAACTTTTTAACTTCTTGTCTTATTGGTTTAAACAACTCACTATAAATCAAATTGAAGAAATCATGTTCGTGATGTTTATCCGTCATGTAGTGGTCGATGATATCAAGAATTTCTAAACCTTCAGGTTTGGTTATGTTGAAGATGGAGTAATAAGCGGTATCTAACGTTCTGTTTTTAACCAACCCGTATGAGAATGCATGGAAAATAAAGTTTTTATTTTGGAGGTCTCGAAAAACCCTACCGTTTAAAACTTTATTATCGATTATCTTAATGTTTGAATTATATCCTTCATTATCGTAAAGGTACCCAAAACAAGTTTGGTCATGCCATAAACCATTATTATAGAACCCCTTTGGTTGACCGTTTGGGCCCATCAATTCATTACTTACATCCCACCATCTTTGAAGGAATCCTTTTGTCCATTCACTGTTTTTAAATAAAAGGACACCCGCATTCATTCTGCTTGGTCCGTGGTCCATGGTGACAACACAATCATAACCCTCATGAATAAAATCCTCAATTCTATAGGAGTTATCACTCACAATTGCATCCGCGTCTAAAAACAGAACATAATCCGGATTGTGTTCCACAATAACCTCTAATAAAAATTTTGGTTTATACCATGTAAAAGACCTACCGGTAATTGAACTCTTTATCTTTTCATCATTTTCCTCTACGTGATAGATGTAATTCTGCTCATCACAATATTTTTCATTAATTGCTCTTGTATATTTTGCGTAGGACAGGTTCTTTGTCCAAAATTGTGCAACTACAATTTTCATATATTTTCTTTATTATGATAAGTATCCCTCAATTCTTTCACACCATCCCTTTGATGTTGAATATGGCCAAACCACCCATTTTTTAGGTTTACCGTCGGAATTGAATGTTCTCCACACTTTATAGTAGTTATCACCAAAATCTGATTGGATTCTCTTTAATTCATTTGAGTCAACATCTTGTCGATAAATGGTTTCACCCTTTTCGTTTTCAAATGCTACGACCCAAAATTCATAATCTGTTTCAGGTACTTGATTTGGATATACATCAATACAATGTTTGAATATTGTTAAAAATGATTTTTCATATTCCTCAACAGGTAATACCGGGTTAGGTGGTAATTTAAAATCTAATGTATATTGTTGTACTCCTCTTTTCTTAAATGAGATTCCAGCATATTGTTCATACTGTTCAAGTGTACGAACTTTACCAAAATCATAAATTCCGAAGTCAATATCTTTAACCTCACCATCCATTTCAAATAGTTTTCTATTTCTTTTGTGACATTCGGTATTCTTATGGTGCCATGATTTATCGTCATCCCACTGTTTAGTTCTTCCCTTACGAGTGTATTCGTGCCATGCGATAATTTTATGTGGGTGAAATAAATCGTACCCCCAAGTGTACGCCCTGACTGCAATTGAAATTTCTTCTCCATGGAAATAATAATTTGGGTCATGAGGAACCTCGACAGCAAATTGACCAAGTGTAAAACAAAAATGTGCCGAATAGAATCGAGAAGGTATCGGTTCGGTTAGTTCTTTATAGTTATCGATTGAGGCCGGTAAAAAGAATATTGCACCTTCAGGAATAAATCTATCAAAATTCATCTTCCATGGAATCTGTGTTCTTCCCGCTGGGTCATTATCGGGGTCAAAAGAAGAAATGTAAGATGTTAATAGTGGCTTTTCGTGTCCCTTCTCTTGTAATTGCTTTATCATCCCAATACACTCAACGTCCCAATCCTGAATAAATCGATGATGGGAATCTAATTGAAGCGTGTATTCTTCATAATCGTATTGTTGTTGTAATAAGTTTCTTGCCCAACAAGCTCCTTTTGATAATTTGTAATTGATGTCGACGATTTTAAATCTTGGGTCGTTCTTAAATTCGTCCATGTTATCCCATTCATCTTCTGTCGAGTGTTGCCAAGCAATGGAAAACACTAAGTTCTCGGGGTATTTAGCTTTCTCAATACAATCTTTAATGGTGGGTACTAATTGTGGGTCTCTATAGGACGCAATCTGAATAAAAATTTTATCTTTCTTCACAGTATTATATTTTTATACTAAAAATATCATTTTATCGAAGAATAGTAAACCATTGTTTTGAAATTTAAAATTTTTTATGTATATTAGGTAAAAGACCGAAACAACAATGAATAGAATATATCAACCTCTTGTATTATTAAGAGCCAACGAAATAATGGAGGTTTTAGATGAGACCCATTTCTTTGAGGATTATGAAATTGAGGATAAGACATATGCAAGGAATTACCTTTGTGATGTTCTGACTCAAAAATTCATAACGGGAGATTTAAGTGAGGATGACCCGATGTTCACAGATGAAGAAATGGACAAGTGTCTGAGAGAAATCGTTGCGGGTACTTATCTTGATGAATTACAAAAGGAAGGGATTATTGATTCTATAGAAGGTTCAGATAACGAAGAAAGATTTTTCTTAACTGATTTTGGTAAAAAATTAGCTAAAGAAATAGAAAATCAAGATAAGAAAAAATCAAAAGGAAAAAAATCAACTTAATTCAAAAGTATCCATAAAATCATTACCTGATTTTTTATAACTTTCTTTTGTCTCATCCTTTGGATTTTCGGTGTATTGCCAATTCCATGATAATTCGTCCCTAACATCAAAACCAAAGAAACTAAGTACTTGTTTTTGAATGTCAACTACGTTCTTACCATTCCAGTTTTGACCTATGGCAATTATACCACACGAGGTGTCCTTTAAAAGATTGGATTCACCTAAAGTTGTGTGTCTATTTTCTAACCACGTCAATCTTTCAATTAAATTTTGGTAGATGGCATTCATTTGTCCCCATCTGATTGAACCGAAGAACACAACCGCATCAGATTCGAATAAAACCTTACTAATTTTCCATAGTTCATCGTCGGGATTATTAATACTTCTCCAACATCTGTGGTGACCGGTGGGGTTCTTATCTTTATCTTTTAGAGACGCTTTCTTTAAACCACATTCATTACCTTTCATATGAGATACATTTCCCTCACATGTGTAAATCTTTAAATCGGGTACCTCAATCAAAGTACATTTATTTTTACCCAAATATGATTGTACCGCCTTTGCTAACTTTGTTGATTTAGGTTCCTCATCTAATTCTTTTACTGCCCATCCACCTCTATTAGATGTGGTTAAAAACAACACTTTCTCCTTACCCTCTAAAAACTTAACAGTTTTAATTAAGTTTTTATAACTCGGGTCGGATTTTTTTAACGATGGGTCAATATCTTCAACTAATTGTGTTAAGTTCATTACTTATCTTTCTTTTCTTCTATTTGATTAGATTGATATCTAATCCTTTTGTGTTCTTTAATCTTCTCTTTTAACTGTTTAACGTTCTTGTGAGCATCTGAAAGAGATTGTGATATATTCTTTACTCTACCTCCGCAAAGGGTGTTCAAACCCTCCGGCATAGAACTCTCAACCTTACGAAGTTCTTTAACTGTCTCAATCAATTGGTTTTCCAATTCCTCCAATTTGTATTGAACCTTATTATAATCCTCTCTGCGTACTCTTTTCGTTTCCTCCGAAAGGATATTTCTAATGGCTTCCATTACCACTTCTTCGTTGATTTTCTGTATCATAATACTATAAATACTTTGGTTCGACCGTTTTTTTAAATGGATTTTATTTCTTATATTTTATTAAAAGATAACAACATAAAACACATTTCTGTATGGAATTATTTGATTTTGACGATATCCTCATTCAACCGGCAACAGTATCTGATATCCGGTCCCGAAGTGAGATAAGTGCGAGATATGGTGAAATGTTACCGCTCTTTACCGCACCGATGGATACGGTCGTTTCTAAAGATAATAAAGAGGTCTTTAAAACTAACGGGATAATGCCAATTCTACCAAGAATAAAAAACCCGAATCTTGATTATACCTCAACTTCAGAATTCTTATCATATAGTTTAGAAGATTTCCAAAGAATCTTTATACAGTCAACACCAACAGTACATGACGAATTACCTATGTTGGCGTTAATTGACATAGCAAATGGTCATATGTCCGATTTGATTAAAACATCTAAATTGGCAAAGAACAAATATGGGGATAGTTTAAAATTAATGGTTGGTAATATCGCCAGTCCCGACACGTTTATTGAATACTGCAATGCCGGTGTTGATTTTGTACGAATTGGTATTGGTAATGGTAATGGTTGTTTAACCACCGTACAGACAGGAGTTGGATACCCCATGGCGAGTTTAATTGAGGGTTGTGTGAAATTTCGTAAGACGAACAGTTGGGCTCACAATACTAAAATTGTTGCCGATGGTGGATTCAAAAAATACTCCGACATTATTAAAGCGCTAGCCATGGGGGCAGATTATGTGATGTTAGGTTCCATTCTAAATAAGTGTCTCGAAAGTTGTGGAGAGACAACTAAAGAGGATGGTACCGTTATAAATCAATATTCTGAAAATTCTTTGGAAATGTTTAATGTGGACATACCGTTATATAAAGTATTTCGAGGTATGAGTACCAAAGAGGTTCAAAAAGATTGGGGTAAAACCGACCTTACGACTTCTGAAGGTGTTGTTCGTAAAAACCAAGTTGAATACACGGTATCGGGTTGGGTACATAATTTTGAATCGTATCTAAAATCCGCAATGAGTTATACCGCAAAAAAAGAACTCCCTCGTTTTATTGGGGGAGTTCAGTACAATAGGATAACAATTAATTCCTTTAGGAGATTTGATAAATAATTAAACGGTGAACTCTTTGTCCTCTGCGTCAGAGAGTTCTCCATCTCTTTTCATTCCTTCTTTAATGTAACTTCTAATAAGTTTGGATACTGTCACGTTTTTACTGTCAGCAACCTTTTCAATTTCTTTAAAATATGCTGGCACCACTCTAAATGATAACATTTGGACAAGTTGTTTATGTTTTGGAACCTCTTGACCAACTTTATCTTCTTCTAAATTATTCAAATCCATATGGAGACTATTTTTCAATAAATATTTGGTAATATAGAAATGTTTGCGTATATTTTAAATACTAAAGTGTAAATCTATGTCAGAAGAAAAACAACCAGTCGATGCAGTAAAATACTGTGAAGAAAATTATCCCGAAACCACCTCGGAGTTTAAAAAAATCTTAAAAGAACAATATACTTTGTTCTGCAAGAAACAGATGAATTATGGTCCCGACAACATCTCGGTTGGGACAAGATTATCAACCCCTGAAGAAGTGAAACTATCTCAAACAGGTTTATGGTTTAGAATGAACGATAAAATCCAACGACTTAAACAATTAGTTCTATTGGGTAAGGAAGATACTGTTGGGGAGAGTGTAATGGACACATATTCAGATTTATCGGTATATGGAATCATAGCACAAATCGTCGTTAAGGGTAAATGGGGGAAATAATCCTTCTTTATAAAAAAGGTAAGGGGGGTAGTTTTCTGCTCCCCTTTATTTTTAAAATGAAGTGATAAAATATTTATAAGAAACGAAAGGGATATGAAAATAGACGTAAATCATCCAGCATTTGTCACTTTTTTGGAAACGGTCAATTCCAATATATTAAACAATGTAAATCCTGAAAAATACTTCTCACTTACCAAGGAGAAGAAATTGAGTTTGCAGTATTTAACATTGAAGATGATTATCCAATCGGTAAAGGTTAGAGCCAAATTAACCGACGGAGAATTGTATGAATTTACCGAGATTTTAAAGGATAAGGGGGTAGAATCGGAAAATTACGAGTTTGCGGGGGTTCTGAATGATATATTAACGAACTTCGACATACTAAATGAAATGACTAAAACAGGTAGGAGACAGAAGAGGACGGTAAAAACTGATAAAACCACAAATGAGTAAACGTGATATTGATTTCGAGTTAAAAAAATCTTACGCCAAACATGCTTTAAAATGGTGTGAAGATAACCTCGGTACCAATACAAGAAAACGTAAAAAACTCTTATTGGTGATGAGCCCGAGAAAGAGAACTCAAGGTAAGTTTGTTTATTATGGAAATTACTGCTTATATAAAAACCAAATAACAATTTACATCAATAATTGCGACACGCTGAAAAATTTGGTTTCAACGATAATCCACGAATACACTCACTATCTCCAACCAATGAGTAGATATAAGGAATATGAAAAGTACTATTACTACTCAACTCATCCATTTGAAAGACAGGCAAGAAGAAATGAGGTTAAGTACACTAACCCCTGTCTAAGTTCTATTAGGGGTAAACTCTAAGACCTCAGCTTCAGGTATTAATACCAAAAATAACAGATATTTTTCTTGGGTATTGTTTTGTTTTAGAACAATATCACAACCCCAATAGTCCCGAATTAAAGTAATATTCTCAGGTTTAATTTGTTGTTCTTTAACCCTTCTATAAATCCAATATAGATTGTTTTGATAATTTATTAATTCTTTACAAATCATTCGTGTTCCCTACATTTAATTTCGTGTTCGGTCCACTTCTTTGTAGGTTTTTCATTTTTAAAAAAATAACACTTGTATTTTTTACTTGTCTCAAAATAAATGTGTTTTTCTAATCCAGATGGGACTGTTGCACCTGTTGGTAATTTAATACTTTTATCGTCAAAAATCAACTCTACTTTAATCGTAAGAGGTTCTTTATCATCCCAAACTCTTTCCTGTTCCTCTAATAATCTCCACTCACCCCTATTCAAATATTGGTCCTGTAATGCGCAGTTCAAATAACTAAAAGTTTGTTTTAAATTTTCCATATTATCCGAAAAGGTTGCAGCGGGTGCTAAATGTCCCTTATCGTAAATGTTTCTTGCGTAATCGGCCGCGTCTGAAGTGTGAAAACTTGATTCGGTATAGAAATCCATTGAACCCCTATTAACATTGGTAGGTCTATTTGTTGACCTATAAGTTAATTCTATTGGTTGTTCTAATCTTTGGGAGTATTTAACTTCAAATATTGATTTTTTTACATGTACAATATCTATTGATGTAAAAAAAGATGTTAATAGTAAAACTAATGTTGATAGTCCTAAAATCGTTGTGAGTTTTTTCATAATTGGTTACTGATTATATATCTAAATATATCCTCAGCAGTGTTAGGTCCCACAGTAAATTCAACAAAAGGTATTGAGTTAATCAGTAATGTTTGTTTAATATCGTTATCAATTTCTTGTGCTTCCTGTAAATTTTGTAATCTACCACTTGGGTCGTACTCCTCATTATTTCGGGTCAATAAAATGTTTATGTTATTATATTTCCCAAATAACGTCCATAAAAACTTACTTAATCCCGACATACCATAAAATGATGCGGGGTAACCTTCACCATACCTCTGTTCATAGAAACAACCCAAAACAATTGGTGAATCGACAATTATGTAATCCACTTTACCATACAACCTACTAATATTCCTATGTTGATTTGCGGTTATGAAAAATTGGTCACTTAATTGAGAGACATTTCCCTCCCATGCAACTTCTTTAGGGAATTCATACGTATACTCAACACTCATATGGTGTTTCTTCATTTCAGTAAACAATCCCGATGCTTGTGTTGATTTACCGATACCCGGACCCCCAAAAAAGTTAATAATTGTGCTCATATGTAAATGATACGAAAACTTTACTAATTTATCAAGATGTATTACAATTCAAAAAAGCTTGATATTTATAATAAAATCTAAAAAATAAAGGAGATATGGATGTAAACTCATTCTATACGGTCTTGGTTACCGCAGTCACAGTTTTAGGCTCCGCAAGTGCTTGGAGATTTTACGAAAAAAGAGCCATGAGAAAAGAAAGGTCCGAAGATTATATGAAAGACGAATGTCGTGAAAGAATTGCCAAATTGGAAGTTCTTTTAGAAAGGTCTGCCATTGAGAAGGACGAAATGAGAACCAAGATATTGGAACTTACTCGTGAAGTTGCTGAACTCAGAGTTAAAGTTGAATTCTTGGAAGATAAGAATAAAGAACTACAAAAGAAAACGGTTTCTAAACCAAGAACAAGAAAAACACAATCATGAAAAAATACATTTTAACAGAAAGTCAGTATAATAAATTAATGAACACCTTAATGCTTCAAGAAGAGGTAACCTCAAGTGGTAAAGGGAAATTATACGGATGTAATAGAAATCAAACATTGGAGATTTGTTACAAAAAATCAGGATTAAAAGGGAGTCCAAAGTTTGGTATGAAAGACCCAATAGGTTTAGCAAGTATGTTGTACCAAGTGGCACCAGGTGATACTTGGAACGGAATTATGAACAACGTGTTGGGTATCGATAAATTTTATCCAATCTCCTCACCAAATCCATCAGAAAAGAAAGAGGCAATGAGAAATTACGAATATTGGTCTAAGAACGTTTTAGATATGAATCCTCAATTAGGTGGTAATAAAGCAGGAATTAAAGCAGGTGATATCCTTCATTTAGAAGCACCTTACGATTAACAATCTTTTGTTAATGAATCAAATACCTGTACAATTGTACTCAATGAATCATAACTAAAACATTCAGAATAACCTGAAAAACTTTCCAAGAGGGGTCGATATTTTTTGACTCCTCTTTTTTTTGCCAACGTATCTTTAATCTTCTCCTCTAATTTTTCGGCGTCCTTGGTGTCTATCCTTCTAAGAACGGATTCTATGGTGTAACCTTCGTAACCATAATCTTTACTGAATCTTCTAAGTATGAATTTCTTGGAAGTTATCCCCACTTTTACAAAGGTTTTTCCCGAACGCTCCTCTTTCATTAAGATTAAGTATAATGATTTAGGTAACTCCTTGATTTTCTTTTGTTTATCCTTTGTATGTTTGGATAGTTTTTTAAAAACATAGGTTTTTGCATCCTCCATGGTGTCGAACTCTTTAACGTCCCTATATGGGTTAGGTAAATATTTCTTAAATCGTTGAGAATAAAGGAGTTTACCACTGTCAACAACTATCTTTTTCTTGGTTCCGACCTTCTTCTCATAGAAAGAATAGAAACCCATTTTCAAAATCGGTTCTGGCATATACAATACATATTTCGATACTTTTTTTTGTATATCTTAAAATAAGGTTGTACTTTTGTATCATCTAAAAACAAATAATACATGTCTGTAACAAAAAAGTGTACTGGTTGTAAAAAGGAATTAGCAATCACTAGTTTCTACAAAAACAAATTGATTCATGACGGACACAGTAATTACTGTGTCGATTGTACCAAGGTGAATTCAAAAAAGTACTTTGAGAGAAAGAAAGAGCGTATCATCAAAACAGAGAATGATAATCTTATGAAAATGGCTTTATTATCGGATTCTGATTCAACAAGTGCAGATAACTTGATGAAAATTATGATGATTGAGAAGATGTGTAAGACAATCTTGGACGAGCTCGAGCATCTAAAAAGAGGTTTTGTAAAGGTCGAATCCGAAATGGTTAAATAAATATGTACAAACCCACATTGATGGGTATTTATTGTATATATTTATTTCACTATGAAGTTTAATGAACTTATAACAACTGTTATTTACGAAGAGATAAAGAACAAGAAACTCTTCAACGCTCTACTTGAAAAGTGGAGGATGGAGAAACCCAATTTATCTCCTGATGAGGCAGAAAGATTAATCACTGTCTTCCAACGAGTTCAAAACGGTTTAAAACCCGAGAGACCACAAGTATTTTCATTCCTAAGTAGGTTTGATGGAGAACATGGTTTTGAAAGATTTGACCCCAATAATCTAAAAGACATCCAAAAATATAGCTACCAACAAATATCATTTTTAGTTGGAGAATATACTGAGGACGAAGAAGAAGCTCAGGGGGATGTTTTTGCCGGTAAGGATACTAAACCAACCGAAGAGAAAATTGCAGCATCTAAAGAACTTTGGGGAGGAGAAGAAAATCTCATCATAAACGAAGATGGATTTAGGGTATACAGTATTCCGGACCAAAAAACATCCGTTAAGTATGGTTATTACGTTGAAGTTATAAACAGGTCTCAACCAAGTAGTAATAGTCCTTGGTGTGTGACGTGGAGACAAGACCAAGGTAGAACCAACATGTGGGGAAGTTACCGTAACCAAAGAAGTTTTTATTTCGTTATTGACGAATCAAAGAGTACGTCTGACAGATATTATTTAGGCGCACTTCAAAGAGACACCGAAGTTAGAACCGGATTCAGATTAACTTCTGTTAGAAACGATGGTGATAACGTTATGACTTGGGAAGAGATTATCGACATTTACCCAAAACTTGCGGACCACAAAGATAAGATTGGTGTTAAACCATTCTCACAAAATGAGTTGGAGGAAAAGAACGCGGTGGGTCAAATTACCGAAAGAGAAGGTAGTCCTTATGAATTCAAGAGAGTAGATAGAAACCTTAAAAGGGCATACATCAATAACCAAGGTACACTGAGAAAATCGGAATCTTGGAGAGCAATGGACGAAAAGTTAAGGGCACTCTATATTCTTTCAACAACTGAACATCAAGTAAAAGATAAGTTCAGTAACTTCGATTTTGTAAATGAAATTAGAAAAGTTGGTAGTGAATTCAATTTATTAGACAATCGTTTAAAACAAATAGGTTTAAGCGGTGTGGGAGTAATATATGACCATTTAATGGCTAGTGAATTCAAAGTGGCGAGAGTATCTGCCGACAATGAAAAAATCAGATTGTACGAAAGTAAAATCAATGGTAAATCGGGGTTATATAATACCAGAACCTCTGATTGGATTGAAATGGGTGGTCACAAATATGAACCTTTATACGAACAAGTTGATACGGATTTATTCTTTGACGACGAAGGTGAAACTTATGTTGTTGAGACATTTAGTAAATCAATGCAACCATCAAACGATTCATTTTATTCGGTTTATCTTGTAAGTGAATCAAACCCTGAGTTTAATTCTCACTTCTTATCCGCAACTGCATGGGAGAAGTTGAAAAGTAACTTAAAATCGGAAGATGAAAATGTTCCGAAGAAACCGGAAGATGAAACCGATATTAAAGAATGGAAATAAAAAAAGGGGGTTTTAAACCCCCTTTCTTATTTAAGTAAATTGTAATATTCTTTAAAGTGTTTAATTCTATCTGCTAACCCAATAGTACCACCATTTACTCTTTTTGTAATTGATGTTACCACTTGGTCAGTTGAACCTTGGTCCGCCATTTTATGTAAACCATTCTTGTTAAAGAACCATGCTGCGGATAATAATGGATAATGAGTCGCAACCTTATCAGGATTTGCAGTCATATCTTCATTAATTGCTTTACCAAATGCAGTGTAGTTATCCTTACCGGTCAATTGGATGTATCCACGTCCACGGAATTTAAAACCTTCTTTTGTTGGTTCTGCACCGTTACCCATTCTTCCACCATAAACTCTCGATGCGATTGCTTCAGGTTTTCTTTGATATTGTTCGGCAAGTGCTTGAGTTGGGAAATATTTTTTGAAGATACCCATAAGACCTTTTGCTGAATAGTTTAGGTTTTCTTGAGTTGCTCTAAATCCACCACTTTCGTGACCACACTGAGCCAAGAAATGGGCCAATCTTAAAGGTGTGTTAATTTGAAATTTAGCGGCAGTATCAGGAATCTGAGCAATAACTGCATCAGGAATGTGTCCTCTTAAATTCTCTAATTTTAATTCACCCGTGAATGCAACAGGTGCTGGTTCGGTAATTACCGATGGTTGTGAAGATACCCCTTCTCCGAACATTTTTCTCCATGTTCCATCACCAACCAAACCGTCGGCGGTTAATCCGTTTGCTGCTTGCCATCTCTTCACTGCAGCTTCGGTACCGGGACCGAAAACACCGTCAGCTCCCAATCCTAATTTAGCTTGGAGTTGTTTTACTTCTTCTCCTCTTGAACCTACTTTTAGTAACATAATTTTAGTTTTATTTGATTTATTACCTATAAATACCTAAAAAAAGAGTTAAAATATTTTAA
>JACCDW010367744.1_pt1 | contig 24696 bp, 27 predicted proteins | sample 7449781 | NCBI WGS metagenome assembly JACCDW01 (sample SAMN15323449, study PRJNA562643) | freshwater metagenome | isolation source: river surface water | place: USA:Blue River Watershed | collected 2017-08-18
TAATTATAGTAGTTTTTCAATGAATAATCTTGGTGTTACAAAAGTACTATCAAATAATACAATTGACACTATTCTTAAATTATTTGGCGCATATTGTATTATTCAAGTTGCTGCACAAGATGTTGGGATAAAAACAGGTAGTTTTCAAGCTGATATTGTTAAGCTTCCGTGGTTCCAATTTATTATTTATGCAGGTATTGCATTTACTTTAACCCAAAACCGCAGTATGTCATTAATTGCAACATTAGCATATTTCCAATTAAAGTTTTTTGCATCTGACGGAATTACAAAAGATGTTTGTTTTGAATAAATAAAATTATTTGGTACTTACTAGAACGTTGACAGTAAGAAAATATCCAAGAGAACAAGCCACATATTGTTTTCTTGTTTGAATTTTATAGTTGGATAAGTATTTAATTTTTTTCCAAAAATCCGCATGATGACAACTAATAATAATAATACAGGCAAATTCAAGTTTATTAAGTACCAAAAGTAAATTTGTATTTAAACTTGACAAATTAATTAAACAAACCGGACTTGGTTCTATTTGATTAATTTTATTGTATTCGCATAATATTGGATTGCATATTGTTCCAGTTGCAAACCGTGCATTGAACCCAATATCCTCATAAATACTGAGGGAATTTGTATAAGCGTACACTTTTGGTATTAACCCAGTTAACCCATACAAGTAAGATTCACCGCCAATACAAGTTATTTGATTAGGTTTTAGTTGGGCAATTAGGTTTTTAACATATTTTCTTATTTGGTTTCCAATAGCTTGATTATTTTGTTGGAATGACTGAGCAGAAATAAATACATCAGAACCATTAAACTCCTGGTGTGTAAATTTTTCATTAGAATTTGTTATTATTTTATCCATTGCATCGGACATAATGAATCCTTTATAGTTGTTGGCGCGCACATAAGCTTGAATTGTTCCAACAGCATAAGGAACTTCATTTTCTGTTGTTATTGTTAATTTTCTAAGAGGACCCATTAGAAACCCATTAAATAAAGTAAAAACCAATTGATTTTCAATTTTCTAAAATTTACCAATTAAATAATAAATAAACTAAACAACTGAATTAAATAATTGGAAAAACTTTTCTTCAAATTCATCTCGGTTATCCCCGTGTAAATTTTCAATTTCATAAAGCCCGACAAAGTTAACAAATTCTGAAAATAATTGTTGCTTTGTGTCATATATTTCGTCAGAACCATAACTATTTTCATCACAAAAGTCATCATCACAACAACTATCTTGATCATTTTCGTCACCATCACACTCGCATAATTTGGATTGGGTTTGGTCAGTTTTACCTATTATTTTTAAATATTCTTGTACTTGTTCATTAAATGTTTTATTTTCAACAAGCTCTTTAGTAATTTGCCCAATTGCTTTTTCCGCACTAGCAAGTTTACTAACATATTTCTTAAGGGCTGATTCAGCTTTAAATTCTGAATAATTTCTATGGTCAATATTACCCGAGCAAGCTAATTCAAAAACAGCCCATCGAATGTAATCAGCATAGGCATATACGTTAGTATTGGTTGTATTGGTTGTATTGGTTGTATTAGTTGTATTAGTGTTTTCAGTTCTTTCAATAAACTCCATTAGAATCTAACCAAATTGAATTAATAAAACTTCTTTTCAACTTTTTTTAATTTAATTTGGTTTTGCAATGCACCGGTAAATGGTCACTATAAGTTGTATATGCTACTTTAGGTTTAGTTATTTGAAGATTAGAAATAAAATAATCATATGTTAATGGAGTATGTGCATCAGCTGGTACTGACTGAGAATTCCCTGTTTGAAAATTAATGTAAATAGTCGGTGTGTTTGGACTGATTGGATTTATATGGGGAAAATGTTTTATTAAAACATTCGGATCAATATTAAAATCACCTGCAATAAGGTATTTGTTTTTTTTTATAATTCTAATTATTTTTTCCAGTTCGGCAAACTGTTCAAGTGCTACTGGGTCATATGGACTATAATGAGATGCTTGTAAATGGGTGTTAACCACATACAAATACTCACCCCCAATATAAACTCTAGCAACCAATATGCCTTTTTCACACAAATAGTCTGAGGTATATGGGTTAGAATTTTCAAATGGATAAAATTGTACTTGAACAATAGGATATTTTGACAAAATAACCAACCCAGAATTTAAAAGTTTAGGTCCAGATAAAAATCCCTTTGATATCCAATAGGTTGGGAACAGGTTTTTTAAAGTTTGAATTTGAACCATAAAACATTCCTGTAATAAAATAATATCATACTTATCTAATAAATCAGACAAACAACTAACTGATTTTGTTATCCAAGGTAGTTTTTGAATATTCCATGTGATAACCGACAACGTTTGCCCATACCCATGCTGAAAATTTGTTAATTGATTGGGTTCTATGTGGCTAGTTGGTTTTCTTCCTGGGGAATAAATTAATTGATACCCACTTTGATACTGAAACCAATAAAATATCAGTCCAGTTACTAATCCAAGTCCTGCAAATTGTAAAATTTCCATAATATAATAACTAAGATTTTTTTCTTTTATGGCTGAACACAAAGTGTTAAGCTAAAGTTAAAAAAATTGTCAAAGCACCTAAGGTGCGCTAAAATCAAAGATTTTGATGGCGAAGCCCGACATGGTTCTTTTAGAACCGAGTACGTATTTATTAAAAAAAATTGTATTTTAATATTTATAAGATACTTAGACTTTGTTTGTAATGTCAGAACAAAAAATATGCAAACACTATGTGATGGGTAAATGTAAAAAAGGGGAAAATTGTGACTTTGCTCATGTGGATAATATTTGTCGATATCATTTTGCAGGAACTTGTAAACATGGAGACACGTGTACCCGTTCACACGAATACAAATTGGCTGGGTCAAATACAAATACTGACAAACCAGAAAACCCTAACAAGCCCACAAATTCTAAACCAAATAAACCCCATAAGAAAAAATTAGTTAAAAAAAATACAGAATCATTTGAACCATTTGATTCGACTGCAGACATGAGGGTATTAGTTGGAAATCCATCAAGTCCAACTTATAACTGGGACTATGAATCTCGTGATGTAATATTGGTTCATGGGCTATTTGGTTCAAGCGACTACGCGCATGGAAACTTATATGGAAAATTATTGGATGAGGTCAATCAGTTTGGTTCAGAATTATCCAACCAGGATATTTGGAAAATGTGGCATGGGGATACTCATTACATTGCAGATGACCACAAAAACTATAAACAAAAATGCCCAACATTTTTAATGGTAGTTGATAAGTTAAAAGAATATTTCAAATGTGATGTTAAGGCAACTCGGTTTAATTGGTTTTCGGATGACTCACAATTCAAACCCTTACATTTTGATGCCGCTGCAGTTGACCCTGAAAAAGCCAAAAAACAAAACATAACTATTGGAGTTAGTTTTGGCGGTACTCGTGATGCTATGTTTGAAAATGCTAAAACACGAACCAAAGTTAATTTTCCACTACCCAATGGTTCTATTTATTGCTTTCTCCGCGATACCAATTGTGAATGGCGCCACGGCATCCCTTTTGTTTCAAAAAACAAAAAGGATGGTCCTACTTTGCAAACAGATTCTGCACAGGACGGGATTCCTCTTGTTTCACCAGAAAAACAAACCGGGTCTGGACGTATTAGTATTATTTTGTGGGGCTGGGTTGATATTGTAAATTAAGTATCCAATAAATTTTTTTATAAAAAAGTGGAAAATAAATTGAAATAATCAATATTTATCTTAGGATTTTAACCATATAATATTAATTAACACACAAATGATTTTTAATAATATTTTTTACTTGGCAACAATTTGTATCTTTTTAATTTCAACAAAAAGTATACACGGGAATATGCTTAATTCAAATCATACGATTCAACAAAATTTAACAATTCAAACTGTCCCACATATATGTTGGCATACTAATGTTTCATTTTCTGGATTAGATGATACATTGATTTGGTTGGTTAAAGATGAACTAATTAATGGGATGTCTTATGGTTTTAATTTGTCAGAAAAATTTATAAATCTAAATCACATATACCCTAATTTAGCTCAAAAAAATAAATTACAAAATACACAAGTTAAAATATCTTTTGACATTGATATTCCGTTAAGTGGAATTTATCAAATCTTTGCATTTGAATCAGCCGAATTATATAATTTATTATTAAAGATAATAACGGAAAACTATATGTCTGGTAAATTAGAAAATTATATTAATCAATTAATACAAAAACTTAGTATTTTAAATTTATCGGGTATTAGTGTAGCTGAATTAACCAATTCTCCTATGTCATTGGTTCAATTGGAAAATATAATTATGGGCGCTACAAGTGAAGTTCCATCAAATGCTCCATCTGGTAGCCCAACTGTTGAACCATCAGATGTACCAACTGTTAACCCAACTGTTAACCCAAGTTATTTACCAACAACTATCAAACCTAGTTCTAACCCAACTGTTGAACCATCAGATGTACCAACTGTCGACCCAAGTTATTTACCAACAACTATCAAACCTAGTTCTAACCCAACTGTTCATCCATCTAGTTGTCCGTCTTACATTCCAAGCTACTTACCTACAACTATCAAACCTAGTTCTAGCCCAAGTTTTGTTTCCTTAACTAAAAGTCCTTCCTTAAACCCATCAATTTATTCTTTAATAAAAAATTTATCTGAAATACCGAGTCTAAGCAGTATTTTATCAGAACTACCATCTGTTTATCTAATTGGAAATTTAAACAACACAAATAATAATTACGAGTCACAAGAATCTAATAATGAAGTTAACACAATAATTATAATATCAAGTGTATTATTATTTTTATTGGCAACTGTAACTGTGACTCACTATATTAGAATAAAACAACAAGTTGCTAATTCTGAAAATGTGATAAAAATTAAATCAGCCAGTTCTATTGTGCCTGAAAATTAATAGTATCCACTATAATATAAAATAAGTTATTTTAAAAATTTAATTAATTTTTTTTAAAATATCTAGTAATTATATGCAAACAAATATTTTTAACAAACCAAGTTTTTATGCGCAAATAATAAGTGGTTTTATAATAATGTATTGTGTTTATTTATATTGGGTTGGCAACCCGGGTTCCAAAGATAATTTAGTGATGCTCAGTCTACTTGGTATTAGTATTAGCATTCATAGTGTTTGGCACCTACTGATGGAAACTAATTACAATTTTAATCCTATTGCTACAATTTTTGGAAAATAAAACTGTAATTTTCCAAATAGTTTTAAAAACTTGGTATGCTAATAATAAATATGGAACAAATAAACACACCCACACAATATCCATTTTGTGAACTTTGCAATGGAATAAAAAAACAAGAAGATATGTATTTATTTTGTAGCATTTGCCATAAACAATTTTCTTGTTTTTTTTGTGGCATTAATGAAAGAAACAATTTTTTTAACGGGTTACCATCTAAAATATATAATGGTAAAACATACACAATTAAATGTAATACTCATTTAAACATTGAAGAATCCCAATGCGAAGCTTTCAATTGTAAAATTTGCCCAAAACAAAACCAATAAACTAAATATTAAATTCTTTAGTTTGTTTGGCTTTTTTAATTTTCCCATTGGAATAAGTACCATAAAAATCTCCTTTAATACCTGATAAGCTTTTGGTATAAACTTGAATCCCATCTAAAATATATTGTTTGCCATTTACAGTTATTTCAAGCAAACCACATGTTTCGCTGTCAGATTCTTCATCCGAACTCAAGTCCGAGTCTGAAACATATGAATCAGGGATTAGCTTATTAACACCGAATTGTTTTCTTAATTTATTTAATTTTTCAGTATTAATTTCATCATCTGACTCTATATCACTTTCCGGTTCAAAACATAAATAAAAAATAAAATAATTTTTTATACTTCAATTTCTTTATTATGTGACTCACATTTATTTATATTATTTTTTGGACCATCAAGTTTATTTGTAAACATATTATTTTTTTTAACTAAGTATTCTTTACCATTAATATTTATTTTAATATCAACATCCTCAACGTTTTTAATTGGTTTAGATTGTATTATATAATCAAGTTTATTTATTTTTTCATCTTGATTTTTAACAGTTTTATTTAATATGTTTTTAATTTCTTCAATTTCGCACTTTAAAGTTGCAATATTTTGATTTGGGTTAATATGATTACACATTTTTTCATGTCTCCATCTTGTTGAATTAGAATTAAATATTGCTTTGCATTTTTTACAAATTAAACAGTTTTTAACAGATTCAATTGGTTGTTTAATAGTTATGGATTTAGCTTGTTCTATTTGAATAATATTTTGTTTGTTTACGTTGTGATATTTTGTATTGTGTTTCCACATTCCTGAATGATTTTTATATGTTAAGTTACATGTTTTACATTCATATACTTTATTTTGTTTGTTATTAACATCATCACCATCATCAACTACATCACCATCATTAACCACATTATCAACAGCATCGTCAACTACATTATTAACTAAATTATTAACTGGATTATTATCTACTTTACTTGATTGTTTATTATTGTTATAGTATTGACTAATATAAGCAAAAAAATTTTCATTAAATGTTTTTATCATTTCAAATTCATCACCTTCAAAATATTCTTGACCGGACACAAGTTTAAATTTATTGTTAAAAGCAGATTTAATTATTTTTTCTAGTTGATATGGTTCATCACATTCATTAATACACAAATATCTTGAATTTTTATCATATGATTTTATTCTTTCTAAATTTGATTTGGCAGAACATCCAATTTTAAATTTAGAAGAACCAACCAAAACTGTAGGTTGTATTAAATATATTATTCCTTTTGTCATTACTTTATTGGATTGGATAAATAGTTATGTTACTAAATTAAATTTTCAATTTTTAATAAAACAAACAATTACTTCCATACACTTCTTATTTATCAGGTGATTCATATTTTAGTACTTGACCATCAATATATTTTCCGTAAATTACACCTTTTGACCCATCAGGTTTAAATGTATAAACATTATCTTTTTCAACCAAATATTCCTTTCCATTAATTTTTATTTTATTTTCATTGGGTTTTGTCAGTTTAGTGGTTTTCAGTTGATTATTAATTTCTTTTATTTCATTAAGGATAATTTCTACAGTTTCATTTGTTTTATTTAATGTGTTTTTAATGTCGGAAATTTCAGTACGCATGTTTTCCATTTCTTCTTCAAAGCATTCAATAATTTCTACGGTGCAGTTGTTACATACAAGTTCTGTTACACTTGGTTCGTCTGAATCGGCAGAATTGGATGAGTCTGCTGAAATGGTGCATTTGCCATCACAATCTCCATCACAATCGCCGTCACAACAAGAACTGTGAATAAAATCATTTACAGATTCGGTAAATGTCTTAACTATTTCATCTTCATCACCTTCATAATAATTATCGTCACCAAGCACTGTAAATTTATCGGCAAAGATTTCTTTAATTTCCCCAACTAATGATTTAGCATCATAACACTCCATTATTGCTAGATATCTGGCTTTTTTACCATTTGAAATTACAATATTTGTTGGGTCAGTTGGGATGGAATAGCCAATTTTAAATCGGTTAATTCCAATTAGACGTTCAGGTTGTATTAAATATATTAATCCTTTATTCATTATTTTACAATTATTATTAGTTATTATTATTTAATAAATCAATTTTTTTACAATCCAATTTACTTTCCAGCAATTAAATTATATGTACTAAGACCTGCATAATATCCAGAAGACAAAATAGCGAAAGGACCCAACCCAACCATTAAATGATAATTTTTGGAGTCGAGTACATTGGTTTCGAATTCAGTATTTGGGAAAATTACCTGGGCAGTTTTCATATCGGTTAACTCGGGCTTTTTAGTTGAACCAGTAGTTTGGATTTGATGAAAATTTCTACCTAACCAACCAACATAACTACCTGCTAAAAAAGGAGTTCCTAATGAACCAGCACACCAAATCATAATTAAACTCATAAAAAACAACTGTAATATAAATATCATTAAAACAATTATTAATATTATATCAAGTAAATTTATCAAATTTTTCCAAATTTAATAAATTGACAAAAAACCCAATTTACTTCCCAGCAATCAAGTTATAAGTACTAATGCCCGCATAGTATCCAGAAGACAAGATAGCAAAAGGTCCCATAATAACCATAAGGGGAAAATTTTTAGAATCAAGTACATTGGTTTTAAACTTGGTATCCGGGATAATGGCCTGTCCGGTATTCGCATCAACCAATTGCGGTAACTTAGTACTGCCAGCGGTTTCCAAATTACCATATCTGTTACCTAACCAGCTGACATATCCACTTGCTAAAATAGGAGTTCCCAATGAACTCGCGCACCAAACTGCCAATAAACCTGTTTTTAGTGTTTGTTTTACGGTTTCCATTGGTTTATATAATTGTTATTTCTTTAATTGTCTAATAAAGTTGAAATATTAAACTTTAGTTCCAATTATCACAAATACTAATAGAAAGCCTGTAATTACGAATATATTTTCCAGAAAAAAAATCACCTCAAACAAACCAAATACAATTAACGTGTCCAATGCAAATTTATCAGGGTTAGCCAGTTGGCCAGATAAACCAAATGTTCAAAGTATTTCCTGTTCACACAACCAGATAACAGATTTGGACTTGTACCATCATGAACCCACACTAACCCAATTGGATTGTTCTCACAATCTGATTACCAGGCTTGATGTACCGGACAATGTGATCAGTTTAAATATTCATTCCAATCCACTGACCAGGTTAATTTTCAACCCGGAATCCCAATTCAACCAAGACATTAACAATATGTTTCAAACCCCAGATAACAAACCATGTCTAACTTGGTTATTCTTAGGTGATGTGTTTAATTGCAAAATAACCAAGTTACCCAGTACATTGGAACATTTGGGCCTGGGTGATAATTATTCTCATCCGTTAGGTCAGGTATTGCTGTCCTGTTCAAATTTAAAATCACTAAATATTGGTTCCCAGTATAATCATGCGTTATCCGGACTATTACCCCTGTCTCTTCAGTATTTGCGGTTTGCATTTGATTCTGTTTTTAACATCCCATTAAATTTGTCCAACTTGACTAATTTGCTAGTTTTGGAGTTGGGGGAACAGTTTGACCAAGATTTAAATAATTTACCCGACACATTAGAAGAATTGGTATTTGCCAAGCGTTCCAGATTTAACAGAAAGTTCCAATCGTTCCCGCCTAATTTGCTCCAGTTGGTGTTACCAGACAACTATTCTCGTAAATTATCCCAATTACCACCCCGCCTAATTAAAATATCTCTTGGAATTGAATTTACCCATCCAATTGATCCTTTTCCAGATAGTTTGCGAGAAATTCGCTTTGAACCCAATAGTAAATTTGCCTGCCCAATAAATCGGATACCAAAATCATTATTGGTATTGGAATTACCCAAATCTTACCAACCAAAAAAACTTGTAAAATGTGATACTAGTCAATTGATGCACTTGATTTAATTCAAAAGTTATTATTTAAAAGTTACTTATCATATTAATTTAATTAAATGCCAACAAAACTATACACTCAAAAACAAGTTAATTTGATTGTAAATAAACAGGTTGATAAAATAAAAAACAAGTTAAATTCAAAAATTAAAATTTTAACTAAAGAATTGGAGAATGTTAAAAACCAACAAAAATTAATTTTTTGTGAATCTGAAAGTGATTCAGAAAAAAGTACAAGTTTAAATCAAGATTCAAATACAGACACTGATGATGACATAAGTTTAGAAACATTAAATAATTCAATAATTAATGGAGATCATCAAATAATAAACCAATTTAAGGAAAATAAATGTACTTTTGATTATTTTACTTTTGATTATGCTATTGAAAACGATAATTATAAAATTTTAGATTGGTTAAGAGCAAATGGTTGTTATTTTACAAAAAATTCATTTGATACTGCTGTTCGATTTAATAATTTAAAACTTTTGAAATGGATTGTTGATAATAGATATGAGTTTTTAACTGAGGAAAATGTTAATGATGTGTTAGTAAGTAGTTATTTTTATTCAGATGATTCAGTTTTAAAAATAGTAATTAGGAATGGTAATTTAGATATGTTAAAATGGTTTCACGCTAATAATTTTAGTTTTCCAGAAGACATTTACGAAGAAGCAATTTATAATGGTAAACTTGATATTATTAACTGGTTAAAAGACAATGGTTTTCCATTTAGTAAAAATAGTTTTAAAGCAGCAATTGAATATGCAGATTTAGAAATTTTGGAATGGTTAAAAGTAAATGGTTGTGAATTTGATAAAAACACATTTAATTATGCTCTATATGACTGGGGAGTTGATGTAATGGAATGGTTGGTTAAAAATAACTGCCCTTGGAATGAAGAAACATTTAATCAATCACTTAAAAATGGTGACTTGTCGATTACAATTTGGTTAAAAAATAATAATTGCCCATATAATAAAAGTGCTTATGATGCAGCAGTTAGTACAGGCTATTCAAACTTTGTTGAATGGGTTGAACAAAATTGTGATTTATTTTAATACATATTACTGATTATTATTAATATAAAAATTGATTATAATTTGTTAATCAATAATACTTATCAATATTAATGAACGTGGTCGGATTATACATTTATTCAGTTGATAAAAAATTACTTCAATCCCATAATCCAGAATATAATTATCCTGTTGACTCAATTATTCAAGCTATGAATATCAATGGGAAAAATTATGCGGCGTTTGAACATGATGCAAAGGCATTTCATATTTTAGTTAAACCATATAAAATTTTTGTTATGGTTACTATGATGGCTTATCCTAAAAGAGTTGGGTTACAGTGCTTGGAAGAAATGGATGTGTATTTCATATCGGGAAAACCAACTCCAATAGACTTAAAAAGATTTTATACCAAATATAATCAAATTGAACAAATTGATGTGTTATCTAATGTAAAAGCTAAAGTAGAAAACACAAAAACAGTTATGCATGATAATATTACAAAAGCTTTAGAAAACCAAGTTAAATTAGAATCAATTGAAATACAATCAGAAGAATTAATGCAAGAATCTGGCATCTTTTTACAAAAATCCAGACAACTAAAAAACAAAATGTGGTGGAAAAATATAAGGATGAAAATTATGGTTGGAGCTTTTGTTTTGGTTGTTATCGGGTTAATTGTTGGAATTGCCGTTGGTGTTTCAAATGAAAATAACCAAAACACCAAACCTAAATGACATTATGATGATTCTATTTGTTTTTTTGTTTTTTTTATTTTCCAATTATTAAAAAATTGTAAAAAACTTATAAAGAATTATATCCAATATATTTTTAATGAATAAAACCCAAAGTAAAAAGGCTAAAAATAATTACGAGTATGACAAATATGTAACAACACCATCTAAAGTACGTGAAACTTTAAGCGCATATGGTGTTGCAATTATACCCAATGTGCTTGATACCAAAGCATGTGATGCTATGAAAGCCGGTATGTGGGATTATTTAGAAACAGTAACTGCAAATTTACCAGTGCCCATGAAAAAATCATGTCCAAAAACTTGGTTGACTTTTAAACAATTATATCCAAAACATTCTATGTTAATTCAACACTGGTCTATAGGACACGCGCAATTCATTTGGGATTTACGAACTAATCCTAATGTTGTTAACGTATTTTCCAAGTTATGGGCAGTTAAACCAGATGATTTGTTAGTTAGTTTTGATGGTGCATCTTTTCATTTTCCTCCAGAAGTTACTGGATTTGGATGGGCTAATAAAGATAAAACTTGGTTACATTCTGATCAAAATTTTTGGAAGAAAGAATTTGAATGTGTTCAAAGTTGGATTAATGCATACGACACAGACGAAGGGGATGCAACTTTAACTATTCTTGAAGGTTCAAATAAGTATCATGGTGAGTTCACAACCCAATTTCCTGAAACTGAAAAATCAGATTGGAACCTATTAGATAAATCTCAATTAGAATGGTATATTAAAACTAAAGGTTGTGCACGGGTAAATATTAAATGTCCAGCTGGTTCGCTTGTGCTTTGGGATTCTCGAACAATTCACTGTGGGACTGAACCGGAATCAACTCGTACCAAATCTAATTATCGTTGTTGTGTTTATTTGTGTTATACTCCACGTGCTATGGCCACAGAATCGGTTTTAAATAAAAAAATAAATGCATGGGAAAATTTAAGAACAACTTCCCATTGGCCTCATCGACCCAAGTTATTTCCAAAACTTCCCAACACATGGGGTGCACCGGTTCCCCCAATAGTACAAATTCCCAAACCACAAATTTCTGATTTAGCATACAGGCTTATAGGTTACAAATCTAAACCTGGTTCAAACCAAATAACAAATCCAAAAGAAATTGAAGTTTAATGTAAAAATTTATTTTATAAACCTGTTTTAAAGATATATTTACTTAAGGTTATAATGTTGGATGTACCCATTGAATTTTATGCCCGGTACAACGGATGGGATAAGCCTATGTGTGAAAAGGTTAAGTTTGAGTATGAGAGATTTATGGAATTGAGAGCAACCAATCCAAATTTGTCTCCTTCGGATCAAATTGATAAATTCTGGCACACTCATATTTTAGATACAAACTCATATTTAACATATTGTTTAACCAAATGGAACCGTGTAATACATCATAACCCTGCTGAATCGCAAGACCAATTGGGCAGAGCAATTAGATTGGGTAATACATTAACCACATATAAACAAACTTATGGTAATTTTACCCACCCTGAAGTATGGGTTCAAAAAAACCCCATTACACTAGTACCGAAAACAGAAGGACGAACAAATCCTAGTGTGTTTGTAACCAAATCCATTAAACCCGAATTAATAAAAGCAGAAAGAAAAACCCTATCAAACCCATCAAACCCATCTAACCCATCTAACCCATCTAACCCATGGGAAAATTTTATTAAAAACAAACAAGAATCTAGTGACTGTGTGAGAAGTTCCAGCCCTGATACCAATCCAGGATATGTGATTGGTCCATCAAGTAGAAAAATTTACAAAGACATTAGACAACAAATAAAATCAGATGAAAAAAATTTACCCGGATATGCCCAATGGACCCAGTCTAATCCATCCAGTCCATTAGAGTTAGGTTTTTACATTAGATACGAGTTGACCCCCAATACAAAACCAATGGGATTTGCAGGACAAGTAATTAAAATAAAAATTGGCGAAACAACAACTTGGGAAGATGTGGAAGCTTATATTGCAAACAAACTTGGGTTTAAAAAATTTGCTGGATTTGATATTAAAATTATACCCCATCCTGATTACGTGGAAAAACCAAAACAGCAAGCCCAGCGAGCCCAACCAAGTTTTCAGCCTGAATCATTTGGTTCTTATTTCGAGTATCCAATTGATAGAGAAAAACCTAATCAAATTACTAAATCAAATACAGCAGACTGTAAACTTTATGTGGTTCGTATCATTGAAATGACACAAGCTGGTTATTGTTAATGGGTTACTTGGTATGTGGTATTTAATTAAATTATATTAAACTAATATAATTTAAATAATTTGCACCTTGTATAATTATAGTTTGATTTGTTTTTTTAATTGTAGTTACAAACAGATTCAATAAACTCAATACATTTATCATGGGAATAAAGATGAGCTGCTCTTAAATGGTCCATTTCAAGAATAATCCCAAACTCGTGTAAACATTTTAAATTATTTACCAACCCATATTCCGCACAATACATTATGTCAGAATCAAATAACAAGTCCAAACAGCGCCCATCAAGTAAATATTTTAGACAAGCAGAATTAGGACATTTTACCACATGCGCAAATAATTCGCGGTCAACATAGGCACCGGATTCAAGGGTAAATTGTAAACATTCTAAATAACCATGTGTGGCACATATGTTTGCAACTTTTTGACGGTTTTGAATCCAAGTTTCTTGTTCATTAGTTGAAAAGTATTCTAACATTGCTAAATTTCCCAAACTTGCAAAATTAATTAGGTGTTCGGTTTTGTTAGATGAATTAATTGGTGTATATTCATGATGTGAAATTGTTGTACCCATTATAAAGTAGAATTGTTAATTAAACATTTGTTTTATCATTTTTTTGTAATTTATTCTTCAAATAATTTATTAGCATAATCAATAACTTCATTATAAGTTTGTAAAATTCTAAGTCTGTCTGAGTAATCCAAATCGTTAATTGCTATTATGGTTTTCTCACTTAACTTTTTAAAGTTTCTAATATCATGAATACATTTGTTAACAAAATCATTGTCATTGGAATTTTTTGATTCATTAGAATTCTTGTTCATTACCTTAGTTAATAAATAAATAATTTTTATTAATTTCAATTATTTGCGCAGGTATTTTAAATTAACTAAGTATACAAGATTGGTTTTTTGTTTTTGGTACTGGCTTTTGTCTAATTGCACCCAAGTCTTTTTGTGTTAATTTCTGTTCATCTAACTTGTCAAAGTATGGACATACTGGACCCAATAATATTTTGCAAATATAATCACCGAAACTAAAAGGAAATGATTGTCCTTGTACTTGTAAAATTTCATTACGTTCACTGTAATAATCATCATTAGTATCCACGTTTTTAATTGTACTATCTAGCCCATTTAAATACCCAACAGCAGTTTCATCGTCAGTACAAGCTACCAGACTAACAAATATTTTATCAACTGGTTTTCTATTGGCAAGAACTGATTTAAACAGTTTCATATTATCAGGGGCACCATCTGTAAAAATAATTATCAGTAATTTTCTTTCACATGTTTTTTTTTCTTCTAAAACACGTTGTAGGGTTTCGCCTAATGGGGTTGAGCCAGCAGGACCTTTGGAAAAATTTACTTTGGTTTCTAATTCTACTGAACTATGGACATTCAGTATGGGTCCACGATTTAGATAATAAATATCAATACCATCCGAATCAAAAACACTTGCAATATCAACAATAATTTTTAAGGATTTTTGTGCTTCTTGCCATCTAGTTTCTGTTTTACAAAATGGGTCATCTGGTTTGGTAACTGGGTTTGACATTGAACCTGAGTCATCACATATAACAACAATTTCATATCCATCTAATTCTCTTAATCTCATTGCAAAAACAATAGATATCCCATAAGCTTCAACAACTTGTCTGTATCGGTCCATTTTATCTTCAGGTATCCCAGGCCCACAAATTAAAATATCTTGTGAATCTAAATGTCCCGTATACTGGTTTAAAACAGGCGGCGCTGATGGAATATTTGTATTGTTAATGGGTGTAGCTTCTGGATAAATTGGTGTCGCATAAGCTATTTGTTCACTTTGTTTCAGCATTAATGACATGATTATTATTTAATAATATTATCAAATCAATTTTTATTCTCACAATAATATATAATATAAATGGCAGGAGGACTATTTCCAAACTATCCTTTTGAATTAAATATAAAATGTGTAATTTTTAGTGTTATAGTTATAGGACTATTTTTTTATCATCCACCTGAAATGAATACTTATTGGAAATTATTTGTTTCTTTTACACTATTTGTTATTTCATATGTGGGTATGGCCTGGTATGATTACAAATTTGATTGTCAAAAACTTGCGTTAAAAAAAAGCACAAGCAAACTTGGTATTACTGGGCTAGCTAAACCACCAGCTCATACTGAGTCTCAAGTTGATAGAACAAAAATGACAAAAGAAGAAAAAGATTTAGATTGGGCTTTAATTAATTTATATCATCTGGTAATCTTGACACCAACATTGTTATATATTGGTTTAAATAAATCTAATTCAAATCAAATGGCAATTATATTATTAATTGTTAATTTTGCATTTGGTATAATTTATCATGGGGTTAGATTAGCGAGAGATTTTGATGCCGTATCAGTAGCACATGTATTAGTTGGAGCTGTTGGAATTTATTTTTGTTTACAAGAAGAAAAACCCGATTATTTTTATAACACACTGATTGGACTTGGAATATACACCGGGTTAAAACATGGTCTTTATCTAACACAAACATTCCATTAAGTGTAAATGTTTTATTACTAATAAAAATGGAAAATAATTTATGCCAAATTCTGATAATTGTTAAAAAAAATATAAAATTTGTTTAGCTGGACCTGTCTGTAAACTTTTGTATGTTCAAAACAAGTAATCTCAATAGTTCTTTTAATTTATATGCGATACATTAGCTAAAGTATTATCAAGTACTTCAGTCATTTCACTAGTGATATGGGGAATAAATGGATGAGCTTGTTGAATAGTTTGATAAATCAGATACAGTAACAGATGTTTCTTGGATGAAATTTTATCTTTGCAATATTCTAAATACCTATTTGCTAAATCATCCCAAACCCAAGAATATAATTCCTTAGTTGCTTTAGCAAATTCAAATTCATCTAATCTGGTTACAATATTTATTTTAACTTGATTAAACCGTTCAATAATGTTAGTATCGGTTGGTCCTTCCACCGCATAATTGGAAAAAGACCCGGTCCATCCATCCGGATTAGCAATTAGAATTGACTGGGCATAACGAACCACATTCCAAAATTTGGTACAAAATGTTTTCCCAATATCAAAAGTTTTTTCACTAATAGGAACATCTGAACTGTACGGGGTGGTCATTAATAAGCTAAATCTAACTGGGTCGCAACCAAATTTATCAATAAGAACAATTGGGTCAATAACGTTACCAAGAGATTTTGACATTTTTTTATTGGATTCATCTCGAACTATTCCATGTAAATATACTTTGGAAAAAGGAGCTGTTTGTTTCATATATTCTGATGCCATCATCATTCGAATAACCCAAAAGAACAAGATATCAGATCCAGTTATTAGATAATCAGTTGGAAAATAATAATCCAGTTCTTCTGGTTTAAATACCCCATAGGCCCACAACCATGAAGAAAACCAAGTATCAAGAACATCGGGGTCTTGGGACATTAAATTCCCACACTTGGAACATTCAACTTGGGTTTCTTTGCTGGCAACTTGGGTTGAACAATTTAAACAATAAAATACTGGGATTCGATGACCCCATATTAGTTGGCGGCTAATACACCATGGTCTTAGCCCTTCCATCCAAGTGTTATAAGTATTTATTTGATTGGCAGGAAATAATTCCACTTGACCTGATTTTACCAATTGGTCTGTTTGAGTTCCAAGTGCTTTCATATTAACAAACCATTGGGTAGTACATAAGGGTTCAATTTGTGCTCCAGTACGATAACAAGTTTTTTGTACTGAATCATATTCAACAACTTTTTCAATGTGACCTAACGCGGTCAATTCCTTAACAATAATTCTACGGGCTACTGAAACTGGCATAGTGTCGTAATTAGTTCCTGTATTAGTAATTTTTCCTGTTTTATCAATAATTTGGACTGGGTTAAGTCCATGACGATTAGCAAATTCAAAGTCAAATTTATCATGGGCTGGAGTAATTTTAACTAACCCAGAACCAAAATCTTTATCTACTGCAGAATCTCCAATTAACTTAATTGGTTTCCCGATAATTGGAATTAAATATTCTTCTTGGTCATCAATATATCGGGAATCCTGGTCATTAAAACCAATCGCAACATCACCAAACAGAGTTTCCGGTCGAGAAGTTGCAACTGTAACTGATTTGGTTTTATCCGCATTGAAATATTTAATCCAGTATAACTTGGATTTACAAGGTTTAGTTTCAACTTCATCGTCAGCAATAGCTGATTGTAATTCAGGGTCCCAGTTAACCATGTAATTTCCTTGGTAAATTAGTTTGGATTCGTATAATTTAATGAATATATCTTTAACATGCGCAGAAAATTCTGGATTCATTGTAAAACATTCGCGGTCCCAATCGCAGGAACAACCAAGTCTTTTCAACTGGGAAATAATAGTGGTCCCAGATGATTCTTTCCAAGCATGTATGTGGGCTAAAAATTCTTCTCTAGTTAAATCGGTTGTTTTAATACCTTTAGCTTCTAATTCTTTTTGAACTTTGACTTGGGTTGCTATTCCCGCATGGTCAGTTCCTGGTACCCAACAAACATTATAACCCTGAGCCCGTTTTGCTCGAGCCATAGTGTCTTGAAAAGTGTTGTTAAGAGCATGACCCATATGCAATACCCCGGTAACATTCGGAGGAGGAATACACATGGAAAATCGGGGTCTGGAATCGGGTACTGACTTGTAAGTTGACTCATTAACCCATTTTGTTTGCCATTTTGTTTCAATAGCTTTATGGGGAATTCTAGTATCAAGTAATTTAGTTTCCATTGGGATACTTGATATTTTCAATGTAGTAAATGGGATTATCAATTTTTTAAAAATTGATTTTGGTTCTAATTGTTGACCAGTCAGACAAACCCATTCCAATGGAATTTAACGGAGAAGCAGAATTATTATTATCAAATACCTGGTTAATTGACGGCACCAGTAATATTACCGGATTATTTAACCAAAAACAAAAGACCCAGTGGGAATTTATTTCCAAGAATTTTTGCGGAATTACAGTTTTACCCGGAGAATTTAACCCAGCAAATTTAAAATCAACTTCTTTAGTCTATTTATGTGGTGATATTAGTAAAAGTTTAAATCAGATAAATTGGCAAAATGTAACTCATATAAATATTGTATCAGAGCTAGCAGTTAATTTCCCATTTGATATCCTAGAATCAGATGTTTATCGCTTTGTTAAAATCGGTCAAGTCCCAATTAATGTTCATAATATGGGAGTATTATTTCCTGAATTATTTTGTGATGATATTAATTATTTTCAATCAATTTCTGATGAGCATATTTTTCAAACTTTAACTGAATCTAATAAACCATCTAATGCATTTAGAACGGGAATTTATTTGACTCCAGTTAACCAAACACCCAATGGTACTGGATTAGAGTTCAATTTACTGAGATGTTCCTCAAATTTAGCTGGACCAACTGATAATTTCAGACAAACTGACAATATTGTTACATCAACTGTTAATACTTATGCTCAATCATTATTTTTAAATCCTGCTTATATGAATCATGTATTAGCCCAAACATACCATAATTCAGTTGAAGATAATAAAGAAAAGAAAGCAAAAATTAAAGACCATTCAGACAAAACCAAAGATATGCCTTCTAATGGTATTATGGGATTTTGTTCATTTTATGAAGGATATACAAGCCCTGATAAATTTTCCGGTTTAAATACCCCATCGGATTCAGACCCATGGGATTTTTGTTACAGAGAAACATCAGTGTTAACTAAATTAAGGTTTAGATTAAAATCTTGTGTGCAAGATGACAGTTTTATTAAATTATTCGATGTAATTCTATATCCTAATTCAGTTTTCTTAATGAGTCTATCAACTAATAGATTATATACACATGAGATTGTTCCATCTAGTTTACCTGTCGATAAAATTCCCACTAGAATGGGCTATGTTGTTCGATGCTCTAAAACTAAAGCCATTTATGCCGATGGTAAAACATGGATTCAAGATGATTCAGGAATAGTTGAAATGTGCGAACCTGACCCAGAAGGAGTATCCAAATTAAAAACTTTATATTGGAAGGAAAACTTGTTAGCTGATAAAATAAAGTATGACAAATTCTTCTTTAGTCTTAATTCTGGTGATTATTTAGAACCAAATATTTAATTATACTGGACAAATTAAATCACTGGGGCTAATGGTGTAGTCAAGTTCTGGATAAGTAAAATCAATTGAACAATTTTCAATACCTTTTAATTTAATCATTTGGGATTTTTCTTCTTGTGATGCCAAATGTAATATGCTGTTTTTATTCGCAATCTTTGGTTCCCCATCAGTAAAATCAATAAAAGTTTTTGAACATCTAAAAGTAATTCCTAACCAAGAAGAACTTGGTTCCTCGTTAGGTAAAATTATTCTATGGACATGTTGACAATTTGTTTCAGTTGAAAACATTACTAAAGAATCTGGTTCCAAAGCAATTTCAGTTTGTTCTTTAGTTATTTTATTTTGTACTTGTAATTTTCTTAAATTTTTGCAATTGGGGTTTTCATAAAATGAACAAATGCAAATCCAAGAGTTTGGTGCCAAATCTAAAGCTTGATCAGTATGCCAACCCATTTTTCTGTATTGGTCTGTATAAATTTCACATAACCCATTGTTTAATTTAAAATTATTTGTATTAATTTTATGTTGACATGTTTGTCCAATTAATTCAACCAATTCTAAATGAATCGGTTGGAACAGATTAGCTGGATTGGGATATTGGGTTGTAGTGCGCACAATTGGAATTAAATTACCTGAAGGACTGACAATGTTTGTTCCAAGTCGTCCTTTTCCAACTGGAACAAAATTTACCGATTCAGCTAATTCTTCAAACATATTTGGAGGAACTAATAGTTGATACTTTAAAAACATTAATTAATATAATTTATCCAATATTATTTATCAGTTTCAATTTTTACAATTAATAATTATTGTTAATGGTTATTTAAAAAAGTTGAAAATTTTAAACCAAAATGCCGATTAACTAAAACCTAGTAATGATATCATCAAATGAATTAACCAATAATTATAATACCAATGAGCTTGTTAGACAAATTCATCAACATAACAAAGCCAATAATACCAGGTTTGTCATTGCCATAACAGGTGGTGGTATATCAGCTTTGTCCATGCTATTTTCGCAACCTGGCGCATCTGCTAGTATATTAGAATGCACAGTACCATATGCATGTGAAGCAACTTTAGATTATACTGGAGCAGATGAAATAACATCATGGTCGTCAACATCAACTGCTAATCTAATTGCATCAAGTGCATTGGATAGATGCGAACAATTAATCGCGGTATCTGGACAGGGTTTTACTCCCATCGCCATAGGTGCTACTGGAAATTTAGTTTCTGGTGAAAATTTAAAAAGAGGATTACAAGGTATTTATGTGTCAAGTAAATCTAATGGAAAATCTCTAGAGTTTCAATTAAACTTGTATAAAGGTGAAAAAGGACTTGATGGTGAAAAAGATAAACACTTTAGAACTAGACAAGAAGAAGATGAATTATGTGGAAAATTTATTGTTTGTGCATGTGCATTACATTTGGGTTTGATAGATGTTAAAACTCTAATTGATTGGATGGAATCAAATGGCTTAGATCTTAAAGACTCGCTATATGTTAATAATATGACTGCAAATTAAAAATATTTTTTGAGAATACCAAACAAATGATATTGTTAAATTATATAATTTATTTGAGAATACCAAACAAATGATATTGTTAAATAATATAATTTATTTGAGAATACCAAACAAATGATATTGTCAAATAATAAAAATTATTTTAAGCTTGATTACTAGTTTGGCTACTTGAAACACCAACTTCAGTATTTGCATTTGTTATTTTTTTATCTGGGTCAACATCATTATATTGTAATTTACATTTATGATAAGCAGAATAAAAAACATTTTTATCGGTATTAACAGTTGAATAAATATCAGCTAATTTAGTAACCATAAACAAAATATTAGTAATATATGTGGATGTTGTTTGATTATCTAAATAATATTTATATACAACAAATCCACTTAATATAGTATTAGCAACAAACATTGCCAGTGCAGTCCATCCGGCCCATTGGTATTTTTTATCAATTGAGTAAATTGAATTTAACTTTTCCCCAGGCAGGGCTAATAAGGAAGTACCAACTGACTCATTATCGGCTGGAACCGAAGGATTAACTTCCAAGTAGCAAATTAGTTTGTTTTCTCTTAAAATTTCACACACATAGAAAATTAAAAAAGACCCCATAGTTAAAAAATTAATTACTAAACCACCAGTATACAGGTGGTCAGGAGTTACCAAGTTTTCACTAAGAGAACAAACATGTCCATCACAATTTTGAGGAACAAAAAGAATTAAAAAAGAAGAGACCATTACTTTATATAATTCAAATAATACAGTAGGAATAACTCCAAGTTTTTGCATTAGGTCTTGGTTTGAAAAAATACTAGAGTTTTTTGATTCAATAGCTTGGGCTTGTGGTTGAGTTTGGGTACCAACAAGTTCAACAGCGGGTTCGCTCATATAAAAGGGCTGGGAATTAAATATTTTCAATAAAATCATTAAATTATTTTATTTTTAAGAGCTCGATATTTAGCTTTGTATTTTAAATATTTATTTTTCCAGTAGTCATCTAAATTTAAATTTTTAAATTCAATCTCCTGATCAGGATGATCAAAATCTTGATAAAATATTTGGGTATTATCTAATTTATACATTCTAAATGAATCTTTTATAACTCCTTTCTTTTCCATGCAATTTATTATTTCCAAACAGTCACCTTTTATATTTCCTGTTTTACAAAATGTTGACATGTCATCAAAACTTGAATATAAAGTAATAAATGCATCTTTAAAATTTTTATGATAGTCATCATAAGTAATTGGAAAAATAATTTCAGTACCATCTTTTTTAATAACACGTGTATATCTTGAAATTTGAATAGATGTTTGATTTATTAAATTATTTCTATCAACCAGCGCAAATTCTTTTTGGTCAAAATTATTAACATATCCATAAACTCTATTTGATTCATATAAAAATTTATTTAACTCATTTAATACAACAAGAATAAATTTATTATTTTCATTTGCAAAATTTCCTTTTTCAAACACTTTTTTGGGATATATTGTTACTAATTTATTTTTTGATGTTGTTAATATTATATAGTAATGGTGTCTTTCTTTTAATGCATTAGTTATTGCTAACAAACATTCACGCGGAATAATATCATCAAAAATATTATTATTAAATGAAGATTTTGAGTTAATTACTTTAATTTCTTTTTCTAATCTAAATTTTGCAACGTATAATCCAACCATTGTACTGTTATCAATATTACTTAAAATTCTGGCACCATTAAATAAATGTAACAAAGCCTGATCAAAATGATCACTAAACCAAATAAATCTGTTTAAATTAAAAACTTCTTGAGGATTTTTTGATGTTTCAAGAACAAATGAATTATAATAGTCTGTATTATTATTTATTTTAATTATTGATTTACTTAGTTCTACAAAACTATTCAATCCTTGTTCTTTACTCAATAAATATCTAACATATAAACTAAAACATTGATCTATTTTTTTAATTTTATATTCATTATCAAGTTCATTTTTATTATAAATAACTAATAATAATTTTTCATAGTTTGTATTCTTACTGTATATTTCTAAAATTTTGTAATCAGTAGTAAATTCATCAAATAAGTCAACATTAAAAAATTCAATTAAAAGACTATTTTGATTAAAAGCAATCAAACAAATATCTTTTGTTTTATTAATAACATATTTTAGTGCTAAACCATTCGATATAACAGCAGCTAAACAAATTTCTTCTGTTTGCTTTTTTACATGTTGTAATGCTAAACCATTAGACTGAACTGCAATTAGGCAAAGTTTATCAGTTTGTTCCTTAACATATTCTAAAGCCAATCCGTTGATTCTGACAGCTGCTTCACACATTTCTTCAGTTTGATTTAAAACATTTTTTAATAATAAAGGATTTATTCTTAAAGCATTTAAAATATTACTTTCTCCAAGTAAACCAGATATTGCAAACTCTGGTTGTTGTTTTAGTAATCCATTAATAGTCTCTTCACTAAATAACATAAAGTTAACCCGTAAACCGACAATTGCACTGCGAACCAATCCAAAATTTGATTTATTTTTATTTGAGCTTTGAATTAATTTGGCAATTTGTTTTTGAAAATCAGCTGAAAAATTTATATTGTAATTTGTTAATGAATCAAAAGTGTATGTATTTAATGTTGTATTCTTTAATTCTTTCTCAAAATGTTTTAATATATTTTCTTGAAACAAAATTATAAAACATTCGTTATTAAATGCATTTAAAAATAGTTCATAGTTGTTTGGATTATTTTTATTTTCAGCAAAAAAATTAATATAATCTCGTGTATTATTTTTATTTTCATCAATTTTATCCTTAATTATTTTTTCTTGAATTATTTGAGTCATCTTATTAAAATATCTTATTGAATTTTGTTCATTAAATAAAAAAAAATTTTTTTTAATCAATTCATCAACAAAGTAATTTATTTGTTCTTTATGTCTCATTTCATATGATGATATTATTAAGTTAACAAAAGCTTTTCCTAAGTTTATTTCATCTATTGGTTTTGTTAAAATTTCATTAACCAAATCCCAAATTAATTCACTATCAATTCTTTCCCATTGGTTTTTTGGCATAAAATAACTTTGAACAACTTTTAATTTTTCTTGTATTGTATTGGCTGAATCATAATTGGGTAAATCACTTAATTTAACCATTTTAATGTTATATTAATGTTTTATAAAAAATATTTTTCTAATTATATTATTAAATAATGTAATTTGATAATATATTCTTTTTTATATCTATTTATGATGTAATTTTCTTAATGCTATGTTAAAGTTTATTTAGCTTTAATTACAACTGAATTCAAACCAATAGTTTCATGCCCACTGGTCCAGTCTCCAAGAATTTCAATTGAATTTACCTGTTCAAGCAAACTGGTAAAATCATTTAGTGTTACACGAGGAGAAAATTCTTCAGGTACCAATTTAATGGCCCAAGTTCTTTTAAATTCCA